>Ga0164293_10000165_pt1 | contig 46133 bp, 33 predicted proteins | sample GEODES118metaG_FD_111487 | JGI IMG/M metagenome (GOLD analysis project Ga0164293, IMG submission 111487) | Eutrophic lake water microbial communities from Lake Mendota, Wisconsin, USA - GEODES118 metaG | ecosystem: Environmental > Aquatic > Freshwater > Lake | place: USA: Lake Mendota...
AGGCTCAGGGTGGTCGCCTCGATGCTCACGTTCACAGGACGGAGCAGGGTGTAGTCGGCAATGGCCACGATCTGGGCGCTCTGCGTCAGCGGGCTGCCGATCGCGCCGGTCGTGACGCCGAGGGTGGTGGTGAGCGCACTCGGTTGCGTGACCCGCCACTCTCGGCCGCGGCCGCTCAGCCACACCGGCACGTTGGGGACGGGGAGCCCGAGGGCCGTGCGCGCCGTGACGGTCACGACGGTCGTGGCCGCCGCAAGGAGCGAGGTATTCGCCGCCACCACGAGTGACTGCGCGCTGTCCACCGCCGTCGCCGGCGCGCCGGCGGGCGAGACGACGAGCGACAGGGTGCGCGTGCTGCGGCTGCCGCTGTCATCGACCACGGTGACGCTCAGCGGATAGCTGCCGGCGCTGGCGTAGACGGTCTTCGCCTGGGTGCCGGCGACCTGGGTCGCGCCGTTCCCGAGATCCCACTCGTAGTGCACCACCGAGCCGTCGCGATCGAGCGAGTACGAAGCGTCGACCGTGACGGTGTCCCCGGGCCGCGGCCAGCGCGGCGAGACCGTGAACAGGGCGGTGGGGGCGACGTTGGCGGTATTGCTGCGTGGCCCGCTCGTGGCCGGCTCACTCGGCGTCAACGGCAACGCGCTATCCCCGCGGCATCCCCATACGAACAGGGAGGCGAGAACCAGCGGCCAGCGTCGGCGTGGTGATCGGAGCATGAGGGCGAGCAGAGTGCAACGAAGGTGAAGGCGGCGTCATCAAGACTGACCTTTCAAGTTTCGACGGCCAGCCGCAAAACTTGAGGATGAAGCGCACTTCGTGTTTGCCTTCGTGCGGCTGTCGCGTCCGGTTACGGCGTTCCCGTAAGTGTAAAAACTCTGCTCTGGCCTTGTCCGGCGGCGCCCGAGAGCCAGGCGGTGATCTGGTTGCTGCCACTCCCAATCGTGAGCGCCTGTCCGCCGGTGAGGGGGACCGTCGCAAAACCACTGGCGTCGGTCACTGTGCTGAAGGTGGTGGAGGCGCCGAATCGCGCTCCGCCGGCGGTGACCTGCCATGTGACCAGAGAACCGGCGATGCCAGCGGCGTTCGCGTCGGTGAAACGGATCGTGGGGGCGATGCTCGGACTCGCGCCGGCGGCCACGGTCTGCGAGTTGCCAGACGAAATGGCCACGGTGCCGATCCCCCATTTCGCCATGAGTGCGCGCTCCACGTTCAGGCGTTCGGTCGCATCGAGCGCCCGCGGAAGAATGAAGAACTCGCCGATGACACCGGCCCAGTTTCGGGCGAGCTGGAGGTCGCGGGTTGGGGCATTGTACGTCATCGTTCCCGCCCCCGTGATGAGGGCGATGCCGTTCCGTCGGAGCTGGCGCTGAGGCGTAGCGCCCGGCGCGACCGTGAACGACCACACGGCAGCGTCATAGTTGGGGATTTGCGCGCTGATGCGCGCCGAGCCCATGCAGCACGTCCCATAATCCCAATAGACGAGACCGCCGGTCCATGGGAGGTGCACCAGCATGCGGTTCGAAGTGAATGAGCGTTCGCCGAACACGTTCCCATCGATGGCGGCATTGGGCCGTGCCACGAGGAAGATTTCCGCCGCCGTGGTCAGCTGGTCGAGCGCGTTCGTCGCTTGCAGTGTGGTGAGCGCGGTAAACGCGATGGCGGGTCGGCCATTCACGGCCAGCGCGGACACCGTTGGACCCGAGGATCCCGAGGCCACGACAGCGTGCCGCGTGCGTCCGGAGAGGTCACTCCATCGCGTGAGCACGCCGGCATTCGTCGAAATGCTGGCACTGTTGGACGCGTCAAACCAGACGCTCATGGCGCAAGACGACAGGCCCGTGGGACAGCCACTCAGCGCCGCTGTTCCCGTGAAGGTGACGCTTTGGCCCACCCCGGATGCGGCACTGTACCACGCGACGAGCGTATTCACTCCGGCTCCCAGGGACCAGGCGACGCTCGCATAGCCACTGGCGTCGGTGGTGCTCGTGGTGCTGCCAACGCTGCCACCACCCGCGGCCACCTGCCAGGTGACTGTTGCCCCCGAGATGGGAACCCCCGCGTCATCGGTCACCCGCACCTGCGGGGCCGTGGCGACGAAGGCGCCTGGCACGGCCGTCTGGTTGTTTCCGGCCGTGAGCGACAGGGTGCCCAACGACCATTTGCGCATCAGCGACGCGTTGACCAGGCTACGCTCCGCATTGGTGAGGGCGCGCCGGAACAGCAGGACTTCTCCCACGTCACCATCGAAATAGCTGATTGTCCCTGCAATGTTCAGGCGCCCGATCGCCGCGCCGCTCCAGGTCGCGACGGCGTTGGTCGAAGCGTCACTGGCGAGCACGGCGCCATTGCTCATGAGGGATCGGGCCCCGCTGGCCCAGCGGCCGACGGTCACGCGTCCTGGCTCGGCGGCAATGCTCGTGAACGCCGGTACCACTGCGTCGAGGTTGTCGGTATAGGGCGCGAATCGCAGCGACGTACCGGTCTGGTAGCCCAGCAGCAGGTTGTTGAACGCCGTGGGCGTCGTGCCGCCAATCACGAAATTCGTACTCCGCCCCGAGCGGCGCCGCTCGACGACAAGCAGCGTGTAGGGTGCGCCGCTGGCGACGTCGCTGATGGGAAGAAATTGACTGGTGCCGTTGAAGCGGAGCGCCGTTCGGCCAATGAACCCGCCGGCAACGACGGTGGGACCGGCGGTGGCCGTGCTATGCCGTTGCGCGCCGCTCTTGTCGCGCCAGGTCGTGAGTGTTCCGGACGTCTGGGTAAGCGTACCGGCGTCGTCGGCATCGAACCATAGCGCCGGACCGCAGACGCCATACGCGGTGGGGGCGGCGGCGGTGACGATCACCGAGGCCGGCAGCGGTGTGCCGTTCACCGACGCGGTGATCGTCAGCGGGATCCCGCCACACGCGGTAGGCTCGATGACGACCACGCGACGACCATTGGCGTCGGTGGCGCCTTCGTTGCGCACGGTGCTGGTGCCACCGGTGACCGCCACGGAAACCGTGGCCGCGACCAGCGGATTGCCCTCCGCGTCGCGCGCCGTGACTTCGAGAAGCGTGGAATCGCCACCGGCGCTCACCACCGGATCGGTGAGGCGCACGCTGCTGCGCGTGAGGCTCAGATTGGTCGCGCCGATGCTCACGTTCACCGGACGGAGCAGGGTGTAGTCGGCAATGGCCACGATCTGGGCGCTCTGGGTCATCGGGCTGCCGATCGTGCCGGTCGTGACGCCGAGCGTACTGGTGAATGCACTCGGCTGCGTGACCTGCCACTCCCGGCCGCGGCCGCTCAGCCACACTGGCACGTTGGGGACGGGGAGCCCGAGCGCCGTGCGCGTCGTGACGGTCACGACGGTCGTGGCCGCCGCGAGGAGCGACGTGTTCGCAGCCGCTACCGCGGATTGTGCGCTGTCTACCGCTGTCGAGGGCGCGCCGGCGGGCGAAACGACGAGCGTGAGCGTTCGCGTGCTGCGGCTGCCGCCGTCATCGACCACGGTGACACTCAGCGGATAGCTGCCGGCGCTGGCATAAACGGTCTTCGCCTGCGCGCCGGCGACCTGCGTCGTGCCGTTGCCCAGGTTCCACTCGTAGTGCACCACCGAGCCGTCGCGATCGAGCGAGTACGAGGCGTCGACCGTGACGGTGTCACCGGGCCGGGGCCAACGCGGCGACACCGTGAACAGCGCAGTAGGGGCGACGTTGGCGGTATTGCTGCGCGGCCCGCTTGCGACCGGTTCACTCGGCGCCACCGGCAACGCGCTGTCCCCCCGACATCCCCACACGATCAGGGAGGCGAGGATCAGCGGCCAGCGTCGGCGTGGTGCTCGTGGCATGACGGGCGAGCAGGGCGCAGCAAAGGTGAAGGCGGCGTCATTCGACGGACCCTTCAAGTTTCGACGGGCGTCGGCGAATCTTGAGGGTGAGGCGGGCAGCATTCCGGTCATCGTGCGGCGGTGGCGGCGCCTTACGGCGTTCCAGTCAGCGTAAAGACCACGCTTTGGCCTTGGCCGGTTGCTCCGGCGAGCCAGGCGGTGAGCTGGTTGCTGCCGCTCCCGATCGTGAGTGCCTGCCCGCCGGTGAGTGGGACCGTTGCGAAACCACTGCCGTCGGTCACGGTGCTGAACGTGGTGGACGCGCCGAATCGCGCTCCCCCGGCGGTGACCTGCCACGTGACCGGGGCTCCCCCGATTGGCGCACCGGTGGCGTCGGTCAGTCTCACGGTGGGCGCCACGCTTGGACTTGTCCCTCTCGTGACCGACTGGCTGTTGCCGGCGCTGATGACGTAGGTGCCGATCCCCCAGCGCGCCATGATCGCCCGCTCCACGAGCTGTCGTTCCGCCGTGGAGAGTGCGCGGTTGTAGATCAGTACCTCGCCGATCGACCCCGTACCGTTACGCCCGCTGCAGCAGAAATCTCTGCCCAAGTAAACATCCACGACCGCGCCGATACGTGCAGCGCTCACTGTGCTGGTCGTCGCCGCCCCATCGAGAAGGGCCGACGCGGAGGGTGCGGCGTACGCGAGGCCGTAGAGGTGTGGAATCCTGATGTTCGCGGGGGTAACCCCGGGCAACGGCGAGTAAGCCCCACCCGTGTTCACGACGTAAGGCGTGAGCTGACGTGAGTTGACGTCCGGGTGCAGAATGAACCCGTTGGCTCCGCGCGCGTTGGCGAGCCATCCGTGCGTGTTCCACGTCGTGGCGACGGACTGCCCGACGACATAGACGGTGATCCCGGCCGCCAATGTCGGCGAGACCTTCAGGGACGCCTGCGCGACGGCCGCATCGAATGCCAGCGCCCGGCGGCCATTCAGGAGAGCGGTCCCGCTGGCAGGGTAAGTGGGACCAACATCCCCGGTGATGGGCATGGCGACCAGCGCGGAAGCGCTCTTGTCGCGCCACTGCGTGACGCGAGAGCCCGTCACGGTCACCGTACTCGCGTCCTGCGCATCCAGCCACAGTACGGGGCTGCACACGCCGTACACACAGCTTGACGCCGTGGCGGTGAAGGTCGCGCTCTGGCCTGTGCCGACGGCTGCACCATACCACGCCACCAGTGTATTGGTGCCGCTCGAGCCTAGGGTCCATGACACGGTGGCGTAGCCGTTTGCATCGGTAGTGCTCACGGCCGTGGCGGTGCTCCCGCCACCGGCGGTCACCTGCCACGCAATCGTCGCCCCGGCGATGCCGACGCCTGCCTCGTTGAGGACGCGTAGTTGCGGTTGCGTGGTCACCGCTGCGCCGACCGCTGCCGTTTGGTTGTTGCCGGCGGTAACGGTCAGGCCGCCGAGCGACCACTTACGCATCAGCGACTGGCTGACCGTCGTACGTTCCGCATCGCTGAGCGCGCGACGGTAGATGAGGAGCTCGCCGACGTCGCCATCGTAGAAGGAGAGCGAGCCGCTATGGTTGGCCCGACCGATGGCCGCACCGGTCCACTCCGCCAGCGTACTCGTTGAGGCATCCGCTATCACGCCCGCCCCGTTGCTCATCAGCGAGCGCGCCCCGCTGCTCCAGCGTCCGACGAGGAGGCGTCCAGGCTCGGCCCCGATGCTGGTGAATGGCGCAACAGCCCCATTGAGATTGTCCGCGTTTGGCGCGAGGCGAAGAGAGTTGTCGGTCGCGTAGCCAAGCACGAGACCGTTCAACGCGCTGCCGTTACTGCCCCCGACGGCGAAGTTGAGGCTGCGGCCGGAGCGCCGACGCTCGACCACGAACAGCGTGTACGGTGTACGGCTCGCCACGTCGGCGATCGGCACGAACTGCGTGGTCCCGTTGAAGCGCAGCGCGGTGCGGCCGTTGAAGGCGCTCGCATTCACCGTGGGGCCAGCGCTCGCCGTCGCGTGCCTCGCTCCGCCGCTCTTGTCTTGCCAGGCGCTCAGCGTTCCGCCGCTCTGCGTCAACGTGGACGCGTCATCCCCGTCGAGCCAGAGTGCGGCGCCGCACAGCCCATAGACCGTCGGCGCTGCCGCGGTGATGGTCGAGGTTGCGCCAATGGCCGTCCCGTTCACATTGGCGGCCACGGTCAGAGACGCACCGCCGCAGCTGGTTGGTTCAATCACCACCACGCGTCGGCCACTGGCATCGGTGGGCCCTTCATTGCGTACGGTGCTCGTGCCTCCCGTTACGGAGAGGGAAACCGTGGCACCGACGACAGGATTTCCCTCCGCATCCCGTGCCGTCACTTCGATCAGTGTGGAATCCCCAGCGGCGCTGACGATGGGATCGGTGAGGCGCACCGCACTGCGGGTCGCACTCACACTCGTAGCGCCGATGCTCACGGTCACCGGACGGAGCAGGGTGTAGTCGGCGATGGCCACGATCTGGGCGCTCTGCGTCAGCGGACTACCGATCGTGCCGGTTGTGACGCCGAGCACACTGGTCAGCCCACTCGGTTGCGTCACCCGCCATTCGCGTCCACGGCCGCTGAGCCACACCGGCACGTTCGGCACGGCGAGCCCGAGGGCGGTGCGCGCCGTCACGGTGACAATCGTTGTGGCCGAGGCGAGCAGCGAGGTATTCGCCGTCACCACCAGCGACTGCGCGCTGTCCACCGCCGTCGCCGGCGCACCGGCAGGCGAGACGACGAGCGTAACCGCGCGCGTGCTGCGGCTGCCGCTGTCATCGACAACGGTCACGCTCACCGGATAGCTGCCGGCGCTGGCGTAGACGGTCTTCGCGTGCGCGCCGGCGACCTGCGTCGTCCCGTTCCCCAGGTTCCACTCGTAGTGCACTACCGAGCCGTCGCGGTCGAGCGAATACGAGGCGTCGACCGTGACGGTATCGCCGGGACGTGGCCAGCGCGGCGACACCGTGAACAGCGCGGTCGGCGCGGTATTGGCGGTGTTGCTGCGTGGGGCGTCGTGTGTTTCGTGCGGGGCCGCCGTTAGCGGGGTGTCAGCGCCGCACCCCCACGCCATGACTGAAGCGTGGAGCAGCGCCCACCAGACACCACGCGAGCGCCGGCTCGGCTGAGGCCGGCCTGGGCGGCACGTTTGCCACATCGTTACGAGCCGGTATACCGAACGGAGATCGTGACGGTACCGGTATAAACGCCCGCCGCCTGGGTGGGGGTGGGAGACACGGTGGCACCCAGGCACAGCGACGTCCGCCCACTCGATCCAGTGGTCGGCGAGAGCGCCACGGTCAGCGTGTTGCCGGTCAGTGCCGTGCTGTTCGCCCCACTGCAATCCGGACCGGTGCGCTGGCGCCACGTGCCGATCGGGAGCGTGACGCCGCCACCCTGCAGTGTCAGCACCGACGGCAACGATTCGTACGTGATGTCGACCGACAGCGCGGCCGCCCCGTCGAGCAACAGACGCATGGCGCGGGCATCCGACGGCGCGATGGTCGCCGGCGTGCCGGCGTACACGGCGGGGAAGCTCATAGGGATGGCGGTCACGGTGATCGGCTGGAGGACGCTGGCCGTGACGGTGCTCTGTGCGGTCAGACTCTGCCTCGAGGAGGATGGCTCCCGGGCAACCACCATGATCGCGTCGGCGTAGTTACCGCTGGCGGTGGCCAAGGTAGGTTGAACGCTGGCACCGAGACGCAGCACGCCGACGCCGCTGGCATCGAGGGTGATCGCAATGTCGCCATTGTTCACGGGGGCCACAGTGGTCGGCGTACCGCTCGCGCCCGTGGCGACCGTGCCGGTCCAGCCGCCGATCTGCAACGCCGTTCCAGTGGTGCCCGTGAGCAGCGTCGGGAGCGTTACGGTGAGGACGAGCGAGGCGTTCGCCGGCCCCTGTACCGTAAACACGGCAGCGCCGGCGGCGCTTGGGGCGATCACGCGCGACTGTCGAGGGGCAACCTGGCCGAAGGTCAGTGGCTGGGTCGCCACAATGCGCAGCGTTGGGGCCTGCGCTTGGGCGACAGACGCGATCGCGGTGGTGAGTGCCACCGCGACGCCGAACAGGACTAGCAGGCGAGACTTCATGGTGCCTTGCCCCCCGGGGGCGCTGCGTTGACGGTGCGCACCTCGGTGGTGCGGCCGTCGCCGGGATCTTCAACGAATGCGTAATTGATGCGGGTTTCGCCGAACGGCACCAGCATCGCCCATTCACGAACCACGGAGGGCACGAGTACACGCCCGTCTGCAGAGAGCGTGGTTTCGGAGCCTGCCGATACCGGCACGGCATCCATGACCGGCAACCCGGCGATGAGGAACCGTCCCTGTGCGTCAGTAATGACAGCCTGACCACCGACCCGGATGGTCACGTCTGAGAGGCGTGGCTCATCGGGATCGAAGCGGCCGTTGCGATTGCGGTCCTCAAAGGCGATGCCGCTGACGCGAGCGCGGAGGGCCACGAAGTCACCGCTCAGCCGCACACCTTCGCCACGGCCGGCGACCGTGGCGGTTCCCATGATGGTGGTGGTGCTTTGCATGCGTCCGCCCACGCCGCTCGCCATATCCTGGAAGAGCGTCGTGAGGGCCCCCTGATACTGCAGCTGCATGCGGAACGACGGAGCGCCTGTCCCCCGCAGCCAATCGATGCCGCCCTGCACGAACAACTGTCGCCCGAGGCTCGTACTCATCTGTCCCGTGACGTACCGGGGGCGCCAACGCGCGTCGGCCGAGGTCCCGATCGACACGAAGCTGCGGCGCACCCATACGGGTCCGCGAGGGAGCTGAGGCAAGGTCACCGTGGCGCCTCGCAAATCCGAAGCGAAACGACCGGCGATCGGGTCGCGGCTGACGACCCGATCGTAGGTAGCCTGAATGAGCGTCCGCCGCACGCGCGTTCCGAGCGTCGACGTCAGAATCTCGACGCGACCGCGCGGACCATCTGTGCCGCGCCACTGGGAGGAGATCCAGGCTTTGCCGAGGTCCCGCAACGGGCGAATGGTGATGCCCGCCGATTGCTCCGCCGTTCGGAACTGCGCTTGGCGCTGCAACCAGAACGGCACGCGCGTGGAATCCACGGCCTCACCGCCGGCCTCGAGTCGCACGTGCAGATTGGGCTGGATGACCGCGCGCGCACGCCACCACCCGGTGCGCGTGCCCTCGCCACGGAGCTGCACCCAATCGACGGGCGAGGCCACCAGTGCCGCATATGGCACGCGTTCAGCGATCGCTGAGCCGCGTGGGCGCAGCTCGTACGCGCCCACCCGGGCCGTATATCGTGAACTCAGCCCAATGCGGAGGTCGGCATTGCCCGTCACGCCGCACGGGCCGATGCGGCGGCGGCAGTCGCTTTCTGGCGTGTCGTTGTCCTGCAGCGTGACCCCGTACTCGATCGTTCGCGCAGGAATCAGATCCTGCTCGAGCGTGAGTAACGAGGCGTGCCGGGTGACCCCGTTGGGCGTATAGATCGCGATTTCGATGGTGTTCTGCCCAAAGTCGATGGGCATGGGCAGCGACCAGCGGCCGCTGCTGTCTGCGACCGTCACGCCGATCACCTGACCGTTGCGCGACAGTTCGATTTCCGCGCCCGGCGGTGCTGTCCCGGTTCGGCGCATATCGCCAAGCTGTGTCGAGCGGAGGAACGGCGAGTTCGACAACGCGATGCCCCGGCCGGCCATGACGACCGGTCCGGTGGCATTCCCGGAGCCCAGACGCCACTGCCGGAGCCATTTGTTGGTCGGGGCCCCGCCCATCCAACTGACATCCGCGATCGTGCGCGACATGGTCCCCGCTCGATTGGCGCGGAGATCCAGTGCCAACCCGCCGCCGAGCACCGTCGTGCCGATCGTCATCGCGCTGGCGAAGTCTCCCAGCTGGTTGTCGACGCTGTGCATATAGGTGGTCGACAGACCGGCGGGCTTCCACCCGCTCCAGTGGAGTCGCTCGCCCTCTCGGCGCGGCGCAGAGAGCACCTCATCGGTCATCATGCCCCCGCGTTCACGACGCCCGATTTCCGCGGCAAAGCGTGGCAGCCGTTCGCGGCGCGTGTCCACAAGCAAGCTGGCCGTCGGCGCGTCGATTCGCAGGCCGATGTTCGTGAGCCACTCCAGGACGGCGAGATCGACGTACCACTCATCGCGCAGACGGCGGCCGAACGGGAGAGGGAAGGAGCGCACTTCGGCGCGGGCCGCGCCGCGCTGGCGCGTGGCTCGACCCGTCAGGACATCGAGACTGGCTTTGGTTGGGACCGCCGTTCGCAGCACGAGCTGCCACTGGGTACCACCCTGGTCGACTTCCACCCCGGCGCCGATCAGGTTCGCGAAGCGGGTCAACGGAATGAGCGGGCGATCGGGTGACGCGCCTTCCTCGGTCAGCAACGTCCCGAGCTCTTCTTCGCCGATGAGGACCGCGAGGATCGTCAATGCGCCATCACCCGGCCCCGGTGCTGGCGGGTCGGGTGAGACAGGAGCGATGACGATGGTGTCGCGCCCCGCTGGCGATCGCCGACGGGCCGGTGTGGAGTCGGTGTCGGACGCGCGGACGAGATCGCCCTGCATTTGTTCGACCGCGGCAAACGGGGGCGGTGCTCCACCGTCTTCCCAGATCGGCGGAAGCGTGCTTGGGTGAAGCTCGGCAACGTCCGGCTCCCCGTCGGGCTCTTCCATCACTGGACTCGAGGATTCCGGAGCCCCCGCGCCCTTCGTGATCTCGGCATTCAGCACCAACGGCGGGAACGTGAGCGGCAAACCCTCAGGAAGATCCGGGCGGTTCGACGTGACCGTAATCCGGACGCGGGCCGCTCGGCCGGCGGTTTCGCCGGGGAGTGTCAGCTCATAGAGCGGATCGAGACGATCATACACGGCGAGCTGTCGCGTGGTGCTGTGCAGCACCGTGTTCGCGCTGTCGAGCACGTCGAGACGAGCGAGGCCGATGCTCACGCCATTACCGGACCGTTCGAAGTGCGGTTGCACCTGCACCACGTTGTCGTGGCGGGTTGCCCCTGCCACCTGGCCGCGTAGTGCCGTGGCGAGTCGCCCCTTTCTAAAGAAGAGAGGGATCACGGTCTGCACTTCAATATTGACGCTGCCTGAGACGCGAACGGTCGCGTCGGCGAGGCCGTCGTCGGTCACAGCCGCGGCCGCGACCGTGACGCGACCCCAATACTCCCCCTCTGGGAGATTGTCGGGTGTCACCGCGACGAACCGTACGATCTGCGACCCACCGGGTGGCAAGCGGAATCGCGCCGGCGCAAAGCGCACAAGGCGAGTGGCCGAGTTGCCCGGGATGCTGTCGGTCAGGAACTTCACCGTCGTGCGGCCGGTCGCACTGTCCGACGTGACGTAGCCGTACCGAACCCCCAGCGCGATATCGATCGGCGCCGTGTTGGGATTGAGTACCGTGATCGATCCCGAGGGCCGCCGATCGGTCAGGAGTACCGCCTGAGGAGAAACGCTCGCCGCCTGCCCCCAGAGGGGCAACCAGAGGGGCAGCACCGCGATGGCGGCGAATGCCCGGAGAGCGCGAGTCCAGACCGGCACGTGGATAATTCTCGGATATTAATGGAAGAGGCGAACGGCGATGCGGTGCTCAGCAGGTGCGCGGGTATGGTTTAACGAACGGCCGTGCCCGCTTTATCTGAGAGATGTATCGGCATGCCATGAACAGGACTTAACTGATGAGGTGAAGGTCACTTCATTTCTTGTTCCAGTTCTCGGCAAAAAAATCGGTAAAAAGATTTCTAAAGTTTTTTTCACCGGTGCCGATACATCCAAATGCGGCGTCTCAGGCCCCCTGTCATGAGGTGGTCATCTGGGGGGAGGCCGAACGCAGGGTTGGGGCTTCGAGCCTCTCCGACAACTCATCCATTGCCAAGGACCGACGATGATCCTTACCAGCCAGCGCGCCGCCGTTGCGGCCATTGCCCTTTCGCTCGCCTTTGCGGCTCCCCTCGCTGCGCAAGCGAGCCCGACGCAGACGGCGACCACGCAGGTCAGCGCGCGCGTCTTCACGCCCCTTGCCATCACGAGCAACGAAGCGTTGCGCTTCGGTAATCTCTTCTCGCCGTTCACGGCGAAGACGATTGCATGGACGGACAACGCCGCCAGCGGCGGCCGCGCCCGTTTCACCATCACGGGAGAGGGCGGTGCGGAGCTCGCGCTGAGCATCACCGTGCCGGAGAACATTGCGACCGGTGGCAACAACATTCCGCTCAGCGCGGTCGAGCTGCGTCACGGGACGAACGACGCCGACGGTACCGGGGCGGTTGTGACCTTGAACACGGGCACGGCGAACGCCCTCAACGTGACGATGGGTGGTGCGGCGGCCAGCGCCCAGAGCTACTTCCTTCGCATCCGTGCCACGGCGACGCCGGCGGCCAACCAGGCGGCGGGTAGCTACGCCGGGACGATCAGTGTGGCGGTGAACTACACCGGCAGCTGAGATGGGCGCCGCAGCGACCGTCGCGCCCTCGCCTGCCAGTGGTGAGGGCGTCGCCCGGCTGGGGTCGGAGGTGGTAGCGCTCGCCGAGGGTGATGGCAGTGGTGCCCGCGCCCTGTTGCCGGCCGAGTCCGTCGCGATTGCGTTGCGGTTGCAGGATCCGCGTCTGGTGCAGCGGGTCCTCCTGATGCTCGTTGACGAGCAGCCGCCGGTGCCGCCGGATCTGCTGGGTGGACTTACCGCGCACTCGAGCCTCGAGGTCAGGCTGACCGCGGTGGCGGTACTGTCACGGTGGTCGGACGGGGTTAGTCGACAGACGCTGATGCTGTTCTTGAAGGACCCCTCGCCGGTCGTGCGCGAGCGGGTCCTGCGCGCGATCGAGGGAAGCGGCGGACGCTGGACACCCGTGTCGGCGTCGGCCGCCTTGCAAGCCGAGAGCGATCCGGCCCTGGCGCGTCGCATGGCCGAAGCGGTGGTGCGGGACGAACCGCTCATGGCCGCGCGCATTCTGCAGCGGGCGGCGGCATTGCTGGTGTCGAGCCGGCGATCCGGTGCGGTGCTTGGCGAGGTGCTCAGGGTGCTGCGCGGCTTGGATGAGTCGATGTGGCAGCGCCTCGTCTCCCACGTTCCCGCGCGCCTCCTCGCCGATCAGGGGGCGGAGCCGGTGGACCCTGCCGGTGTGCTCCCGGGCGTCGCGAAGCACGCGTAGGTCATGGTGCGGCAACAGCTTGCCCAGTCTTGAGCGGGCCAATAGGTTAACCACATGGCGGCGTCGGCTCACGGTCGGCGCCGCGTGTGTTTTTCACCTGGCCGGTCGCCTCTGCGGGGCCGTGCCGCCCCGGATTTCCTGATGTTCTGGCCTTTCAGCAAGTCGAACTCGTTCTTCCCGGCGAATGCCATCGCCGTCGATCTTGGCACTGCCAACACGCTGATCTACGTGAAGGGCGAAGGGATCGTGCTCAACGAGCCCTCAGTCGTCGCGCTTGATCGCGAAACGAAGAAGATCAAGGGTGTCGGCCTGGAAGCGAAGCGCATGCTCGGTCGAACACCCGACGGCATCATGGCCGTACGACCGATGAAGGATGGCGTGATCGCCGACTTCGATGTCACGGAAAAGATGCTGCGCTACTTCCTGACGCTGGTCATCGACAAGCACGTCTTCAAGGTCAAGCCGCGCGTGATTGTCTGTGTACCGTCGGGCATCACGGAAGTCGAGAAGCGCGCCGTACGTGACTCCGCACTCGGCGCTGGCGCGAAGGAAGTCTTCATGGTCACCGAGCCGATGGCCGCAGCCATCGGCGTCGGGCTACCGGTGGAATCACCCACCGGCAACATGGTCATCGACATCGGCGGCGGCACCACTGAAATCGCCGTCATCGCGCTGTCGGGTATCGTGAGTGACACGAGTATTCGCACGGGTGGCGACGAGCTCGACATCAGCATCGTGCAGTTCATGCGCAAGAACTACAACTTGCTGATCGGTGAACCCACGGCGGAGCAGATCAAGATTCAGATCGGCAGCGCCTATCCGGTTGGCGAAGAGCGCGAGATGGAAGTGAAGGGACGCGACCTGGTCTCCGGCATTCCGAAGACGGTGCGCGTGCACAGCAGCGAAATCCGCGAAGCGGTGCAGGAGCCCATTCAGCAGATCGTCGACGCGGTGCGTCGCGCGCTCGAAATCACGCCGCCTGAACTCGCGTCGGACATTGTTGATCGCGGGATCGTCATGACGGGTGGTGGCGCCCTGATTCGTGGGCTCGACGTGCTACTGTCCCAGGAGACCGGGTTGCCGATTCATGTCGACGAAGACCCGCTCACCTGCGTGGTTCGTGGGACGGGGAAGATCCTCGACGACGAGGAGAAGTACTGGTCGGTGCTCACCACCTGACCGATCGATCGCGGTCGCGCCACTCGTTCATCACTCATTCTCGCACGACCTCCGTGGCTCGAAGCGTTCGCGGTGAAGGCCGTCTTGACACTGGCTTGCTGCTGGTGTGTGTGACGCTGGCCATTCTTGCGTTTCTCGCGCCTCGCCGTTCACGGGAGAGCGTGGCCGCCGGATTGCGCGCGACGGTTCTGGCGCCCCTCGTGAACCTCGAGGCACGGTCGGCCGGTATACGGGCCGCGATAACAGCGCGCAACGACCTGCTGGCGACCAGAGGGCGCGCCGTCGCCGACACGTTGAGTCTGCGCGCGATCAGCGATGAGAACACGACGTTGCGCCAGCTGCTCGGTCTGTCCGCACGACTGCAGGAGGGCTTCGTACCGGCGGAGGTGTTGCCGGCCCGCGGCCCCGAGGAGTTCACGCTGAACGTGACAGCCGGAAGTCGAGTGGGTGTGCAGCCGTTTCTCCCGGTGGTGACGGCGGATGGTCTGGTAGGGATGGTGGAAACGGTGGATCAGGCCAGCAGTACGGTCATCACATGGGCACACCCCGATTTTCGGGTGAGTGCGATGAGCGTCGATCAGGACGCGTTCGGGATTGTGCAGCCGCACCTCGCCGCCGGCGCAGAGCGCTGGCTGCTCGAAATGCGCGGGGTGCCGTTTCGCGCGAAGCTCGACACGGGTACGCTCATCGTGAGCTCGGGGCTTGGCGCGACATATCCGCGCGGCATTCCGGTCGGCACTGTGATCGGCGAGTTGAGCACGCCCGAGAAATGGGCCCGCACGTATCTGCTCAAGCCCGCCGTGTTGCCGGAGAACATCGGGCCGGTGCTGGTGTTGCTTCCGGGGCGTGGCGACCGCGGGGTGAATGGGGTGTGGACGAGCGTCGCGGCGGCCGACAGCGCGGCACGGGCCGTGGCGGCATCCGGCGACTCGCTTGCGCGCACAGCGGCTTTCGATGAATTGACGGCGCGGCGCGCCGCGCTCGACTCGTTGCTCGCCGACAGTCTCTCGCGCGCTGATACCATCGGCGGGGGGCTGACGTCACGTTCCGCTGCCGCGGCCGACAGTATTCGACGGGATAGTCTGCGGCGCGAGGTCACGCGTCGTGACAGTGTTCGGCGCGACAACGACCGGCGTGAGACGGGGCGTCGCGATGCCGTCCGCAGCCGTCCACCGGTGAGGGGGCGGTAATGCGCGGCCCACCACAATCTGCGGGCGTCGCAGGCGCGCTTCGGGCGTGGGCCGGTTTTGCCGTGCTGGTCGGGGCACAGTTCGGCGTGCGTCCGCTGATCGCCGGTCGGGCCACGGTGGATTTCGCCGTGATCGCGGTGCTGTTCTCCGCCGTTCGCCTGCGTCCGGGGGTGGCCGCCGTCGTTGGCTTCCTTACCGGCCTCGCGCTCGACGCACTGTCTCCGGGGGGCTTCGGCGCCAGCGCGCTCGTGCTCACCGTGTTGGCGTTCAGCGCGTCGTGGCTGAAGGCGGTGTTCTTTGCCGATCACGTGGCGCTCACCGGATTGTTCGTGTTCAGCGCCAAGTGGCTCTTCGATGTGGCGATGGCGCTCCTGACGGGCGTTGGGAGCGGTGCCTCGATGCTCGTTGCACTGCTGGTGTGGTCGCCACTGTCGGCGGCGTTGACGGCTGTGGTGGGCGTGCTCCTGCTGGTGGTGTTCCGGCCGCTGTACCGGCCCCATTCGCTGTAGCGGATCGCCAGTGCGAGCCGATCGTCCGGGGCGTCACCCGTGAGCTATCATCCGAATTCCGTTCGCCGTCGCGCCCTCGTGGCACGCGGCCTTCTCGTGGCCGCCTTCACCCTGCTCGGCGGGGCCTTCTTTCGGGCGCAGGTGCTCCGGAACGAAGAATTCGTCCTCAAAAGTGAGAGCAACCGGCTGCGGGAGGTGCCGCTCCCTGGCGCGCGCGGCATCATTTACGATCGGAACGGGCAGATCATCGCAGAGAACTTGCCCGGCTATTCGGTGTCGCTCCTCAGTCCGAGTGTGGATTCACTCAAGTCGGCTCTGCGTTCGCTTGCGCAGGTCGTGGAGATCGATTCAGCGCAGCAGGCATTGGCCCTCAGGCGGTTTCGCGCTGCGCGCACCCGTCCGGCTGTGATTTTCAACGACGCGAGTTTTCAGGTCGTCTCCGTGCTCGAAGAGCGCCGCGCCGAGTTTCCCGGGCTGATCATTCAGAGCGCGCCCAAGCGGTACTATCCCGATGGTCCGGCCGTTGCCGCGCTGGTGGGCTACACGGGTGAAGTCTCTGACGATGACTTGTCGAAGGAGCGTTACGCCGGGTACAAGGCGGGCCAACTGGTCGGACGTGGCGGCCTCGAACAGCAGTACGAAAAGGCATTGCGGGCGCGGGAAGGGAGCCGCTTCGTGGAAGTGGACGCGCGGAATCGAGTCGTGCGCGACGCGGGCGTCCGTCCCGAGATCCAGCCGGAAGCACCACCGCCGTTGCGCACCACGATCGACCTCGATCTCCAGCGGTATGCGCACGAGTACTTTGGGGACTCGCTGCGCGGAGCGGTGGTGGCACTCGAACCGCAGACCGGTGGTGTTCTCGCGCTATACAGCGCGCCGAGCTACGACATCAACAAGTTCACCGGTGGCATCGCCCCGGCGTTCTTCAAGTCGTTGCTCGACGATCCTCATCGCCCGATGTTCAATCGCGCGCTCGCCGGGACCTACGCCCCCGCCTCCACATGGAAGTTGGCCACCGCGGTGCTGGGCATGGAGATGGGGCTCGTCAACATCGATACGCGCATGCCGCAGCCGTGCACCGGCCACTACTACTACGGCCGTGTGTTCAAATGCTGGGACAAGAAGGGGCACGGCGACATCACGCTCGCACAGGCCATCGCGAAGTCGTGTGACGTGTACTTCTACCAGCTCGGGTTGCGAATCGGCCTGACCAATCTGCTCGCCGGTGGTGTGAAGCTCGGGTTCGGCGACCGCACGTCCATCGACCTGCCTTCAGAGCGGCGGCCCACGTGGCCGGCTAGTACCGCGTATTTCGACCGGACCTACGGGGCGCGCGGGTGGAACAAGTCTGTCGTGCTGTCGCTGTCCATCGGACAGGCGAACAATGCGCAGACCCCGCTCAGCATGGCACGCTTCTACACGGCGCTCGCGACCGACGGCAAGGCGGCCACCCCGCACATCGTGGCACGGGCACCGGAGCGGAAGCAGATCATCGAGCTCAAGCCGGCGCAGCTCCGGGACATTCAAATGGCACTCGCCGATGTCGTCAGTCGCGGAACAGCGGCCGGCGCGCAGATTCAGGGGCTGACCATTGCCGGCAAAACCGGCACGGCGCAGGTGAACGGGCAGCAGGATAATGCGTGGTTCGTCGGGTACGCGCCCGCTGACGCACCGAAGATCGTGGTCGCGATCATCATCGAAGAGGGACTACACGGCTCGGTGGCCGCCAAGGTGGCCACCAAGCTGATGGAGCGGTATCTGAAGGCGAAGCTCACCATGACTGCGGTAACCAACGACTGATGGCACGCCCAGGCCTCGTGCGTCGACAGAGTATCGACATCCCGCTGCTGGGGACTGCGCTGCTCCTCACGATCTTCGGTATCGCCATGGTGTTTTCGGCCGGGCAGACCGATGTACCCGACAAGGGCCTCGTGGGCCTGTGGCAGCGCCAACTGGCCTTTTTTGTCGTGGCGTTGGGCGCCACGTGGGTGATTACGCGTGGGACCGTGCGGCTCATCGAGTGGAGCGCGTGGCCGATCTACGTACTCAGCATCGTCCTGCTGCTTGCCACATTCGCCTTCGGGTCGGGCGCGGGTACGGCGTCGAGCATGAAGGGATGGTTGACCATCGGCGGACGTCGCATCGGTCAGCCGTCGGAACTGGCGAAACTGGCGACCACCCTCATGCTGGCGCGCATGCTGGCCATGCAGCGGGAGCGTATCCGGTCGCTCGTGGAGCTCTGGAAGCCGCTCATGGTGGTAGGGGTGCCGTGGCTGCTCGTGATGGCCCAGCCCGATCTCGGCACAGGGATCGTGTTCATCGGCATCTGTTTCGCCATGCTCTTCTGGGCGGGGGTGCCATGGCAGCTACTCGTGATGCTTGCCAGCCCTGGGGTGAGTCTGATCCTCGCCTTCAGCACCGGGGTATGGGGGGCCTGGTTTTTGATTCTGGTGGCGCTGGTCCTCTGGTACCGCCCGTATCTCGTGGAGGGGGTGGTGTTGGTCGTGGCGAACGTGGTCATGGGCGTGGTGGCGCCGTTGCTGTGGGACAAGCTCAAGCCGTACCAGCAGCAGCGCTTCCTCGTGTTTCTCGACCCGAACATCGACGCGAAGGGGTCGGGGTACAACGTCATCCAAAGTCAGGTGGCGATCGGATCCGGCGGTTTGTTCGGCAAGGGGTTCACGCTGGGCAGTCAGAAGCGGCTCAATTTTCTCCCCGAGCAGCAAACCGATTTCATTTTCTCCGTGGTTGGCGAGGAGCTCGGGTTCGTCGGGGTTTTCGTGGCGCTGGCATTGTTCCTCGCGCTCTTCCTCCGGTCGACGCGCGTCGCCGCCCGCGCCGCCGATGCCTTTCCCAGTCTGGTCGCGTTCGGCCTCATGTCCGCCTGGTTCGTCCACGTGATGGTCAACGTGGGAATGACGCTGAACCTCATGCCGGTCACGGGCATCCCGTTGCCGTTCTTCAGCTACGGCGGGTCGTTCTTGCTTGTGAGCTGGCTGGCCGTCGCCGTTCTGCTTCGCATCTCGGCCGAGGGGCGGGGGCAGGCGGACGCACTGGGACTGTAGGGCCGAGGGGAGGCGAGTTCGTCGGGCGCAAGGTCTAGCCTTACGGCGCGTACCTTTCGATCTTTCTCGCCTATGGCCTGGTTCAGGAAGGAAAAGAAGCCCCGTCAGCCGCGTCGCGAGCGCCTCGAGATTCCCCGTGACACCTGGGAAAAGTGCGAGGCGTGCGGGCACACGGACATCCGTGACAAGTTCCTGCGCAATCTCAATGTGTGCCCCGCGTGCGATTTCCATCGCCGCATGCGCGCCTGGGATTACGCGAACGCGCTCCTGGACGAGGGGACCCTCCTCGAGGTGAGCGGGGAGCTTCGGTCGGTCGATCCCCTCGGTTTTCCGGATTATCCCGGACGCCTCAAGCGGGCGCTCGCCAACGCCGGGGACACCGATGCCATCCTGACCGTCACGGGTCAGCTCGAAGGCATGCCCGTTGGCATCGCGGTTATGGATTTCGCGTTCATGGGTGGCTCCATGGGCTCGGTGGTCGGCGAGAAGATCGCCCGGCTCGGTCTCCGGTCGCTCGAACGGAAGCACCCCCTGGTGATCGTCTCGCAGTCAGGCGGGGCTCGGATGCAGGAAGGCATCCTGTCGCTTATGCAGATGGCCAAGTCGTCGGCCGTGCTCTCCCAGCTGGCGGAGCGGCGGATCCCGTACATCTCCGTGCTCACCAATCCAACGACAGGCGGGGTGAGCGCGAGCTACGCGATGCTCGGTGATGCGATTCTCGCCGAGCCTGGTGCCGTGATCGGTTTCGCCGGCCCTCGCGTGATCAAGCAGACGTTGGGGCAGGATCTCCCCGAGGGGTTCCAGACCGCGGAGTTCCTGCTCGAGAAGGGGATGGTTGATCGTGTCGTGCACCGGAAGGAGATGCGCGGCACCCTGTCGCGACTCCTCCGGCACATGACCGGCCGTCCCGCCGCGGCCGGCCACGACCAGGAAGAGAACTGACGGCAGGCGGACCGCTGGATCCATTGACCCCACACACCGTCCCGGCGATCGGGTCGGAAGACACGGAGTCGGCTTATCACGCGGCGCTCCGGCGGTTGTTTGCGCGCACCGGTGGCGCGTGGCGTCTGGGCCTGGAACGGGTAGCCGAACTTTTGGGGCGCCTCGGCAATCCCCATCGGGCATATCCGGTGTTTCACGTCGCTGGGACCAACGGCAAGGGGAGTACGGTCGCCACGCTCGATGCGATGCTGCGCGGCTCCGGCCTAACCGTCGGGCGGTACACGTCGCCGCATCTTGTCGATTTTTCCGAGCGTGTCGTGGTGAACGGGGTGCCCATGTCGCACGCCGAGATCACCGAGTGGCTGACGAATTGGGAGCCCGTACTCACCGAGTTGGGTGCCACGTTCTTCGAGGCGACGACGGCGATGGCGCTGTCGCATTTCGCGTCATGCGGGGTGGATGTCGCTGTCGTAGAGGTGGGACTGGGGGGGCGGCTGGACGCCACCAACGTGGTGCAGCCTGTTGCGGCCGGCGTCACGCAGATCGGCTTCGACCACATGGAGTTCCTCGGCGAGACGCTCGAAGCCATTGCCGGGGAGAAGGCGGGCATTTACAAGGCCGGGACGCTGGCGGTGGTGGGCGACACGAGTCCGGGCATTCGCGACCGGCTATTGGTTCACGCCGAGCGGGCGCATGCCGCTCCCATCCTCGTCACCGAGAGAGACTGGACCGTCAACGAAATCGAGGTGGGAGCAGGCGGCACGACCTTCACGCTTCACGTGAACGGTGTACGCCGCCGCCTCACCACGCCGCTGGTCGGGCACTTTCAGGCCCACAATGCTGCTGTGGCGCTGGCCATGCTGCGCGGCGCCGGGGGACGGTGGGCGGAGATCGAGGCGCGCGCCGAGGAACTCCTTCCGGCCGTTCGACTCGCGGGTCGGTTTCACCAGTCCCCGCCTTGGCTCTTCGATGTCGCACATAACGCGGATGGGGCGGCCACCGTGGTGGCGAATCTGCTGGCGGTGGGGATGCCTCATCCCATCACGGCCGTCGTGTGTGTCCTGCGTGACAAGGATTGGCGCGGCATCATCAGGGCGGTGGCGAAGGCGGCTGAGCGCATCGTGGTGACGATCGCCCCGACCTCTCCCGCCAACCGGGTCTGGGACCTGCACGAAGTGGAAGCGTGGGCCCGTGAGGAGCAGCTTCCAGTCGAGCGTATCGACGATTTCACCAGCGCTCTGGCGCATGCGCGGGCTGAAGCGGAGACGATTCTCGTGACCGGGTCCTTCCACACGGTAGGAGATGCGATGGAACGGTTGCAGGTGCATCCGTTGGCTCGGTAACTTTCCGGGATGTCCCACAAGCCGCTGCCCGGATTCCGCGATTTCTACCCAGAGCAATTCGCCGAGCGAGCCCACATCTTCGAGACCTGGCGCCGCGTCGTGCGGCGCTATGCGTTTGTGGAGTATGATGGCCCGCCCCTCGAACCGCTCGAGTTGTACACCCAAAAGAGCGGCGAGGAGATCGTCACCCAGCTCTACAATTTTGTGGACAAGGGTGACCGACCGGTCGCGATGCGTCCGGAGATGACGCCGACCTTCGCGCGCATGGTCGGGGCCAAGGCGCAGACGCTCCGGAAGCCGGTGCGTTGGTTCTCGCTCCCGCAACTGTTTCGCTATGAGCGCACGCAGAAAGGGCGGCTGCGAGAGCATTATCAGCTCAATGTCGACATCGTGGGCGAGGCCGATGTGTTGGCGGATGCCGAGCTTCTTTCGGTGGCGCTGGAAATCATGCGCGCCTTCGGGCTTTCCGCGGACGACGTTCGGGCCAGGGTGAGCGATCGGCGCGTGTTGAACGGGTTACTCGAACACCTCGCGATCGCCGAGGCCAAGTGGCCGGCGGTGTACGCGGTGCTCGATAAGCTCGAGCGCCAGCCGCGCGACATTTCCGCGGAGAAGCTTACCGGTGCCGGACTGTCGGCGGAGACCGCTGAGGTGGTGCTCGGCTTCGGCGCTCTCGACTTCGACACGTTGCGCGCGCGCTATGGCGACGCGCCAGCCGTGCGGCCGCACATCGAGCGGTTTGCCGAGTATCTCGCGCACTGCGAGGCACTCGGCGTTGGCGCATTCATCAAGTTCGACCTGACGATTGTCCGTGGGCTCGCGTACTACACCGGTATCGTGTTCGAGCTCTTCGATCACGTGGGCGAGTTCCGCGCGATCTGCGGCGGTGGGCGGTACGACAATCTCCTCAAGTCGCTTGGTGGCACGGACCTGCCGGCGCTCGGTTTCGGCATGGGCGACGTGGTCATCGGTGAGCTGCTGCGCGCACGTGGGCTGATGCCCGCGAGCGCGCCGTCGCTGCAGTACTGGGTGGCGCAGGCACCTGATGCTTCCGGAGCGCCGCGTGCCGCGCTCGAAACGGCCGCTGCCATGCGCCACGCGGGGTGCGTTGTGGAGTTTGCATTACGCGCCCAGAAGCTCGACAAGCAAATCGAAGCCGGGCGCAAGGCGGGCGCGGCGACATTCATCGTGGTGGACCCGGCCAACGCCGATGCGCCGTGGCGTGTGCGCCGCGCTGGGCACGACGATCAGACTTTCTCAACGCTCGAGGCGCTGTGCGCCTGGGCCTCCCAACAGAACGGAACCGTGCGATGAGTGACGACAAGAAGTTGACGACCCGCGCCGAGAACTTCAGCGACTGGTATAACGAGCTGGTGTTGCGCGCCGAGCTCGCGGACTACTCGCCGGTGCGTGGTTGCATGGTGATTCGTCCGCACGGATATGGGGTGTGGGAGCGGATGCAGCGCGCTCTTGACGACATGTTCAAGGCGACGGGGCACGTCAACGCCTACTTCCCGCTGTTCATTCCCGAGAGCTTCCTCAGCAAGGAAGCCGAGCATGTCGAAGGGTTCGCTCCCGAGTGTGCGGTGGTCACACACGGCGGCGGGAAGCCGCTGGAAGAGCGACTGGTTGTGCGCCCCACCTCGGAAACGATCATCTATTCGATGTTCGCCAAGTGGGTGCAGAGTTACCGTGATCTCCCGTTGCTGTACAATCAGTGGGCGAACGTGGTGCGCTGGGAAATGCGCACGAGACTCTTCCTGCGCACGATGGAGTTTCTGTGGCAGGAGGGGCACACGGCACACGCCACTCACGACGAAGCGGAAGCAGAGACGCGCCGAATGCTCGGCGTGTACCGCGAGTTCATGGAAGGCTGGATGGCCATGCCTGTGATCACCGGCCAGAAGACCGACAGCGAGAAGTTTGCCGGCGCCCTGCGCACGTACGCGTGCGAGGCGATGATGCAGGACAACAAGGCGCTGCAGGCCGGCACGTCGCACAACCTTGGCCAGAATTTTGCCAAGGCGTTCGATCTGACGTTCCAGAACGAACAGGGCCAGCAGGATTACGCGTGGAATACCAGTTGGGGCGTGTCCACGCGCATGATCGGCGGCCTCGTCATGACGCACGGCGACGATAACGGCTTGCGTCTCCCCCCGAAGCTCACGCCCATTCAAATGGTGATCGTGCCCATCTGGAAGACGGATGAGGAGCGGGCGGCCACCATCGAAGCCGCCAAGCGGATCGCCGAGGATCTGGGCAGCTTCAAGCGCCCCGATCACGAGCGCATCCGTGTGCACGTCGACGACCGTATCGGGATCAAGCCGGGCGCGAAGTACTACCACTGGGAGCTGCGCGGCATCCCGCTGCGCATGGAGATCGGCCCGCGGGATCTCGCATCCAACTCCGGCATGCTCGCTCGTCGTGACACGCGGGAGAAGCGCCCCATCGCCTTCGAGACGTTGCGCACCGAACTGCCGGTCATCCTTGATGGGATTCAGGCGGATATGCTCGCGGCCGCGCGTGCCCGTCTCGAGGCCAACACCATCCGCGAACGCATCAGCTACGACAAGTTCAAGGAAGTCATGGAAGGCCCGGGAGCGTTCGTGTACGCTGGTTGGAACGGGGATCCGGCCATCGAAGCGAAGGTGAAGGAGGAAACCAAGGCCACGATTCGCGTCATCCCCGATGCCGAGTTCCGCTCGCCGGAGGCGCCGAAGACTTGCATGGTCACCGGGGAACCGGCGAAGTACGAGGTCGTGTGGGCCCGGTCCTACTGAGCGCCGAGGGAAAGGTGCCCGTGACTTCCGCCGGTTACGAAACTGTGGATGGCGTGCTCCACGCCGACCGTGTCCCACTGCCCGCTATTGCGGCGGCGGTGGGCACACCGTCTTACGTGTACAGCGCCAACACCATCCGCGAGCGCTTCCGTCGTCTCGACGAGGCCTTCGCGGGCATACCGCATCACATTCACTTCGCGGTGAAGGCCAATTCCAACCTTCACGTGTTGCGAGTGCTGCGGTCGCTTGGGGCCGGCGTGGACATCGTGTCGGGCGGCGAGCTGTATCGCGCATTGGAAGCGGGTTTTTCTGGTGGCGACGTGGTGTTCAGCGGCGTCGGCAAGACGGTCGAGGAGATCGCCCAGGCCCTCGATGCCGGTGTGCAGCTCATCAATGTCGAGTCGGAAGCGGAAGTCGTCGTCATCGATATGGTGGCGGGGCAGAAGGGGGTGAAGGCACCCATCGCGATCCGGGTGAATCCCGAAGTCACCGTCGAGACGCCGCACGAGTACATCAAGACCGGGGAGAAGGGGCAGAAGTTCGGCATCCCACGCGATGATGTGTCGCGACTCGTCGATTGCATTCTGGACCTGCCGAACGTCGAGTTGCGTGGCCTCGGCATGCATCTGGGTTCTCAGATCGGTAACGCGGATCCGCTACGCGACGCGCTCCCTCGCTTGCTCTCCGCCATTGCCTACGCACGACAGGCCGGGCACCCGATCGCGTTCATGGATGTGGGCGGCGGCTTGAGTGTGCCCTACGAAGCTCACGAGATGCCGGCCGATATCGATGACTATGCGCGGGTGGTGCGGGCTGCGGCTCAGGAAACCGGCCTCACGTTGCTTCTCGAGCCCGGGCGATATCTCGTGGCCGAATCAGGGGTCCTTCTGACCAGCGTGTTGTACCGCAAGCACGCAGCCGGTAAGGATTTCGTGGTGACCGATGCGGGCATGAGCGATCTCATTCGACCGGCGCTTTACCACGCCTATCACGGCATCGAAGCGGTGACGGCGACGTCCGGCACCATCACGGCCGATGTCGTGGGGCCCATCTGCGAGTCGGGGGATTTCTTCGCGAAAGCGCGAACGCTCCCCGACGTGAAGGCGGGAGACCTCCTCGCGGTACGCACCGCCGGTGCGTACGGCTTTACGATGGCTTCGAATTACAATTCGCGCCCGCGTCCGGCGGAAGTGCTGGTGGACGGTGACCAGTTCGCCATCGCCGGTGCGCGTGAACAGCTCGACGACCTCGTACGCCTCGAGCGTGCGCCCCTCCAGTGGAGACCTGCCTGATGCGCATCGGATTGTTGTCGGACACCCATGATCGCGTGCCCGCCATTCGTGAGCTGTTGCAGCAGATGGTGGCCGGTGGCGTGTCGCTGGTCATGCATGCGGGTGATTACTGCTCGCCATTCTCCCTTCAGCCATTCCACGACCTGTCATTGCCGCTGCTCGGCGTGTTCGGTCGCAATGATGGCGATCGCGACGCGCTCATCGCCACGGCGAAGACGGGGTTCGGCGCGGCTGAACTCTACGAGTCGCCGCACAGCTTTGACCTCGGTGGCAAATCGGTCCTGCTGGTGCACGATCTGGCCGACGTGCAGCAACGCTCCATCGACGGGCACGAGGTCATCGTGCACGGGTTCACCCATCAGCCCGAAATGAAGTCGCGTGGTGATTCACTCATCGTGAATCCGGGCGAGGGCTGCGGCTGGTTGTACGGCGCGCCAACCGGCGCCATCCTCGATCTCGACACGAAGTCGGTCGAGTTCCTCAAGCTCACCGGCCCCGAGTGGAAGGCCTGATGCAGAATACCCAGAGCCGGATTCTCATTCTCGACTGCGGTTCGCAGTTCACTCAGCTCATCGCGCGACGCGTTCGCGAGGCGCGCGTGTACTCCGAGATTCATCCACCGACCAAGTCGCTGGAGTGGATCCGCGAGTGGAACCCCACCGGGATCATCCTGTCGGGTGGCCCGAGTTCGGTGACCGACGACGGCGCCCCCACCGTGTCGCGCGAGTTGCTCGATATCGCCCCGGTACTCGGCGTGTGCTACGGCATGCAGCTCATTGCCCACTTGGAAGGAGGTGCGGTGGTGGGCGGTGGTCGCCGCGAGTACGGGCGCGCCGAGGTCACCGTTGATGAGCCCGCGGGGCTGTTCAAGGGCTTCGATGCCGGTGAGAAGACCACGGTGTGGATGAGCCACGGCGATCACGTGGAGCAGGTTCCGCCCGGCTACGTCGCCACGGCGCACAGTGGACATACGTGTGCAGGGTTCCGGCACACGAGCAAGCCGGTGCACGCCATCCAGTTCCATTCGGAAGTGTATCACACCGTGCGCGGCGCGGAGATCATTCAGAACTTCCTCTTCGGCGTATGTCACTGCACGCCGGATTGGACGCCAGGCCACTTCATCGAGCAGGAAATCGCGCGCATTCGTGAGCTCGTCGGCGACAAGCAAGTCATCTGTGGACTCTCGGGCGAGGTCGATTCGAGTGTGGCCGCGGCCTTGGTGCACAAGGCCATCGGGGATCAGCTCACCTGCATCTTCGTGGATACGGGGTTGCTGCGCCTCCATGAGCGGGAGCAGGTGGAGCGCACGATGGGTGAGCATCTCGGCATCCGGCTTATCACCGTGCGCGCCGAGGAGCGCTTCCTCACGGCGCTCGCCGGTGTCGGCGAGCCGGAGCGCAAGCGCAAGATCATCGGTGAGCACTTCATTCGCGTGTTCGAGGCCGCATCTGCCGATGCCGGCAAGGATGCTGCATTCCTTGTGCAGGGCACCCTTTATCCCGACGTGATCGAGTCGGTGAGTGCGAAGGGCGGGGCGTCCGCGACCATCAAGACCCATCACAATGTCGGTGGGCTGCCGAAGGACATGAAGTTCAAGCTCATCGAGCCGCTACGCGAGCTCTTCAAGGACGAGGTGCGCAACGTTGGCCGTGAGCTCGGGCTCCCCGAAGAGATGGTGGGACGTCATCCGTTCCCGGGGCCTGGTCTCGCGATTCGTGTCCTCGGCGAAGTCACGCCGTCGGCGCTGGATATGCTGCGCCGGGCCGACGCGATCTATCTCGAGGAGATTCGGGCGGCGGGGCTCTATCCGGATATCTGGCAGGCCTTCGCGGTGTTCCTCCCCGTGCGCTCGGTCGGCGTCATGGGGGATGGTCGCACGTACGAGCACGTCATCGCCTTGCGGGCCGTGACGAGTACCGATGGCATGACCGCTGACTGGTACAACTTCCCGCACGACGTGCTCGGGCGCATCTCCAACCGCATCATCAACGAGGTGGACGGTGTGAATCGCGTCGTATACGACGTGAGCTCAAAGCCGCCCGCCACCATCGAGTGGGAGTGATCTGATGCAACGTTGCAGAACCCGTATGCTGGGCCTCCTGTCGATGGGTATGCTGGCCATCGTGTCGGTGGCGGAGACGCAGAGTGCCCCCACGCATGGCGTACGTCCGCGCCGGCTTGCCATCCGCAACGCGATGGTGATCGAGGGGAACGGCACGCCGGCCGAAGGTCCGAAGGACATCATCGTTGAGGGTAATCGCATCATCGATGTGATTTCCCTCGACCCGGTGGCGGTGAAGATGGGTGAAGTGAAGCGGGCGCCGGCCGATGTGGAGATTGATGCGACCGGCAAGTATGTCATGCCTGGGCTCATCAACCTGCACGGCCATGTTCAGGATGAACGCGGCGGGGTTCCGCAGCCGCTCGATTACCAGATGAAGTTGTGGCTCGGGATGGGGATTACCACGGTACGTGACGTGTCGAGCGAGACCCCGAAGACGCTGCAGCTACGCACGCGCAGCAATGCGGGGGAGATCGCGGCGCCGCGCTTGTATGTGTATGCCCGTTATGCCTATATGCCGGTGCCGAAGAACGAGGCCGAGGCGAGACAGCGCGTGCGCGATCTCAAGGTCCAGGGCGTCGATGGGCTCAAGCTGTTCGGCATGGACAAGGACGTCTATTACCCGGTGCTTGATGAGGCGAAGAAGCTTGGTCTTCGCACCGCGCACCATATGGCCGTCGACGAAACGAATGCCTGGGACGCGGCCAAGGGTGGGCTGACCAGCATCGAGCATTGGTACGGCGTACCTGATGCGGCCATCGTGAATGGTCTGCAGCAGTTTCCGTCGAACTTCAACTATGCCGACGAAGGCATGCGCTTCCGCTACGCCGGGCGGCTGTGGCGTGAAGCGGATCCTGCGCGCCTGCAGGACGTACTGAAGGCCATGGTGCAGGGCGGGGTGGCCTGGAACCCGACGCTCGACATCTACGAGGCGAGCCGAGACCTCCAGCGGGCCGAGACCCAGCCGTGGTACACCGAGTACCTGCATCCCACGCTGGGGAAGTATTTCCGCCCCGATCCCTCCAATCACGGTTCGTATTTCGCCGGTTGGAGTAGCACGGACGAAGCGTATTGGAAGGAGAACTATCAGATCTGGTTCCGCGCGGTTCGGGACTTCGAGCGACTCGGCGGCCTGATCGGCGCGGGAGAGGACGCCGGCTTCATTTACCAGATCTACGGGTTTGGGCTTATTCGCGAACTCGAGCTGCATCAGGAGGCTGGGTTTCCCACGCTCAAGGTGCTGCAGCATGTGACGGCAAACAATGCGAAGATCCTTGGCGAGGAGCAGCGGCTCGGGCGTATTCGCTCCGGCTTTCTTGCTGATCTCGTGGTCGTGAACGGCAACCCACTCGAGGATCTCAAGGCATTCTATCCGCCGCGCGAGGATGCGGCGGCGGGACGCAGCGGTGGCGTGCAGTGGACCATCAAGGATGGTATTCCGTACGACGCGCAGCGCATGTTGCGGGAAGTGCGGCAGATCGTACAGGGCGCCAAGAAGCCGTGAGGTAGGTCGCGTGACGGACGCGAGCCCGGCACGCGAGTGGCGAGCCGACCTGCGAGACATGGCGCAGGTGGCATGGCCGGTGGTGCTGATCAACGTGGGGCTGCAGGCCATGGGCGTGGTGGATACGCTCATGGTGGGTAAGCTTGGCGGCGCCGCGATTGCGGCCGTGGCCCTCGGCAATTTCTACTACTTCAATGTGAGTGTCTTCGGGATCGGTTTGCTCTTCGCGATCGACCCGGTTGTGGCGCAGGCGGTTGGTGCTGGAGACAGTGAAGGGGTCGCGCGTGGCGTGCAGCGCGGTATGGTGCTCGCGATGGTAGTCTCGCTCTTCGTCATGGCGGCGCTTGTACCCGGCGAGTGGTTGTTGACGACCCTCGATCAACCACCCGACGTGGTACGCGAGACCGCGGTGTATGCGCGACGACGCTTGCTCGGTGTCGTGCCGTTTTTTCTGTTCGCGGTGTTGCGTCAGTCGCTGCAGGCTTTGGGGCCAGTGCGGCCGGTGATCATTGCCGTCGTCATCGGCAATGTGGTCAATGTGATCGGTAACTGGTTGCTGATCTTCGGGCGCGCCGGTCTGCCGCCCTTGGGGGTGGAGGGCTCAGGATACGCCACTGCAATCGCGACGTGGGTGATGGCCGGCGCGCTCTGGTGGCTTTCGTGGCCGATCGTGCGCGAGGCGCTACATCCGTGGCGGGCGGATTCGCTCACGTGGACGCCGATGTGGCGCATGCTGCGCATTGGCGTTCCTGTTGGTGTGCAGTGGTTCTTCGAAAGCTTCGCGTTCGGCCTCACCGCACTGTTTATGGGATGGATGGGCACCGCCTCACTCGCTGGGCATGAGATCGCCCTCAACATGGCGGCGCTTACGTTCATGGTCCCGTTGGGGGTCTCCGGCGCAGCTGCAGCGGTTGTCGGGCGCGCGATCGGCCGCGGCGACATTGCCGCCGCACGGCGCGACGCGATCGCGGCCATCGCCTGCGGCGTGGGCTTCATGTGTCTGAGTGCCGTGGTCTTCATTGCTGCACCGGGTTGGCTCACGTCATGGTATACCGACGAAGCGGCGACCGTGGCCGTAGCGGTGGCACTCATACCTCTCGCGGGGTGGTTCCAGGTTTTCGATGGATTGCAGGCGGTGACGAGCGGCGTCCTGCGTGGAACGGGTGACACGCACGTGCCAGCGGTGCTGCACCTCGTCGCCTTCTGGGGGGTTGGGATTCCCCTGGGATACTACCTGGGATTTCACACCAGGTGGCGTGAGCAAGGCCTCTGGGTAGGGCTGGTCGCGGGGCTGGCCGCGGCCGCATTACTGCAAAGCGCGCGCGTGTTCCGACGATTGCAGTCGGACATCGCGCGCGTGTCGATCGATCATTGAACAAAAAACGCAGGCAGCGCGGCTCGGTAGGCGCGCTGCCCGTCGACGGCTGATGCCCTAGACGCGCTTCTCCTCGAGGAGCGCCATGAACTCCGCCGGTGAGCTGATCTCGAGCAGGCGCCCCGGCACATCACTCTCCTTGCTGAACTGCGCGATCTTCCCGAGCACGGGGAGGTACTGGTTCGACACCTCGAGTGGCGGCGCGACGATCAGGAAGAAGAAGTTGACGGGCTTATCGTCGATCGCCTTGAAGTCGACGCCATCCTTCTTGCGGCCAAAGGCCACCCGGAGGCGGTTGACCACCAGCGATCGGCAGTGGGGAATGGCGATGCCGCGTCCAATGCCTGTAGATCCGAGGTTTTCACGACGCTTGAGCATCTTGAACAGCATGCCCTCGGACTTTTCGTCGAGCTTGAGCAGCCCGATCAGCTCCTTCAGGATCTCATCCTTGCTGTTGCCCTGAAGCTCCAGCTGGACGGCTTCCTCTGAGAAAAACTCGCGCAGTTCCATAGCCGTGCAAGCTAACCGCCGATCCCCGGGAGTCAAACGGTTCGCGTTGCCTCGGTCGGACGGCCCGGCTAGCTTCCCTCTCATGTCGAAGTCATTGTCGCGCAAGACCTTTCCGTTCGCCATCCCCAATCAGACGCCGCTCTATCTGGCGCCGATGGCTGGGGTGTCGGAGTCGCCGTTTCGTCGGTTGTGCCATGGTCATGGGGCCGATGTGGTGGTAACGGAGTTTCTGTCGGCGGAAGGCATTCGCCGGGAGAATGAAGCGACGATCAGCAAGCTTCGCTTCAGCGCCGAAGAACGTCCCATTGGCGTACAGATCTTCGGTGCGGATCCCGCCGCCATGGCCGACGCCGCCGCCATGGTGACCGATCTGTTCATGCCTGACTTCGTGGACATCAATTTCGGATGTCCCGTGAAAAAGGTTGTGCGACGCAACGGCGGGTCGGGGTGCCTCAAGGACCTCGGGCTCGTGGAGGAGATCATTCGCGCGGTCGTGAAGTCGACCCATCTCCCGGTCACGGTCAAGACCCGGAGTGGGTGGAATGAAGAGATGCGCGACCCCGTCGGCATCGCGTTGCGGATGCAGGACGCCGGCGCAAAGGTCTTCACATTGCACGCGCGGACCCGAACGCAGATGTACACGGGCCAGGCAAATTGGGACGAGATTGCCGCGGTGGCGGAGGCACTCGATATCCCGGTGCTTGGCAATGGAGACATCAAGACGGCCGAGGATGCGAAGCGTATGCTCGAACATACCAAGGCCGACGGGGTCATGATCGGCCGCGGTTCATATGGGCAGCCGTGGATCTTCCGGCAGGCGCGCGCGCTTTTCAACGGCGACCCCATGCCCGCCACGCCGGGCGTGCACGAACGTTTCGAGATCGCGCTTGGCCATGCCCGAATGGTGCAATCGTATGAGACGGACCCGATCGGTGCCGCGATCGAGTTCCGCAAGCATCTCGGATGGTATGTGAAAGGGCTGCCCAATTCGGCCGACCTGCGCGCGAAGTTGCATCAGGTACGGGATTTCGCCGAAGTGGAGACGATCTTCACGAACTATCTCGCGTTCTATGACGAGTACGTGGCGCGTGGGGCGAAGGCGGACGATCCGGACATCGCGGATCTCACCTGTGAAGCGGCCTGATGGTCGCGGGCGTTGCCGGAACCATGGTGGCGCGTGTAGTGTATTGATGGTACAGCTGGACCGTTCGAACCGGGGGTGACTGGCTTCGACGGGGTTGGTGAAGCTCTGGTAGCGTGCCCAGGTACTCGAGCACCTGGTAAAACACTCGGGAAAATCACAATCGCGAACAACAACCTCGCGCTCGCTGCCTAACCTTCGGGTTACGTAGCAGTGCTCACGCGGCAGCCCGCCCGGGGCGGCACGTGAGTATCGCAAATCTGGGCTAGTCTTACGGTGCGCGTTCCGTCATAGGGCGAAACTCTAGAACGCTTGTCCTGAGGTGGGCTTTCCATTGGCCAGCCGACGGAGACCTCAATCAATGGAATACGCACGTAGAAGCTGGGGTCGATCTAGTCTCGGACAGGGGTTCGATTCCCCTCACCTCCACTACGACACAGGGCCCGCCGTAAGGCGGGCCCTGTGTCGTTTCTGCAAAGAGGAGATTCACTCCGCGAGGGCCGCGTGCGCGGCCGCGAGTCGGGCGACGGGCACCCGAAACGGCGAACAGGAGACATAGTCCAAGCCCACGGTGTGACAGAACGCCACGCTGCGGGGTTCACCGCCGTGCTCGCCACAGATACCGACCTTCAATGCGGGTTTCACGTCGCGGCCATCGCGCACCGCCCACTTGATGAGTTTTCCCACGCCCTTGGCGTCGAGTACCTGAAAGGGATCATCAGGATACAGGCCCTGTTCCACATACTGCGGCAGGAAACGGCCGGCGTCATCCCGGCTGAGGCCGAACGTGGTCTGCGTGAGGTCGTTGGTGCCGAACGAAAAGAAATCGGCTTCCTGCGCAATTTCGTCGGCCGTGAGGGCGGCACGGGGCAATTCGATCATTGTGCCGATGAGATAGGGCACCCGCTCACCCATGACCCCCATCACCTGGTCCGCGGCGCGTTCAATGATGGCGCGCTGATGACGGAACTCGGTGACGTCGCTGACCAGCGGCACCATGATCTCCGGGCGTACCTCGATCCCGCGACGTGCAGCACGCACGGCAGCCTCGAAGATCGCTCGCGCCTGCATTTCGGTGATTTCAGAATACACGATGCCGAGCCGACAACCGCGATGCCCGAGCATCGGATTGGTCTCGCGCAGCGATGACACGATACGCGAAAGTTCCTGACGCGAGAGGTTGAGCGACGCCGCGAGGAGCGACGATTCTTCGCCGCCATGCGGCAGGAACTCGTGCAGGGGCGGATCCAGGAGGCGAATGGTCACGGGATACCCGTCCATCGCTTCGAAGATGCCCTCGAAGTCGGCGCGCTGCATCGGCAGGAGCTTGTCCAGCGCCCGCCGCCGGCCGCTTTCGTCACGCGCTACGATCATCTCGCGCATGGCGGTGATGCGGTCACCCTCGAAGAACATGTGCTCGGTGCGACAGAGTCCGATCCCCTGTGCGCCGAAGTTGCGCGCGACGCGCGCATCGCGTGGTGTATCGGCATTGGCTCGCACCTTGAGTCGGCGGTGCGTATCCGCCCACCCCATCAACGTGGCGAAGCCCCGATAGGTCGGCGCATCACTCTCCGGCTGCTGCCCATTGATCACGCGCATGACTTCGCTCGGCTGCGTGGGAAGATCTCCCGCGAACACGCGGCCGGTGCCGCCATCGAGCGTGAGCCAATCCCCCTCCACGATGATCGTCTCGCCGATGCGCATGCTGCGCTGGTCGCCAAGAATTTCAACGGCGGCGCACCCCACGATGGCGCACTTGCCCATGCCGCGCGCGACCACCGCCGCGTGGCTCGTCATGCCACCGCGTGCGGTGAGCACCGCACGAGCGGCGACGATCCCGTGAAAATCCTCCGGTGTGGTCTCCTCTCGAATCAGAATGACCTGCTCACCCTGTTGCTGACGACGTTCCGCCACATCCGGATCGAACACGGCCACGCCACTGGCCGCGCCGGGACTCGCCGGCAATCCCACCGCGATCGGGGTGGCCTGGGAGGTTGTCGCGATGACGCGATGCAACAACTGGTCGAGCTGATTGGGCTGCATGCGCAGCACGGCTTCGCGCTGCGAGATGAGCCCCTCGTTCACCATGTCGAGCGCGATGTTGAGTGCCGCGGCCGTGGTACGCTTTCCCGTACGGGTCTGCAGCAGATACAGGGTGCCACGTTCGACCGTGAATTCGATGTCCTGCATATCACGGAAGTGCTGCTCGAGCCGCGCCTGCGTGTCGAGGAGTTGCGTATACGCGCCGGGAAGACGCTGGGCCATCTCGTCGATGTGGAGTGGCGTGCGAATGCCGGCGACGACGTCCTCGCCTTGGGCGTTCACGAGGAACTCCCCGTAGAAGCGTCGTTCACCCGTACTCGGGTCACGCGTGAAGGCCACTCCGGTGCCCGAGTCGTCACCCATGTTGCCGAACACCATCGACACGATGTTGACGCCGGTACCAAGGCTGTGCGGAATGCTGTTCACCTTGCGATAGTCGATGGCCTTCTTGAGGGTCCATGACTTCCAGACGGCTTCAATGGCACCCCACAACTGCACCTGGGGATCCATCGGGAAATCGGTGCCGGTCGCGGCGCGCACGAGCTGCTGATACTCGCGCACGAGCGCGCGCAGGGCATCGGCGGAAAGCTCCGCGTCGGTGGCGACGTCCGTCGTCAGTCGCTTGGTAGCCAGCAACTGCTCGAACCGATGGATGTTCACGCCAAGCACCACATCAGCGTACATCTGCAGGAAGCGCCGGTACGAATCGTACGCAAACCGTGGATTGCCGCTGGCGGCGGCCAATCCCTCAACCGTTTCGTCGTTCAGGCCAAGGTTGAGGATGGTCTCCATCATGCCGGGCATACTCACGGCGGCACCGGAGCGCACCGAAACAAGCAACGGGTTCGAGGCGTCGCCGAATCGTTTACCGCTGGCCTGCTCGAGTTGTGCGAGTGCCTGCTGGACCTCGCCTCGCAGCGCCTCGCTGATGCCGCCGTGGTCGAGATAGGCGACGCACTCGCTTGCCGCAATCGTAAAGCCGGGCGGCACGGGCACGCCGAGATTGGTCATCTCGGCGAGATTGGCGCCCTTGCCGCCCAGTATCTGCTTCATGTCCCTCGTGCCGTCAGCCCTGCCATTCCCGAAGAAGTAGACGGACCGCGTCACGAGGGTTCTCCTGTTTCAGAAAATGTTGACAATCACAAGATGCCTGCCGGGATTCCCGCGCTGCTGCCGGCCCGCAGCAGCTCCGGCTCAGCCGGAGTGGCCGTGGGGTATCGCCCTGAGAAGCACGCGTGGCAGTAGCCCTCCGGACCCGTCGGCATGGCGGAGAGCATGCCGTCGATGGAGAGATAGCCCAGAGAGTCAACGCCGAGGTGGCGCACGAGTTCCTCGTGGCTCATCTGCGCGGCGATCAGCTCCTCACGGCGCGGGGTGTCGATGCCGTAATAGCAGGGACTGATGATCGGCGCACTCGACACGCGCATGTGCACCTCACGGGCACCGGCCGCACGCACGAGCGAGACGAGGCCGCGCGTGGTCGTACCGCGCACGATCGAATCGTCCACCATTACGACGCTCTTGCCCTCGATGATCTCACGCACCGGATTGTATTTGACCTTCACCTTGGCATCGCGTCCCGACTGCGTCGGCTGAATGAAGGTGCGCCCGACGTAGTGATTGCGAATGAGGGCGAGCTCGTAGGGCAGGCCGGACTCCTCGGCATAGCCAAGCGCCGCCGAATTTGATGAGTCCGGTACAGCGAACACCACGTCGGCTCCCGGCGCTGGGCGCTCTCGCGCCAACTGACGCCCGAGCGCACGGCGCGAGCGGTCCACCGATCCGCCGAACACCTTACTGTCGGGGCGGGCAAAGTAGACGTGCTCGAACACACAGCGATTCACCGGCGCCGCGGGCAGCGCTTGCATCGAGCGCACGCCATGCCGGTCGACGGCCACGATCTCGCCGGGGGCGATCTCGCGTTCCACCACCGCCCCGACGATGTCCAGCGCGCAAGTTTCCGACGCGAAGACCAGACTGTCGGCCAGGCGGCCCATGACCAGAGGGCGCCAACCGTGCGGGTCGCGCGCGACGATCACCGTTTCGTCGAGCACCACGAGCAGGCAATACGCTCCTTCTACGCCCTGCAGCGCGGCCGCCACTCGCGACTCGGGCGTCTCCCCACTGGCGCGCGCGATACGGTGCACGATGACTTCCGAGTCCATTGTACTCGAAAAGATGGCGCCCTCGTCTTCGAGCTCACGACGCAGCTCTACCGCGTTGGTGAGGTTGCCGTTGTGCGCGAGCGAAATGTGACCGCGACGCACACGCGCCAGCACCGGCTGCGCATTCTCGATCGCCGAGGAGCCCGCCGTGCTGTAGCGCGTGTGACCAATGGCGATGGGCCCCTGCAGCACCCGCATCTCATCGTCATCGAACCCCTCGGAGACGAGACCCATCGCTCGACTCACGCGCGCGTGACCGTACTCGTCGACCGCCACGATGCCGGCCGACTCCTGACCACGATGCTGCAGTGAGTACAACCCCAGCTGCGTCAGGGCGGCCGCTTCCTTGTGGCCGTAGACGCCGAAAATACCGCACATGGGAGAACTCCCGATCAGTCGTTGGTGGGAGCGTGCGACGAGGACACCACATGCTCGGCCGGCGTGTCGCCGTCCATCGCTTGCGGAATGGCCTCATGGAACGCTTTGGCGAGCCACGCCACGGGCGCGGTGAAGGTGTCGTCCGAAATCGTGAAGCTGGTTCCCGCGTCGGCGCGATCGACGCGTCCGATGACGCGCGCCGGCACCCCGTGGCGCTGCGCAATCCGGAGCACGGCTCCGCTGTCGGGCGTGGAGAGGACGACACGTCCGTGCGCCTCGCCGAACAACACGGCGCGGTGCGGCAGGGCGGCCCATGCGGACAAATCCACCTGAAACCCGAACGGCTTGGCTGGATCCATCATGGCGCACTCCGCGAGCGCCACCGCCAAGCCACCGTCACTGCAGTCGTGCGCCGACCGCACCGCGCCAGCCTTGATGGCCTCGAGCAGCGCGTCGATGAGCATGCGCTCGCGAGCAGGCTCACAGACCGGCGGCTCACCGATGGTGAGGCCGTGAATGGCGAGGAGGTACTCACTGGCCCCCAGTTCGGCCGTGCAATCGCCGAACAGGACGATCTCGTCGCCCTCCTGCTGGAAGGCCGAAGGGGTGACATGGGCCATACTTTCCACGAGGCCGACCATGCCGATGGTCGGCGTGGGGTGAATGGCGCCTTGGGGATTCTCGTTGTACAGCGACACGTTGCCACCGGTGACCGGTGTTTCGAGCACCGTGCACGCTTCCCCCATGCCGGCGATGGCCTCGCTCAACTGGAAGTAGACTTCCGGCTTCTTCGGGTTACCGAAGTTGAGATTGTTGGTGATCGCCATCGGACGTGCGCCGCTGCACGCCACATTACGCGCTGCCTCGCACACGGCTGCCCGACCGCCGTTGCGCGGGGACAAGGCCACGTGGCGGCCGTTGCCGTCGATGCACAGGGCGATCGCCTTGTCCGTGCCACGCAACCGCACCACGGCGGCGTCGCTACCCGGACCACGCACCGTACTGGTCCGCACCGTGGAATCATACTGTTGCCACACCCAGCGCTTGCTCGCGATCGTCGGCGACGAAAGCAGCTTCTCCAGCGTCCACGAGTGATCGCGTTCCTCAGCGAGCGGCTTCACGTCGAGCGCGTTCTTCCCCCGCGCCGCCTTGAGCGCCTCGCTCTCCCTCGGCTCGAGCACATACTGAGGGCACTCGGTCACGAGACGCGAGCCGGGGAACTCGGCAACCACCTTGTCGCCTTCGGTGACGCGATACACCGGTTCCGCAATCACCTCGCCGATCACCGCCGCTTCGAGATCCCACTTCGCGAGGATCTTCCGCACTTCGTCCTCGTGCCCCTGCTTGGCCACCACGAGCATACGCTCCTGGCTTTCGGAGAGGAGGATTTCGTACGGGGTCATGCCCTCTTCTCGTACCGGCACCTTGGTGACGTCGATCGTCACGCCCACATCACCGCGCTCGGCCATCTCCGCCGACGAGGATGTCAGCCCGGCCGCGCCCATGTCCTGAATGGCGACGATGTGTCCGCTGCGAATCAGTTCGAGCGAGGCTTCGAGGAGCAGTTTCTCCGTGAACGGATCGCCCACCTGTACCATGGGGCGCTTGGCATCACTCGCCTCAGACAGATCCTCCGACGCGAACGAAGCGCCGTGAATACCATCGCGCCCGGTACGGGCCCCTACCGCCATGATGGGGTTGCCAACGCCACTGGCGACCGCCCGCATCAGCTCGTCCTCGCGCATGAGGCCGACGCACATCGCGTTCACCAACGGGTTGCCTTCGTACGACGGATCGAACACCACTTCGCCGCCGACCGTGGGGACGCCCACGCAGTTTCCGTAGTCGCCGATCCCTTTCACGACACCGGAGAAGAGCCAGCGCACACGCGGAGCGCTGAGCGGACCGAAGCGGAGTGAGTTGAGCAGCGCGATGGGACGCGCGCCCATGGTGAACACATCGCGCAGGATTCCGCCCACACCGGTGGCCGCACCCTGATACGGCTCGACGGCCGACGGGTGGTTGTGGGACTCGATCTTGAATGCCACCGCCCAGCCATCGCCCACTGAGATCACGCCGGCGTTTTCACCAGGTCCCTGGAGCACCCACGGCGCCTTGGTCGGGAGCGTTTTGAGCATGGGGCGCGAGTGCTTGTACGAGCAGTGCTCGCTCCACAGCGCACTTACGACACCGATTTCCGTGAACGTCGGCGTGCGCCCGAGCATGTTCACCAATCGCTCGTACTCGAACTCGGTGATGCCGTGCTCGGCAACCAGCGCTGGCGTGATTGCGGGATCTCCCGGGCGGGATTCGACACGCGACGACGTCGCATTCGTGGATGCGGTCATGCCTGCACGCCTCCGAGCATCGATTCGAGAATGGACTGGAAGAGAGGAAGTCCGTCCGTGGAGCCGAGGGCCGGCTCCATGGCCCGCTCCGGATGTGGCATCATGCCGAGCACGTTACCATGCGCATTCACGATCCCCGCGATGTTGCGGAGCGATCCGTTGGGGTTGGCCGAGTCCGTCGCCTCACCATCGGCCGTGACATACCGGAACACGACGTGTCCTTCACCCTCGAGACGCGCGAGGGTGTCGCCGTCGGCTGTGTAGCGCCCATCGCCATGGGCGACCGGAATGCTGATCACCTGACCCACGTGATACTGCGAAGTGAACTTCGTCGCGATGCTCTCCACCCGGAGCGCCACCGGCGCGCTCACGAAGCGAAGCGTGTTGTTGCGCAGCAGCGCGCCAGGGAGCAGCCCCGCCTCACACGCGATCTGAAAGCCGTTGCAGATGCCCAGTACGAGTCCACCGCGCTTCGCATGCTGCACCACTTCCTGCATGATGGGGCTGAAGCGGGCGATGGCGCCGGCACGCAGATAATCCCCGTAACTGAAACCACCCGGCAGGATCACCAGATCGACCCCCTGCAGATCGTGGTCCTTGTGCCACAGGTATACGGCTTCCTGACCGAGGATATCCGCTACGGCGTGGTACGCATCCTCGTCGCAATTGGAACCCGGGAAGCGAACAATACCGGCTTTCACGCGCGCTCCACGCTGGCGATGTCGTAGTCTTCGGTCACCGGGTTGGCGAGCAGCTTCTCGCACATCGCCTTCACCGCGGCACGCGCCGCCTCTTCCGACTCGGCGGTCGTATCCACCACCACATATCGACCCACGCGAACGTCACTGACCGCAGCGAAGCCGAGCGAGTGCAGGGCGTCGGAGACGGCCTTACCCTGCGGGTCGAGAATACCGCGACGCGGCACGATGTGGACGGCACAACGGAAACGGGTCATGCGGGCTTATCCTCGCGACCGGTATCAGGACCGGATGGGTTTCGTTGGGAACGACGACGCCGGCGACGGCGACGGGGAGGGGCGCTCTCGGAATCATCATCATCGTCATCGCCCGACGGATCACGTCCCGGCAAACGATCGAGGAGACCGAGGAACACCGTGCGGCCGATGCCGTACAGGACGTACGCCATACCGGCCGGAAAGAAGAACTGCTTCGGCAGGAAGATCACGCCGATGAGGGTGCCGATCACGAGCAGGAAGCCGAGCATCCCTTGAAGCGTACGGAAGTTGACAACAGGGAACTTGGCGTACTGCACGTTGCTGATCATGAGCATGCCGAGGCCGAGCATCAGGAATCGGAGCATCTGATGCCAGGGGAGATCGGCGACGATCGTTTCGGTATAGAGGGAGGTCTGGCTGAACCAGTAGTACGTGGCCAGTACGCCGCCGGCGGCCGGACTCGGAAGACCGGCAAAGTGGGTGGTCTTGCGCCCCGCCTGTTCCACGTTGAAGCGGGCGAGTCGCATCACCGCGCAGGCCGTGAAGAAGAAGCAGAAGATCCACTCCCACCGGCTGCTCTGGAACACCGCGAAGTACATGATGAGCGCCGGCGCCGTGCCGAACGAGATCGCATCGACCAGTGAGTCGAGTTCTTCGCCGAACCGCGAGCCCGACTTGGTGGCACGGGCGATGCGCCCATCGAGCGCATCGGCGATGCCGCCGAACACGATGAAGCGCGCGGCCGCATCGAAGTCGCCCCGAGACGCCGCGACGATCCCGAAGATACCGAAGAACAGATTGGCCAGCGTGAAGCCGTTCGGCAGGGCAATCACGGCCGCCTCACGCGGCCGCATGCGCCGGCGCACCGGGCCGTCGGGCGCGCTCACCGGCCTCTCCAGGCGAGCACGAGCGTCAGAAGGGTTGCCGCATAGCCCGCCAGCCACAGCGTCCACGACCGCCCTCGCAGGGCGAGCCCGAACAGGACGATCACCGAAGCGGCGACGGCCGCTGTGACGGCGTGGCTCTCCACATTGGACATGGGCACGATCACCTTACTCCTCGGGCGGAAGACCGAGACGGGCCAGATCGAGCGGGGCTCCGGTCAGCCGCTGGTAGGCATCGCGATACCGCAGACTCGTCGCGCGAATGACATCGGACGGCAATGTCGGCGCCGGCGCTTCGCCATTCCAACGGCCCGCCTTCCGCTCGATATCCAGCCAATCCCGTAACGGCTGCTTGTCGAAGCTGGGTTGCCCGCGACCGGGCGTATACGAATCGGCCGGCCAGAAACGCGAACTGTCTGGGGTGAGCACTTCGTCGATAAGCAGCAGCTCGCCGTTGCGCCAGCCGAATTCGAACTTGGTGTCAGCCACGATGATGCCGCGCGGCTCGGCCGTCGCACGCCCGAACTCGTACACCGTGCGTGCCAAGCGCTCGAGCGTGGCCGCGGTGTCGCTCCCCACCTGTTCGATCACCGTGGTGATCGTGATGTTCTCATCGTGCCCCGTCTCCGCCTTGGTGGCAGGACTGAAGATGGGCGGATCGAGCCGGTCGCTCTCGCGCAGCCCCGTGGCGAGCGCCTCACCCGCGAGCGTACCCGACGCCTGATACTCCTTCCAGGCCGATCCCGTGATGTAGCCGCGAATCACGCACTCGATCGGGACGACCTCGGCCTTCTTCGTGAGCATCGAGCGTCCGGCAAGCGCGGCCCGATACGGCGCGAGCGACGGCACCGCCGCGATGATCTCGTCGGTGTCGGCCGTGATCAGGTGATGGGCGATGTCCGAAGGCAATTGCCCGAGCCACCACGCCGTGAGCTGCGTGAGCACGGCGCCCTTGTACGGGATCGCCTCTGACATCACGACGTCGAACGCGCTGATGCGATCGGTGGTGACCAGCAACAAGCGGTCGGCATCGACCTCGTACACGTCGCGCACCTTGCCGCGACGAACCATCGGCAGCGGAAGGTCGGTTTGCACCAGCGCCACCGCACTCATACCCGCACCTCCTCCACTTCCACCACCGTCCGTTCCCGCGACAGCCAGGGGGCCACGTGTTCCTCGAGGAACTCGTCCACCTGCTGCGGCGCCCGCCCGACGAAGCGCGACGGGTCGGCCACCGCTTGGAGATCCGCGAGCGGAATCCCGAAGGTCGCGTCGCCCGCCAGACGCTCGAGCATGTCATTCTTCGGCGCGCCATCTTTCACGGCACGGGCGGCTGCGATGCTGTGCCCGCGAATGATTTCATGTGCTTCCTGACGGTCACCGCCCGCGCGCACGAAACGCACGATCAGCTCCTCGGTGGCCATAAACGGCAGCTCGTCTTCCACGCGACGACGAATGCGGGCCGGGTGCACCTCGAGGCCGCGCACGACATTCTGCATCAGCACGAGGATCGCATCCGTCGCCAGGAATGATTCCGGAATGGCGAGACGACGATTGGCCGAATCGTCGAGGGTGCGCTCGAAATACTGCACCGCATGGGTCTGATTCGCGTTGGGCTCGAGCGATAGCACGAAGCGCGCGAGCGCCGCGATGCGCTCCGAGCGCATGGGATTGCGCTTGTAGGCCATGGCCGACGAGCCGATCTGGTTCTTCTCGAACGGCTCCTCGATTTCCCCGAAGGCCTGCAGCATCCGAATGTCGCCGCTGAACTTTGACGCCGTAGCCGCGACCCCGGCCACCACGCCCAAGACCTGCGCATCCATCTTGCGCGAGTAGGTCTGACCGCTCACCGGGATACTCGACTTGAAACCCATCTTGTCGCAGACGAGCCGATCGAGTTCGCGCACCTTGCCGTGATCGCCCTCGAAGAGCGTGAGGAAACTCGCCTGTGTCCCCGTGGTGCCCTTCACGCCGCGGAACGGCAGGCTCGCGATGCGATACTCCAGATCCTCCAGATCAAGCAAAATGTCCTGCATCCAGAGGGTGGCGCGCTTGCCCACCGTGGTGAGCTGCGCCGGCTGCAAATGGGTGTATCCCAAGGCAGGCACGTCTTTCCACTCACGCGCGAATGCACCCAGTGCCTCGAGGGTGTCGAGCAGCTTCGCCCGCAGCAGACCAAGCCCGCGGCGCATGAGGATGAGTTCCGCGTTGTCCGTGACATAGCAGCTCGTCGCACCCAAATGGATGAACTTCCGGGCCGCCGGTGCGACGTCGCCGAACGCGTGCACATGCGCCATGACGTCGTGCCGGAACTTCTTCTCGTACTCGGCGACCGCATCGAAGTCGATGTCGTCGAGATGATCGCGCATGGCCGCGATCGCGTCGTCAGGAATGGCGATGCCGAGCGACTGCTGTGACTCGGCGAGCGCGAGCCACAAGCGACGCCACAGGCCATAGCGCTCCTGCGGTCCCCACAGGGTGAGCATGGCGCGTGACGCGTAGCGGTCAGCGAGTGGGGACTGGTACGACGATCTATCGGGAGCGGTCACGAGTCTGGACGGGAGAACGACGGTCAGCGGAGGTAGAACGAGGTTTGGAAATACTGTCGATTGCGTTCGAACACGAGGAACACGGGGCCACGAGCCCCGTAGCGATCGATGGCGGTTGAGGCCGCCTCGGCCGTACTGATGCGACTTTGGCCGACCTGCGCGATCACATCGCCCTCCTGCAACCCGATTTCGTCGCGAATACGCTCGGAAATCCGGTACACGAGGGCGCCGGCGCTGGACGCGATCCCGCGCTCCTGTCTGATGGCATCGGTAAGCGTGATAAGCTGCAGTTCGCGCAGCACGGTGACCTTCTGCGCTGACACTTCGGGGGCGTCGGTGACCTGCAGGGACAGCCGAACCTCACGGCCGCCTCGGCGCACCGTGATGGGCAACGTCTCGCCGACGCGGATGTCGAGGAGGCGCGCCTCCCAATCGAACGGGTTCCGGACCGGTCGCGTTCCGGCGCCCACCACCTGATCCCCCACCTTCACCCCGGCGCGCTCGGCCGGCGATCCCGGCACGACCCGAGCCACCACGGCCACCGCCTTGGCGGCATCGCGGGCGTTGTCGGCCTGCGGAGTCTGTAACCGGATACCCACCCAGGGCTGGCGGACGCTGCCATGCTCGAGCAGGTCCTCGACAATGCGCTTCGTCCGATCGATGGGGATGGCGAAACCGAGCCCCACGGATCCACCGCTCGGCGAATAGATCGAACTGTTGACGCCGATCACTTCGCCGGACGCGTTGACCAAGGGGCCGCCCGAGTTTCCCGGATTGATGGCGGCGTCGGTCTGGATCATGTCAATGTACGCGCCGCCTGACTCGCTGCGTCCCGCCAGATTGCGCCCCACCGCGCTCACGACGCCCACCGAAACACTGGGCTCGTTGTTGCCTAGGACGAAACCGAACGGGTTACCGATGGCGATGGACCATTCGCCCACGATGAGATCGGAAGAGCGGCCGAGCGGCGCGACCGGTAATGCCTGCGCCTTGATGCGCACCACCGCGAGATCGTTCGACTCATCTACCCCCACGACGGTCGCGTCGTAGGTGGTGCCATCACGCATGGCGACGGAGACGCGCGCGGCGCCTGCAACCACGTGGGCATTCGTGACGATCACCCCGTCGGCCCGAACCACGAATCCGGAGCCGATGCCGGCATTGCGGCGCTCACCGGAGCGCCCGCCCATGAAGTACTCGAAGAAATCGACCGGGACGCGTTCGACGGTTTCCGTTTGCACGGTCACCACGGCCGGGGCCACCCGTTCCACGGCCGTGGTAATGGCCGTCCGCCGCGACGCTGCGACGGACTGGGCCGGGACGGGACCTGACGGGAGCTGGCTCGCGGAGGGCAGGGTACGCGACTGCGCCTCGGACAGCGACGGATTGGCCCCTTCGCAGCCGACGAGGGCCAAGGACAGCAGGCAGACGAGTGATGTTCGCGGCGACATCAGCGACTCGATGTGCGGCCGGATGGACATGACGTTCACGTACGGGATCGTCACGCATCCACCGCGTAGCAGGACGCGGGATAGACGACTTGGCGAAGTGAAAGCCCCTGCGCTGGGGCGGGCGCGGATGTTTCGGCGTTGTCGGGCGCGACGAGCAGCCGCGCGATCGTACCACGCGGTCGGCGCCCTCGCGCTACCTCGATCATCGTACCGACAAGAAATCGCACCATGTGATGGAGAAAGCGGTTCGCCGCGACTTCGAACACCCAGCCGCCATCGCGTTTCACCCACGCCGCGTGCTGAATGACGCAGCGATGGTGATCGTCGATCGGCGCCGTGTGAGCGACGGCGAACGCGCGGAACGTATGCTCCCCCACCAAACTGCCGGCCTCGCCGTGCAGCGCCGTCTCGTCGAGGGGGTGGCGCACCGCCCACTCATACCGGCGCCTGAATGGTGACCGGGCTTCATCGTCCGTCCCAACAAGATAACCATATCGGCGCTCGATTGCGCTCCGCCGCGGATGAAAATCCTCCAGCATCCGGTGGGCCGTCGCGATCCAGATGTCGTCGGGCAGGAGCGCGTTCATGGCGCGCTGTAACCGCTCGGGCGACCACTTGGCCGGCATCCGGACCCCCACGCCCTGACCGTGCGCATGTACCCCGGCGTCGGTCCGACCTGCACCGACAGCCGGAATATGGGCCCCGCACAGACGGGAGAGGACGGCCTCCATCTCACCCTGCACGGTGCGCGCAACGGGCTGGCGCTGCCAGCCGGCGAAGCGCCCTCCGTCGTACTGAGTTACCAGGAGGATCGGTCGCGGGTCCATGGCTCGTGGGAAAGTAGGCATTCCGGGAGTCCGCTTCAACTCGGCGCAGCGCTTTTCGTCGCGGGGGAGGCCACGCGTGCCGCCATGCCCCGCGGGCCATTGCGCGGCCGCGTGGAATGACGTTTTCTCCACGTCACCCTCTCTCCTCATGCCTCCACGTACCCTCGCTTCCCTGGCGCACGCCCTTTCGGCGGCGCCCGACCTCGATCAGGCGCTTATCGCTCTGGGTGAGACCCTGGCGGAATTGGATCGTGGCGCGTCCCTTGCTCTCCTCCAGTACGATGCGCGCCGGGACATGCTGCGCGATCGGCTCGCGCCGGCCGGCGCGCAGGTGGTGCGGAGTCGCATGGAAACGACCTTCGATCACCTTCCGGAGGCAGTGCGGAGCCGAGTGCTGACGGGGGGGCCCTTCGTCGACGTGACGGACCGATCGGCCGACTATGCACGGCTGTGTGGCTTTTCTACCCTGCTCGAAGGTGGGGTGTTGGCCGTGCGCGGAATGAAGATGGACGGCATGCTGGGGGCCGTCCTCGCCCTCTACGAACCACGCAAGATCTTCGGGACACGCACGACCGAACGGCTTGCTCCGGCCATCGCACTCTTCGAATTGGCGTATTCACGTCTCGCCGAGCGGGAGGCGCGTGAGGAAGC
>Ga0164293_10000166_pt1 | contig 46033 bp, 33 predicted proteins | sample GEODES118metaG_FD_111487 | JGI IMG/M metagenome (GOLD analysis project Ga0164293, IMG submission 111487) | Eutrophic lake water microbial communities from Lake Mendota, Wisconsin, USA - GEODES118 metaG | ecosystem: Environmental > Aquatic > Freshwater > Lake | place: USA: Lake Mendota...
GGTCTACCCAATCTTCTGCTGTCTTCTAAACGCATCCCGCTCATGCATAGTTCAATACAACGTTGACGATAGATTTCACTGGTTAATGAAGCTGCATCAACAGTACCTGTATATGCTGTTGTGCTAGCCCCAATTCCAAAAGGATCTGCTGCTGCTGTTTTTTGACGAATGGTATTGATTTCAGTTACAGCCGATGCTAAATTGGGAGTTGCTTGTCTAACATAACATTCTGCCCTGATCAAGTTCATTTCCCCAGGAACATAAATAGGAATGGCTTGAGTTGTAGCGGTGAAAAACCCCCTGATACGGTATCTTGGTGCAATAGATGCATTGATACTTGTATAAAAAGAAATTCTTTGATCATTTAAAGCTGGTGCTAATGTTGCAGGTAAGCCTAAAGTAGAATCCAATATTTGGTAAACATTATTGGTTGCAGTTACAGTAGTAAAAATTGGATTGGTAGTAACTGCATCATATGCCATTACAGATCCGCCATAACTTGAAGGTACTAATAAAGAAGCTGAGAGGGCAGTTGCAAAATCGCCAGCAAATAAACTATAACGTGCAATTAATGCATTCAATGTATTGGTAAAAAATACGGCATTAATTGTAGTAGGTACATTGGCATAAAAATCAGCTCCCGGTATATTGGCGGCCAATGCAGTTTGTGCTGCACGTAAAGTACTTACTGCTCTTCTATATCCCTCAATCCTGGTTTGGAAAGTTGCAGGTGCAGAGCTAGTTCCTGGGGCAGCAGGTATTTGTTCAAAAAACATGCATAGGTTTCCGATGGCCAATGCTTTATAGATACTTGCATAAGCAATTAATCCTGCTGCATAATTCTTGTCGCCTAATTTATTAGCACCTGCTAGTACATTATCGGCATCAAAAATTACTTTATTGTTCCATGTCCACATATTGCCTACAATACCATTTAAATTATCTACTGCATTGCCTCCAGCAAATAGGTTTGCCTCATCTGTATTACCAGCATTCATTAAACGAAATTCATTGGTAAGTGCACCTGCAGCGGTGATGCCATTGTAAACAGCGCTAAGTCTTCCGATAGAGTATGCATTTTGTAATCCAACTGCAACACCTGCTAAAGTTCTTGGTGTGGTAAATGCATCATTGCTATTGATAGCCCCAGGGTTGGTGAAATCTTGTTTACAAGCAACTAAACTTGCACTTGTAAGTAGTATTAAAAATATTTTTTTCATATAATTTATTTATCAATTTTAGAAATTAGCAACAACACCTAATTGGAAAGTTCTTGGAATTGGAACATTTCCAAAATCAACACCTCTTATTAAACTGTTTTGACCGGTTGCATTGGTTTCTGGATCGTATCCTCTGTAAGTATCCCAAGAAATCAAGTTTCTTCCAGCAAAACTCACTGTTAGGTTATTGAAAGTTTTATTAATTTTTCCAAAATTATAGGTGATGGCTAATTCGCGCAATTTGGTAAATGTGCCACTTTCTACCCTCCATTCTTCAATTGCATAAGTTTGTTGAATATAACCTCTTGGCAATTGACCATTGTGTTCTAATTGAGCCAATTCACTTCCATTTCCAACTCCTTGACGAGTTCTAAAATCAGCATTAAATACTGAATTTCCGGCAACTCTGTCTAATTGAAAACCCAATGTCCATTTCTTATACCTAAAGCTATTGATCAATGTTGTAGTATAAGTAGGATTAGGGCTGCCTAAGTTTCCTCTTAAAACAGTAGAGTTAAGGCCTGTTGTAAATGGTAATCCAGTAGTCGGGTCAACTGTAGGAGTTCCAAAAGGTTGGCCATTGCCAATAGGGCCTCTTGCTGTTACTGGAATGCCTGCTGGATTTTTAACCGTATTTCCACTTGCGTCTCTTGCAAAAAAAGTAGAGTAAAATACTGGTGCATCATATCCAGGGATCAATGCAAATACTGCACCATTGCCTTGAGCAAATGAAATAAATGGCACACCTAAATTCTCAACCCTGTTTTGATTTCTGTTGTAGTTGGCGGTGATTTCCCAACTGAAGTCTTTTGTTTTTACAGGTACTGCAGTTACTAAAATTTCAAAACCTTTGTTGCTAAGGGTTCCAACATTTTTACTCGCTGTTGGAAAACCAGAACTTGGAGCATTGGTAATATTGGGTACCAATAAATCGGTAACTTGTTTGTTGTAATAGTTGAGCGTAAATGTTAATCTATTATCAAGCATTACGATATCTGTACCAATTTCCAATTCTTTTTGGCGCTCTGGTTTTAAATCGCTGCTAACTGTTGTAGAAGGAGATGTTAAACTAGTTCTGCCTAAGAAAGGAGATACATTGTAAATATTGAATCGATCATAAGCACCAATTCCAGTTAGGTTTCCACTTTCACCGTATGCGGCCCTTAGTTTCCAAGAGTTCACATATTTAGCCATTGAAGACTTTTGAAAATAATCGGATTCTGAAATGATATAGTTACCGCTCACTTTAGGGTAGAAGAAGTTTCTATTGTTCTTATCAAATACACTTGATCCGTCAATACGACCAGCAACAGTTACAAAAAACTGGTTATTGAATTTAAAGTTTTGTTGCAAGAAAAATCCTCTAATAGAACGTTCACTTCTTCCATCAGAATTTGGTAATAAAGTACTACCGCCAGTTGCAGTAGAAATACCTGGCAATAAACCCCTGCTTTGGGCCAAGATAAACTGCGATCTTTCGTATTGCTCAGAATATCCAAACTGAGTAACAGATGAAAGTTTGCTGGTAATTTGAGTTGAATAAGTGAAATTCAAATCGTGGTTAAAGAAAGTAGAGTTAAAGCTCGCAGCACTTGCATAGCCATTTTGTGATGGGTCCAATGTTGCTCCACCACCGTAAAACCCTGGACTAGCATTGTAAGTAAATGGAGGAATATAGGTTGTTCCGTTTTGAGCAATATTGTCTAGACCGGCAGTATAGTCAATTACTAAACCTTTAATAGGGAACAATTTAAATCCAACATTGGAGATGGTTCTATTGGTTACGTTTCTTTGTTTAATATCATTGATAACAGTAAGCGGATTTACTCTGCCTCTTTCTCCTACACCTAGCAAGTTTCCGTTTGCATCTCTAGCATTGATATTGTGAAAATTGCCAATAATGGTCATCGAATTGATAGGAGAGAAAAATGAATTGCCATCTGGTTTTTCATTGGTAGCATTGTTGGTATAATTAATACCAGCAGTCCATGATAACCATTTGTTTACTTGATTGTCTAAGTTTAGTCTAAATCCAAATCGACTATTATCGGTACCCTTTATAATACCTTCGTTTAGATTGTAATTTAAAGAAGCAAAATACTTTAATTTATCTTGTCCTCCAGTAATCGATACATTGTTGTCTGTACCATATCCTGTTCTGAAAATATCATCTTGATAATCATAACGAGTTACCGGGGTAGTTGTAGTTGCAAAGGGTGGTCCAGTAATAATATCTTGTGTTAATGCACCAGGTCCATCAGTTGGACCGCCAAATTTGGTTGCAGCAGTGCTAAAATCCAAACGTTTTCTTAAAGAGTTAGAATTAACCCTAGTGCTAAATGTTACTTTAGGGGCACCAGTACTTCCTCTTTTAGTAAAAATTTGAACAACACCAGCATTTGCACGGCTACCGTAAATGGCAGCTGCAGCAGCACCATTCAACACTTCTATTCTATCGATATCGTTAGGATTGATATCAACCATTCTGTTCTGACCAATACTTCCACTTCCATCATAATCCGACATTGCATTGGTAACTCTAGCATTGGCATTGCTGATGATTACACCATCTATAATGTATAAAGGGTCAGAAGAACCAGAGATAGAACTTACACCTCTTAGTTTAACTGTCATACCACCTGCAGGATCACCAGAGTTTTGGGTGATTTGAGCACCTGCCACTTTTCCTTGTAAAGAAGCAATGGCATTGGGGCTAGCCGAATTGGCGATTTGACTTGATTTAACTGTTCCTACAAAGTTTCCTAATTGTTTTTTAGTTGTTCCTTGTGAGGTACCAGTTACAACCACTTCATCTAAGCCAGTAGCATCTTCTTTCAAAGAAGCATCAAAAGAAAAATTACCAGTTGTATTGCTAACGGTAATTGTTTTTTCTGAAGACTTAAAACCAACAGAAGAAATGACAACATCATATTTGCCATTTTTTAAATTGACTGTTAATTGATAAAGGCCATCCGTGTTAGAGGATGTTCCTGCTCCAGTATTTTTAATTTGAACAGAAGCTCCAGGCACTGATTGTCCTTTGCTATCTGTTACTTTACCTTTTATGACCGTTTGGGCATTAAGGCTAAATGTTAAAACCAAACCTGCCAATAACAATATTGGTTTAGGAATTGATCTTAAACGAAGAATCTTGAAATTCATAAGCAATCGTTTTTTATGGTGAATTAAATCGGCAACAAGATAGGAAGACTGCGGTTATTCTAAATAAGCTGCATATTAATTGCTAAATTTCGTCAATATCTTGTGAATAACCTCAAAAATACTGCACAATTCCGCATTATTTATGCAATATGGCGGCATGATATAGATAGAATTGCCCAATGGGCGGAGATAAATACCATTTTCTAAACAAAACTGCGTGATCTTTTTAGAAATAGTATTCAAATATTCATCCTTTCCTTGATTTAATTCGAAAGCTAGAATAGTTCCTAGGCAACGTACATTTTTAATTCCAGGGTGATTGTTGAGTGAATGGGCAAATTCATTGATAGACTTGCTCAACCAATCAATTTGGCTGATGCATGCAGGATCTTCCAATAAATCTAAACTTGCCATTGCAGCTGTGCATGCGATTGGATTGGCTGTAAAAGAATGCCCATGAAAAAAAGTTTTCATTGCATCGTCTTCCACATAAGCCATGTATATATCATTGGTACATGCAGTTGCACCCAACGCCATGGTTCCTCCAGTTAACCCTTTGCTCATGCAAATAATATCTGGTTTTTTGTTAAGGTATGCTGATGCAAAAAATTTACCTGTTCTACCAAATCCTGTCATTACTTCATCGGCAATACAAATAATAGAGGCTTCTTTAACGGTATTTAATAATTCATTCATTAAGTATGGGTTGTACATTTTCATACCTCCTGCACCTTGTACCAATGGTTCATAAATAAAAGCCGCAATGTTATTGCCTTCTTTGTGTATGATTGATTTAAGTTCACTGATATTTTCTTGGGTAGGAGTGTCTATGAAAATTACTTCAAATAGCAAATCTTGAAATGCCAATGTAAAAACACTTCTATCGCTCACGCTCATTGCGCCAAAAGTATCTCCATGATAGCTATTATTAAATGCCAGTATTTTTTTTCGCTGCCTATTGCCTTTATTCCACCAGTATTGAATAGCCATTTTTATAGCAACTTCCGTAGAGGTAGAACCATTGTCACTGTAAAATATTTTTGAATAATCAGCTGGTAAGATAGTCAATAATCTTTCTGCTAAAGCAATAGCAGGTTCGTGGGTGAAGCCTGCAAATATTACTTGCTCTAATGTTAGCGCCTGTTGATAAATTTTCTCAGCTATATAAGGATGTGCGTGGCCATGTAGTGTTACCCACCAACTACTAATGGCATCAATGTATTGATTTCCCTTATTGTCGAACAATAAACTTCCTTTTCCGCTAACAATTGGAATAATAGGCGCCCTGTTTTTTTGTTGAGTAAAAGGATGCCAAATTACTTTTTCGTCTCTTTGCAATAAATCCATCAAGCAAATGTAATCGACAGTTTGCAAATTATTATTGATCTTTTATGAATTTCAAATTTCTGGAAATGCCTGAAAATTTTGATCTTTTTAATGGGCTCTTCTTAAATAGTATATTGAATTTTTCGTTACTCAATTCTATCCACTCGTCTTCAGACATGTTAAGTATTGCTGCCACTGGTTCAAACTGAGGCTCCTGGTGAGGTTGGCTAAAACGGTTCCAGGGGCAAACATCCTGACAGATATCACAACCAAACATCCATTTATTAAATTGGCCCTTCATACTTTTTGGAATCAGCACATCTTTTAATTCGATGGTAAAATAGCTAATGCACTTACTACCATCAATTACTTTGTTCTCTTGAATGGCATCGGTTGGGCAATGATCGATGCATTTTGTGCAAGTTCCACAATAATCTTTGGCAATGGGGTCGTCGTATTGTAATTCGATATCTACTACTAAAGTGGCAATAAAAAAGAAGGAGCCACTTTGCTTGTTTATCAAGTTGCCATTTTTGCCAATCCATCCTAATCCACTTTTCAACGCCCAGCTTCTTTCTAATACTGGTGCAGAATCTACAAAACCTCTTCCGTTAATATGGCCAATCTGTTTACTTACTTCAAATAATAGTTGGTGTAACTGTTGTCTAATTACTTCATGGTAATCTTCGCCCCATGCGTATTTGGCTATTTTAGGTGTATTGGGTTGTTGTTTTTCGGATGGGTAGTAATTTTTTAGAACAGTTATTACTGATTTTGCTCCAGGGAATAATTTTCTTGGATCAACCCTTAAATCGAAATGATTTTCCATATACTGCATTTTTCCATGCATGTTTTTAGAAAGCCATTGCTCTAGTCTTTTTGCATCTTCTGTTAATTCTTCTGCTTTGGCTATACCGCAATAGTCAAAGCCCAGTTGCAGAGCAGCTTGTTTAATGATTTGAGCATTTTTTTCGTTCCTAAGCATCAATATAAAGCTAACATAAAAAAATTATTCGGCTTGTAGAATGTGAAAAAACCGATCTGCTAAAGGAGCAATCAATAATCCAATATTAATAATAAATGCAACTCCGCTTAATAAAGTATAAAAGTAGAGCATCATTTGCCGCTTTAAGAAAACCTTTTACTTGCAATTAGCAATGATTTGTTGATCAATCAAATTTTTTACCAACATGAAGGCTTCTCTTTTTTCTTCATTTAGCAATTCTTTGGTTACAATAATCGAGGCATAGTTTCTACATTTATCTATTAACGGCCATGTGCCAAATAATCCAGGGCTAGATACGATTGTTGATTGTCCATTTTCATCGGTTTCTTGTATCCATTCTCCGAAACCATAATTGTATCCAAGAGCAACATTTGGAGTATACTTAATCATTGGCGAAGTAGTTTGTGCTGTTTGCATCAATTCAATAGAAGCTTCGCTCAGAATTCTTTTTCCATTATACATTCCTTTATTTAAAATCATCACTAAGAAATTCATATAATCATTGGCTGTTGAAACAGCTCCGCCAGAAGGATTTACTGCATTAAAACTAGAAAAGCTGGTGTTTCTCATTTGTAATGGGCGTAAAATTTTTTCTTGCATTACTTGTTCAAAACCGCGTCTAGAAACGATTTCTATAATTCTACCAGCAATATTTAATCCTATATTACTATACCTAAATTCTAAACCTGGGTTAGCAATAATTTCTTTCTTAGTAGCAAATTCTTCTACTTCTTCTTCTAAACTGTTGTATTTATTTCTTTTGATTAGGTTGCTTAATTTGATCGGTTCAGATTCAATTCCAGTTAAATGAGATAAGCATTGTCTTATTGTAATATACCCTTTGCTATACTTGTTGAAAATGGGTAAAAATTTACTCACTTTGTCATCCAAACTCAATTTGCCTTCATCAACCAATACCATCACCAAAGCTGCGGTTAACCATTTGCTAGAACTTGCAATAGGAACTTGTGTTTTTGGAGTGAACTCTCCTATAGATTTATCATAAATAATCTTGCCATCTCTATATACCAGTAAAGAAAAGTTTGAGCCCAATTCTTTTTTTAGGGTAACTAGTTTTTGATCCAGTTCTGTAAAATTGTATTGAGCTTGAATGGTCTGTAATAATAGCAGAAAAACAGCTATCAGACTGACTTTTACGCAGTTTCGCTTGGTATTGTGCGACATAATTTCCGAATATTTAGAATGGATATAAATTTGTTTGAGTATTTAAAGTTAAGTCAATTTCAGCCTTATTAAAAGTTAAAAATCATTACCATGAATTTAAATAATTATACAATCAAAGCACAAGAACTAATTCAGTCTGCACAACAAATAGCATTTAGTAAAAATAATCCATCTATTGAAACAGAACATTTGTTGAAAGGATTATTGGCAGATAAAGATTCTGCCATTTCTTTCTTATTAAAAAAGAACAATGTTAATCCTGTTTTTTTAGAAAATAAATTAGATGACTTAATTACTAAATTACCTAAAATTCAAACAGGCGAACCTGCTCAGTCTGCTGGAAGAGATTTTAGCAATGCTTTATTAAAAGCAAATGCTGCATTGAATACTTTTAAAGATGAGTTTATAACATCAGAACATTTATTAATTGGTTTAATTCAATTGAATGATGATACTGCTAAATTGCTGAAATCGGCTGGGTTAACCGAAATGGATTTGATAGAGGCAATCAAAGAATTAAGAAAGGGAGACTCTATTAAATCTGCCACTCAAGAAACCCAATTAAATGTGTTGAATAAGTATGCCAAGAACCTTAATCAAATGGCAAGAGATGGCAAATTGGATCCGGTAATTGGTAGAGATGAAGAAATCAGAAGAACCCTCCATATCTTAACAAGAAGATCTAAGAATAATCCCATTTTAGTAGGAGAGCCAGGTGTTGGTAAAACAGCCATTGTAGAAGGATTGGCTATGAGAATTGTAAATGGAGATGTGCCTGAAAATTTACAATCTAAAATCATATTTGGATTAGACATGGGACAATTAATTGCAGGTGCTAAATATAAAGGAGAGTTTGAGGAAAGATTAAAAGGTGTAGTGAAAGAAGTTGCTGAAAGTGATGGTGAAATTATTTTGTTCATAGATGAAATTCATACATTGATTGGTGCCGGAGGTGGAGAAGGTGCAATGGATGCAGCAAATATTTTAAAGCCTGCATTGGCAAGAGGTGAATTAAGAGCCATTGGAGCAACAACATTAAATGAATACCAAAAGTATTTTGAAAAGGACAAAGCATTAGAAAGAAGGTTTCAAAAAGTAATGATTGATGAACCAACTGTTGAAGATGCTATTTCTATATTGCGTGGGCTTAAAGATCGTTACGAAACGCATCATCATGTAAGAATTAAAGACGAAGCCATTATAGCTGCTGTTGAATTATCCAATAGATATATAACTGATCGTTTTTTGCCAGACAAAGCAATAGACCTTATTGATGAGAGTGCTGCAAAATTGCGCCTTGAAATGAATTCAATGCCAGAAGAATTGGATCGTTTAGAAAGACAAATTCGTCAATTGGAAATTGAACGAGAAGCCATTAAAAGAGAAAACGACGAAGAAAAGTTAAAAGAGCTTAATATAGAAATCAGTAATCTGGCTGTGGAGAGAGATACCTTGAAAGCTAAATGGCAAGAAGAAAAAGAATTGGTGGAGAAAGTTCAAAATGCAAAAGCTCAAATTGAACAATTGAAACAACAAGCTGAGCAAGCCGAAAGAAATGGTGAATATGGTAAGGTTGCAGAAATAAGGTATGGTAAAATTAAAGACCAAGAAACCTTGATATCAACCCTTTCAGAACAATTGATGAATAGTGGCAACAAGCGATTATTGAAAGAAGAAGTAGACGCTGAAGATATTGCAGCAAATGTGGCCAAAGCAACAGGTATACCTCTGGCTAAAATGATACAAAGTGAAAGAGAAAAATTGCTTCATTTAGAAGATGAATTGCATGAAAGAGTTATCGGTCAAGAAGAAGCAATTACAGCAGTATCTGATGCCATTAGAAGAAGTAGAGCCGGTTTGCAAGATCCTAAAAAACCCATTGGCTCATTTATTTTTCTAGGAACAACTGGAGTTGGTAAAACAGAATTGGCAAAAGCCTTGGCAGATTATTTATTTGATGACGAATCGATGATGACTAGAATCGACATGAGTGAATACCAAGAAAAACATACAGTTTCACGATTAGTGGGCGCCCCTCCAGGATATGTGGGTTATGATGAGGGTGGACAGTTAACAGAAGCAGTTAGAAGAAAACCCTATAGTGTAGTTTTATTAGATGAGATAGAAAAAGCGCATCCAGATGTTTGGAATATTTTGTTACAAGTATTGGATGATGGAAGGCTTACTGATAATAAAGGTAGAACCGTGAATTTTAAGAATACCATTATTATTATGACAAGTAATTTGGGTAGCCATTTAATTCAAGAGGCTTATGAAGGAGTTACAGAAAAGGGCATCGAAGCTGCTGGAGAAAAAGCAAAGGTGGAAGTAATGAATTTGTTAAGGCAAACCATTCGACCAGAATTTTTAAATAGGGTGGATGAAATTATTATGTTCAGCCCATTGGCAAAATCTCAATTAAAAGGAATTGTACAGATTCAATTGAATGACTTGAAAAAATTGGTTGCAGAAAATGGAATCGTGTTGAATTTTAGCGAGTATTTAATTGATTTTTTAATTGAGCAGGGATATGATCCGCAATTTGGAGCCAGACCTCTCAAGAGATTAATTCAAAAGCAATTGGTTAATGGTTTAAGTAAAAAAATATTGGCTGGGGATATAGATAAAACCAAGTCGGTATTGGTAGATGTTTTTGATGGGGTAGTGGTTTTTAGAAATGAGGATATTTAATCAATAATATAGCATTGATCAGCTCAAAAGAAGTTTCATTGGGATTGATTGAGTTGAAAAACTAAGATTGTGTACAGTTGTTTTTGAAGAGGTGGTTTTTACCGCCTCTTTTTTGTACTTTTCCGTATGGAAACGAATCAATTTTTACTTTATGGTGCCAATGGGTATACAGGAAAGCTCATTGCGCAAATGGCAGCAGAATATGGTTTAATGCCTGTTTTAGCTGGTCGAAATGAAAAAGCCATTAGTGAGCTAGCAAAAACATTAAACCTGCCCTATCAAATTATTGATTTAAACAATCATGCAGCATTGGTAGAATGCCTAAGAAATTTCAAAGTGGTGGTACATGCTGCAGGGCCATTTCAATTTACTTCCAAAAAAATGATTGAAGCTTGTTTGGCAGCAAAAACCCATTATTTGGATATCACTGGAGAAATTGCGGTATTTGAACAAGCAAAAAGAATGAATGACAAAGCAATCACCCATGAAATAATGATAATGCCAGGGGTTGGCTTTGATGTTGTTCCAACAGATTGTATCGCGAAGTATTTAAAGGAACAATTACCAACCGCCACTCACCTTTCATTAGCCTTTGCCATGCTAGGTGGTGCTGTATCTCATGGAACAGCTACTACAATGGCTGAAGGAATGGGCCAAGGCGGTGCTGTAAGAGAAAATGGCAAAATTGTTAAAAAGCCATTAGGGCATAAGGGAAGGTGGATAGATTTTGGGTTGAAAAAAATATTTGTAATGTGTATTCCTTGGGGGGATGTGTCTACTGCTTTCTCTACAACTGGAATTCCAAACATTGAAACATTTACAATGGCTTCTCCAAAAACATTCAAAGCATTAAAATGGCAATGGCTGTATAATTGGATACTAAGAATGACTTTTATAAAGAATATGGCTAAGAAAAAAATAAAAGCAAAGCCAGCCGGACCAAGTGATGAAGCTCGCTTGAAAGCCAAAAGCCTTGTTTGGGGAGAAGTTACCAATGAAGCGGGGCAAACAAAATCGGCAAGATTAATTGGCCCTGAAGGATATACGCTTACTGCAATTAGTAGTTTGATTATTACCAAAAAAGTATTGTCTGGCAATTATAAAATTGGATATCAAACGCCAGCGGGTTGTTACGGTGCAGATCTGGTGTTGGAAATTCCTGGAGTAGCTAGAGAATTGTTATAGTAAGTTTATTTAATAATCATATTTGCTATTCAAATTAGTTTCAATGGCCACAAATAAAAAAGCAGCAATCGGATTTATTTTTATAACCTTATTGATTGATGTTATTGGTTTTGGATTAATTATTCCTGTAATTCCCAAATTGATTGAAGATTTATTAGGAAGTACAAGTATAAGTAAAGCAGCAACATATGGTGGGTTCTTAACTTTTGCATATGCTATAATGCAGTTTTTATTTGCTCCTGTATTGGGAAACTTGAGTGATCAATATGGTAGAAGACCTGTATTGCTTTTTTCATTATTCGGATTTGGTATAGATTATTTATTGCTATCATTTGCTCCATCAATTGGGTGGTTATTTGTTGGAAGAATGATAGCAGGAATTACAGGCGCTAGCTTTACAACAGCTTCGGCTTATATAGCCGATATCAGTACTCCAGAAAATCGTGCACAAAATTTTGGAATGATTGGAGCTGCATTTGGCTTAGGCTTTGTAATTGGTCCGATGCTTGGAGGATTGTTAGGAGAGATAGGTGCTAAATTACCCTTTTTTGTTGCAGCAGGATTGGCTTTAACCAATTGGTTGTATGGATATTTTATTTTACCCGAATCATTGGATAAAAGTTTGAGAAGGCCTTTCGAATGGAGAAGAGCCAACCCTATCGGGTCTCTGTTGCGATTAAAGAAGTATCCCGCTGTTTCTGGCTTAGTAGTTTCTTTTGTATTAATTTATTTAGCTGCGCATGCTGTTCAAAGTAATTGGAGTTTTTTTACTATCGAAAAATTCAAATGGACGCCTAAGATAATTGGTATCTCTTTGGGGTTAGTTGGATTACTGGTAGGAGCTGTGCAAGGTGGTCTGGTTAGAATTGTAAATCCAAAATTAGGTAATGAAAAAAGTGTTTACTTAGGATTGGCATTGTATGCTTTAGGATTGCTTTTATTTGCATTGGCTTCTGAATCGTGGATGATGTTTGTGTTTTTAGTTCCTTATTGTTTGGGTGGAATTGCCGGTCCGGCATTACAATCAATTATTTCAGGCAATGTGCCTAAGAATGAACAAGGTGAATTACAAGGTGCTTTAACTAGTTTAATTAGTTTAACATCAATTGTAGGTCCATTAATGATGACCAATTTATTCTCCTATTTCACAAAATCTTCAGCGCCATTTTATTTTCCGGGAGCGCCATTTTTACTAGGCGCAATATTCATGGTATTGGCCAGTATTTGGTCTTATAGAGCCCTTCATGTAAAAAAGAACCAAATATAATTTATCTAGTGCTGATAAAATTAGCTAAACCGATAAAAACTGTTCATGTATATAATCTACAACGCTAATCAGGCTACCAGTTTCTTTAAATACCTTCAATTGTCTATCAGCTCCTGTTCCTCTCTCGAAGATATTTGTAATATGATTAATAACATGTCTGCTTCCTAAATCATCTACCACATCATCTACAAAGTCTAATAATTCATAAATAAGGGCTTTTGTATCTACTTCTGTTTCTTTACCAAAATCGATTAATTTCCCATCAAATCCATACCTACTAGCTCTCCATTTATTTTCGTTAATCAATTGCCTTGAATAAATCATGAAATTTAAATTTTGACTACGTAGTTTATAAAGCTTTGCGCATATTGCTTGAAACAAAGCTGCAATAGTCATGGTTTCCATGATGGTCATAGGCACATCGCAAATTCTAAACTCTATGGTATTGAAAAAAGGATGAACCCTTAAATCCCACCAAATTTTCTTTGCATTGTCTATACAATTGGTTTTAATCAATAAGTTTACATAATTCTCATATGCTTCATAACTTTCAAAAAAATCAGGAATTCCGGTTCTGGGAAATTTATCAAACACTTTTGTTCTAAAAGATTTATAACCTGTATCACGTGATTCCCAGAAAGGTGAATTGGTGCTCAATGCATAAACATGCGGTAGAAAATAGCGGGCAGTATTGGCTATATGAACTGCCATTTTACGATCTTCCATACCTACATGTACATGCAAGCCAAAAATTAAATTACTCCTTGCTGCTTCTTGTAATTCATTTACAATTTGGTTGTATCGTACATGATCGGTGATAAGTTGGGTTTCCCAATGACTAAATGGATGAGTGCCAGAAGCGCCTACCCATAATCCAAGATTATTGGCTATAGCGGAAATATTTCCTCTGAGTGAAGCAACATCTTCATAAGCTTCATCAATGTCTTTGCAAATAGCCGTGCCAACTTCTACTACTGCTTGGTGCATTTCTGCCTTTACTTTGTCTTTTAATATTTCTTGTCCAAGTAATACTATTTTTTGTTCATGGCTTCTTAATTCCCTTGTTATTGGATCGATTACCATGTACTCTTCTTCAACACCAAGTGTAAAATGTTTGTAGTTGTTTCCCATAAGATTATTTGCAAAAGCAATTATGGTTAGTATAATTTTTTTCCTGCAGTACTGCGTTTGATGTATTCACCCCAAGTTAAATTATCAGTTCCTTCAACTTGATTTTTTGCTTTTTCAATGGCAAAATTGGCGGCTGTTTCTACTACCCAATCAAAATTTTCTTGGCCAACACTTTTGATATCTGCATCTGGAGCTGGGTTGCAAAAATCAATCGCATAAGCAACTCCATCCCTTAAAGCAAGTTCAACTGTATTAAAGTCATAGCCTAAATAGTTATTGATTTTTAAAACAATATCTGTCATCATTTTAAGCTTCTCTTTAGAAGGTTTGAAGTCGGCTACATACCTTAAATGGTGTGGATTACGTGGCTCATAAGACATGATACGAACGTGTTTTCCGCCTATACAATAGCAGCGATAATATTCTTCGAAAATAATTTCTTCTTGCAACATCATTACCAACTCACCAGTTTCTGCATGCTTCTCAAAAAAGTCGTTCATGTCGGTCAGTTTGTAAACGTTTTTCCATCCGCCACCTGCAAAAGGTTTCATATAAGCTGGGAATCCAACATACTTGAAGATGCCTTCCCAATCAAGTGGGTAGGTTAAGTTACTAAAAGACAATTCAACTGTATCAGCAGGTAAATCCTTTGAAGGAAGAATAACTGTTTTAGGAACTGGTACATCTATTTTGGTTGATAAGCAATTGTTGAAAAATTTTTCATCAGCACTCCACCAAAATGGATTGTTTATTACGGCAGTTCCACAAAGTGCTGCATTTTTTAAGAACGCTCTATAGAAAGGTACATCCTGACTAATACGATCAAGTATAACAGCATAGCCGCTACTCTCTCCTTGAATTACTTTATCAATTTTAACCGGTTCGGCTATTATGCCGGGTATGTTTTTACTATTGATTCTTTCAACAAACGCCAATGGGAAACTTCTTTCCTGTCCGAATAATATTCCAATTTTTTTCATACGGCATTTTTAGGTTACTCCTAAATTAAGGTTTTATATGTTTAATGTCTAAAAATTGGGATAAATAATTATTTTTAACAGATGCATCATACAAAATCTGCAGATCATAAATTAGTTAGCAAAGAACAATTCATTTTGGTGTCGGAATACCTTGAAAGAGAAGTACTCTTTGATGTATACATTCCAGATGGAACATTGGATCTGGATCAATTAAGTCTTTTATTGATTAATGATGGTCAAGATTTATTGAAAATGCCTTTTGATGAAATATTAGGAAAGCTAGTACATAGCAAATTGATTGAACCTTTGGTATGTGTAGGTATTCATTGTGGGCCAGAACGAAAAATGGAATATGGCACTGCTTTTTCATCGGATTATTTAGGAAGAGGTGCTAAGGCTGGCTTATACACTAAATTTATTTTTGATGAATTGCTCCCTTTTATCAGAAAGAAACTTCATGCGCCCTCTTTTAAAGATAAATCCTTTGCTGGTTTTTCATTAGGTGGGTTAAGTGCTTTAGATATTATTTGGAATCATGCCAGTGAATTTAGAAAAGTGGGTGTTTTTAGTGGATCACTATGGTGGAGAAGAAAAGGATATGACGAAGGATATAACGAGGAGACAGATCGTTTGATGCATTTGCAAATTAGGAAGGGAACATTTCATCCTTGGTTGCAGTTTTTTATCGAATGCGGAACCCAAGATGAAACAGCAGATAGAAATAACAACGGCATTATTGATACAATAGATGATGCATTGGATTTGATTGTAGCACTAAAAGCAAAAGGGTATACTGATCAACATATTGAATACCTCGAATTGGCTGATGGAAAACATGATGTAGACACTTGGGCAAGAGCATTGCCAGCATTTTTACAATGGGGATGGGGGAGAAGAGATAAAAGATAAGAGATAAAAGAGAAGAGATAAGAGATAAAAGATAAGAGATAAAAGATGGTAATATCTACTCAGCTCAAATGAGAAATAAGCAACCTTTATACGAATAGCTTGCTTTGAATTTTCGATAGAAAATTCAGCCATTTGGATGCAGTTGCGGTTGATTGAGCTGCTAAATTAAATTATAAATAAAGGATGCAGTTGCGTTTTCTTGATTGACCTGCTTTATCATAAAAACTAATTCCAAAAAAAAGCCCCGCTTCATATTAAATGAGCGGGGCTTTTACTATGTATTAAAGTAAATACTAGAAAATATAACGGATACCAAACTGAGCTTGCCATACATCACCTAATCCTGTTGATTTTCTATAGGTAGTATAATTGATGCTATTGTTTACTCGGTTCATTCTAAATAAAGGAACACCATTTGCATCTACGTTAGCAGCAACTAATGGATTGAAAGTGTTTACAAAATTAGCTACACCCCAAGCATTATTAATCATGTTGCCTATGTTAAAGATATCAGCACGTAATTGAATAGTGTGTCTGTTTTTACCGATGTTACGGAACAATTCTAACTGAGTAGAGAAGTCGAATCTGACAACATAAGGTTGTAAAACTCCATTTCTATCAACTACTTTACCACGCATAGAGCTTAAGTATTTATCTTGATTGATAAATGCATCAAAAGCATCTCTTTGTTGTTGAACAGTTGCTGCTGGAGCAGATCCAGAAGCGGTTAAAGGAAGAAAGTTCATTTCAGATTGGTTACGCGGAACATACATTAAATCGTTTCCACTTAAACCATCTCCGTTCATATCTCCACCATAAGTATATGAGAAACGTCCTTGGTTCTGAGATTGACCGTAAAGTGAGAATTGCAATGCTGAATTTTTGCCTAACTCAATACGATAATTTACATTACCAATTACACGATTACGGATTTCATTATCAGAGAATGCCATATCGGTGCTGTTGTTACCACGAACACTTTGAATACCAGTCCAAGAGCTGGATGCAATTGAACCTGGAGTCATATAATCACGTGCTCTTGTAAAAGTGTAAGCAGCCATAAAGCCTAGACCTTTTGATTTGGTTGGTTTTTCAATTTTAATGGTTGCAGCCATAGATCCACCTAGAGGTCCACTTTCCATAACTGTTGCATCAGTAATATTTGGATTAACTCTTAGTGCATTGGTTTGAGCAGAACCAGATAAACCTAAACCAGCAAAACGAGGTCTTCCATCTGGGCCATTAAAGAATGCAGAAGAAGGTCTTAAATTGGCATTGTAATAATTGATGTTATTAAAATTTTGAGTGAAGATGAATTCTCCTGTTAAGATTAGATCTTTAAAGATTTTTTGATCAACTGCAAAGTTTGAACGCAATACTTTTGGAAAGCGGAAGCTTTCTTCAGTAGTAGCAATATTGTAAGAAGAAGCAGGCACTCCTGGGTTTGGTACAAAATTCGGATAATTTGCTGGTGTGTTCGGGCTAAATGGATAAGCTGAAGTGTTGCTGAAGTTTACTCCACCATTTAACACACCATTGTTACCCATTTGGTTACTCACAAATACAAATGGAGGACGGCCGGTAAATAAGCCAACACCACCACGAATTTGAGTTGATTTATCTCCTTTTACATCGTAATTAAATCCAACACGTGGGCTAACCATTAATTTTGCAGAAGGCAATTGAGAAGTGCTCAATTTAGTAGGTTGACCATTGTTGTCTATAAAGTTTAAACCATCAACCTGTGTATTGGTGAAACCTTGACCTATAAAATAAGGCAATTCAAAACGAACACCGTACGTAAGATTGAAATTTGGTTGTAAGTTTAATTCATCCTGAATATACGCTGCAATATTGTTGGAACGAGTAGTTACCAACCATGGTGCACCGCCCGGAAGGTTACTGAAATTAGCACGGTAATTTCTCATAAATACCGGACTAAATGTTCTGTTCGGATTAGACAAATAACCGTCGGCAGCAGTATAAAAATCATTTAAGTTATTGAACGTATAAATACCGTTGATCAATGGTGTAAATCCATTGGTGAATGTAAAACTTTCAAAAGAGATACCAGCGGTTAATGTGTGCTTGCCTAAGTAAGCGGTGAGGTTATCACTAAACTGCCAAGTATCTGTATTTAACAAGTTGTTTGGCGTGAATGGATCATTACCAAAAGATAAATAAGTAGAACTTTGTGTTGCTTGTGCAGATGGAACTGATGAGTTAGGGGCAGTAGGAACTGCAATTAATGGGCTAATTCCATCCTGAATATCTACCATTGGGAAGTTGCCTCCTTTTACTGCTCTAAAATCTCTATTAGCTGTATAGCCAAAAGTAAGTTCATTGCTTATTTTATTGCTGAAACGGCTATTCAACTGACCAATAACGCCATAGATATTATTGTTGATTTCGTAAGCTGAATTAGCGCCAATTAAAGAATTATTGTTAGCGCCTCTATTTCCGCTAGTTGAGTTACTTGAGCTAGCACCTACATCTCTTTTAGACAACAATAAATTACCACGAACACTTAATTTGTGCTTGTCGTTGATATTCCAGTCTATACGGGCAACTGCTTTATCACTCTTGGTTAAAAAAGGATAACCTTGGAAAGGGCCCGGGTTATAATTGAATTTAGAAACCAAATAGTTGGTTAAAGCAGTAATATCAGATTGTCTTACTCTTGACACATTACCTCTTGGAGCTACTGCTCCATTACTAGCATCTGCAATAAAACTTGTTCCGATATCATTTCTTCTTTCTCCTTCATAGTTAACAAAATAGAACAATTTGTTTTTAATGATCGCTCCGCCCAAACTTGCTCCAAATTGCTTAACATCAAAAGCCGAGGTAACCACATCTTGTTTACCGCCTGCTCCAGCTTTGGTTCCGGTCAACCCCTCGTTTCTTTGGTTGTAAAATCCTGTTCCATGCATTGTATTGGTACCGCTCTTGGTTACAGCATTGATACTAGCTCCTGTAAAACCTGCATCTCTAACATTGTATGGAGATACATTGATTTGAATTTCTTGTAAGGCATCTAAAGAAATAGGCGCTGAATTGGTTTGACCGCCATTCAAAGCACTTAATCCAAATGAGTTATTAAAGATTGATCCATCTAAGGTAAAATTGATTGCTCTTCCGTCTTGACCTGCAAATGATAAACCATTTGATTGTGGAACCAAACGTGTTAAATCAGTTACATTTCTTGAAAGTGTAGGCAATGTGCTGATCAAGCGAGAATTGATATTGGTAGATGCACCTTTTCTGTCTTTAGAAATAAGTGCAGCTTTTTTATTGGCAGCTCCAGTAACAGTTACTTCTTGTAACTGACCGTTGTTGTCTGATAAAGTAACATCAACAACAGCAGGTTCACCCAACTGAACAGTTACATCGCTGATCACTTCTGTTCTTAAACCAACATAAGATATGGTAATCTTGTATGGTCCACCAACACGTAGGGCTGGTACTGTGTACTTACCAGTTGAGGTAGAAACAGATTTGTAACGAGATCCTGATGGCTCGTGTAAAACTTCGATAGAAGCGCCTGCTAAAGGCATGTTTTTTGCGTCTGTCACAGAACCGGTAATAGTACCAGTTGTGTTTTGCGCCATTGAGATGGAAACAGCTAAAACTGCCACCAAGAACAATGAAATTTGCTTTAAAATTCTCATAATTTTATTTTTGATGCGGCAAATATCCATCAAACAATGAATAGTTCCCAATTTCTTATTGATATAAATATTAAATAATATTCACAAAATCGGTGTTGAGAAACATTAAAATGAAGGTGACTGGTTGTTTGGTATTGAAAATCAGTTATTTGCGTTCAGGTATAGCGTCAATAGGATGCTATTAAAACTTTAAATCTGTTAATAAAAATTTATTTTACAGCCTATTTGAATTGTCCAATTGCTAGAAAAATGGGGATTTTGGCTGATTTGTGCTTGCCAAGGCCTATCAATTAGATTAATTGGATTAAACTGGTACATAGGAATTAATTGATTTGGATTTACAAAACCCAGAAAATCAATTAATCTGTATCTATTGCTTGGCACAAAATAGGATTTTCCAAATCGGTAATTCAACAAATTGGTCAAATTAAAAACGTCGAGCATAGTTGTTATACCATATTTTCTTTTGTTGAGTTGAAAATTGGAATACATGCTAATTCTACCATCTATTCGGTTTACAAATGGGGTGCTATTCCCGTTTCTTTCGGCATAAGATCCTCGTCTGTTTTTTAAGTAAGCGTTATTGTCAATGTATAATTCAAGGGCTTCCTTTTGTTGGTCAGCGGTATAATAGAAATGGTTGGCAACCATCGGTAGAAAAAGTTGGTTGTTCAATTCTTCCCTTGTTGGTATATAAATTAATTCAAAACCTGTTGTATTTGCATCGTCTTTTACCATACTATTTTTACCATATACATAACTGAATCTGGTTCCCGAGTAGCCATTGTATATCATTGAAAAGTTAATTTTATTTTTTTTATTGATGGCCCATTCTTTTAAAAAAACAATGTTCAATCGATGCCCTGGACTAAAATCTGAAATTGCTAAACCAATATTGTTTCTTCCGTTAACATGTTCATTCAATCTCCATTGATTTAAAAGAACATTGTAACTTCCATCAAAGTTGGCAAATGATTTGCCAAACGCGTAATTCATGGTAAAACCACCGAATACAGTTTCTTTCTTTATTTGAATCCCGAATCGATAACCATATCCATTTTTATTTTTATTATTAGCCAATAGAATCACCTGTGTAAATGGGTTGGAACTATCTGGGAGAATCGGAATTTTTGCGTTGTTCAATGCGCTATAACTATCTCGAATGTCTGGACCAATTAATTGATTTGTTGGAGGCAAGATGTTTATATTTTTAAAACCAATTTCATTCGTATTAATATAATACATGGCTTCCATTTGAATCAACCATTTTTGTTTTAGTTGTTTAGTTAAGTGGATAGTAGATCTCCAAATACTGGGCATGTGAATTAAAGATGAAACTAAATTCAAAACACCTCTATTGCCCAGGACGCCAAAATGGCTTGGCATCCATGGTGTACGAGTGTTTTTCTGCAATCGAATTTGGTTTAATTGTTGTGGGTTTGCTTCGAAATGACCATATTGCAATCCATTGTTGTTATAAATACCGCCTAACCAAGCCAATGGCATTCTTCCATCAAAAAATCCTGTTCCTATATCTATTAATAAATGCTGTTTGGGAAATTGAACCAAACCATTTAATCGCGGCGATAAGCTGATAGGAATGGATGGCAGTTTACCTGCTTCAACATCGCTTAAATGATGGTATTGATTGAGCGTAGGGATGACTATGCTTTGTATAAAATGATCGGTATTTGGAGCTTTTAGTAATTTTTGAATAGTAATTCTTAATCCGCCAATTAGTTGAATGTTTTTATAGATTTTTATTTTATCATTAATGAAAATGGAAGATTTCATTAATTCAATACGCGTTGCATTGTTTTGATCTGGCTTGTAAAAGTTAATCTGATAATCACCTGGCTTTTTGTTTTGTACAAAATCATTGATATTGAAATAAAAGTAACTTCCAAAACTGTTTTGTAAAAAACGATTCTTGATAGAATTCAATTCTACCTCAATGCCAGTTGTTATAAAATGTTTTTTATGGGTAAAGAATAGTTTTTCCAGTACAGTGATATTGGTTTGTTGTACTTTACTTTCTGTTGCATCTTCATTGCTTCCGAAAAAAATGAACCCATCGCCATCTAGGATTGATACATTTGGGAAAGCTTTTCCCATTGGGCTGGTTTGATCTTCAGCTTGCGTATAACTAATTAGTAGATCATTGACTTTGTTCCTGCTCCATTGATGTTTCCATTCTACACTTTTTGATATATGTTGGTGTTGATTAAGTTTGCCATTATTGCTTAAAAAAAGGTTTCTATTGGTACTATTTCCTGAGCTTGATTTATCAGAAAATTGAGTACGAATACTAAAGGATAAACTGTTTTTTTTGGATATCATATAGTCTATTTTCAGTAAATTTTTAAAAGCATTAACTTGATGTATGTTGTCTACAATACCTGGGTCATAATTATAGTTTGTTTTTATTGAATTGACCAATTGAATCAATTGATTTGGATTTTTTGTGTCTCCTATATAATTATTAAAATCATATTTAATCTCATTGATTTCTCTCAAAAAATCAATATTTAAAAGATAGAATAAGCGGTTTCTTTTTATAGGGCCACTTATGATTAATCCAGTATTATTGTATAGACTTTTATTGGCTTGCAGATATCTATAAATGGAGGTAAAGGGTTGATTTTTTCCAGACTTGGTGATCATATTAATAGCAGCCCCTGTATATCCTCCAAAGGAAGCATCGTAAGGCGAAAGTTGAATTTGTATTTGTTCAATTGCTTCTATCGAAACCGGAACATTTCCTGTTTGTCCACCATACATTCCATTGGCTGACAATCCAAATACATCGTTTTGTAATGCCCCATCAATGTATACCGAATTGTATCGATTGTTCTGACCTGAAAATGAAATGGCTCCATTGGCTGATTCTTTAATGAATGCTTGCGAAAACGAACCCAATAGTTTTGTATAATCTCTGCCAGTACTGGGAATTTGTGCAATTTGGTTGGCATTCAGTTGCAAAGCAATGTTGTGCATAAAATTGGTAATGGTAGATTTAATCAATACGGGTTGTAATATATTTTCCGACGAACGAAGTGTTATGTCTATTGTATGTGTTTTTCCAAGTATCACTTCTATATTTTCTAATAAAAGGGTATCCGTAAATTTGGTATAAAACAATAGGCTGTAATTTTTATCGGGAATCAAATTCACTAAGTTGTATAATCCCAAATCATTGGAATTGGTTGTATAATAAGTTCCGTTGTTTTTGTTGCTTAAAACAATTTGCACATTTCCAAGATTCTTTCCATGAAAATGGGTTTTCCCCTGAATGCTTCCGCTAGTTATTTGAGCATTCAAATGGGAGGATACCAAAAGGCTAATAATAGTTAAACGAAACATTGGGATTATTCAATTTTTCAATGCTAGTTCCAATTTCCAGTAAACAATTGAGTAGAAATACGGTTATTCTTATTTATTTAACGGATTTCGAAATGAGGCTAAGTATAGTTGCCTTAATTTTACACTTCAAATTAATTTATGTTAGATAGTATAGAGTCGGCCATTGAAGCAATGAAGCAAGGAAAATTGGTAATTGTTGTAGACGATGAGGACAGAGAAAATGAAGGTGACTTTATTATTGCTGCAAGATTCGCAACCCCAGAAGTAATTAATTTTATGAGCAAAGAGGGAAGGGGATTAATCTGTGCCGCTCTTACCGAAGAGCGTTGTGCTGAGTTGGATTTATCTCCGATGGTATCATCTAATACATCATTGCACGAAACAGCATTCACCATTTCAGTAGATCTTATCGGAAATGGAGCCACTACCGGCATTTCAGCACAAGACCGTTCTAAAACCATTCTTGCGTTGATTGACCCTCTAACAAAAGCAAGTGATTTGGGTAGACCAGGGCATATTTTTCCATTAAAGGCGAAAAAAGGTGGTGTATTAAGAAGAACAGGGCATACAGAAGCTACGGTAGATTTAGCAAGGTTGGCCGGTTTTGAACCTGCTGGTGTTTTGGTTGAAGTGATGAATGAAGATGGAACTATGGCTCGACTTCCTGAATTATTGGTTTTAGCCAAAAAGTTTGATCTTAAAATTATTTCTATCAAAGATTTGATAGATTATAGATTAAAAACAGATACTTTAATTGATGAATTGGTAAGGGTAAATATGCCCACCAAATTTGGTGATTTTACCTTGGTTGCGTTTAAAGAAAAATTGAGTGGGGCAGAACATTTAGCTTTGGTAAAAGGCTGTTGGACTGAGGAGGAAGCAATTCTTACCAGGGTGCACAGCAGTTGTTTTACAGGCGATATTTTAGGCAGTTTAAGATGCGATTGCGGAGACCAATTGCAAACAGCCATGCAAATGGTAGAAGCAGCAGGCAAGGGGGTTATTTTATACATGAATCAAGAGGGTAGAGGAATTGGTTTAATTAATAAACTCAAAGCCTATCAATTACAAGAACAAGGAATGGATACTGTTGAAGCCAATTTGAGTTTGGGTTTTGGTATGGATGAAAGAGATTATGGAGTTGGTGCTCAGATATTAAGACATCTTGGAATACAGCAAATCAAGTTGATGAGCAATAATCCAAGAAAGCGAGCTGGTTTAAAAGGATATGGTTTAACTATTACTGAAATTGTGCCTATTGAAATTGAGTCAAATAAACACAATGAGAAATACCTTCAAACAAAAAGAGATAAAATGGGTCATACCATTTTAGGAGCAGAATAATCAATCTTTGTCTCTTTCATATGCTTTGATAATGGCTTTTACCAGTTTATGCCTAACTACGTCTTCTTCGTTGAGTTCAATATGTGCAATACCGTCAATATTTTGTAAAATTCTCGTTGATTTTATCAAACCACTTCGCATATTTCTGGGCAAGTCAATCTGAGTAGGATCGCCAGTTATAATAGCTTTTGCATTTGCGCCTATTCTTGTTAAGAACATTTTTAACTGGAGGTCATTGGTATTTTGTGCTTCATCTAAAATAATAAAAGCATTGTCTAGGGTTCTGCCTCTCATGTATGCCAATGGAGCAATTTCAATGGTGCGGGTACTCATATAATAGCCCAATTTATCTGCAGGAATCATATCATCCAAAGCATCGTAAAGCGGCCTTAAATAGGGGTCAATTTTCTCTTTCAAGTCGCCTGGTAAAAAGCCCAAACTTTCGCCTGCCTCTACTGCAGGTCGGGTAAGAATGATTTTCTTAACCAATTTGTTTTTCAATGCCCGTACAGCTAACGCAACTGCAGTATATGTTTTTCCCGTTCCTGCAGGTCCAATAGCAAATACGATATCATTTCTATCTGCCACTTGAACCATTTTCTTTTGATTCTGAGTTCTAGCTCTAACCGTTTTGCCATTTGGGCCAAAAACCAAAATATCGTTGGGATTGCGGTCTACAAAATTATCTACAGTTTCAGCATCATCCCCACCTAGAATTTGTTCAAAATAGCCTTCGCTAAGATGTCCATTTCTTTGGAGGTATTGTACAATTAGGTCTATTTTTTCTTTAGCTGTTTCAATTTGTTCGGGAGCTCCGCTTAGTTTTAATTGAGTGCCTCTGGAGAGGATTTTTAACAGCGGAAACTTTTTCTTTAATAAATCTAATTTTCCGTTATTAACACCAAAAAATTCGATAGGATTTACGGTTTCTAGGCTAATGATTGTGTCTGTCAAGCTGTTGCTGTTTTAATTAAAATAGAATGGATTGGTTTAGTAAGAACTTGTTCTTCAAATTTAATCCCTTCAATCTCAGTAACCCAATCAATCTTATGCACAGGTTGTGGATACTTTAGGGAGATAAGAGATAAGAGATATGAGATATGAATTAAGAGATAAGAGATATGAATTAAGAGATAAGAGATAAAGATATATAGCCTAGGGAGTTTTTGTACCCCTTATTAATTATCTCCAAAATTTATCTTTTATCTTTTCTCTTTTATCTTTTATCTCTTCTCTTTTATCTCTTCTCTTTTCTCTCTTCTCTCTTCTCTTTCTTCTTTAGTCTTTTCTTATTAAGATAAGGATTTGAGTTTAGCAATTGTTTCGGTAGGGTTATTAGAACCGAATACAGTATTTCCTGCAACCAAAACATCAGCTCCGGCTTGAATGATTGAAGCAGCATTTTCAAGTGTAACTCCACCATCAATTTCAATCAAAGCAGTTGATTTGTTGGTAACAATCATTTCTTTAAGTTGCTTGATTTTCTTAAGTGTATGTGGAATAAAATGTTGACCTCCAAATCCAGGATTTACACTCATCAAACAAATGAGATCTATATCATTAATGATATCCGCTAATAAATCAACGGAAGTATGCGGATTAACAGCAACACCAGCTTTCATACCCAATTGTTTAATCTGTTGAATATTTCTATGCAAGTGATTGCAAGCTTCAATATGAACAGTTAAAATATCGGCACCTGCATCCTTAAATGCTTGAGCATATTTTTCCGGCTCTTCTATCATTAAATGAACATCGCAAACTTTTTTTGTTGCTTTTCTAATTTGGGTAATAACGGGTAATCCAAAACTTATATTTGGTACAAATCGGCCATCCATTACATCTAAGTGAAACCAATCCGCTTCACTATGATTAAGCATATCACAATCTTGTTGTAAATGTAAAAAGTTTGCAGCTAGCAAGGAAGGGGCAATGATGGCCATATTATCTTTTTAATTGTAAACGTTTTAATGCTTCTTTAGCTTCATATAACTCAGGGTCCAAAGTTTGGGCTTTTTTATATTGCAAAGCAGCTGCTTCAAATTGTTTGTTTTTTTCGAGGCATTTAGCTTTCCAAAAATAACCATCCGCATACATTGGATCCAATTGCGTAATTGCCTCAAAGATAGCCAAAGCGCTGGAATTCGGATAATTATCGTATAATATAAAACCTTTTTCCATTAATGCTTCTGTATAGCGATAGTTGGTATTTATGCAAGAGTCTAAATACAAGATTGCTTTTGCGTTATTGGCTATTCTTGAAAAGTAAACTCCTTTAATAAAATAGATGTCTGCCTGATAATCATTTCCAGGAAACATCTCTTGAATATTATCGCACACCATTAAACCTTCTTTATCTTTTTGTTCTGCCAATAAATTGGCCAAGGAAAGCATGGAAGCCAGATTTGGATAAATACTATTGGCAATACGAAAGTATTTTTTAGCATTTAATGTGTCTTTGGTTTTTAAGGTTAACTGTGCCTTCTGGTACCAAAGCCCTTGATTTAAACTATCTTTTTGTATGAGGGTATTCAATTGTTGAATAGCTTGGTCATAGTTTTTGATGCTATCCAAATAATCAATCAATTGTAGATTCAACTCTATACTATCAGGGTATTCTTTTAAAGCATTTTGAATGCGTAAATAGGAATCAAATTGATCCTTAGCATTTAGCTGGTTATGCTGTTCATTCGATGAATAGGAGCAACTAAACAAAAAGACAATAATCAATAATGAAATGGGATGTTTCATTTAGCTAAAATAAGCACATTCATTTGTAATGACATTTTTCTGACAAATCAATACAAAATTGCTTGTACTTTCGTCTCCTATTATAATTTTTATATGAAAAAGGGCATTGTTTTTTTATTGATTTTGGGGTTTTCTCAAATTGCAAACGCGCAACAAACCATTCCAAACGATACAGTTCATTTTGAAGGAGAAAAGCATTTTAAAAATATCCAACAATTAACTTTTGGAGGAGACAATGCCGAAGCTTATTGGAGCAATGATAGCAAACATATTGTTTTTCAGCGAAGCAATACCAAAGAAGGGGTTAATTGCGATCAAATTTTTATTGGTAAACTGCCCCAAAAATTGGGTGATCCCTTTACCTATAAAATGGTAAGTAGTGGAAAGGGTAGAACAACCTGTGCTTATTTTATGCCAGATGGCAAGCACATCATTTATGCATCTACTCATGAGGGGGGAAATGATTGTCCTCCAGTTCCGGATCGTGCCAAGTACGGCAATAAATACATATGGCCATTGTATAATTCCTATGATATTTACATGGCCGATCTGAATGGTAAAATCGTAAAGAAACTAACTACAGCAAAGGGGTATGATGCAGAGGCAACCATTTCTTATGATGGTAAAAAAATGATTTACTGTAGTGATAAAGATGGTGATTTGGATTTGTATGTAATGGATTTGAAAACAGGAAAAGAAAAGAGAATTACAAGCGCATTGGGTTATGATGGTGGTGCTTGGTTTAGTCCTGATGGACAAAAAATTGTTTGGAGGGCAAGTAGACCTACAACAGAAGCTGCTGTCAAAGAATACAAAGAGCTATTGTCGGAAGGGTTGGTTGCGCCTACCAATATGGAAGTTTGGACTGCTAATGCAGACGGATCTGATGCAAAACAAATTACCAATTGGGGGCAGGCCAATTGGGCGCCCAATTTCACACATGATAGTAAGAAAATCATTATTTGTAGTAACCACGAGTACAAAAGAGGATTCCCCTTTAATATGTATATGGTAGACCTAGATGGTAAAAACATGGAAAAAATTAGTAGGGATAAAGGATTTGATGCGTTTCCAATGATTAGCCCCGATGGTAAAAAAATTATCTTTGCCTCTAATAGAAATAATGGGGGCACTAGGGATACGAATTTGTTTGTTGCAGATTGGATAGACTAATTAAGAGATAAGAGATATGAGATAAGAGATAAGAGATATGAGAGAAGAGATATGAGAGAAGAGATATGAATTAAGAGATTGAAGATGAAATACATTGATTGTAGACTTATTCAATTATTAAGTTAGATTTGTTTAAAATTTTGATTATGCAAACAGGATTAATGCACTTACATAATTTATTGCGCTGGATTATTTTGATATTGCTGGTGCTATCTGTTTTACAAGCTTATGCTGGTTGGACAGGAAAGAAAGCGTTTAAAGCTGGAGATAAAAAGACCTGGTTGTTTACCATGATAGCTGCTCATACAACTTTGTTGTTAGGGTTGTACCAAGTAATGTTTGGACGATATGGTTTTTTTGTAACTACCTTACCAGAAGGAATGTCGATGATGAAAGATAAATTCTACCGTTTTTATTGGCTGGAGCATCCTACAACCATGATTTTGGCAATTGTATTTATTACGCTTGGTTATGGTATGTCAAAAAAGCAAGTAACTGATGAGATTAAATACAAAAAAGCATTCATGTGCTTCCTGGTTGCTTTATTACTAATATTAGCAGGAGTGCCTTGGCAGTTCAGAGAAATAGTTGGGAGGCCTTATTTTCCTGGAATGTAAGTTGCCTATTTAAATGTAAGAAACTCAAAATAAAAATGCCCCAATCAAGTGTCTAACTTTTTTGGGGCATTATAAATTCGCGGGGCTATTTTACGATTTCCATTCTCTTTTCATAACGGCAATAAATTGTTTCATTTCATCTAAAGTGCCTACACTAGCTCGTGCCCATTTTTCTCCGTTGTAGGTATCTGATCTTAAGAAAATATTTTGCTTCAACATGTTTTCTGAAAAATTGCCTGGATAATTTCCCAAAGGGAAAAATAGAAAGTTGGTATAAGATGGGATACATTCTATGTTCAGCTTTCTTAGTTCGTCATACCCGTATTTTCTGGCTATTTCATTTTTTTGTTTGCTGATTTTATGGTGCTCTGAATCGTTTAAACTTGCTTGGGCAGCGGTCATCGACAATACACTCATGGCAAACTGTGTTCTAACAAAATAGTTATCACTCATGGTTTTAATATGCGCAGCACTTGCAATTATAAATCCAATTCTCAAGCCAGCCATTGCGTGAATTTTTGAGAAAGTGCCAATGACCATAACGTTTGGATTTTTTTCGATCAATCCTATCATTGATTCGTTATCGGGGGTGTCTAAATAATCTATATATGCTTCATCTACAGCCACTACAGCATTCTTTGATGCTTCTATGCAGAAATTTTTTAATGCAGCAGGAGATACAATTGTGCTTGAAGGATTAGCGGGATTGCATATATATACCAATGAAGTTTCGGTGCTTACCGCTTTAAGCATTGCATTTAAGTCGTGTGCCTTTGAAGCGTTAAGTGGCACTTCTATCACTTTGGTGCCAATCTTTTTTGCTGCTGATGGCAAAATACCAAAAGTGGGATAAGCTGTTACTAAATTTCCCTTATTATAAACCCTTGGCAATAATCCTAAAGCTTCTCCAGAACCAGGAGTTAATAAAACTTGGTTTTCTTCAACCCCATATTTTGTTGCCAATTGTTTTTTAAAAGATTGAAGTGATGCAATATTGTATTGATATCTATGCGCTTCCCCAATTAATTGCATTACGGCTTCTTTTGCTTTTGGAGAAATTCCATATGGATTTTCATTAGAACTCAAATTAATCAATCCTTTTTCTGCCCCATAGCTTTTAAGAATACCTTCTTCATTGCCCATTACTGGTAATCTAAATCCCAATCCAAGAGTGGCCAAAGAACTGTATTTTAACCAATCCCTGCGGTTTACTGATTTCGCCATATAAACGGTTTTAATTGCAAAAGATACATTATTTCTTAAATGACTCCAACTTCATTAATTTTAAATTATAAACAGGCTATTTTTACTTTACGATCTATTAAAACCAATAACTCAATAATTCATATCTCATAATTCATATCTCATAATTCTTAATTCTCCCACATGCCCCATTATTATTCTTTAGGTAATATTCCGCACAAACGACATACGCAGTTTAGAAAGCCCGATGGTTCTTTGTATTCGGAACAACTTTTTTCAACAGAAGGGTTTAGCAATGATTATTCTTTATTGTACCACAACCATCCACCTACACAAATAATACATACCGATGAACCTATTTCTGTGATGCCAAAAGTGGCAGAAGAGAAAATGCTCAAACATAGAAGTTTCGAGGGTTTTCAAATTGCGCCAGAAGCAGATTATTTAAAAAGTCGAAAGCCTGTTTTAGTAAATAATGATTGTCATATTGTTTTAGCGGCTCCACAACAAAGTACTACCAATTATTTCTACAAAAATGCTGATGCCGATGAGCTTATTTTTATTCATGAAGGAAGCGGCAAATTATTAACTCAATATGGCGAACTGGTTTTTGGCTATGGCGATTATGTAATTATTCCTAGAGGTACTATTTACCAAATACATTTTGATACTCCTTTAAATAGATTGTTTATAGTAGAAAGTTTTAGCCCGATTCGATATCCTAAAAGGTATACTAGTAAAAATGGCCAATTGTTAGAGCATGCCCCATTTTGCGAAAGAGATATTCGTGGGCCACAAAACCTGCAAACTTTTGATGAGAAGGGTGATTTTTTAATTCAAACAAAAAAGAAAGGAGTTTTATATGGATTGCATTATGGAACTCATCCATTTGATGTAGTAGGATGGGATGGATATTGTTATCCCTATGTATTTAGTATTCATGATTTTGAACCAATAACAGGTAGGGTGCATCAACCGCCTCCGGTACATCAAACCTTCGATGCACATAATTTTGTGGTATGTAGTTTTTGTCCTCGATTGTATGATTACCATCCCAATGCAATTCCTGCTCCTTATAACCATAGCAACATTGATAGTGATGAAGTATTGTATTATGTTGCTGGAGATTTTATGAGTAGAAAAAATGTTACCCGAGGGATGATAACCTTGCACCCGGCTGGCATACCACATGGACCTCATCCAGGAGCTGTAGAAAAAAGCATTGGTAAAAAAGAAACTTTGGAATTGGCAGTGATGGTAGATACTTTTCATCCTTTGCAATTAACCGAAGAGGCGCTGGCTATCGAGAATCAAGGATATACGATGAGTTGGGCTGAGTGAAAGATGAATTAAGAGATAAGAGATAAGAGATATAAGATAAGAGATATGAGATATGAGATATAAGATAAGAGATATGAGTTGATGGTTATTCATAATTCTAGTTGGGGTTATTGAGTTTTCAATAAAAATGATTAACTTATCCCTTCAAACTATTTATTAACGCTCAACACTTATTTTATGGTAAAATATAGCGACATCCAAATTGGAGACTACCTGTTTGGCGAGTTTGAAGGAAAAAAATGGGAGGGGGAAGTAACCCGATTAAATGGAGATGAACAACAGGTTTGTTTGCAAACAGAAGTGCAGGAATTTTGGTTTTCTACTGATCATTTACATGCTATTGCACTAAATGAGGAAGCCTTATTGAATCTACAATTCACCAAACAGCCCAATGATGATGGTTCTGTAAAATATTCAAAAGGCCCGTTTAGAATAGTGTCTCCCAAAGCAGGAGATTTTTCATCTATTGAAATGTGGTATCGCGAAGATAAACGCCATCATCCCAAAGTTCATTTTGTGCACCAATTGCAAAATCAATACCATGATATGACTAAAGTGTATCTTACCAAAGATCCGATGTGAGTATTTGGTTAAGCGTCATCTATATCGGCCTCTAATTATTTGCTTAAAAGATAAATTTTTCAATCAATCATATGCTAAATAATCAATATGTTTGATTGATTTGTTGCAATCTTTGCGATCAAACGACGCTTTTTTAGACTAAATCCAACTTTTTTTCCACATTTTAAGGAGTTTTTTCCACTAATTTTTCATATTTCGGTTGTATTCTAATATCTTTGCAGCCCCAAAAATAGTATGTCGAAACAACCACTGATTAAACAAGATGGAGTAATTCTGGAAGCACTAAGCAATGCTATGTTCAGAGTGAAGTTAGAAAATGGTCATGAAATATTGGCTACTATTTCAGGTAAAATGAGGATGCACTACATCCGAATATTGCCAGGTGATAAAGTGGGAGTTGAAATGAGCCCATATGATTTGAGTAGGGGAAGAATCATATTTAGGTATAAATAGAAGCAGGAAGAGATAAGAGATAAGAGATAAAAGATAAGAGATAAAAGAGAAGAGATAAAAGAGAAGAGATAAGAGATTCGGTAATTAGTAATAGAATATAACAGTTAAATAACCAAACAATGAAAGTAAGAGCTTCCATTAAAAAACGTAGTGCCGATTGTAAGATCGTGAAGCGTAAAGGAAAATTATTTGTAATCAACAAAAAGAATCCTCGCTTTAAGCAACGTCAAGGATAATTGAATCATCATCTAAAAGTATAAAACAATAAATATGGCTCGTATTGCCGGTATAGATTTACCAAAAAACAAAAGAGGCGAAATTGGGTTGACCTACATTTTTGGTATTGGTCGTTCTACAGCTCAGTATATCTTAGATAAAGCTGGTATCAGCTATGATAAGAAAGTGAATCAGTGGAATGATGATGAACAAACTGCTATTCGTAACGTAATTAACAATGAGTTTAAAGTAGAAGGTGCTTTACGTAGTGAAGTATCTATGAGCATTAAGCGTTTATTGGATATTGCTTGTTACAGAGGGCTTCGTCACCGTAAAGGATTGCCTGTACGTGGACAAAGAACTAAAACCAATAGCCGTACCAGAAAAGGTAAGCGTAAAACAGTTGCTGGTAAGAAAAAAGTTGCTAAGAAATAATTAGTTAAAGTCATGGCCTGAAAAGGCTCATGACTTTTTGCTATAAAATCCTTGGTTTTGGATATCCTGCATATGTTGGAAGGAGAAATCTGGGTTCCTGAGTTTTTCAGGATTATTAATTAACCATCCCGATAAAAAGGGAAGACTACCTAAAAAAGTAAAATGGCTAAACCACAAAAAGCGCAGAACAGTGCAAAAGCTGCTGCCAAGAAAAGAGTTGTAAAAGTAGATGCCGCTGGTGAAGTGCGTATTTCTGCAACATTCAACAACATCATCATCAGTTTTACCAACAAAGCTGGCCAAGTAATTAGCTGGAGCAGTGCTGGTAAAATGGGTTTTAAAGGTTCTAAGAAAAATACTCCATATGCTGCCCAAATGGCTGCTGCAGATGCTGCAAAAGTTGCTGCAGATGCTGGTTTGAAGCGTGTTGATGTATTTGTAAAAGGACCTGGATCTGGCCGTGAAGGTGCAATTCGTTCAATCGCTCAGTCTGGTGTTGAAGTTACTTCTATCAAAGATGTAACTCCTATGCCTCACAACGGTTGTCGTCCTCCTAAACAAAGAAGAGTATAACCATCCTAAGCCTCAATAGAGGTAGTGGATTACATATTGAGCCTCAAGGTTTCATTTATTAAAAGGTTGCCCGATTTATTTTTTACGATTTTTAACCGATCGGAGCAACGAATTCTAAAAAAATCGAAATGAAAAAAAACTATGGCACGTTACACAGGTCCTAAGACCAAAATCTCCAGAATTTTCGGCGAACCTATTTTAGGTAATGCCAAGTGGTTAGGTAAAAATTCTAACCCTCCCGGACAGCATGGTGCTGCTCGTAAGCGTAAAACTTTGGGTGAATACGCTTTACAGTTAAGAGAAAAGCAAAAGGCTAAATACACTTATGGTGTACTGGAGCGCCAGTTCCGTAAAACTTTTGAAGAAGCTCAACGCTTAAAAGGTGTTACCGGTGAAAATCTTATCAAATTATTAGAATCTCGCTTAGACAATACAGTTTTCCGTTTGGGTTTAACTGCTAGCCGTCCTGAAGCACGTCAATTGGTTAACCATAAGCATATTACTGTAAATGGTGAAACAATGAACGTTCCTTCTTACACTTGTAAGCCAGGTGATGTGATTGCCTACAGGCCAAAAAGTGCAGATAATTCAAGTATTGTTAGCAAAACTCGCGGTAAGAATCCTAAGTTCGGTTGGTTAGATTGGAACGAAGGAGAGAAGAAAGGTACTTTCATTACTATGCCAGAGCGCGAAAACGTTCCTGAAAACATTAAGGAGCAACTCATTGTAGAATTGTATTCTAAATAATTCCATTATTCACCCAAATAAGTAAAAAACAAAGTTCTAATATGGCAATATTAAGCTTCCAAAAACCAGACAAAATTGTTTTACAGAAAGCCAATGAGTTTGCTGGACAATTTGAATTTCGCCCGCTTGAGCCGGGTTATGGTTTAACAATCGGTAATGCACTTCGCAGAGTTTTGTTGAGTTCATTAGAGGGTTATGCTATTATAGGCATCAAAATTGAAGGTGTAGACCATGAGTTTGCAACCATCAAAGGAATTACTGAAGATGTTACTGAAATCATCCTGAATTTAAAGCAGGTTCGTTTTAAGAAACATGTTGACCATGAAATTGCAACAGAAAAAATCAATCTTTCTATCAAAGGAAAAACTGAATTTACTGCTGGAATGATTGGGGAATTATCACAAAGCTTTCAAGTGATGAATCCAGAATTGTTGCTTTGCACAATGGATACATCTGCTAAAATGGATATTGAATTAACCATCGGAAGAGGTAGAGGATATATTCCTGCTGAAGAGAATAAATTAAAAGATGCACCATTCGGATACATTGCAATCGATTCTATTCATACACCCATCAAGAATGTTAAATACGCTATAGAAAACTATCGTGTAGAACAAAGAACCGACTATGAGAAACTAATTTTGGATGTAGTAACAGATGGCACTATTCATCCCGAAGATGCAGTAAAACAAGCTTCTCGTATTCTTATTCAACACTTGATGATCATTACTGATGAAAACATCACTTTTGATAATAAAGAAGATAAGAAAGAAGATGTAGTTGATGAGCATATTTTGCAATTGCGTAAAGTATTGAAAACTCCTTTAGAAGATTTAGATCTTTCTGTTAGAGCATTCAATTGCTTAAAAGCTGCAAAAATCAATAGCTTAAGCGAATTGGTACAATACGAGCAAGAAGACTTGATGAAGTTTAGAAACTTTGGTCAAAAATCTCTTTCTGAGATTGAGCAAGTATTAACTGAAAGAGGATTGAGCTTTGGTATGGATCTAGCTAAATTGGGTTTAGATAATTTAGATAACTAAACCCCCCAACCCCCTAAAGGGGGCTGAAGGGAACTTTTTAAATAACCTTACTTTCCAACTCCCCCTTTAGGGGGTCGGGAGGTGCCCTCCACATATCCTGACACGGTGTGGAGTTAAAACTTAAATGTCATGCGTCACGGAGACAAAATCAACAACCTAGGCCGTAAGAAGGCACACAGAGTTGCCTTATTGCAAAATTTGGCTAGTCAGTTAATTACACACAAGCGTATTGTAACAACTTTGGCAAAAGCAAAAGCTTTAAGAGCTTATGTAGAGCCAATGATTACAAAAACCAAGAAGAATGAGTCGGCTGCTCAAATCAGTCACAACCATCGTTTGGTTTTTGCTGAATTGCAAGACAAAGCAGCTGTTAAAGAATTATTTACAGTAGTTGGTCCTAAAGTAGCAACTCGTCCTGGTGGATATACCCGTATTTTAAAATTAGGTATTCGTCCTGGAGATAATGCTGAAAAAGCAATGATTGAACTAGTAGATTTCAATGAGATCTATGGTAAAGGCATTGAAAAAGCAGAAGAGCCAGCAAAGAAAACACGTCGTGGTCGTGCACCTAAGAAAGCTGAAGTTGCAACTGAAGCTGTAGCTGAAGCTCCAGCAGTTGAAGCCGCTGAAACTGAAACACCCGCCACAACATCAACAGAAGAAAAAGCAGCTGATTAATATGCAACTGTTTTAACCATAAAGGCATTCCGTTTTAAACGGGATGCCTTTTTTTATAGATACTATTGTGAGAAACTTAAACCTATTTTTTGCAAAAATTGATTTTCTTTTGCAATAAGAAATTGAACTATGCCAAATTCAACATCAAACAACAAACCTGCAGTATTAATCCTAGCCGATGGTCATGTGTTCTATGGTCAAGCCTTTGGAAAAATTGGAAAGGCAACCGGAGAAATTTGTTTCAATACAGGAATGACTGGTTACCAAGAAGTATTTACAGATCCAAGCTATACAGGGCAGGTATTAATTATGAATAATGTACACATAGGTAATTATGGTGTAAAAGAAGCTGATGTAGAAAGCAGTTCTGTAAAAATTCATGGTTTGATTGCCAGAAATTTAGAAGAACAATTCAGTAGAAAACTGGCAAATGGTGATCTAAATAGTTATTTGGAACAAAATAATATAGTAGCAATTGAAGGAATTGATACGCGTGCATTGGTTGCTCATATTCGCACAAAAGGCGCCATGAATTGTATAATTTCTTCTGATGAAATGGATATTACAAAGCTTAAAGAACTTTTGAAATCCGTACCCAATATGGATGGATTGGAATTAGCTAGTACGGTAAGTACAAACCAAGAATATGAATTAGGAGATGTTAACTCACCCACTAAAATATCCGTTTTAGATTTTGGTATTAAGCAACATATTCTGGAGTGCATGGTTTCTAGAGGTGCTCATGTAAGAGTTCATCCTGCTAAAACAAGTTTCGAACGTTTAAAAGCATTCAATCCAAAAGGATACTTTATTTCCAATGGACCTGGTGATCCATCAGCAATGCCTTATGCAGTGAGCACTGTTAAAGAAATTCTGAATGAGAAAAAGCCTGTATTTGGTATTTGTCTAGGTCATCAATTACTTGCCCTTGCCAATGATATTCCTACTTTTAAAATGCATCATGGCCATAGGGGATTGAATCATCCAGTAAAAAACATCATTACTGGGCAATGCGAAATAACTACACAAAATCATGGATTTGGGGTAGATCCTGAAGCTGTAAGAAAACACAATAATGTGGAAGTAACCCATTTAAATTTAAACGATAACTCTATCGAGGGGATCCGTTTAAAAGATCGCCCTGCATTTAGTGTACAATATCACCCAGAAAGTACACCCGGCCCTCACGATAGCAGGTACTTATTTGATCGCTTTGTGGAAATGATGCAGTAAATTTATACTATGAAAATAGCCATTATCAACGGGCCGAATCTTAATTTGTTGGGAAAAAGAGAACCTGGCATTTATGGCAATGAGTCATTTGATTCTTGCCTAGAAAAATTAAAAGTCAATTTTTCATCTGTTGAATTTGTATATTTTCAATCGAATGTAGAAGGAGAGCTGGTTAATGCAATTCAACAATATGGTTTTTCGGTAGATGGAATAGTTATAAACCCTGCTGCATACACTCATACATCTATTGCTATAGGAGATGCTATAGCAGCAGTTAAAGCATCTGTTGTTGAAGTACATATAAGTAATCTACATAGCCGGGAAGAATTTAGAAAACACTCCTATGTGTCTGCAGTGGTAAATGGAAGTATTATTGGGCTTGGTTTGATGGGTTATGAATTAGCTGTTAGATGGTTGATTGATCAAACTCGATAAGTAGCTTCTTTATATGCATATACCTCCTTTTGTATAAATGTTAACCAATAATAAATCATACACAAAAAGAACCCTTTATCTTATTGGGATAATGGCTTTTCTTAAAATGGTTGTTGCCCCTTTTTTTGAGTTGGGTAATGATGAAGTATATTATTGGACCTATGCCTTGCAACCAGATTGGAATCATTTCGATCACCCACCAATAATAGGGTTACTCATTAGGCTTACAACCTTCAATTTGCAATGGGCCAATGAATTGTCTTTAAGGTTGGGTAGTATTTTTTCTGCAGCATTGGCTACTTGGTTTATTTTTAAATTGGGTAAGTTGTTGGATGGCGAAAGGCTTGGCTGGTTGGCTGCGCTTATTTATTCTGCAAGTGTATATACTGGATTCTTAGCTGGCTTTTTTATTTTACCAGATTCCCCTCAAATGCCTTTCTGGATTGGTGCTTTGTACATCATGGCTCATTTGTTGATTTATAGAAATGAGAATAATCAACTGATTAACTGGATTTTATTAGGATTAATGATTGGGTTAGCTGCTTTATGTAAAGTGCATGGTTTGTTTTTATGGTTTGGATTTGGATTGTTTATCTTGTTCAAAAGAATTGCTTGGTTGCTAAATTGGAGGCTCTATATTGGTGTACTGATTACTTTACTATGCCTATTGCCAATTGTTTTTTGGAATATCCAATACGATTTTATTACCTATAAATTTCATTCTGAAAGAGTAACGCATACCGGATTGCTTTGGAAGTCATTTGCCCAGGAATTGGGCGGTGAGATGGCTTACCAAAATCCTATATTGTTTATGCTGTTTATACTTTCTATCATTGCTTTGTTTTCGAAAAGAATCAAATTCAAACAAAAAAGAATTACTATTTGGTTATGCTTTATGAGCATTCCAATGCTTATGGTGTTTTGGGCAGTATCATTATTCAATCCAACATTGCCCCATTGGTCGGGCCCTGCATTTATACCGCTTTTTTTTATTGCAGCTTTGTATCTTCAAAACAAAACTTTCGCTGTATTTCCCAACCTGCTTAAAGCTGCCTTTTTTTTAGTTGGATTTGTGCTTGTTATTGGAGTAGGGTTGGTTCAATTAGCTCCAAGGAATTTTGGAAGTCAGGATTTGGCGAATTACGGAGAGTATTGCCCAACACTAGACCTTTCTGGTTGGAAAAAATTTGGTATTGCATTTAATCAATTGGTTGAAAATGATATCGCTACAAATAAAATGAAAAAAGGAGCTCCAATTATTGTAGATAAGTGGTTCCCTGCAGGACATATAGAGTTCTATGTAACTAAGCCATTTGGAATTTCGTTAATAGGGGTAGGAACTTTACCCAACTTGCACAAATTCGCTTGGCTTAATGAAGAAAGAAAGCAAATACAATTAGGAGATGATGCATATTGCATAGTTCCATCTAATTTACCCACAGACCCTAACTTAATTTATGGGAAATATTATAGTGAAATTGAAAAACCAATTGTAATTAATCAAGTAAGGAGTGGAGCAAATATTAGGTACTTTAATGTATATCGACTAAAAAGCTGCAAACTAATTCCACCATCAATATTAACTAGATAACAATTATTGCCTAATTGTAGAATCTGCTTTTGGAGGCGGAACTTTGATTGGTTCTTTTTTTGTGCCAAATAGTTTTTCAAAATCTTGCCGGTAAGAAATACTGGCTCCTTGTCTGTTTCTTCTTCCAAAATTCGATCCACTAATATCTAAACTGTTTTTGCTAAAAATAACAGCCCTCAATTTTCTATCTGTTGTTAAAACAAACTCTATGGTAATATCTGGTAACCATTGTAAGTTGCCTGCCTGAACGGAGGAGCTCGAACCTAAATTAAAGTCTAAGTCTCCTCCAAAAGATACAATTACATTATTGTTGTAAAATGCTTTTCCCAATTTTGCACTAACTCTTGATCTATCTAATCTATTGTCGCTTTGCAATGTGCTACCATTCGTTCCAATTAAGCTCGAACTACTATAAACAGTTGCTCCTAAGTCGAATCTTAAACTCTTGTCTTTGGTGATTTTATATAAAAGATCAGAAACAGCTTTGTTTACCTCTTTTGTTAAAAGTTGAGACAAGCTATTAATACCAATGGAGCTAATTGAATATGGATTTATTCCAGATGAAGAACCACTTGTTTGCCCTGGTGGCGCAAATGAATTAAACACAATTAAAAATGAAACTTGTTTCAACATTTCATTTTCATCTCTTTGAATTTTTGCTAAAAATTGTGCAAACTCATTGTCATTTTTGATAGGGCTTCCTTGTGGAAAATCCAATCTGAACTTTATGTCTGGTTTACTTAATTCATTTCTGATAGAAGCAATAACATATACATCACCTCTATATCCTTTAACAGTGCCGCTAAATGTGTTGTTCCCAATAAGATCTGTTAAAGAAACTCTTTCTGCGGTATACTGTGCATCAATGTGTAATTCTGCTTTAAATGGATCGCCATTCCATTCGATAAAATTTCCAGCATTGGGTAATAATGCAAATGGTTTTTTTAGAATAGATTGAAAACTAAAATCGTAGTTTCCTCTTTCAATATTGTATTTTCCTTTAATTGTTAAAGGTTCAATGGTTCCTGCTTTAATCCTCAATCGGCCATTTCCAACTGCTTTGATTACATCGCCAGTGAGGTCATCCATAATCACATCAATAGCCACTTTATTGTTGGCTGTAATATCTAAATCTACCAACAAATTAAAATTGCTTTTTTCTTTTAATTCCGCCATTTCGGTTCCATATTCTTTAAAAACAATAAAATCTGCTGCACCACTCTCTTTGCTAATGGAATTTGGAATTACAATATGAGAACTATCGTTCGATTCGGCCACAATGGTCATTTTACAAGCAGTTTCTGGTCCTTTAAAACTCAATGTAGCTTTGCCAATAGCTTTACCGTAAAACTGTTGATTGTCTGTTGATTTTGTGTCGATTAATAAAAGCTTTTCAGTAGATAGATCAAAATCAAAAGCCATGTTTTTGAATTGCTTCTCCAATAGTTTTCCTGATACAACTCCCATATTGTTGTACTTATCTCTAATAGAGAATTTCCCAAAATCAATGCCATCTTCTTTAAATTGAATAGTAGCAGAATCGATTGAGTAATATACTTGTGTATAGTTTACTTTCATTCCTGCATGCTTCAAGTGTATTTTGCCTATTAAATTAGGAGCATTTAAATCTCCGCTAATATTTAGTTTGCCAGTTGCTTCGCCAGATAGATCGGAAAATAAACCAGCTAAAAACTGCTGAATAATGCCTATTTGAGATTTTTTTAAATCAATATTGGTATTAAATGAAGTTCCTGTTGTGTCATTAATATTATACGAACCCTCAGCGGAGAAATTATATCCCTCGTTGGGAGAACTGATGCTAAATGGTATAAGGCCAGTACTATTTCTAAAACCTGCATTGATATTTACCAATCCTATGGAATCTTTGTCGTACCTGAATTCTTCTACCTTAATAGCTGTACTTGCATTAAAGTCCCCATAAAAATCATTTAGTTTAATGCTTCCGCTAGCAAGCCCTTCTAAACGTTCTTTTTTGAGAAATAAGGAGGTGATATCTCCAAGAATGATGCTTTTTAATTTAACTTCTAGGCTATTTTTATTGCCTTTTAAGTCGGTACTTGGTTCTATTGTTAATTCTTGAAACCCTTGGGTAAGCTTAACATTCTTGGCATTGATATAGTTTTTTCTAATTTCTAGTTCTCCTGCTTTTTCAATTATCCATTCTTTTTCGTTCAATGTAAATGCAGATGGCCTAAATTGAATTCGCACTCCATCGGTAAGGGTATATACATCTGCTAAGATATCTGCACTATTTTGTTTGTTTAATGTTTTGGTTTTAATTCCAACAACGGAATGATCTTTCTGAGAAGAAATGGTGATTATTGAGTTAGGGAGTGTTAAACTATCTCCGATTTCGATATTGCTAATATTGGTTGATAGCGTTAAAGAGTCATAGTTTCCTTTTCCGATAAGAGAAAATCCAATCAATGAATATTTTTTATATTTAGCGTAAGGAACAAAAGCGTCTAGATTTAATAAATTGTTTTTTGTATCTATGGTTCCTTTTAAAGTTAAGTCGTTGAATCCAGTAACATCTTTTTGAATTAATCTTATGTATGGTTGAAAATATTGAGTATTGATTATAAAGTTAAATTGCTGGTTCCTTGGAACAGTCTTGATGGGTTTTATATAAGCCGGATAATAATTGTATAAAAATGATTGAAAACTTGCTGGCAATTCTAGAATACTAAATTTACCATTAATCGATGCATTGAAATCATTGCTGCCTATATGTAATGATTTTATGGAGTCTTTATAGCTTGATGTTAAGTTTAATGAGTCGAAGCGAACTGTTGTGTTTTCACTTTTAACAACTGCGTTTAAAAATTTTGCTGTACCAATAAATTTATCAATGTCTTTTCCTATGAAATTTACATCCAATAAGCCAACAATTTCAATTTTGTCTTTGTAAAGATTGAGCGCTTTTAAGTCCGACTTAGAAAGATCCCCTACGATGTTAAACAATGGTTGATCTTTACTGTAATCAATTTCTACATTAGAAGTAAATGAAAGGTTAGGGTCATTTATTTTTAAATCACCATTGAAATATTTTTTCTGAATGGTGCCGTTGGTTTCTATATTGGTGTATTCGTAGCCATTATAGTTTATTGCTTTTACTTCACCCACAAACTTTGTTTTTAGTTTGTCTAAATAAAAACTGGTTCCAGCAATTTTCCCTTTAAAATTTATCATGCCTAACTCTGAAATAGCCAGAAATTTACCGATGTTAAATTTTTCTGATTCCAAAAACCCTTCATAGGATGGTTCTCCTTTAAGCGGAAGTTTCATGCTTATATTGGTATTTAAACCGCCTAAATTGCTAGAAAATACGCCTGCAGTTTTAAAATCATGAATACTGCCATTAAAATTGCCTCTATAAATGATTTGCCCTAAGGAACCAATGTCTGGATTGGTCATTTTTTTTAAGTCAGGTATTATCACACTGATGTCATTGGCATTGGTAAATACGGTGCCATTGTTAAAGCCAATAAATGTATTGTCTATATCTGGCAGCCCCTTCATGCTCAATGAACCATTTATAGATGTTGTAGAACCTATTCTGGCATTGAATTGATTTACTTTAAAATCAGCAACTGTTCCTAAAAATTTACCTGAGATGATTACTTCTTTCTTCCATGATTTTAACTCAGGAGCAAAATAAGCAATATCATCACTATGTACTTTTGCGTTAGTGAATTTTGCATCCATCACTACCTTTTCTTCATAATCGTTAAAGTCCTTGTTGAAATCCTTGAATTTCATGGCGTAATAATTGCCCAATCTGCTTTTGTTGGTTTGCAAGTCAAGTTGGGCTAATTCCATTATTTGAGGAGTGAGTCTGAAATTGGTTTTAAGTTTTTTAATTTCTAACCCACTTCTATCTTTCACAGCAAGATTCACAGATGCAGTAAGTGTATCTTTTTGAAATTTAAGTTTGTTAATGGTGCCAGTTAATTTATTTAATTCAATATGTGAGCCGTCGAAACCAGGGTCGGCTTTATCTAAGTTTCCTTCAATGAATAAACTGCCATTGATGATTTGTAATTGTGCTAATTTAATATCCAAACCTGCTTCATTAAAATATAGTCCAGTATCAGGTATTGTTTTTTCGGAAGATGCTTTTTTTAATGGCCTTAACCCGTCTACACTCTGAAGTACAACTGATGGTTTGTTTAGAATGATATTATTGATAAGAAATCTTTTTTTAGCAATATCAATTTTTTCGGATTCCATGCTTAAACCCGCTAATTGAACATTGGTAATTTCGCCAGTCCATAAATCATTTTGGATGAAGCGTATGTTTTTCAAATCAACTTTTTTCAAGTTTAATTCAAATGTTGTTTTTTTCTTTTTTTTCGGGGATGGAGAAGAGAAATAATCTGCTAGAAATTGATAGTTCCAAATGGAGTCTTTTCTCTGTAATTTCACCACAGCATCTTCTAAGCCTATATATTTTAACTCTGCTTTATTTTTAAGAAAGAACCAATCTGTAATCCTAACCCTGAATTGTCCGGCATATAAGATTGTATCTTTTTGTTTATCGCGAATTAAGATGCCTTCCATATTCAGTTTATTGAATAAAGAAATACTTACATTTTTGATTTTTACTTCCGTCCCAAGCTCTACAGATAACTTGTTGGTTGCTAAATTCACCATTCTATTTTGAACATAATTTGTTTGAATGGCAATTAATAATAGCAAGATAATTGCTATTAAAATTAAAATGGTTCTGCTTAATATGGTTAAGAATCTCTTCAGTCAAATATTATTTGAGCATTAATAATTGGTTGTCAAATCAAATACAATACCAAACTATTAAATTGGTTGCTTCTCATTACTAGAAAGTGGGATTTACACCAAAATAATTACTAGGGCTTATTGATTTTAATTCCTTTTTAAGTGCGGCACTTATTTTTAGTGAGTTGATAAAAGCATGGATGGAGGTTTTGTCGATTTTAGCCTTACCTCTCGTGAGCTCTTTTAAGGCTTCATAAGGGTTTGGATATTGTTCTCTTCTTAATATTGTTTGAATTGCTTCAGCTACAACAGCCCAGTTGTTTTCTAAGTCTGCATTAATGGCTATGTCATTCAAAATGAGTTTTGATAAACCATTTTGCAATGAATTGACAGATATACTGATATGAGCGATAGGAACTCCTATATTTCTTAGAACGGTTGAATCTGTTAAATCTCTTTGCAGTCTGCTGGTTGGCAATTTGGCACTTAGGTGTTCTAGTAAACTATTGGCAATTCCTAAATTGCCTTCTGCATTTTCAAAATCTATTGGATTTACTTTATGTGGCATTGCAGAAGAACCAACTTCACCTTTTTTGGTTTGTTGTTTAAAATAATCCATACTAATATAAGTCCAAATATCTCTGCACAGATCAATTAAAATAGTGTTGATTCTTTTAATTGCATCAAACTGTGCAGCCAATGAATCGTAATGTTCTATTTGCGTGGTAAACTGCATTCTTTGAAGACCTAATGTGTCTTCTACAAAAGCATTGCCTAAATCTACCCATTTTCTTTTTGGAAATGCAATTTGATGTGCATTGAAGTTTCCGGTAGCACCACCAAATTTTGCCGCATAGGGTATGCTGCTAAACAATTCTATCTGATTGTTTAATCGTTCTACATAAACCATTAATTCTTTGCCTAATCGGGTAGGAGATGCTGCTTGCCCATGGGTACGTGCCAGCATTGGAACGTCCTTCCATTTTGCAGCTAATTGATAAATAGTATTCTGTAAATTAATAATTGAGGGTAGATACTCATGTTCCATAGCGTGCTTCCAGCTCAATGGAATTGCGGTATTATTAATATCTTGTGAAGTAAGTCCGAAATGAATCCACTCTTTTAAATGACCAATGCCTGCTTTGTCTGCTTGTTCCTTTAAAAAATATTCAACAGCTTTTACATCATGATTGGTAACCGCTTCTAATTGTTTGATTTGCCTGGCATCGTCCAAACTAAATTCATCCAATACTTTTTTAAGCTGCAATCGTGCTTTGGTTGGAAGTTTAAAAAATCGTTGATCGGCTAAAAAGAAAAAGTATTCAATCTCCACTAAAACCCTGTATTTAATCAGGGCATATTCTGAAAAATATTCGTCTAAATGATTCACTTTTTTACGGTATCTTCCGTCGATAGGCGAAATTGCTGTTAGGTTGGTTAGCTCCATGTTGATATATATTCGTTTCTTTGTGCAAAAGTAGCTGAATTGAACAAGAGTTTAAGGGTTGGAGCGGTAAGTTATTTGAATACCCGTCCGCTGTTATATGGGGTCAAGCAATCGGGGCTGATGGATCGAATATCCCTAATCGAAGACCATCCTGCCAGTATTGGCGAAAAGTTACTAAACGGCAGTATTGATATAGGGTTGATTCCAGTGGCCCTCATTCCCCAATTAGAGGAGTCTTATATCATCACTGATTATTGTATTGGAACAGAGGGGGAAGTGGCTTCAGTTGCTTTATTTAGCGAAGTTCCATTAGAAGA
>Ga0164293_10000167_pt1 | contig 46030 bp, 41 predicted proteins | sample GEODES118metaG_FD_111487 | JGI IMG/M metagenome (GOLD analysis project Ga0164293, IMG submission 111487) | Eutrophic lake water microbial communities from Lake Mendota, Wisconsin, USA - GEODES118 metaG | ecosystem: Environmental > Aquatic > Freshwater > Lake | place: USA: Lake Mendota...
GAAAATTTCAGCACCGGAAGGATAATATTCAAATCTTAAATCGTAGTTTTTGATTCTTGTAATTTCAAGCGCTCCAGAACCAACTACAGCCACTTGTTCAGGAAAATCGAAATAGGTATAGGGTGAACGTTCGATAAAATCCGGGCGGGCGATGGTTTTACTGTAGGCTCCACGGATATTCATCTTGCTATTTATGCTGTAAATCAGGTTTACAGAAGGTAACCAGTCTTTTTCGCGGTATTCTTTCGTAGAATCAATAACCCTCAAGGTTGTAGTATCAGGTTCGTAGAAAACCGTATTAACATCCATCTTATTATTTTCATTTCGGATACCACCGGTTACCCTGAAACTCTTGAAAAATTTCATGTCGATCATTGCATAAAAAGCTGCAAGTTTTTGGGTGCCGGAGTACCGATCGCCTGTAGACTCAGAATTCGCATAAGTTGGAATATATTGGAGGCTGCCATTCTGAAAATTCTCCTGAGTGACAATATCATAGTAAGGGATATAACCTACATTATTAATCTTGGTAAGATCATCAGCAATTATCCTTAAAGTAGTTGCTTCAAAATTCGCTTTTCGGTTAGAATAAGCATAACCCATTTTGAAAAGCTGCTTTTCCTTATCCAGCAGGAAAGGGAAGCTTAGGTTAAATCCCAGATTATTTCTTTTTTCATTTAAAACCGAGCCGAATACTCCACCATAATTTACGTTCCGGTCGCGCCAATTGTAATTGTAGCCCAAAGGCGTGGTTGACAATAAAAAACGGCTGTCTGGCTGCTCCCGATCAAGTTGCACATAATCGCCATACCAGTCTAACTTGATGTTTCTATCAGTGATCAAATGTTCACCTTCCAATCTGGTTTGAAACATTTTGCTTTGTATGGTTACATCAGATTGACGGAGTTCTTCGGAAGAGAAATTAATGTTATAACCCTGCTTTTCATCAAATTGATTGCTGTAACGTTTGTTGTATAAATTTTTCCAGGCAAACTTGTTCCTGGTTGTCTTATAACCTGCATTCAAAATACCACCTATAGTGGTATTGTACTTACTTCTTTTCGATTTGCTGTCGTAAACCTGAACACTCCTTGCTTCTCCTTCTTCATACAACTGTTCATTGAAGTAGGTTAAAGCTCCAACAACGCCAAATGAACTGCTCGATTTTTCGAATCTCTTTGCCCTTCCACCTGATATCTGGTAATTCTGTACCGGCGTATACCCGTTGCGGTAGAGTTGCCAACGGTTTGGAATTTGGGCTGCAACCCTGTTCAATTCTGCAGTATTATTTTCCTTTAAGGCATTGAGATAATTTTGTTGTTCAAAAGCCCTTCCATCGCCGTACCATAAGCGCTCGCTGTTTATTTTTCCAAGTCCCGCTTTTTTATCCCTTTCAAAACTGATGAAGTCTCTATTTACACTTTCTGTATTGAATCCGGTACCAACAGCAACATCCAGGAAATTCTTAACCGGAATATCCTTCGTATTGATCTGAACGATACCACCGGTAAATTCACCCGATAAATCCGGGGTTGCTGTTTTATTAACTACCACATTATCTACCAAAGCAGAAGGAACGATATCGAAACTGAAATTCCTTCTGTTCGGTTCTGTACTGGGTAAAGAAGAACCGTTGATCAAAACATTATTATATCGGTCGCTAACACCGCGGATGGTAACAAACTTGTCTCCCTGAACAGTAACACCGCTTACACGCTTCAGTACCTGGGCAGTATTCACATCAGGTGTTTTTAAAATTTGTTCCGAACTGATACCATCCGTCATGCTGGCAGCATTCTTTTGTGCTTGCAACAATCCGCGGGTACTTTCCCTACGTGCGCTTGAGGTTACTACAACCCCGGTAAGTTGCTTGGCATTTCCACGCTTCAAAGTTGAACTGAGATCAGTTTGTTCGTTGGCTTTGATTACAACATCAGTGATTTTCTTGGTTTCAAAACCTATATAAGAAATGATAATCGTATATGTTCCTGGAGGAAGAGATAGATAATAATCTCCGGAAACTGAAGTACTGGTAGCTTTTTTCAGTTTTTCGGCAGTAATGGTCACTCCGGAAATGGGCTGGTTGTTTTCATCTCTAATCACACCCACCAAACGGCCGGGCTTTTGAGCAGTATTTACTTGTGCATGTGCATTGAAAGCAAACAGCATTAAAAAAAATAACGCACCGATTTTAAGAACGATAGATTGAATTGTTTTTTTTGTTAATGGTTTTAACATAGCTTTTCCTGTACGCTTCAAACGCGATTTTTATATAGATGAATGATAAATAATAGCATTACTGTTGCAAAACAGGCTATAATCCCTCAGTGTTTTATAGGTTTCGGACAGAAGGTCGGAGTAGTTGAAACAACAATAATTTGTTAAATCATTTGTTATTCGGACACAAATCTATTACTTATGATGGTACCTCATCGTTAACAAAACATGACCAAATTATTAACTGAAACTGTTAACCATTTGATAACCTTAATTTAAGATTGATGACTTAATTCAGCTAATAACTTTTAACACCTTTTAAAATACATAAAAAAAAGCCCCTGACTATTTTATAGTCAGGGGCCCGTTCATTAGCATCTGAAGTATTAAACTTGCTCAGTTTCTTTTTTGGCTTTCTTCACTTTCACCGGCTTAACCTCTTTTTTAACTTTCAATGGCTTTGGTGTGGCCAGTTTAAAATCTTCAACAAGCAACTTACTGGCTTTAGAAATCTTCCTCGAAAATTTCTTATCACTCATACCTTCTTTTAATTTAGTTAAAGTGTTGGTCAAGGTTTCTGCAACAAGCAGCTTCAGTTCACTTTTGGCTTTGCGTTCTACTTTTGTCATATATGTTATCATTTTATTCATGTAAATTTAACAATAAAGTAATATTGGCAATATTAAATTTACCCCTTTTTTACTAACCAGATTTCAACATGTTAATTATCATCTAATTATAATAGAATAATTTAACTCCCTAAGTCATCAATTTCAATTTCTTTGGGAAGGAACCCCAAAGCCATTATATTTGCATCCGGTTTTAAGGGGGGATTAGCTCAGTTGGCTAGAGCGCTTGCATGGCATGCAAGAGGCCACCAGTTCGAATCTGGTATTCTCCACAAAGGTTGCTAAGGGCAACCTTTTTTTATACTTCTGATTTAAGAAAAAACTATATCAACTTACCGTCATTTGCAAAAAAACCGGCTGCAATTCCTAAACGCCGGAAGCGGTAACGCTTTTTATGATGATGACCTGAATTCCTACTAAGTACTTCCTTTATGGTTTCCATCACCTTTATGGTATAAGCTCCTTTATTGATCATAATGCAGTCTGCTTGTGCAGCTAAACCAACATCAGTGATTTCTGCTCTGGTAGCGATGCCCGACTTATTGAGATTCTCTAACACTTGTGTAGCCCAGATCACCGGTGTATGTGCAGCTTCGCAGATCCACAAGATCTCTTCCTGTATTTCACCTAGCCGTTCAAAACCTATTTCAACGGCAAGGTCACCACGTGCAATCATCACAGCGAAACCCGGATGAGTCATCCCCTGGAGCAATAAAGCCGGGAGTTGTTGAACAGCCTCGGCAGTTTCTATCTTAATCACAACACCAATGGTTGTTTGGGGGCCATATTCCAGCAAAAGCTGCAAATGAGCAAGATCTTCCGGATTCCTTACAAATGAATAGCCAATCATATCTGCATGTTGAAGAATGAATGGCAGGCATTGCTTGTCGAAGCTAGTTAAGGACGAGAAATTCAATATTGAATCCGGAAAATTGATTCCTTTCTCATTTTTAAGGTAACCGTTTTTGGTTGAATTCCTGAGCACTTTAAGCTTTACCTCTGATTCATTTTTTTCAATGATTTCTGCTTTGATCAGCCCGTCGTCGAAATAAACCCTTTCTCCCACTTTCAACATAGCTATTAATCCAGATTCATTGGGATAAATCACCATTTCCTGTTTATCGAATGCTGCATCTTTCTCCACCATGTGAAATGTTTCGCCCTCGGAAATTTTTACTTTCCCATCTTTTCTTCCTTTGCCCAGTAACTTGACCCTGATTTTGGGGCCCGCCAAATCCATGTATAGTTTACAGGGAATTCCCGTATCCTGTGATGCTTCATGAAGGAGTTCAATCAATTTCAACCAGAGCTCTTCGTTGTCGTGAGCGCAATTGATACGAGCGATATTCATCCCATTCTCGAGCAGCCTACTCACCCATTCTGGTTTTTCCAGGAATGAGTTGTCGAAGGTAACCATCACGGCAGGCTTGCCTTCTTTCGTATCGGTTCCAAAAAGCTGCTGACAATTATCCCTGAGTTGCTGAAATCCGTATTCGGCGGTGCAGCGATCAAGGTCAGACAACTGAAATTCAGTTCCTGTAATCGCTAATATAGCCTGAAGTTGCCGGTATATATGGCTTTCAGCGTTGGAAAGGCTTGATAGCCCCAGCAAATGTAAACTATCCTGTAGTGTTGTAATATCTTCATTCCTCAGTGCCAGATAATTCAGCAGGTTAATGGCAGAAAGTTGCTGTGCTTTTGGCAATTTTTTTATCACTGAAGTATGAATGTTCACTACCTCATGCATTCGCGCTTCTATTGCATGTAACCGTAACCGTAGTAAATCAATACTTTCATTCATCGTCATGAGATATTTCTACCGGCAAGATATTGCTGTTTAAGTAACTGCTTCATGATGGGCATCATCATTTTTGCTGACAAATGTATATATACGAAGCGGCTCAATACAAGAGGGAGAAATCAATGAAACAATCAGCTAACAAGTATAATCAATGAGATAAAAAATCGCGGTACCAATAACCTGATGACTTTATAGTTCTTTCCAAGGTTTGCCGGTTAACATGAATTAGTCCGAAAGTTGGCAAGTATCCTTCAGCCCATTCGAAATTATCCAGCAAGGTCCAGATAAAATAGCCATGCACATTAACTCCTTCCTTTTTCGCTCTCAATACTTGTGCAATATGATCCTGCATGAAATTGACCCTTAGGTTATCTTCAACTTTTCCATCCATGAAGGTATCCGGGAATGCTGCACCGTTTTCAGTTATGATCAGTTTTTTCACTTCCGGATAGGCTGCGAATTTCTTAAGCATATGATAAATCGATTCGGGATAAACTTCCCAGTTCATGGTTGTTTTGAGTGGTACATTCCGTTCCGATGCTTTTACAATCCTTGCTGCAATGAAAGGATTAAAAGGATTGTACTTCACCAATTCGCGGGTATAATTCTGAATACCGATGAAATCCATATTGAACATCATATTGGCTTCATCGTCTTGTTTAACAAACTGTTCGATACGCTTGAGTATTTTCAGATCAGCCGTTGGGTACCCCATGCCGAGCAGCGGCTCGATGAATGTACGGTTAAGTAATGCGTCTACCTGTGTGGCTGCCTTGTAATCTTTTATCGTTTGACGGTAGGGTTCAACGTGGGAGCAGGAAAAAGTAGTGCCGATTTTTGCATATGGTTGCAGTTGCCGCATTACCCTTCCTCCTTCAGCTTGCGCTAATGTGGCATGATGAACCGCTGCGAGGAAGTTTCGGATGCCCTTCTTGCCTGGTGCATGAACACCCAAAAAATAACCCGCGCCTGTAAACACCATGGGCTCATTGAGGATCATCCAGTGCTTCACCCTATCGCCAAAATGATGGGCACATACTGAAACATAATTACTAAACCATCCGATGATATCCCTGTTCGTCCAACCGCCTTCCAGATGAAGCGAATAAGGCAGGTCCCAATGATAAAGCGTCACCCAGGGTTCTATGTTCAATGCGAGGCTTTGATCGATTAACCTGTTGTAGAAATCAATTCCCTTTCTTGAAACACGACCGGTACCTTCGGGAATGATCCTGCTCCAGGATAATGAAAAACGATGGTTGGGAATATTCAACTTCCGGATTAATTCCAGATCATCAGGAAACCTGTTATAAAAATCGCAGGCAATATTAGCATGATGCCCCTGATAAATTTTTCCTTTCCGGGCAACAAATTCATCCCATATAGACAATCCTTTTCCGTCAACATCATGCGCCCCTTCAACCTGGTATGCTGCAGTTGAAACACCCCATGAAAAGGATTCGCCAAAATCAGCTCTTTTGATCACTTTCATCTATCGGGCCAATTGTTTGAAGATGCGCTGTAAATTGATTTGCCAGAATTTCTTATGGCTCTGAGGCGCTTCACCAAGATGCAAGGCTTTTCGTTTAACCGTTGACGTTTTATGATAGACCAGGATGCGGTTGATGATGGCAACCGTTTCATCCGGGTAATCTACAGTAACAATGCTACCGGAATTTACCCATTGCCGGATTGCAGGAAGATGTTTTTCTTTGAGGCTCTTGATCACCGGTACACCAAGCTCCGCTAAGGCAGCGGCATTGCATTGCTGCTCGTATTGACCTTTCATGGGAATCACTAACACTTTCTTTTTAAGAAACAGTGCTTCAGCAGGTGTTTCAAAACCCGCACCACAAAACATCCCTTTGCAATTCACCATGCTCTTAATAAAGAGATCGTTATTTATCCGGTTGATGTTTATGTTATCTACTGAATAAGTTTCTTTGGCATGTTTGGAAAAAACTTCCCATCTAACATCCGGCAATTGACCAAGTATCCTGACGATCCTCTTATCGGAATAGGCAGGAAGATAAACCGTATAATGCCCGTGGTTTTCAGGGATTGCATTCCGTATCTGGGCGCGGATTACAGGAGTAAAGATGTGCTTATCGTATGGCTTAAAATGAAAGCTGAATGATTTGGTAACAGGTGCATAATTCTTTAATACAGACTGCCCCACCAAATCTGATTTTTTTGGCTTGGGAGATTTTTTATTGATCACAGCGGCCTGATGGCTCAAACCGATGCAGGGTATACTTTTCCATCTGCAGGCCCATGCGCTTACGGGTTCAAAATCGTTAAGTACGATATCATAATCTTCAACCGGTAATTGTTGAATTTCACCGAATAATCTTCGGATATTGCTTTTCTTATAAGTAGATAAAAGATCGATGCCGCCTTTTTTCCCGAAAACAAAACTCAACCCTTTGAACCTATACTTCACCGGGTAGGGCAGTTCAACTTCTGCTTCCGTACCGCTGATCAGTATATCCAGTTCACCTTGTTCCAAAAGAATTGGAATGATATCCCTTGCGCGGCTAAGATGTCCATTCCCCGTTCCTTGTATTGCATATAAGATCCTCATGCAGTCTTCATCAGGTTAAATTCGGATAAAAGATTTTCAAATAACATGGCGGAAGAATGATCAGCCTCTTCAGGTTCCAAATGTTCGTACTGTTCTATAAAATCTGCTTCATTGAAACGGTAAAGACTCCATTTGCCTTCATGATATTCCAATGCGCTGAGGTTTTCGATCCAATCGCCGGAGTTTAAATAAAGCGTTTCTCCTTCATCGTTACGCATGGTACGCATCTCAGGTTGATGAATATGGCCACATACCACATAATCGTATTTCCGGGTGATAGCGATATCGGCTGCTGTTTGTTCGAATTCATTGATGAATTTCACCGCCGACTTTACACTATTTTTTATTTTTTTGGAGAGAGATAGTTTTCCTTTTTTAAAAACCTTACTTGAAATAAAATTTGCGAATCTGTTGATCAAAATAAGCAGATCGTATCCCACAGCACCTAATTTAGCCAACCATTTGGCATGTTGCATGGTTACATCAAACACATCCCCATGAAAAAACCAGGCCTTCTTATCATCACCAAGTTCAAGCACGAGCTTATCTACTATACTGAATGAACCCATTTTAAAACCAGTAAACTTACGCAACATCTCATCGTGATTACCGGTGATGTAATATATTTTCACCTTTTTACTCATCCAATGCATCAGATGCTTGATGATCTTCATGTGGCTTTTTGGCCAGTATCTTTTACTGAATTGCCAGATATCGATGATGTCTCCATTGAGGATGACTACAGAAGGCTTTACACTTTTCAGATAGGTGAGCAGCTCTTTGGCATGGCAACCATAAGTGCCAAGATGAACGTCGGAGATAACCAGTATGTCTACTTTACGTCTTTTTTGCTTTACAGACAAATTATTGAACTTTAAAGTGCCTTAAAGGGGAGTTGAAAAAACTTAGCCGGTAAAGGAAAACCCTGATCAGGATTTCTGTGATTAGGAATGAGAACCGTTTCATGTGGCAGCGATTTGATGATGTAAGGAAATAACATTCTACATTAAACAAACACTTTATAAAATTGAGGAGAAAATCCGAAAATGTTCTTTCTTTAATATTAAGCTATCATTAAATGATTTTTAATTATCTGGAAATTCATCACCTTACAATTAACCCATCATTCACATTTCATTCATGATAAGGAAATACCCACCCTGTAATTTTGCCTGCAAATTATACCCATATGCATTACTACAAGAGAAAGAGGCCCAGGATTTACACCAGTAAGTATTACGTAAATGGATCTAGTGTAGATCATTTTCCCAAAAGATTGAACAGGCCCTTTGCAATAATGATCATTGTAACGGTATTGTTACTTTTTGTTTTGATATGGAAGTCATTTCGTTAAGTTGAAGTGATTGTACTTCATGCCAGCAGATCGAAGGCTTGCCCTATTTACTTTCTCTCCAACTGCAAGTAAACTGATCGCGTTACTAAGAAATGGTTGAATAATACCAATGTGATTTATACAATATGCCAATATTTTATAAATCTTAGAGTGGTAAATGCCGATGGTATCAAACAAATAGTACAATGAGGCGATAGCCGATATTGGAGTATATTGTTTGTCCAATCGGTATAAAGCGTTTTTTTTAGAATCATTGCTGTAAAAAAAGCCTCCGTTTAAAACAGAGGCTTTATAATAAAATTGCTGGTGCTGTATTAATCACCCCAGATTTCTTCTTTTCCTTCCAGCCAGAGCTTGATGAGTTCAGTACTCACCGACTTAGGCCGTTCCAGCGGGAAGCCAAGTGCCCGATCCCAACACAAACTCGATAATACACCTAAAGCCCTTGATACGCCGAAAAGTACGGTATAAAATTCATATTCCACCATTCCGTAATGAACCAGTAATGCGCCACTATGTGCATCTACATTAGGCCATGGGTTTTTAATTTTTGCGATAGATTGCAAGATCGGTGGTACTGCTTCATAGATATTCCAAACCGTTTGAACCAATGGATCGTCTGCCATGTGCTTCTTACCAAATTCCATTTGGGCGGTAAAGCGGGGATCTGTTTTTCTTAACACAGCATGACCATAACCCGGAACCACTTTACCTTCACTAAGGGTTTTCTTAACGTAATCTTCAATTTGTTGTTTTGTAGGTGCATCTGAACCGATCTGTTCCCTTAATTCAAAAATCCATTTGATCACTTCCTGGTTTGCGAGTCCGTGTAATGGACCGGCAAGTCCGTTCATACCTGCAGCAAGGCTTAAATAGGGATCGCTTAAAGCAGAACCAACAAGATGTGTGGTATGGGCAGAAACATTTCCTCCCTCATGATCTGCATGAATCACCATGTATAAACGCATTAGTTCTTTGAAGGCCTCAGATTCATAACCCATCATGTGTGCAAAATTGGCCGACCAGTCGAGCAGCCCATTGGGTTGGATATGTTCTCCATTCTTATACTTACGGCGATAGATATACGCAGCAACACGGGGAAGACGAGCGATCAGGTCCATCGAGTCATCAAAAACAGCTTCCCAGTAATCTTTCTTACTCAGGCCTTCTGCATATCGTTTTGCAAACTGGCTTTCTGTTTGCAATGCCATGATGGCAACAACAAATTGCGTCATTGGATGTGCACTAACAGGAAGCGCTTCGATGGTGGCAAAAACATGATTAGGTACATGGCTGCGACGTTGCCAAACACTGGTCAGGTGTTGCACATCATCTTCAGTAGGTAATTCACCTACCAGCATGAGGTAAAATAAACCTTCGGGAAGTGGTTCCGTACCACCTGGTACTTTTGGTAATTTCTCTCTTAATTCGGGTATTGAATATCCCCTGAATCGTATACCTTCCTGCGCATCCAATAGTGAGGTTTCAGTAACAAGACCGGTAATACCGCGCATCCCCTGAAAAATCTGACTGAGATTTACTTCACCGATTTTTTTTTCTCCGTGTTCTTTGAGGAGTTCTTTGATTTCAAGTGCTTTAGTGTCGGCTTTTTCCTTAAACCTTTCTTTTATGATACCCATATTGTTGCGAATTTTTTGAATAGTTGAATGAAGCCAAAACCTGATTCCGTGCGGGATTTATCCATATAGCTGTGAAAGTAGAAAAGGATGATTTCAGTTACAACCTTCGCCCGAACGGGAACAAATTAGGCACCTAAAATTACGAAGCAGGAAAATGCCAGACAAAAGAATTTGAAGAAAGTTTTTCCTGATCTGGATTTTCTTATTTAGGGGCTCTGTAATAGAGATAAATGGCTAATATCCCAAAGATGAAATTGGGCAACCAGGCGGCAATCCAAGGTGTTAAAGTTCCTTTCGTTGCAAAAACAACCGAAAAGCGGCTAAACAAGATATAGGTTACACTGATCAAGATACCTAAAGCAAGGTGAAAGCCGCTGCCACCTCTAACTTTACGGGATGCAAGTACAGCACCGATAATCGTGAGGATGATCACCGATACCGGAATGGCATCACGGTTGTATCGTTCTACCTGCAGGGTGCTCAGCATTTCAGAGCCCCGCATTTTTTCAAGCTTGATGAATGCTTCAAGGTCGGGGGTGGTCATCTGATCTTTCAAATATTCATCTTTGCGCAGGTCGATGGGTTTAAAACTGTAATTCATCATCTTGGCCTGCGAAAATTTCACCGTTTCATTGATGGGGTGGATATCCCTTTCGATAACGTTATTGAGTATCCAATGTTTCTTGGCCGTATCCCATTTGAAACTCAGCGCTCGAAGGTTATATTGCATCTGATTGTTGGCAAAACGTTGTATGGCGATATTGGATCCGGTTTTGGAAATAGTGTCATATCCTTTTATCCCTGCATAAGTATTGGCATCTATCCGGAAATAGATATTTTGCTTATAAGATGAATTATCAGGAGTAGGGGTTCGGTTTACATTCACATAATGCTTTTGAAAATCGTCCCATTTCCTATTAGCCCTGGGCACCAGATATTGGTACCCGCCCCACAACAAGCCTGTTAAAATGAATGCGCCAATCAGATAAGGCAGTAAAAATCTTTTGAGACTCACACCACTGCTAAGGATAGCGATGATTTCAGACCTTCCCGCCATTTTTGAGGTAAAGAAAATCACAGAGATAAAAACGAAAAGGGGAAATAGCATTGCGTCTATGCGTGGAATAAAGCCGAAATAATAATCTGTAGTGATTTGCCAGAAAGAAAGTTTGGATTTAGCAAAATCATCGGTTTTCTCACTGATATCAACTACTACAACAATTGCTGTGAAAAGGATCAGACAAAAGAAAAAAGTAGTGAGGAACTTTGAAAGGATGTATTTATCGATGATTTTCATTCCGGCCGGAAAGTTAAGCCATTTTAGCCTGAGGGTTATCTACAAAACCGTTAAAATGATCAATCGTGTGCTATGGTTGTAATGGCATTCGCTGCTACCCAGCCCGACGTCCATGCATGCTGGAAATTAAAACCGCCGGTAACTCCATCCACATCCATCACTTCACCTGCAAAAAAAAGTCCTGGTAAAAGTTTACTTTCCATCCGGTTGGGATCGATACTGCTGAGAAGGATACCTCCTGCTGTAACAAACTCTTCCTTAAAAGTGGTTTTGCCTTTCATAGCGAAACTGCTCTGACAAAGTTGACGAATGAAAATGTTCTGTTCCTTTGCCGGAAGATCCGCCCATCTTGTGGTTTCGGGTATGCCTGACTGTTGCATGAAAAATTCCCACAACCTGGCGGGTAACCCTAAAGGATTTCTGTTGATCAGTTTTTGTGGGGCTAGTTGAAACCTCCATTGCTTGAATTTTTCCAAAAGCGATTGTTCATGTTCACCAGGAACCCAGTTCACCACGATATCGGCGTTGTATTTTTTCCCGGCCAGTTCGCGTGCAGCCCATGCCGATAGTTTTAGAGCTGCCGGTCCGCTCAAACCCCAATGGGTGATCAGCAAGGGTCCCTCTTGTTGTAAACGTGTACCTGCAATCTTCACCAAAGCATTTCCAACCGATACCCCCATCAATTTAGTGATAGGGTTGCCGGGAAAATTGAAGGTAAACAAAGAAGGCACTGGCGTTTCCACCGCGTGGCCAGTTGAATAGAGCCAAGCGAACTGAGCCGCATTAGGATAGCCCCCACTGGCTACCAGTACAGCATCAGCGGCTAAAGTTGATTTGTTGCCCATATACACTACAAATTTCTTTGTGCCAGTATTTGAACCCTTTGCAGAAAGATCATTTACTTCAATTTTTTCAACTGAGGCATTCATTCTTATTTCTACATTATATTTTTTTGCTTCTTTTAGCAGACAATCGATAATGGAAGCTGAGCTATTACTTTCCGGAAACATGCGGCCATCCGCTTCTGTTATTAAAGGCACTCCCCTGACGGAAAACCAGTTGATGGTATCTGTGGTAAAAAACTGATGAAAAGGTTTTTTCAAAAAAGCCGATCCCCGTGGATAATGCTTCAGCATTTCTGCTATACCGAAACAAGCATGGGTGACATTGCAACGACCTCCACCGCTAATCCTCACTTTACTGAGGATCTTACTCGATTTTTCAAGGATGATCACTTCCAAAAATGGATCCATTCTTGCAGCATTAACGGCGCAAAAGAAACCGGCTGCACCCCCTCCGATCACAATCAGCCGCCTCTTTCCTATGCTTTTATCCATGATGAATGGCAACCAATTTTTCGTTTATACTTATACGTTATCAACTTCGCCGATCAGCTTTGGCAGCGGATCATAGCTCCAGCTCAGGTTAGGGTTGGCTTTTTCAGCCAATTCAATTTCAGTAAATGAGGTCAACAAATCGGGAGGCCCTTGTGTGATATGTACATCGTGTTCGAAATGGGCAGAAGGTTTCCTGTCTTTGGTGAGTACCGTCCAACCATCTTTAAGATGTACTACTTCTTTCACGCCCATGTTGATCATGGGTTCTATGGCAAGTACCATTCCTGCTTTGAGTTTGGCTCCCGAGCCCTTCTTTCCGTAATTGGGTACTTGTGGATCTTCATGCAGATCACGCCCCAGGCCATGCCCAACCAATTCGCGCACTACTCCATATCCATGTTTTTTTTCGGTATGTTCCTGAATGGCATTTGCGATATCGCCAATACGGTTGCCCTGTTGTGCTTTTTCTACACCCAGATAAAGCGACTCTTTGGTGACACGCAGCAGTTGCTTCACTTCATCGCGGATATCGCCTATCCCATACGTGTATGCGCTGTCTCCATGAAAGCCATTTTTAAAAATGCCGATATCCAAAGAAATGATATCGCCATCTTTCAGCACATGATCGCCGGGAAAACCATGAACTACCGCTTCGTTCATCGAAATGCAGGTGGCTGCAGGAAATCCCCCGTAGCCTTTGAATGAAGGCACACCGCCATTATCAAAGATGAAGGTTTCTACGAGATGGTTTACTTCCAAAGTAGTCATGCCCGGCCGCAGGATGGCAGCGATGGTAGCATGAGCTTTACTTACGAGTAAACAGGTGGCTCGCATGATTTCAATTTCGGCTGCTGTTTTATATTTGATCATCAGAATATCCGGTTAAAACAAACCCCGGCATAAAATTAGCCAGGGTTTGCAAAATGTGTTAACAATATTTTTTACATGCCTGATGCTACTGCCTGTTGCCTGCCCTGCACTCTTCCACTGCTCATCAAACCATCGTACTGGCGCATGAGTAATTGGGTTTCAATTTGCTGAAGCGTATCCAAAATAACTCCTACCATGATCAGTAAAGAAGTACCTCCAAAGAAAGTGGAAAAACTTTGCGACATACCGAAAATTAATTGAAAAATACCCGGAAGGATTCCTACCAATGCCAGCAAAACAGCTCCAGGTAATGTAATCCTGTCCATGATAGTACCAATATAATCAGCAGTTGGCTGACCGGGTTTAACACCAGGGATGAAACCGTTATTGCGTTTCAATTCATCTGCCATCTGCTTCGGATTAAATATCAAAGCGGTATAAAGGAAGGTGAAAGCGATCACACAAACAGAATATACGATCATGTAAATGATATTCGTATGATCTGTAAAATATTTAGCCCAACCTTCTCCGGTAAACCCGGTGAAAATGGTAGGAAGGAACAAAATAGCTTGTGCGAAGATGATCGGCATTACACCGGCTGCATTTACTTTAAGGGGAAGGAAATTGCGGGCGCCATCCATTTGGCGATTGCCAACAATTTGTTTTGCGTAACTAACCGGAACACGACGAGTACCCTGCACCAGCATGATCAAACCCATGATGATGGCAATGAGGAATACAATTTCTACCAGCATGATCAACAATCCACCTGCACCACGCTGTGCGATACGGGTTGACCATTCCTGACCGAAAGCTTGTGGAAGACGTGCAAGGATACCTATCATGATGATCATGGAAGTACCATTACCTAAACCCTTATCGGTAATTTTTTCGCCGAGCCACATCACAAATAAAGTACCAACGGTGAGGATGACCACAGTAGAAACCCAGAAAAAGTTTCCATAAGCAGGAATCAATGCTTCAGCATTACCCGGACTTTTCAGGTAGCCGATGTAAGCCGCAGCTTGAAATGCAGTAACAATAACGGTAAGGTATCTTGTCCAGGAATTGATTTTCTTGCGGCCACTTTCACCTTCCTTTTGGATTTTAGCCATTTGGGGAACCAAAATCGTCATCAACTGCATGAAGATGGAGGCAGAGATATAAGGCATGATACCCAATGCAAAAATGGAGGCCTTAGAGAAAGCTCCACCAACGAAAGCGTCGAGTAAGCCTAACATACCACCCTGCGAACTGTTGCTAAGATTGCTGAGTTTATTGGGATCGATACCGGGCAATACGATAAAGGAACCGAGCCGATAGATAAACAGCAGCAAGATGGTGAAAATGATTTTCTTGCGTAGTTCTTCTATGCTCCAAATATTCTTAAGTGTTGTTATGAACTTCTTCACAGAATTGATTCAATTTATTTGGTTTCGCTAAAAGTAGGGCCTTAACATTGCCCGCCTGTTTCGCAGGCGATGCAAATATCGGGGAATTATTTCACTATTTCTACGGTACCTCCGGCAGCAACGATTGCGGCATTCGCTTTTTCGCTGATAGCGTGTACCTTGAATGTGAAACTACCCTTAATTTCTCCGTTACCGAGTATCTTGATACTATCAGTTTGTGAAATCAGGCCATTGATATACAGGTTCTGTAAATTGAACTCGGTGATACCATATTTTTCTGCGTAATGATCTATTTGCCCCAGGTTGATCACCTTATATTCAACGCGGTTGATATTGGTAAACCCACGCTTAGGGATACGGCGCTGAATAGGCATCTGACCACCTTCGTGGGCTTTTTTGCTTTTGTAACCGGCGCGGCTTTGCCCACCTTTATTACCTTTAGTAGATGTACCGCCTTTACCGCTGGCTTCACCACGTCCGATACGTTTTTCTTTGTGAGTTGCTCCTTTTGCAGGGCGGAGAGTATGTAACTGCATGTGTATTGATTTTTAACTTACGGGGAATCGCCCCTCGCTGATGAATATGATGATTTAATCAATCGGCTTTGGCTGACTGATAAAGGCATTAAGCCAGTTCTTCCACTTTTACCAGGTGTTGAACTTTGGTTACCATGCCAAGGATTTGAGGGGTAGCTTCCACCTCAACAGTTGCATTCAATTTTTTCAAACCGAGCGCTACCATGGTTCTCTTCTGGCGTTCCGACCTGTCGATTACGCTTTTTACCTGTGTTACTTTTATCTTTTTCATTTTCGTATGCATTTGTCGTTCTGAAAGATGTAATGCCCTTATGAGTTATACTTGTATCTAAACCGACGATTATCCGTTAAATACTTTCTTCAAAGAGATGTTACGTGTTTTAGAAACTGCAATCGGTTCACGTAAGCTGGCCAAAGCCTTGATGGTTGCTTTCACCACATTATGCGGATTGGCAGAGCCTAAATTTTTTGCCAACACGTCGGTGATACCTGCAGATTCAAGTACCGCACGCATGCTGCCTCCGGCAATTACACCAGTACCATGCGCGGCTGGTTTGATCAGCACTTTAGCTGCACCTTCTTTGGTTAACTGATCGTGAGGAATAGTACCATGCATAACCGGAACTTTAATCAGGTTTTTCTTGGCATCTTCAATTCCTTTAGTTATTGCTTCCTGCACTTCTTTTGCCTTACCAAGGCCATGACCAACAACACCAGCTTCATTTCCAACCACTACGAGTGCAGAGAAACTGAAGGCACGGCCGCCCTTGGTAGTTTTAACCACACGGTTGATGGCTACCACTTTTTCCTTCAACTCGAGGTCGCCGGCTTTCATCTTATTTAAAATTACGTTTGACATGTACGCTATTTGATAGTTAATATTTGTTTGTTAGTCACAACTCACGCTTACCCTTAGACGACAGGTATTTTAGAAATCCAAACCACCTTCCCTTGCACCATCGGCAACAGCTTTAACACGGCCATGGTATACATAACCACTCCTGTCGAATACTACTTTCTTTACACCCAATTCAGTGGCTTTGCGGGCAATCGCTTCGCCAACCATTTTACTTTTGTCGATTTTCGGAGCTTTTTGCGCATTGATATCTTTCTGACGTGATGATGCCGCAGCAATAGTTACGCCATTGTTATCATCAATCAGTTGTGCATAGATATCACTGTTGCTCCTGAAAACAGCCAGGCGTGGCAATGATGCTGAGCCGCTAACTTTTTTGCGGATACGGTACCTGATTTTTTGTCTGGCGCTTGATTTGTTATTCATGTTCTTTTATTTAGCTCTCCGATACTGCCGGAGAAATGTTGAAATATTTAATGCTGTACAACCCTGATCCTTTTCAGGCTCAATGATTATTTACCAGCCGACTTACCTGCTTTCCTTCTCAATACTTCACCCACAAACTTAACCCCTTTGCCTTTGTATGGTTCAGGCTTACGCAGGCTGCGGATTTTAGCACAAACCTGTCCGAGTAATTGCTTATCGTTACTTTCCAGCGTGATTACCGGGTTCTTACCTTTTTCCTGAGCCGTACTAATTTTCAATTCTTTCGGAATTTCAAAAAGGATGTTGTGCGAATAACCTAAAGAAAGATCGAGGATATTTCCTGTATTAGCAGCTTTATAACCCACACCCACCAGTTCAAGTTCTTTCTTAAACCCTTCGGTTACGCCTTTAACCATATTGCTGATCAAAGAACGGTATAAGCCATGCATGGCACGATGACGGATCTGATCTGTTGGACGGCCAAACACTACTGTGTTGTCTTTAATTTCAACCGTGATATCGCGATCAATAGCTTGCTTCAGTTCCCCTTTAGGACCTTTAACAGAAACTACATTATCTGCTCCAACGCTTATGGATACACCAGTTGGCATATCTACCGGTTTTTTTCCTATACGACTCATGTGATTAAATTGTATTGATTAAAAAATGCCGGAAACTTTTGGTTGTTTTCAGCTAGGTATAGAGAGCTTAATTCAACCGTTTTATAAGAATGAAATGTTTCCGGATTTCATCCCTTAGATTTAGAATATACTGCAAAGTACTTCTCCACCTACATTCTGTGCCTTGGCTTCCTTATCGGTCATCACCCCTTTGGAGGTTGATACGATAGCGATGCCCAGGCCATTGCGGATGCGGCGAAACTCTTCTGGCTTTGCATACGTACGCAAACCAGGGCGGCTGATTCTTTCCAGACTTTGAATTACAGGCAACTTGGTAGCTGCATCGTATTTCAGGGCGATTTTGATAACACCTTGTTTATTGTCGTCCTCAAATTTGTATTTAAGGATGTATCCTTTTTCGTACAAGATTTCGGTAATGCGCTTTTTCAAATTGCTGGCAGGAATCTCTACGATCCTGTGGTTAGCCATTTGAGCATTACGAATTCTTGTTAGATAATCTGCAATTGGATCAGTAACCATTGTTATGTTCTGTTAATTGATTTAATAATTTTATTACAATGCGATATCCTGTTCTTTCCACTTTCCAAAATTGACAAGTTCTGGATTCAGTGTTAAGATTTCCTAAGGTTTTACCAACTCGCTTTGGTTACACCAGGAATTTTTCCGGCAAGGGCCATATCCCTGAACATTAAACGGCTTAAACCGAAATGACGCATATAACCTCTCGGACGGCCGGTAAGCTGGCACCTGTTTTTCAAACGAACAGGAGATGCATTCTTTGGCAACAGATCTAGAGCCGCATAATTTCCTTCCGCTTTCAATGCTGCTCTTTTATCTGCATAACGGGCAACCATTTTTTCCCTTTTAGCCTGCCTGGCTACGATTGACTTTTTTGCCATAAATTAATTTTCAGATTTTTTGATGTTTTTGAATGGCATACCCAGCTCTTTCAACAACTCGTATGCTTCTTCGTTGGTATTGGCTGTAGTAACGAAAGTGATATCCAGTCCGGTGATCTTATTCACCTTATCGATATCTATTTCAGGGAAAATGATTTGTTCGGTTACCCCTAATGTATAGTTACCACGGCCATCAAATGCCTTATCGTTGATTCCTTTGAAATCGCGTACCCTTGGTAAAGAAACCGATACCAGCCTATCGAGGAACTCATACATTTTCACGCCACGTAATGTCACTCTTGCACCAATCGGCATGTTCTTACGAAGTTTGAAATTCGAAATATCCTTTTTCGACATGGTAGCTACTGCTTTCTGACCGGTGATATTGGTCAGTTCATCAATGGCTACATCAATCAGCTTCTTATCGGTTACGGCACCGTTCACACCACGGTTCAAACAAATCTTGGTGAGGCGTGGTGCCTGCATTACCGTTTTATAACTGAATTTTTTCATTAAAGCAGGTACAACATCAGATTTGTACTTAACTGCTAATCTCGGGTTGTTAGTTGTTGTGCTCATTATTTGATTACCTCCCCTGATTTTTTTGCGATTCTGATTAATTTTCCGTTTTCCCTGGTTCTTTTAACCTTGGTTGGACCGCCACTTTTAGCATCCCAAAGCATCACATTACTGATAGCGATAGGAGCTTCTATTTTAACGATACCACCTTTGGTATTCTGAGCAGTTGGTTTGGTATGTTTGGTTACGATGTTAACCCCTTCAACCAATACGCGGCTTTTATCTAAAATCACTTCCAACACAATACGGGGCTTTTTAAGGTCTTTATCTTCTCCGGTAATCACTACCACTGAGTCGCCCTTCTTGATGTTGAACTTTGGTTTAAATCTTGTATTCATCTTATTTTATTTTTGCTGTTGGTAACAGCTTGGTCAATGTTATCTTTTATTACCCTGATGAAACTTACAGTACTTCAGGAGCCAGGGAAATGATTTTCATGTAACCCTTATCCCTCAGTTCGCGGGCAACGGGGCCGAAAATACGGGTACCTCTTGGTTCGTCGGCGTTGTTAAGCAAAACCACTGCGTTGTCGTCGAAGCGGATGTATGAACCATCCTTGCGGCGCAGTTTGTTTACTGTACGAACAATTACTGCTTTGCTTACGGTACCTTTTTTGATTCCGCCTGCTGGCATGGCATCCTTAACGGTAACCACGATTTTGTCGCCGATCTTCGCATAATCCTGTCCGCTGTTTCCTAGCACACGGATACACAAAACCTCTTTGGCACCACTGTTATCGGCTACGTTTAACCTGCTCTCTTGCTGTATCATTTTATTTATCTTTTACTCCGGGTTTCCCGGCATTTGTCAATTTGATTCTGATATTAACTCTGGGCTAATATCGTGTACCGGTAAACGTTATTTCACTTTCTCTACCACTTCCACGAGCCTCCAGCGCTTTGTTTTGCTCAAAGGGCGGCTTTCCATGATTTTTACGGTATCGCCGATACTACACTCATTTTTTTCGTCATGAGCATGAAAACTGGTTGTTTTCTTAAGGAACTTACCGTAGAGCGGATGTTTGATCTTACGTTCTACTTTCACGGTGATGGTTTTGTCCATTTTGTTACTAGACACTACCCCAACCCTGGTTTTCCTTAAATTTCTTTCCACTGAATTTGTTGCTTCCATCATTGTTTATTTTATTGGATTAAGCTCCAATTTGAATTTTCCTTAATTGTGTTTTCAAGCGAGCGATATCCCTGCGCAAAGAACGGATGCTTTGTGGGTTATCGAGTGGCGATAAGGCATGCGTGAAGCTCAGCTTCTTGTAGCGCATCTCATCTTCTTTGATCTTTGCTGTAAGATCCGCTTCACTTAATCCATTCAGGCTTTGTACGAAATCAGCTTTTTTTGCCATTGTTATTAATTTGAAATGTTCATTATTTTTTATGGGCTTTACCCTGTAAGGGCTAGGCCAACTTTAATCTTATGGCTGTTGATAATCGTGACTGATTACGAATTTGGTCATGATCGGCAATTTTTGTGCAGCCAGTTCGAATGCTTCTTTAGCTACCTGTACCGGAACTCCATCTGCTTCGAATAGGATCCTGCCCGGTTGTACGATAGCTGCCCATCCTTCAGGGTTACCCTTACCTTTACCCATCCTTACCTCTGCAGGTTTAGCGGTGATCGGTTTATCAGGGAAAATCCTGATCCATACATTTCCTTCACGTTTCATATGACGTGTCATAGCCTGACGCGCACTTTCAATCTGACGATTTGTTAACCAAACACTATCCAGGGCTTTCAAGCCAAAAGTTCCGAAGGCAAGCGTAGCACCACGTTTGGTGTTTCCTTTCATCCTTCCTTTCTGGGTTTTCCTGTGTTTGCTTCTTTTCGGTTGTAACATGTTATTACAGTTATAAAGTGTTGGGCTTTTGCATGGTTTGTGCTAAACCCTTATACAATTTTTATTCAAGCGGAATTATCTTCTTCCACCGCCGCCACGGTTATCGCCAACACGTCCGGCTCCGCCGCCGCCTCTGCGATCACCACCGCCCCTTCTATCGTCTCCACCACGGCGATCATCCCTGCGGTCGAATCCACCTGCCGGGCGTTCTGCTCCGTCGTTTTTGCCACCGGCAATCACATTAGGATTCAGATCACGCTTACCCAAAACTTCACCTTTACAGATCCAAACTTTAATTCCGATTTTACCATAAACGGTAAGTGCGAAAACACTGGCGTAATCAATATCCATACGCAGGGTATGCAACGGTGTTCTACCTTGTTTGATTTCTTCGCTACGGGCAATTTCTGCACCACCCAAACGGCCGCCTACTTTCACTTTGATTCCTTCAGCACCCATACGGAGCGCAGAAGCTATCGACATTTTAATAGCACGCTTGTAATTGATCCTGTTTTCCAACTGGCGTGCAATGGTATCAGCAACGATATTGGCATCCAGTTCAGGACGGCGTATTTCAAGAATATTGATCTGAACATCTTCTTTACCGCATAATTTTTTCAACTCCTCTTTGATACGGTCTACCTCTCCACCACCTTTACCGATAATGATTCCCGGCTTGGAAGTATGTATGGTAACAATCAGCTTATTGAGGGTGCGCTCAATTACGATTTTGGCAATCCCTCCTTTATTGATACGTGCATTCAGATAATTCCTGATCTTATCGTCTTCAATCAGCTTGTTGGCATAGTCCTTTTTGTGAGCATACCAGTTGCTGTCCCATCCACGGATGATTCCTAACCTTGCACCTATCGGATTTGTTTTCTGACCCATATTCGGTTTTTAAAAAATTAGTATTGTTTGGTATTAATCGTTTTTGGTTTTAGTTTTCTTAGGTGCCGCTGCTTTTTTAGGTTTAGGCGCTTCAACTATAGCTTCAGCAACTGCTTCTTCGATGATTGCTTTAGGAGTTGCTCCTGCCGGTGCATCAACAATAACAGTTACATGGTTACTGCGTTTGCGAACACGGTATCCACGACCTTGTGGAGCAGGGCGCATGCGCTTGATAACACGGGCACCATCTACAAAAATTGTTTTCACTACCAGACTAGCCTCATCAGCTCCTTCATTTTTTTGCTTCCAGTTGCTTATAGCTGATACTACCAGTTTACGAAGTGGAACGGCAGGATGTTTTGGATTGTGTTCCAAAATTGCCAGTGCCTTTTCTACTTTCATGCCACGGATAAGGTCGGCAAGCAAACGCATTTTGCGAGGCGAAGTGGGATAATTATTCAATTTTGCTACTGCTTCCATGATTCTTTTTTTGTGGGTTTAAAGTTTGGGTTTTAGTTTGATCTATTGCCTTTGCTTTAATCCTTATGATATCTTTTTACTTGAATGTCCTTTAAAATTCCGGGTTGGTGCAAATTCTCCGAGTTTATGGCCAACCATGAATTCGGTTACATACACCGGGATAAACTTGTTTCCGTTGTGCACTGCGAAGGTTTGTCCAACGAAATCCGGCGTAATCGTACTCCTGCGACTCCAGGTTTTGATCACCCCTTTTTTTGATTTACCTTCCACCATAGCCATCACTTTTGTTTCCAACTTTGATTCTACGTAAGGTCCTTTTTTTAACGAACGAGCCATGTTTTATTTTTTTTGTTGATTCTCCCTTTCGGGATATTTTAACAAGTGAATATTGATATGATTACCGGTTTTCCCGGGTTCATTTATTTGTTAGGTAATTTCTTACCGTTGCGACGCTGAATGATCATTTTGCTTGATCCTTTACCCACTTTACGGGTAATCTGACCTTTTGCATATTTACCTTTACGGCTGCGCGGGTGACCACCTGATGCCCTACCTTCACCACCACCCATCGGGTGATCTACCGGGTTCATGGCTACAGCCCTTGTACGCGGACGGATTCCTTTCCACCTGTTGCGACCGGCTTTACCCATGCTTTCCAGATTGTGATCGCTATTGCTGGTAACCCCAACCGTTGCATAACAATTGATCAGCACTTTGCGCAATTCGCCACTTGGCATTTTGATCACTGCATATTTCGTTTCCTTATTGGTAAGCTGTGCAGAAGTTCCTGCGCTGCGAACCAATATACCTCCCTGACCGGGCTGCATTTCAATATTGTGTACATTGGTACCCAAAGGCATGTTTTTCAACATCAGGGCGTTACCGAGTTCAGGAACCGCGTTGTCGCCACTGATAACGGTTTGGCCTACCTGTAAACCCTGTGGTGCAAGGATGTAACGCTTCTCACCATCAGCATAAGCCAGCAAAGCGATAAAGGCGGTGCGGTTTGGATCGTACTCGATGGTTTTAACCGTGGCGGGAATGTCTTTTTTATCGCGTTTGAAATCAATCAAACGATACATGGTTTTATTACCACCACCCATGTAACGCATCGATCTCCTGCCCTGAGCATTACGTCCTGCCGTATTCTTTTGTTTTTCGAGCAACGACTTTTCAGGGATGTTGGTGGTTACTTCTGCGTATGCATTACCAATCCTCCAACGCGTTCCTGCTGTGATTGCTTTGTATTTTCTAAGTGCCATGAGTAAACTCTTTTATATTGTCAAAACTTTGCGGTGCTGACCACCATTCATTAATTTTTTTAAACTGTTTCGCTTCCGTATAGGTCGATAGTTTCGCCTTCAGCTACGGTTACGAGCGCTTTCTTCTTTGCGGGCTTGCGGCCTACAATGAAACCAGCTTTGGTATATTTCGCTTTCAGTTTTGAAGGCATCACCAAAGTATTCACTTCTTCAACCTGTACACCATAAAACAGTTCCACTGCTTTTTTAATTTCCAGTTTGTTGGCTTTGCGATCTACCACGAAAGTGTAGCGGCGCATTTTTTCTGATTGCTTGTTGGCTTTCTCAGATAAAATCGGCTTTATTAAAACATCAGACAGTTTCATGTCGTTTCTTTTTGTATTAGTTAAATAACTTCCTTCGGCCTAATTATTATTGATTAAGCTTCAGCTTCTGAAAACAATTTAGCAGCACTTTCCAACAACACCAGCACGTTAGCATCCAGGATATCGTAAGTGTTCATATCACTGAGCAGGGTACCATTCACACCTTGAACATTGCGCAAGCTGAGATACATGTTATTGTTATACTCAGGTATCACGAACAATGCTTTTTTGTTACCGATGTTGAGGCTTTTCAGCATACCGGCAAAAGTTTTGGTTTTAGGCGCATCCATCACCACATCTTCTAACACAACGATAGCATTTGCTTTCGCTTTGTGAGCAAGTGCACTCATTTTTGCCAGATCTTTCACCTTACGGTTAAGTTTGATATCGTATTTATGTGGCTTTGGCCCGAAAATGGTACCACCACCTTTATACAAAGGGTTACGGAGGTTACCTTTACGGGCACCACCGGTACCTTTTTGCTTGTGCAATTTCTTGGAAGAACCATGAACTTCCATACGGGTTTTCACCTTGTGCGTACCCTGACGCTGTGCGCCCTGATATTGTTTTACAGCGAGGTAAATCACGTGATCATTAGGCTCGATGCCGAAAATCTCTTCCGGCAGTTCAATCGACCTTCCTGTTTTCTCGCCCTTCGTATTGATGATGTCTACTTGCATTGTATTATTTTTTTAAACGCTGATAAAAAATGGCGTTTGCTTATTTCTGAATTAAAACGATAGAACCGTTATGTCCTGGAACCGATCCGCTCACAAGAATGTAATTCTTATCAGCAAAAATTTTCACCACTTTCAGGCCTTTCAATTTCACACGGTCGCCACCCATGCGGCCTGCCATGCGCATTCCTTTGAATACTCGGCTGGCATCAGATGAGTTACCGATAGAACCCGGCGCACGCTGACGATCGTGCTGACCGTGGCTTTGCTCACCTACCCCGCTAAAGCCGTGGCGTTTAACAACACCCTGAAAACCCTTACCTTTTGTAGTGCCTACAACGGCAACATTGTCGCCTTCGGTAAAAATGTCTACAGTGATGGTTTCACCAACATTCTTATCTATTTCGCTATCGCGTATTTCCTGAGTGAATCTTTTAGGTGCTGTGTTCGCCTTTGCATAGTGGCCGATTTCAGCTTTGGTGGAGTGCTTTTCTTTTTTGTCGCCAAAAGAGATCTGGAGGGAATTGTAACCGTCTGTTTCAACGGTTTTCTTTTGCGTTACGATACATGGACCGGCCTCAATGATAGTAACGGCAGTTTGCTTACCGGTACTGTCGAAGATGCTGGTCATGCCAACTTTCTTTCCAATAATACTTTTCATTGTATCTGATTTATACCCAGCGGTCTCTCCGTTGAGGCGAGACTTAGGCGTTCATATTTTTCCTTTATAAGATCTTGGCATGTGCCTTTCCCCGCCCCGCTAACGGGAGGGAAGGTTCATCAGGCCTTAATTTCAACATCCACACCACTTGGCAAATCGAGCTTGCTCAGTGCATCAACCGTGCGGCTACTGCTGGTGTAAATGTCTAACAAACGCTTGTGCGTACACAATTGAAACTGCTCACGCGCCTTCTTATTAACGTGTGGCGAACGAAGTACAGTGAAAATTTTCTTATGGGTTGGCAAAGGAATAGGGCCCGTTACCACCGCACCTGTGCTGCGTACAGTCTTTACAATTTTTTCGGCAGATTTATCTACTAAATTGTGGTCGTAAGACTGTAGCTTGATTCTGATTCGTTGTGACATATGTAAAGAACTTTTAGAATTCCGTTTTTTAATTTGGAGTGCAAAGGTAAGGAGTTGATTGTAAATAGCAATGGAAACTTGAAAGAATTTTTGGAGAATCAGCACCTGAATCAACTAAAAAAGACCAAATCTTGTTTATAAGTTTACCAAAAGATGGGCAAAAATTTGCCGACCGGGATAATTTTTTTACTATTAAAAATGCTTAAAAACCGGAAACCACTTCCCCTCAGGAAAATTAAATTGTTCGTAATCAATTGTATTTCAAATAGATATTTACATTTTTTTTCGTACTGATGATTTCTAAAAAATAGGCTACCCCCCTTATTCCATTACGTGAATAGCCATATACTCAAATTTCTCATTCACTTATCTTCATCGTATATTTGATGGTGTCAAATTTCAGATTAAACCGCAGTGCTTTCAAAGCACATACCGCTCTGGAAGCTGCTGACCATGCTGCTTATTATAAAAAACTAAGTTGGCAGGAACGGCTTCAAATAACAGCTTATCTGAATAGCATTGCTTACAATTACCCATTAAACGACCCTCCCCGCATAGACAAAACCAAATTTTCTGCAAAATCACAGGATAGCTGATGGGAAATATTTTTCAGGCTGATTTCAGGGATTTTTTAACCGCTTTAAATGATCAGGAAGTAAGGTATATACTTGTTGGTGGTTTTTCTGTGATATTGCATGGTTATGCCCGAACAACCGGCGATATGGATATCTGGGTTGAGAGATCAACGGAGAATTACCTTAAACTCAAAAAAGCATTTCTTCAATTCGGTATGCCGGTTTTTGATATGACAGCAGAAAATTTCTTATCACATCCGAATTGGGATGTATTTACTTTTGGCACTCCACCCGTTGCGATCGATATCATGGTAAAAGTAAAAGGCCTTGATTTTGAAACCTGCTATCAAAGGTCAGTTTGGTTTGAAGATGCTGATCTAGTAATAAGAACCATACATAAAAAAGACCTGTTAAAAGCGAAAGAAGCTGCCGGGCGCTTAAAAGATTTAGACGATATTGAAAATCTTCAATAGTTGCAGTAACTACTTTAGCTGCTTTTAGTTTATAGAAAAATTCCTCTCAAAAATACATACTTACTTTTTTAGGATTTGCGATAACAATAAAAGAGATTTTCTTCCTCTTGATTAATTCTTTTTCGTTCAACTATTCAAATGGTTAATGATCTGAAAAAAATGAGTCGGTAGCATTATTCATCATAATTTTCCGGATTTTTTTAATAAATCCCTGCTTAAGTAATAATTTTCAACCCTTTTGGGGAATTTTAATTCGATTCATGATATATTATTATATTGTACTCTTAAAATTAACCAATTGGAGTTAGCTGAAATAAAGAGAAATGTACTTACCAAACTGGAGGGGTTAGATAAGAGATTGATTTATCACAACATTGCTCACACCCTGGATGTAATGGAGCAAACGTTACGCATTGCCAGTTTCGATGATACCCTTACCGAAAGGGAAATCTACCTGCTTCATCTGGCCGCGCTCTATCACGACACCGGGTTTCTGGAAATTTATATGGGTCATGAAGAAGTATCCTGCAGGTATTTTTTGGAAGATGCCGGCAATTTTGGAATAACCAAGGAAGAAGAAGCCATTGTAACAGAAATCATCATGGCAACTAATGTATCCAATCAGCCCAAAACGGTACTAGAAAGAATCATCCGCGATGCAGATCTCGATTATCTGGGCAGAGAAGATTTCCCGGAAATTTCATTAACCCTGAAAAAAGAATTGTTCGATTTCGGATTCATCAGTAATGAAGAAGAGTGGAATAATAAGCAGCTCGATTTTTTACGAAATCATCAATATAACACTGTCATTTCCCTTGCTGAGCGGGAACCTATCAAACAAAAAAACCTTCAAGCCCTGCTTCATCATTGATGCGTTGATCATTTATTCTTTCTTTTCATTTCAATCGTAATCCGGTCTTGCTCACGTAAACGGCGGCACAAGGTTCTCATAATCCCTTTCAGGATGTCGGTATTCACTGCAACCACATCGTAAAAAGCTTCCTGTTCAATCTTGAGTAAGATACAATCACTGAGGGCAGTGATACTGGCAGAGCGGGTATCCGAATCCAGAAGGGACAATTCTCCGAAAATTTCATTTTCATTCAGCACTGCCAGCTGGTGTTCCGCATCATGTACCGACACCGATCCGGAATAGATAAAGTACATACAATTCCCTGCATCTCCTTTTTTGAAAATGGTAGTCATTTTATCTACATGTTCCTCCTCGCAGATGGAAGCGATTTCAATCAGGTCTACTTCACTGCAATTCTTGAAAATATCTGAATTTTTCAATAGAAGGATCTTTTCAATGATCAGCATGGCTTATTGGTTTAATGATTGTAGTACGAATGCTCTTGTTTCCATAACCAAACGATGGTCGGTTTTGTTTTGTTGATCGCGAAGTTTTTGAATCAGATCGAGATCATTGCTTCTCCAGGTGCTATAAATGCAAACAGCTCTAGTCCAGGGATTATATAACTGCGAACTCCTAAACATCACTTTTTGCAGAAAAAGGTGCTTGTCAGTTTTGTAACTCACTTTCTTGTTGTGTACCGGATCCAATACAAAATCGAAAAGTTCATTCAAATCGCTGGAAATTTTCTTTGGCAATAACAGCTCTAGCATTTCCATGGCATTATATATTTTCTCAGTTGCCTCTGCAGAAAGCAATTCCAAGATCCTGTTGATTTCTTTCTTCTGATAAACCAGCGAACAGATTTTTAATGCAGAAGCAAGATCGCTTTTCACTTCATTGAGAATAGAAGTTTTTACTAAAGCCGTATCCGAAAAATCAGGCACTTCATAATAATCACTTATTTTTTCCAATCCCGATCTGAGATAATCATTAAGGATCAAATGGAATTGACCTTTTTCGATAGTATGAGATGGAAAGTACTCTTTAAACCAAAATGCATGCACGATCTTATCGCGTACAATGCCCTGGGCATCTAACCTTGCAAGCAGGAATTCGGTAGAATGATTGCCCTTCATGCGGGTAGCGATGCGGATAAAATCAGTTTCATATTCATCCTGTAATTCACGGGGGAAAGTTTTAATATCGTCGAAAAACGGGTCACCATAGAGCTGCAAACCCTTCAATACGATATTCTTATCCGCATCATGACCCAGTAGCGAAAGTACTTCCGGCAACAGGGTTTTCAATTTCAGTTTGCATACCGCATCTACAGCAGCACGGCGCACAACCAGTTCCGAATCTACAATAAGGTGTTTCATGGCGTCACTAAACTGCACATGCTTCACTTCGCTGATAACATCAATGGCCAAATGTCTTTCTTCCGCATCCGTTGAATTAACCAGTTTGTTGATTTCACTCCCAGCCAGAAAAAGATAATCAAATTCCTGTTGATTCAGTAATTGTATGGTGATGATTTTCCGGATCACATGGGGATGATCACTGATACTTACTGACTGAGTTTTTAGATAATCCGGATCAAGCTTACACAGCATGGCAAATGCCTTTTGTTGCAGTAAACCTTCTTTCTCCTGAAGCAGTATGGCATACAATACTTCAATGTCTATCGCTTTTTTTGCCTCCAAACGTTCCATTGCATATTTTTTCACTTCAACATCTGCTGAAGAAAGGGTAAGCTGCTTTTTGAGCAACACTTCGGTTTCGGGATATGCCGATTGTTCCAGAAGATTCAGTGCATATATCACTTCCATCTTATTTCCCGAAGTAATTTTATCAAGAAGGATTTGGATGGTATGTTGATCGTTGATGTAAGTATCATCGCTATGGAAGGTTCCTCTTTTAATAGAAGCATGTACAGCGTTCAGATAATTTTTCCGGATAAGAAAAATCACGGCTACCCAGATACCCAGATTGATTACGATCACTTTCACGGTAAGATGTATGCCAACATCAATATGCAACTTGTAACAGAAGTATAGCGATAAACCTACAATGATCAATGAAGGCGGATACATGTAGCCTTTAGAGATGATATGTCCTTTCAATCGCAGGTTTTCTTTCAGGGGTTGAAAAAGGATGAAGAAAACAGGTTCCTGCATCGTGGAACGCAGCACTTCAGTAAACATGGCCATCAGTCCGAAAATAAATAAGTTGTGCATCGACTTGTCGCCAAAAAAGAAGAACAGCATACAAAACAGAAAAAGAAAAACAGGCGTGATAAACAAACTGGAAATCACCCCAAGTTTTTCAATAACACGGCTGGTGAAAATGAGTTTAAAAACGATGGCTATCACCCTGCCCAAGGCAAAGAAAACCGCTATATAAGATGCCAGTTCACTGATGTTTGATGATTTTACTTTCACCTGAGAGATGAAAGTATAGTCTATCAATATGAAAACATTGTAACTAAGTATAGATAAAAGCGAGATGGCAAAAATCAGCTTGTTCTGAAAAAAAAAGCTGACGAAATCTTTCTTTCCGCTTATATGTGCATGATGATGCTGCTCATGATCGTGATGTGATTTTGCTTTGATGATGTTCCAGCTTTTCTTCTTGATGAATTTGCCAAAAAGAATATAACCGGTTGCCATGGCAATGATGGCCAGCCACAACACATTATTCATGCCAACGATTGGAATCAGCAATGGTGCTGCAATGTAACCGATGAGTTTAGCCGGAATATCGCCGGAACCCACAATAGAAAAAACACGCCTGCTTTCCCTTACGTTGAACAACAAGGATACCAGCCCCCAAAATGCATAACCTGTTAACATGTATAATAGCACACTCGATACCAGCAGCGAGAATATGTAAGTTGATTTATCAAAAAAAGTAAGCCCAATCCAAAGAAACAACAGCACTGCAACTGAAAAGGCAATGACAATACGTAACAACGTTAGGGGAGAATATTTGTGCTCGAGATATTCATAAACCCGATTGAGTATCATGAGTGCTGCAGCAGTAACCAAATAAACTTCTGCGAGATAATGAACTTCGAAATGGTAAACGAATAAGGTGAAAGCGATGATGTTTACAAGGGCGTTTGCCAGTCCGATGAAAAACTGTACCGTCAAAAGGTCGAACACCTGATTGGATTCAGATATTTTGATATTTAGTGTACGGTAAATGCGTTCTTTCATGAGTTGTTATGGTAAACCTTTCCAAATATAAGCCATTAGTAGGTAATTGATCAGGGTTATTAAGTGGGGAACGTGTTCAAACTTTATCAAATAACCCGAATAAATTAGCATCCAATAATTGGGAGTAAATAAAAAATATTTCAAGGATTTATTTTAAATTAACCGAAAAAACCAGCAATCCATAGATGTCTATTCATATATGATACGCTTCAAAAGCCGGTATGGATAGAAAAATCATTTGAAGTACCTTTGTAACCTATGACAGAAAAAATACTGATCCTCGATTTTGGTTCACAATACACCCAATTGATTGCCCGAGCACTCAGAGAACTGAATGTTTACTGCGAAATCATACCTTACCATAAAAAGTTCCGGTACGATCCCAATCTAAAAGGCATCATCCTGTCAGGATCACCACTTTCGGTGAACGACGCAGATGCTGCAATAATAAATATAAAAGAAATAGCAGATCATGTTCCCGTACTTGGTATTTGTTATGGAGCACAGCTTACCACAAAACTTTTCGGCGGCATAGTTGCTGCAAGTAATAAACGCGAATATGGAAGGGCCAATTTCACCATTGTCAAAGATGATCCCATTTTCAATAACTTGTCTCCTTCATCCCAGGTTTGGATGAGCCATAGTGATACCATCGATCTATTACCTGATAGGTTCATCCTTCTTGGCACAACCAACAGTATACCTTTAGCCGCTTTTGTTTCGTATACAGAAACACATCCGATTTATGGCCTACAGTTCCATCCCGAAGTTTATCATAGTACGGAAGGAAAAAAAATCCTTGAAAATTTTCTGGTGAATAGTTGCCGCTGCAGTCGCGATTGGACGCCCGCTCATTTTATTACAGACAGCATCACCTCTTTGCAAAATCTGGTAGGAGACGAAAAAGTAGTGATGGGTTTGAGTGGCGGCGTAGATAGCACGGTGGCTGCAACTTTGCTTAACAAGGCCATTGGTAAAAACCTTCATGGCATTTTTGTAGACAATGGATTACTGCGTAAAAATGAATTTAACGAAGTGCTGGATACTTATCTCAGGCTTGGCCTCAATGTTACAGGTGTTGATGCAAGAGAACATTTTTATACCAAACTCGCAGGAAAAATTTTGCCAGAAGAAAAACGCAAAGCCATTGGCAGTGCGTTCATTGATATCTTCGATCAGGAAGCACATAAACTCAGCGGAATTTCATTCCTTGGCCAGGGCACCATTTATCCCGATGTGATTGAATCGGCTGCCGTGCATGGGCCATCGGTTACCAGCAAATCGCATCACAATGTTGGAGGCCTACCTGATAAGATGAAACTGAAGCTGGTTGAACCCCTTCGGGCCCTTTTCAAAGATGAAGTGCGTAAAATTGGAGCAGAACTTGGCATACCTTCGGATATGCTTAACCGCCACCCATTCCCCGGGCCCGGGCTCGGCATACGTATTCTTGGAGAAATTACAGAAGAAAAGGTGAGCTTATTGCAGGAAGCTGATCATGTTTATATCGGCACCCTCAAGAAATCCGGTTTATATGACAAAGTATGGCAAGCAGGAACCATATTACTTCCCGTGAAAAGTGTAGGTGTGATGGGAGATGAACGGACTTATGAATATACCATCGCTCTTCGTGCTGTTACCTCTGTGGATGGCATGACGGCAGACTGGGCACATCTTCCTTATGATTTCCTTGCTGAAGTTTCGAATGAAATCATCAACCGGGTGAAAGGAATCAATAGGGTGGTATACGATATCAGCAGTAAACCACCTGCAACCATTGAATGGGAATAAACCCATTTGATGAAAACAACAAAATCATCCATGCAAAAATAATCACAGCCAATAGCATTGAAATTTTAATCAAGATGAAGTTTTTTTTACCTGTCCTATTTTCTATTCAAGTTTTCCTTATCAGCAGTTCTGTTTTTGCTCAGGATCAAGTTCGTTCCGGGCCACCGGCTTATCATATCGCCGTTTTTGCACCCGTTTATCTGGATTCCGTTTTTACCGGCAACTATTACCATGCAGGGAAAAAATTTCCACGTTTTGTTGTACCAGGTTTAGATTTTTTTCAGGGTGCTGAAATCGCACTTGATAGTTTGCCACTGCCTAATGCTACTATCATTGCACATTTTTTTGATACAAAATCAGAAACGGGTTCAATTGAAAAACTTATCATGGAAGGAAAGCTAGATAGTATACAACTGATCATTGGCTCGGTGCGTGATGAAGATTTCTCTGACCTGTCTGGTTTTGCCAAAAGAAAAAGTATCCCTTTCATCTCAGCAACCTATCCCAACGATGGAGGTATTACCGAGAACCCCTATCTCGTTATTGTAAACAGTACACTGAAATCGCATTGCGAGTCTATTTTTTCATTTCTTTTACAAAACCATGGCACTGATAACATTATACATGTGCGCAAAAAAGGCAGCCAGGAAGACCGCGTGGCTGGTTATTTTAACACTCCCAACAAAACTGAAGAAGGCAATCTGTTAAAAATTAAAACAACCATCCTAGATAGTAATTATTATTTGCTTAAAAATAGTTTGGACAGTAACCAGCAAAATATCATCGTTGCCGGGAGTTTGGATGAAGATTTTGCCAGAAGCATCTGTCTGGCTGCATCAGCATTAAAAAAGAAATACCGTATCACACTTATCGGGATGCCAAACTGGAACGGGTTCACCAGCCTCTCCGCAAAAGAACTGAAAGATTTTCCGATCCATTATACTTCAGCATATTTCAATAATAAATCGGACGATAAAAGCAAGATGATACAAGATCTTTACCTGAAAAAATACAAAGGCAAACCTTCAGAGTATGCGTATAAAGGATTTGAAATGATGCATATGTTTAGCCAATTGTTAGCCAGCTATCCTGCAAGTATAATGGCTCACCTCAATGAATATGCCTATATTGTTTTTTGCGCTTATAATTTCAAACCGGTTTATTTAAACAAATTCAAAAGCATCCCTGATTACTACGAAAACAAACATATTTATTTTTTGAAAAAGCTAAACGGAGTGGTTTCGAAAGCATGGTAGTTGGTAATTTAGTAATTGGGAATTAGTGATTAGTAATAGGTATTTCAAATCCTCACTATAATTGTCAACTTTCCACTGTCAATTATCCATTATCAATTGTACGCTCTTTGTCAATTAAAAAAAGCCCTACAACTTTTGTTGCAGGGCTTTTAAAAATATCAAAACTGTTTAAAACTTCATTACCCTTCTGGTGAGCTTTTCAGCACCCTGAGTGGTTTCAATTATATAAGAACCAGCCTTCAGATCCTGACCAAATGTAGTAGTTTCAAAAGGCATCACGGTAAACTTACGAACCAGGCGGCCCTGGATATCTAATATCCTAACGATTACTTTCTCCTTACCTGCACTGATTACCTGCAAGTTGAATTGGCTGGTAGTTGGATTTGGAAAAATATCCATCGTCATTTTATCAGTAAAGATTTGTGGTTCGCTCTGCTCTGTATTGCTTCTTGTGAAATTTGGAACACATGCCGGCAACTTGATGGTTACTGAACGGGTATTGCTGCTTGAACAATTGTTTAATGCCGTAACCGTAACAGCTCCAGAAATAGCTGTTGAAGGATAGGAAACGGTAATGCTTGTAGTACCTGCACCACTTACCAAAGTACCTGATGCGGGAATTGTCCATACCAATGAAGTAGCATTGCTCGGTAGTGATACGAGCGAGTATGTGTAAACACGGTTCGGACAAGCAGCAGTCTCTACGATGTCTATTCCTCCCGGTGTGCCTGCATTCAAACGACTAACAGATAAACTCCTTACTGAACTGATTCCGCATCCGTTACTTGCAGAAACCTGCACAATACCACCTGTGAAGCCGCTGTTGAACACTACTTCAACAATGGTATCATTTACACCAGCTCCATTCGGATGGCTGGTTATAGAAGCATTACCGGTTATGCTCCAGCTGTAAGATAGAGCATTGGCTAATTTTGGAATCCGGTAGGTAGCAACCGTTCCTGATGGGTTTGTTGAAGAAACCATTAGTTCGCATACATTGGTAGGTCCGGAAATCAAACCCGGGGCAGACAATACCGAACGGTTTATGGTAATATTACGTGGTGAACTCACATTGCAATTCACGGACTGAACCTGTAACATAGTGCCGGAAACAAAACTATTATCGAAAGCAACAGTGATGATTGTATCATTCACACCGGTTCCAGCAGGATGCGATAAGATGGTCATACCAGCCGGAACCGTCCAGATATAACTGATAGCTGAATTTACTTTCCTGATGGAGTAAGTAGCGATATTGGCTGTACCGATAAATGTACAAGCATTGTTAGGCCCTGTGATGGCACCCGGAATACTGGTAGATGCTGCAGTTAGCGTCAATTGCCTGTCGCCACTGGTGAAACAGTTAGAAACAGATTTCACCTTCAGGATACTTGTAGAGAATCCGCTGTTTATGGTTACATTGATGCTGGTAGTACCTTGTCCGCTAACTAATGTTACATTGCTTGGCACAGTCCACACATAAGAAGTAGCATTGGCTACCGGATCAATGCTGTAAGTAACTTGAGTAGTTGTTCCTATGAAACTACATACATTAGTTTGACCATTAATAACAACAGGAGCGGTAGGAATCAAACGGGAAATATTCAAAGACCTTGCAGAACGAGACCCGCAGTTTGAATTGGCAACCACACGAATCACTCCGGTATTGAAATTGTTTGCATAACTCACCTCAATGCTGGTGGTACCCTGTCCACTCACTAAACTAATTCCTGTTCCTTGTACCGTCCAGGTATACGATGTAGCATATTGTACTGCTGCAACGGTATAGGTTGCTGTGGTTGGCTGATTAACAAAAGGACATGCATTGGTTGGTCCGTTGATAGCAACTGGTATTCCAGGAATATTCTTTAATACAATCAGAGAACTTGGCGCTCCGATACAACCTTCCGCAGAAACCGTACGTACTTTAAACTGGCTGTTGGTTAAGGCAAAACTATTATCGAATATAACGCTGATACTGGTAGTACCTTGTCCACTTACTAATGTTGTACCAACCGGAATATCCCATTGATAAGCACTTACTCCGGGAACCGGGTCGATGCTGTAAACAGTTGGCGTAACAGAGCCAATCAGTGGACAAGCATCTGTTGGTCCCGAGATGAGTCCGGCAGTTGCTGGCAATGGGTTCACCGTTATGTTGATGGTATTTGAAGTAGCCGGGTTACCCGTTGTACAGGTTTCACTGGAAGTAAGTTGCACACTGATGGCATCTCCATTTACCAAAGTAGTGGTGGTATAAGTTGAAGCAGTTTCACCACCGATCGGGGTAACGCCATTATACCACTGATAAGCCGGTGAAGTTCCGCCATTATCCGGGGTAGCCGTAAACGTTACTGAGGTTCCGGCACAGATGGTTGAACCGGGGTTTGCAGCGATACTCACACTCACCGGAACAAGGGCATTCACCGTCATGTTGATGGTATTTGAAATAGCCGGGTTACCCGTTGTGCAGGTTTCACTGGAAGTAAGTTGTACACTAATAGCATCTCCATTTACCAAAGAAGTGGTAGTATAAGTTGAAGCAGTTTCACCACCGATCGGGGTAACTCCATTGTACCACTGATAAGCCGGTGAAGTTCCGCCATTGCCCGGGGTAGCCGTAAACGTTACTGAGGTTCCGGCACAAATGGTTGAACCGGGGTTTGCAGTGATACTCACACTCACCGGCAAATCTATACAGGTGGTAGCACTGATTACATTAGAATTTGCAGAAGCTACTGCACCATTGGTAGCACGAACCCTGTAATAATAAGTGGTTCCCGGAGTTAGTGGCGAAACCGTTTCAGAAGTGCCTGTCACCGCTCGATTTTCATATCCTGCAAGGAAGAAGGCAGATTTACCCTGTACATCAATATCATCAATCCTGCTTGTACCAGTACCTACGGAACCGCCATTAACTGAAGTATTGGAGGTCATGATCCAACGGATTGAAATAGAAGTTTGATTATCACAAGCAGACGGCAAATTTAGGTTTGATACCACACCGTTAGTAAAATTGTCTGCTACAGTAATTACACCTGAGGGTACATCTGTAAAAGCTCCTGCTCCCACTTTATATTGTAATTTGAAATCACGTGGGCCGGTACCTGAAGAACGTTGTTTTGAAGAAATGGTCAGCTCATACAAACCAGTTGTATTTAAATCAATTTGCCAGTATTTAGTATCGGAACCGCTACCCCATGCATTTGCGGTTGCTGCCCTGGTTGTGGCACCCGTTACATCACCAATTGTACCTCCATTAGAGGTAAGGGTTTGTGCCGCATTGTTGCTGTTTGAGGTACTTGGTGTTACTATTGTTCCATTTGTTGGGAACGTCCATGCCGCAAAAGAAGCAACTGTTCCTAAGAAATTAGGAGAAGTTCCTACATCCAAACGATAACCGGTTGCATTGGTAACTGCGCCCCAATTGGCTAAAAAGCTGCTTGAGGTAATAGTTGTGGCAGTAGTAGCTATTGGAGCATCAAGCACTAGCTGATCTGTTGTAAAACTCTGCTGGTTGCCATATACCGTTGTAATTCCATTAGAAGCATACGCTTTAAAATAATAGGTGAGCCCCGAACCCAATCCGCTGATACCGGCAGAGAAAACACCGGAAGATTGATTGGCTGATGGCACCTGAATTCCTGTGCCATTTGTAAAGTTATTGACCAAACTGTATTCAAACCCATAACCGGTAATGGTGCTGCAAACCTCGGTAAAACTACCATTAAGGGTAGCCGAAGCTGAAGTAATTAATGAAGCAGCATCGGTTGTAGCGGTACCGATTGTGTTGATACAGGCGCCGTTAACGTTCACGCTTATACTTGAAGCACCTCCCCCACCAATGTTGATGGTGCTGTTATTGCTTCCGGTTGCAGTTGGGGTAAACTTTACATAAACAGGAAAATCATATGATCCGCCTGCCTGTGGCTGATTAACACTTGATTGATAACTTAAATTATCCAATGAAAAAGTATATGCCGGATTTGGCGAACTGATTGTGATGTTACTGTTGTTAAGGTTTGATCCCGAAACAGTAAAGCTGTTAGCACCAGCTGTTACATTTAAACATACATTTCCAAAATCGCTTATGGTTGTTGCAGTTAAAGTTGGAGTTGAGGCAGCTAAAGTAGTTCCACTTCCCGCAGTACTGAAGTTTGTTTCTACGTTGCTTCCGTTGCGTGCTTTAACATCAAAACTATAGGTGGTAGAAGCTGCTAGCCCGGTAACAGTAACCGTACCCCATTGCGAATTGGTGCGCCAAACCGGAGCTGCACTTAATGACCCATCAGCCTGAACATAATTACCACTTCCGGTTTCACGGATAGCAAATGTGGTAATGGCAGGATTTCCGTTTACGCTGAGTGTAATATCAAGAGAACTGTTAGTAGCCCCGTTAACTGAAGGTGTGCCCGGTACATTGGCAAGGGTATAGAAACTTGATTCTGTTCCAAATCCTGTTCCGGCACTGTTGATGGCATAAGCTCGGTAAAAATATTGAGTATTAACAGCGAGTGGAGTAAGACTGCTGGTAAAAATACCCGTTGTTCCTGTTTCACTGGTACCACCGGTAGGGTTAACTGAAGTTCCGTAATAAACTCCCCGGTCAGAAACAGCAGCACCTCCATCGGAAGTTACATCACCGCCGGAAACGGCATCAGTGGCAGTGATTAAAGTTACAGCAGTAGTTGAAACGGTTGGTACAATAGGTGCAACAGTTACTGCACCATTAACAGTTATGGCACTAGGACCACCAGTACCTGTTGAAGCAAAAGTTGCACTACACCCGGTAGTACTTCCTACAACCCGGAATGTGATGGAAGTGAGGCCATTAAACCCCGAGGCTGGCAAGGTTACTGAACCCGCTTGTTGGCCTGAACAAGCTGGTGTATAAGTACCTAATGAACTTGCGTAAGCATCAACACTTGATCTTAAAGTATATAAATTTGGGCCGGTGCCAGAACTACCCATAGTTAGGCTTATTGTTTGTCCATTCAGGTTTAAAAGATATCCTGCATTGGCACTTATGGTAATAGTTAGATAATTTGAAGCTGTCCAATTGCTTGAACTAAACCTGGCACTAGATGAAGTAGCTGTTAAAATTACACGCGCCAAATCAGCCACATTTACATTGGCAGCTTTTGTAGTTGCAGCTCTTGGACTGGAAGTTACACCAGACCAAGGCCCTGCCCATGTGGCCAATTGGGCAGATGCAAAGAAATTCATCATCAAAAAAGCACAAGCTAATGCGATTGCTTTTGTGAAGTTGAAATGAACTGTTGTTCTTGTAAAAACTTTCATAATATATGTGGTTTGTTATGCCGAGTATGATGAACCTGCAAAACTTAAATTAAAAAAGTTTATGCAAGTGCTAAAAAAATCCTCATAGGTTCAGAAATCTTCCAAAAGAGTTATTGTGGAAGCGTTTAAGTAGGTTTCGGATGTTTCGGCGGCGAAGGTACAGCATTTCAGATTCAGTAAGTTTGTACATAAATGATTTTTGTATTATGTTTTCCACATCTGTAAAATTTCAATATTGAGCAGATTTTCCGTTTAGTTGCAATCTTTTCAAAATCCAATCAAGAGATTTTTTTTTGAACGAATCTTTAATTCAATGAACGGATATGGTTAAATGGCTTTCTTTCTTACCTATTCATCATAATCTCAACTGAAATAAAATAACAGTAAAAGTTTAGTATGATGTTGTAACAGCGATTATCCCGGAAAAAATGGGTGTTTTAACGGGTTGTATCATATACTAATAATTCTATTTTTGATTTGTAATAGAGAAATTGAAGTACAAGTTCTCTTTGCAACGACTCGTTTTTCATCCGCACCAGAAAAAAAATATAAAGAAACATTACTGTCCGAGATAAAAAGGAAAAAATAAAAAATGAGCGAAATATTTTTAGATAGGGTTCAAAACATATAGGTTTAGTTTACCACAACTTATACCAATGTGATTTATATAATATGCCAATATTTTATAAATCTTACAGTGGTAAATGCCGATGGTATCAAACAAATACTACAATGAGGCGATAGCCGATATTGGACTATATTGTTTGTCCAATCGGTATAAATTAAGCATCATTCCACCTCGTTTAGTGGCTCACGAAGCAAAAAAAACATAATCACTCATGCATTGTGCCACAAACTCAGGTAAAATAACTCATGCCAGTTCGGTTAACATTGGCATTTTTTATCCAGCAAAATGCGGTTTCGAGAAAAATAAAAGTGGATTTTTTGAATAAACATTTTGAATAATCGTTTTAAAAATTTAACTTTATTTTACAATCAAAAGAAATCTAACTCAATCCGTTTAGAGCATCCCAAATATCAATAAATTAGGAGGGCAGATGGTTCAACTTCCTCAATTAGTACCAATATCAGCAAAGATTTCAATCTTTAAGAGCATGAAAACCTTATCCTTAGAAAGTCGCTCATGGGTCTAATGCCAACAAACCACAAACCCAATATCCCTTAATATCCAGGAATTTTACATACGTCTTATAAAAGGGCGCACATTTACCTATTTGCATACCTCTAAATATCCGTGAAACTAACCTTCGTTTTCAAGTACGATCAGGCACCAACTTGATAACCTGTGATTAACCAAATATCGAAAGGAATTAACAAATTAACCTTATACGTACATTTATTATAAAGTATTTTTGTAAAAAATTTTAATCATTTTTAGAGATAAATGCCTGTGTTATATAATATTGGAACAATATTTGCAAATAAAAAAAGAATAGATGAATGGTTTATGAATTATAGCTTTTGATCACTGCAAGCTATTGCTCTTTTCAATTAAAGCGAGATGATAAATAATGCCAATATGACATAATAAATAACATTTAAATAAATAAATAATTAATTTTTACTCATATACTGCGTTTATAAGGTCTTAAACTTAAAATAATATAGCTCCATGACAAAAATAATAATTGCCAAAAAAACACTTATTTTTTTGTCAATCCTAATTCCATCCGTTTTATTTGCGCAGGGTGAATTTATCACCCGCTGGAATTTTGCCACTGCAGGTAGTGGCGCTACCCAATTAAGTTTTGGCACCGAAACCAGTGGAACCCTAAATTACTACTGGCAAGAAGTAAGTCCTGGCACAGCAACAGGTTCGGGCTCCTTCTCAGGTACTACCTTGACCATTAATGGTTTACCAAGTGGCGCTACCATACGTTTGGGTATTTACCCAACCAATTTTCAAAGAGTAAGCATCAATGAAAGTCAAGATAAAATCAGATTGTTGGGTGTAGAACAATGGGGCTCAACGGTATGGACCAGTATGGCAACCGCATTTTATGGTTGTATTAATTTAAATATAACCGCTACGGATATTCCTGTTTTAAATTCGTGCACGAGCATACAAAGTATGTTTCAAAATTGCAGAACCATAAATGGCCTTACTAACATCAATTTCTGGAATACTGCGGCTGTTACTAATTTGGTGGTAACGCCGATTAATACAAGCGGCATGATACGGTTATCGAAGACAACCAGTATTGTCTGTACATCGGTTAGGCCATCTCCGGCAATGTCAAAGATTACACTCATGATTAGCAGTGGCTTAGCCAATTATACTGCTTCTGAAAGAAAACTCATATAATGAAAAAATTAGACCTAAATACAATGAAAAAGTTTCAGAATTTAGTGCAAATCTCATTTTTATTAGTGATGTTGTCGTTAACAAAAGCGAATGCCGCCACTATCACCTCCGCTGCCACCGGCAACTGGAGTACCGGCGCCACCTGGGTAGGGGGCATAGCACCCGTTGCAGGCGACGATGTAATCATAGCCACAGGCCATACCGTGACCCTCACCGCAGCGGTGGACATCACCACGGGCAATCTAACGGTAACTGGTACACTGGCACTTGCCGGATTCAACCTAACGGCCGGCTCGCTCAGTGGAGTGGGCAACATTGGCTCCGCATCCGGTGCGCCGACGCTCACCGTAGGGAGCAACAACAGCAACACCACATACTCAGGTATCTACAGCGGAACCGGCGCAGTGCTTAAGAAGTTAGGTACAGGAACGCTCATACTATCTGGTGTAAATACGTATACAGGCTTTACGGATATTTCAGGGAACGGATCCCTTAAACTAGGTGCTTCCGGAGTTATTTCTGATAACTCTACATTGACTATGTATGGCGGCACATTCGATATGAATGGTTTCAGCGAGACAATTGGCTCAATAGATAGTTATTGGGGGGGCAATATCACAAGCAATGCGCCAGGAGCGGTTACACTTACGCTGAGCTCGGGCAGTTTCAACGGCGTCATCAGTAATGGAAGTGGTACCTTAGCACTAAACAAGATTGGCAGCGGAATACTCAGATTAGGCAATAACGGGAATCCCGGCTCAGGCGTCCATACCTATACCGGAGGCACTACCATCGCAGCAGGAACACTGTCGCTTTATGCTGGAACTATTGTAGGCAATGTGGTAAATAATGGTAAGCTTACTTTTGACCAAACTAATTTTTATTCACCAAGTTCTACTACTTTTAACGGGGTTATATCCGGAACAGGATCTGTAGACAAAACAGGAATATCAAAAACACTCATCCTGACCGGCGCAAGTACCTACACAGGTGCAACAACAATTTATGCTGGTACACTCAAATTGGGAGCAAACAATGTGCTGCCCGATGCTTCTGATATTATTTTTGATGACACTTACAGCCAGAATTTGCGTACTTTGGAAACAGGGGGATACAATGAAACGGTGGGTAAGCTGATTATTATAGGTGGCACTAGTGCGACGGCCACCATTCAACTTGGCGCGGGTAATCACTCGCTTAACTTTGCTAATTCGAGCACTCCTGCTTGGCCGACCAACGCTTTGCTTAGCGTTACCGGATGGACCGGAACTGGAGGGTCAAGTGGTACCAGCGGCAAAATATTCTTTGGCAGTCCCACTGGATTAACAGCCACTAAGTTGTTTCAGACACAATTTAATGGATTCTTGGGCACCCCTATTCTTTTAGGTTCCGGAGAGCTTGTTCCTCCCGTTGCACCGCCCACTTATACCTGGAATGCTACTTCAGGATCTGCCGACTGGCAGGCGTCGGGAAGCTGGACACCCGCCCGCACCACACCTTCTGTGAGCGATGTGTTGCAATTTGCGAATGGAGGCACATCAACGGCTACCAACGTGCCTACCCAAACAATTAGTCAGCTTTTTATGAGTGGTAACACAGCGGTGACCCTTCAATCGGCATCTGCTGCAGGCCACACCATTACAATCTCTGGCAACTCCGGCTTAGATTTGATTATCCCCGGTGGTTCGGCGCTCACCCTGGGCAGTGGTTCCAATGCAATGAGCATGAATTTTTCCGGCACGCCTGATATCAGGATAAAGGTTCGCGGAACGTTTACAGTCAGCAATAGCAATCCGCTCAATACGCTCACCACAACCAATGCCAAATTCTCCGTAGTGGGCAATAAAAATACCGCTCCTTTTGGCAACCTTTTCATGGGCGGTACACTGATCGGAGATGTGGAAGTGAGCAATGAAACATGGGATAACACCGCAACCGAATCGAATGCCTACATCACGTTCAATAATCTGCATGATTATGTATACAATGGTAAGATCATCGGTTCCACTTGTTGTACGGGGGTGTCGGGGTTTACCAAAAGCGGCTCAGGCAAGCTGACTTTTGCTCAGCCACAAACCTACGGCTTTTCGGTTACTATCAATGGCGGTACGCTTTCCATTAATAATCCAGCCTATGGAGCCAATTGGAATGGCATAACGGAAATCGATCTCCTGAACGGAGCAACCTGGGAGTTTACAGAGAATATTGGCCTTGGCAAAAATATCAAACTTGGAGCGGGCGGCGGTCAGATCAAAGTGAGCCCCAGTAGAACGCTGACAATAGGAAACGTCAGCAGCTTCAACTTCAGTAATTTAATTGGAATCGGCAGCATGACAAAAACCGGAGGTGGTATGCTTGTTTTAGACAATGCCACCACCTATACCGGCGCCACAATTATCAGCGAAGGTACCCTACAACTGGGAGTAACTACCACAAGCACAATTGCTGCCTTATCAGCCAGCAGTGCCATCACAAATAATGCGAATCTCGCTTTCAATCGCTCCAATACATGCACACAAGGGGTTGATTTTGCGAATTCAATCACAGGTACCGGTAATGTCTCTCAGATCGGAACTGGTACATTGGTATTATCAAGTGGCAACAACTTTTCAGGCACCACAACGATTACCCAAGGAATTCTAATGCTTGGAGCAGCGAGTGCAATTCCCGATGCTTCGAATGTAATACTTGGAGGTGGTACATTAAGGACAGGCGCTACTTCAGGATTCAATGAAACAGCGGGCACCTTACGACTCACCGCAAACGCTACCATTGCCCTTGGCACCGGTTCGCATAGCCTGAACTTTGCAAATTCCAGCGCGCAAAGCTGGACTGGTGCAGCCATCATGACCATCACAGGCTGGACGGGAACAGCAGGCGCCAGTGGCACGGCAGGCAAGATTTTTGCAGGCACTAATGCGACAGGCCTTACTGCTGCTCAGCTTGCGAAGATTAATTTCTCCGGTTATACACCCGGAGCTGATATACTCTCTACCGGAGAAGTGGTTCCGACAAACTGCAAAGCCCTCGTAGCATCTTCCACACCCACGCTTTGTATCAATACGTTATTAACGAATATCACGCATACCACCACAGGTGCAACAGGCATAGGCGTTGCAACAGGTTTACCTGCCGGTGTTACTGCTAGCTGGGCAACTAATATAATTACCATCAGCGGTACGCCAACTGCTTCTGGAATATTTAACTACAGCATTCCTCTCACAGGTTGCACAGGTTTGCCTGCCACAGGAACGATTACGGTACGTGCCAACGCTGCTATCAGTTCACAATCTACAGCCACCCAAACCCGTTGTATCTCTCTTGCATTTACGCCAATTACCGTAACAGCAACTGGCGTTGGATTGACTTACCAATGGTACAGAAATACGACAGCAAGTACAACAGGAGGAACATCATTAGCAGCAGCCAATGGCGCACAAACCAATAGCTACACACCGCAGTCAAACGTTGCAGGAACATTATATTATTATTGCATTGTTTCCGGAACTTGTGGTCCAGCGGTAACCAGTGCTGTTTCGGGAGCATTTATTACCAATGTACTTAGTAGCGCCAGTTGCGGTGCCTTTATCACCCGCTGGAATTTAGCTACAGCAGGTAGTGGCACTAACCAATTAAGTTTTGGCACCGCAACCAGTGGTACCGTAAATTACTATTGGCAAGAAGTAAGTCCAGGCTCGGCAACAGGTTCGGGCTCCTTTTCAGGCGCTACTTTAAACATTACTGGTTTGCCGACGGGTGCTACCATACGTTTGGGCATTTACCCAAACAATTTTCAAAGAATAAACATCAACAATGGTGCAGATAGAAGCAGATTGTTGGATGTAGAACAATGGGGCGCAACGGTATGGACCAGCATGGCAACCGCATTTTTTGGTTGTAATAATTTAAACATAACTGCTACGAACCTTCCTGTTTTAACTTCGTGTACCTCCATGTTTCGAATGTTTGAAAGTTGTACAACCCTAAATGGCCCTTCTAATATCAATTCTTGGAATACTGCGGCTGTAACTAATATGAATTCGATGTTTTACTTAGCTTCATCTTTCAATCAAAACATCGGAAGCTGGAATACTGCTAATGTAACGGATATGGGTGGCATGTTCAGGAATGCCAGTTCCTTCAATCAAAACATAGGCAGCTGGAATACTGCTTCGGTAACCACTATGCTTAACCTGTTTTTCAGCGCCTCAGCCTTTAATAATGGGGGAAGCAGCACCATCAATAATTGGAATACTTCAACGGTAACCACAATGACCAGTATGTTCAATAATGCCGCAGCCTTCAATCAAAACATAGGCAGCTGGAACTTGAATGCCACTGTTAATTTAAGCAATATGCTAGACAATTCTGGTATGGATTGTTCTAACTATGCTGCCACGCTTGTTGGGTGGCGTGCGAATCCAACCTGCCCGACCAGTAGATCTCTTGGTGCTACCGGCAGAACCTATGGCCCTACAGCCACGGCAGCCAGAGCCAATTTGGTTTTAGCAACCGGCAGTGGCGGTAAAGGATGGACCATTAC
>Ga0164293_10000168_pt1 | contig 45886 bp, 48 predicted proteins | sample GEODES118metaG_FD_111487 | JGI IMG/M metagenome (GOLD analysis project Ga0164293, IMG submission 111487) | Eutrophic lake water microbial communities from Lake Mendota, Wisconsin, USA - GEODES118 metaG | ecosystem: Environmental > Aquatic > Freshwater > Lake | place: USA: Lake Mendota...
CCCGTGCTTACAGCGGACGGGTATAAGAAAGCAAAAGATATTGTTATAGGAGACACACTATCTACGCTAGACTTTGACGATATAACATACGGAGCAGACAATTGTTCGTTTGGAGATGTCACAGCAGAATGTTCAGAAATAGTAAATTCATGGTCAGTTAATGAGTTAAAGAATCATAAACTATTAAATTCTAAAATAACTAATATTTTAACTGAATCTCATAATAAAACTATGGTTATTAACGACGATCAAGATAAGAGATTTTCATTAAAAGAAGATGTTTTAATTTATAAAAATAATAAATATGTTATTGTTACAGTTGAAAACTTATCTGTAGGAGATTCTTTAGTTATTTACTCAGATGAATCTATTAATATTGTTCCAATAACTAGTTTAAATATTATAAAAGAGAAAACAAATACAATTCTTTTCTATAGAGAGCCATACGGCATGATTATTGCTGGAGGTATGCTTGCATACAATGGATGCCCCATCCATATGTTGACTAACTAGATATTAAATGCTAAAGTAGGAATATGAATAAAATAGAAATATTCCCAGGTATATGGAAATTTGAAAATGTTTTTGATACCTCGTTTGACGTAGTAAGCAAAATTGAAAAATCTGTCTCAAAAGGAGAGTGCTCCTGGACTAAAGCTCAAGTAGGGCTGGAAGAAACAGATACAGAATATAGAGACTGCTATGATTTTAAGCTAAGCGATTTAGGTAAAGATCACAAAATATATAAATATCTTTATGAATCTCAAAAACCTTACGTTGACGCATATTGTGACTATTATCAAATAAAGATGGGTTTTTGGGAATGGACTAATGTTGTTAAATATGGTCCAGGACAATATTTTAAAGAGCATGCAGATCATGGATGGTCATATATATCTACAGTCTCATTAGTTTCTTATCCTAACGACGATTATCTTGGGGGAGAGTTAGCTTTTCCAAAATTAAAAATTTTTGAAAAGCCAAAAGCTGGTGACCTTTATGTATTTCCCTCTACATATTTGTTTTCTCACATAGCTATGCCAGTAAGATCTGGCACAAAATATTCATTTGTAACAATGCTTGATTACAATGACGATACTCATACAGTAGAGTATGAAGACTACATAGATAGAAAGTACGGTATAAAATAATGTTTTCTCCTAACGCAGAATATTTACATTATGGAATTGTTGTCTATAGAGATGTTTTTACAAAAGAAATGGACCTTGTAAACAGACTAGAAAATTCTTTAAGTGAGAGCGAAGGTAAATATAAGTGGAATCAGTCTCAAACTGGTTATGCACATACAGATTTAAAATATAGAGATGCACACGATTTTAAAATTAAAAGAAATAGCGATGATAGTCTAATGCTATCAATGCAGTATGTTAATAAAGACAATAAAAAAGAGGCCGAGATAGAGTTAGAAAAAATTTGGGAAGACTCTTATAAGGCACAGCTAAAGCCAGTTGAAGAATATCGGAATGCTTTTGGACTTGCCCCATTAAACTATTGGGAGTCATTTAACTTTGTTAAGTATGGACCAAACCAACACTTCCAGGTTCATTCAGATCACGGATACTCCTACATTTGTGTGCTTTCTTCTGTTGGATATATTAATGATGATTACGAAGGCGGAGAGCTTTTCTTTGATAAGTTTAACTTAAAGATTAAACCAAAAGCAGGAGATCTTTATTTATTCCCGTCTTCTTATATTTATTCTCATGCAGCAATGCCAGTAACAAGCGGAACAAAATATTCAATTGTTACTATGTTAGATTATCTAGAAGCTCCACACACGCCAGACTATCGTGATATTGAAAAGAGATATACAGAAGGTTATGTATAAAATAAAAGCTTATGTTTCTTCTGAAGATGCTGCTACATTGTCTCCTTTACAGGCAAAACGTGAGTGGATGGAGCAAACATATGACAGACATGCGTATACTTGTTTTCCAGTAACTTTAACAAATACTCTTGGTTGGTCATTATCTTTTCCAGAAGACATAACTTTTATTTGGGATGGAAAATCAGATTCTAGTAAAGATCACGTAAAAATTCTTGCTGGACATAAATATTGCTACACAGAAAGAGCTAATGCAACTATAAGTTTTAAAACAGGATTAATTTTTAAAACTGAAGAAAATGTTAGCCTACTTGGAATGCCAGCCCCTAATTACTTTTTAGATGGGGCTCAACCTTTTACAACAGCAATAAGCACTTCTTTTTATACTGCAGAATTTCCAGTAGCGTGGAGAATAACTAAGCCGTATACTCCAATTACAATTCCAGCAGGACACCCAGTAATATCAATAATACCAGTGTCACTTGGCGAAATCGAGCTTTCAGAAATAGAGATGCTAAATAAAAACACTATGCCTATTTCTCCATATGCAGATAAATATAATGAAACAGAACATATTAAATATGTTGCAAGGCTTGCAGAAGAAAACAAGTGGACTAATTTTTATCGTGATGCTGTAGATTATTTAGGAAATAAATTGGGTAAACATGAAGTTAAAAGTTTAAAACTTAAGGTGGTAAATAATGCCAAAAATTAAATTTGGTTCTGCAAGACCTTATAATAATGAAGATGAGCACAAGTCTTTAGAGCCAGGTCCAGCTAAAAATTTTATGCCAAATTGGTGGAAAGATGCAACAAAATATTGGGTTGATGATAACGGAGATCCAATAATGGCAGCATACAATAAAGATGATGAACTAGAAAAATCTTTAGGGTTTAAATCTTGTCCAGCACTCCTAGATGTTTTTTCAACAGGATATGTTTTAAGAACTCCGACAGACATAATGTTTGCCCAGTATGATGGAGAGCCACATGTAATTATTGATCCAAAATATAAAGATTTTTGTGAAGCAAGAAGTAGCATGCCACAGTTTGAATATCCTCATGGATATAGCAAAAAGCATTTTCATTGGTGGCCTAATTGGGGAATACAAATGCCAGATGGATATAGTGCTTTAGTAACCTCTCCTCTTAATAGAAATGATTTACCATTTTTAACAGTTAATGGAATAATAGATAGCGATAGGTATACTTTGCCAGGCTTAATGCCATTCTTTTTAAAAGAAGGGTTTTCTGGTTTAATTCCAAAAGGAACACCGTTTGCTCAAATATTTCCGATAAAGCGTGAGGCTTGGATTTCAGAGATGGTATACTATAGTAATGACGAAATGTACGATAGGCACATGTCAATCGTATCAAAATTTAGAGTTAAATTTGGCGGAGTTTATAAAAAAACAACTTGGGTTAAAAAAAGCTATGAATAAGGAGAAAAAATGGACAATATAATTTCTTTCGATAGTGACGTTTTGTTTAAAAGCGCTCACGACGATGATATCATTCAAAATCATGATTCTTTAGAAGAGGGTAAGCATATTAGAACTGCTAGAAAGTCAATCACCCCTTCAGGTTATTTTGGGTCTGGTCCAGAGATGATAGGCGAAATAGAAAATTTTCTTACAGAAGAAGAGTGCGATTATCTAGAAAATTTTGCCAGAAACAATAAGATCTGGGATGTAACCGAATCTCATTATAATGAAAATGGCACAATTATTTATGATCACAGACCATGGGAAAATAGAGTAGCTACACTAAACACCTTAATGAAAGCAGATCAAAAAGTTGTAGACATGCTTCGTGAAGTAATAGCAAGATTTAAACCAGTTATAGAAGATTTTTTTGGTGTTGTAGAAGTTGAGCCAACAAACCCAGCTATAGTTAGATGGCCAGTAGGAACTTTTCAATTTCCACATGCAGATAAAGAATTACACGAGGGTCCAGATGCAGGAACTGAAAACGACTTCCCTTGGTATGACCTAGGAACAATATTTTATTTAAACGAAGATTATGAAGGAGGGGAGCTTCATTTCCCATTACAAAAAATTGCATTCAAGCCAAAAAGAAGAGCGGTATATTTTTTCCCAGGAGACAAAAATTATATTCACGGAGTAGATAAGGTTACAAAGGGGACAAGATATACATCTCCATGGTTTTGGACTATTAAACAATTAACAAAGGAAGACAAGTGATTAGTCAAGAAATTTTAGATAAATATCCAACAATTAAAGAGTGGAAAGACGACGTCTTTACTGTTGAAAATTTTATTTCCGAGCAAGAAGCAGAAGCTATGATTAAATATTTAGAATCATTAGTTGAAAGTGGAAGACTTAAATGGAATCAAATTTCTTTTTATGACTCTTTTGCAATGGGATTCTGGGACTCAGATCCTACTCTGCCAGAGTTTGGCCTACCAGAAGACTACTTTAACAGATTAAAGTTTAAATTTAAAAAGTGTGGCGAAGATATATTTGGACATAAATTTGCTGAAATTAGTTATCATGCTCAAAAGTGGGTAGAAGGAGCTTTCGCAGATTTTCATTCAGACAATTCAAAAGACGGTAAGCCAACAGCGTTTGAAAGAAGTCGATATGCTGGATTCTTATACTTAAATGATGATTTTGATGGAGGCATATTAAACTTTCAACATTATGATATAGCAATAAAGCCAAAGGTTGGCTTATATGCAATATTTAAAGGCGGACATGGTAATGAACACGAAGTCACTCAAGTCAAAAATACTAGAAGAGATAGATATACAATAGGATCTTTTTGGGATGACGCTAGAATGGAATATACAGACGAACAAAGGCAAAGATGGGCTGATGAATTAGCTGCAACTAGAAAAGAACAAGATTTGTCTTACGATCAATGGGCAAAAGACAAAGCTGCTGGAAATGCTCCAATTTATAAGGGTAAGGGTGAATAGTAATGAATAATGTTAATGTTAAAGATTTGACAGAAAATCTTACAATTTTTGCTGATAAGATATTTGTTTTTAAAAATGTTATAAATTTAATGGAAAGCTGGCCTAGAGAGCTAGAAGAGTTAGATGCAAGATTCGAAGATGAAAAAACATTTAATATAAAAGGAAACCCATTAAAGCAGCTAAGTCCTTGGTTGCCATGGCCTGCAAACGATGACCCAGAGTATTTTTATGGTAGAACTAAAACAGGGCATTTTATATTTAACCATTCTTCTGAGCCATCTGGAGGAGATTTAATTGCCTATGATCTTGTAGAGGTTATGAGAAAAGCAGCAGAAGAATTAGCTCAAAAATATTTTAATAGATTAGATATAAAGGACATCCCTCATCTTCCTAGCACCTTTGAAATTAAAGAATACAACACTGGCTCAGACATGGGGCCACATTTTGATGATTTCCCAGGAGACGATAATCAAACAATATTATCTGCTGTTATTTATATTAATGATGACTATGAAGGTGGAGAATTAGCGTTTCCTCAACATAATATTACAATTAAACCAGAATCTGGATGTTTAATATTTTTCCCTTCTACTCCAGATTATATTCATCAGGCAAAAGTTGTTACATCTGGTAAAAAATATTGTGTTCCACTATTTTTCTATAAAAACCCTCCAGTATCAATTTCTGACGATAAGGGCTAAAGTAAATGAGCTACCAGTCAAAAATTATGCAAGAAAATCCAATAGGATTTTGGAGACTTGACGAGAGTAGCGGAACTACAGCATATGATTTTTCAGGATGCTCAAATAACGGAACTTACTCTGGAACCTTTAACTATAATATATTGCCTCTAGTTTCTGGTGGCACAAGAGGAACTTTAATCACAAACTCTTCTTCTATATCTCTTCCAGTAACTAAAAACTATTATGCTGTTACAGCAACAGAAGGTCTAGCAACTAAATATACAAACGATAATGATTTTACACTTGAAGCCTGGATTTACCCCATGTTTTATGGATCTTCTAACGACCCTCAAAAAATATTTGGAACAAATGAGACAGGTATATTTTGGCAAAAAGGTAATATTATTTTTAAAGCTGGTAGCGAATCTGTAGAGTACACATTGCCCTATATTAAAAAATCAATATACGTGATTGCAGTTTATACAACAAAATCTATTATAGTTTATATAGATGGTATTCAGGCTGCATCAAAATCTTTGTCCAATTTTAAATTTTCTGCAACAAATTTTGAGCCATCGATAGGTCCTTGCAATACTGCACAGGATTCTTTTATAGTTGATGCTCCAGCAATATATAGATATGCATTAACAGATGCTGCTATAAAAAAACATTATATAGATGGTAATATCACATCTCCAGCAATTCAAGTTGTATTTCCAGACGAAGGAGTTTTGTTCTCTGGTACTGATGCAAATATAAAATCTACCTATGAGTACTCTTATCCAATTAATAAAAAATGGGAAGACATTTTATCTTCTAACACTTATTATGATAATGAATCTAGGGACGTTTCTTTTTATTCTGATTTATCTGGAGCACAAACATTTGTATATCAAGACGAAATATTGATTCCAAATAGCTTGGGCATATCCACTTCTAAAATTGAATGGAGAGATTCAGAAAATATATCTGTTCGTTCAAGCGTAGATGGCATTAACTGGCAGGTCTGTACTAATGGTAGCCCAGTACCTCAGTATAAAATTGGATCATTTTCTTCAGAATATAAACTGTATCTTGAAATTACAATGACAACAACAGATGTTGCAAAATATAAGCCTGGGCTATCATTTTTTTGCCTAAGTTTTTATTCAGATAGAACTTTATACGCAGACAACTACGGAGACAAAATTACTTCAACCTCTGATTATAATTTATCTTCAATCAGGTACCCAGTATTGTCAAGAAATTATATGAATGGAATTAGGCCCTTATCAGACAAATTTACAATAAACACCCTATCAGATATAAAATCAATAGAAATGATTTACACTCCTACCGCAACTATCGGAAATGGGTTGGTAAATGGATTATCATGGAATAATAGCGGAGCAATAACAAAAAGTAATATAGGCAAGATATACATCAATAACGTAGATATTTCAACCCAATCAAATATATCATCATATTTAATCCCAGAGCAGCCACACCACATAGTGGTTGTTTTTACATCACCAATTACAGGGGCCATAGACCTAAATGTTGGTGGCGGACAGAACTTATATAAAAATATAGCAATATACCAAAAAGAAATTACTGGCAGTATTTGTGACACCCACTTTACCTTGTATACTGGGCAACCTCAGTCTAGCTTAACAGAGCCAGTCGTAACCCTGACAGATAGTGAGCTAAAATACTATAACAATGACTGGGTGGTTATCCAAAGCGTATAATTTGAACATTTTGATGACAAAATGTAGACTTATGTATTAAAGAATGGTATCATTTAATCTATGGATATTAAGTCAACGTTCCAAGGTGCTTTAGAAGAATCAACACTTGGAGTATATGTGTGGGAAATGCCTGATGGCAGATGGATTGGAGATGATGATGGGAATTTTCTTTCGGTCACGTCCAAAAAAAACAATAGATCCAGAATCGATGCTTTGGCTAGAGAAGTTCGCTCATACGGCATATATGAGGGCGGGCCTAAATTTCTTTCAGCAAGAAGAAAAATTGACGACGAAGAATTTGAACACCAAAAACAAAGACTTGATTGGGGACTAGTTCCAGATCCTTTGGATATTGGAAACTATAAGGATGAAATGAAAGCCTTAAAAAATGGGGGAAATAAATAATGGAATTTATTGAAGACGATAATGAAATGCAAGATTCTATTAATATATCTAATGTAGCAGACTGGATGAAATTTAATGCGCCAAGTGCATCTACAGAAACAGACCCATTTAAGGTAGACGGAGAAGAATTACGAAAAATAAATGGACTAGGCTCCTCTTTTCGTAGAAAAATGGGAAGAGATCTTCAAAAAAGATTTGTTGGTATAGACGGAACTGCAACACAGCAAAACTTGTTAGCCCAAGCAATTACTGGCTATGCAATGTTTGATTTAATTGAACCACCTTATAATTTAGAATATCTTTCAAAAATTTATGAAATCTCTCCATACAATTATGCAGCGATAAACGCTAAGGTTTCAAACATCGTTGGCCTTGGTTATTCTTTTGAGGAAACAGGAAAAACAAAAGATGCGCTAGATGAAATTGATGATCCTAAGCAGCTTGAAAGAGCAAGAAATAAAATTAATAGAATTAAAAGAGACCTAGAGCAATGGCTAGAGTCTGTAAATGAAGAAGAAACATTTACTGAAACGCTAGTAAAGGCTTATGTAGATTTAGAAGCAACTGGTAATGGATATATTGAAATCGGAAGAACTGTTGCTGGAAACATTGGATATATTGGACATATCCCAGCAAAAACTATGAGAGTTCGTAGACTACGTGATGGCTTTATTCAATTGCTATATGGCAAGGCTGTATATTTCAGAAATTTTGGAGACCTATCAACAGAGAATCCAATTGCTGGTGCTGAAGATAGGCCTAATGAAGTTATTCATCTAAAGAAATATACACCTACAAATAATTATTATGGAATTCCAGATATTATTGCTGCACAAAATGCAATGGCAGGAAACGAATTTGCTGGTAAGTATAACCTTGATTATTTTGAAAACAAGGCAGTTCCAAGATATATTATTACTGTTAAGGGTGCAAAACTTTCTACAGATTCTGAAAGAAAATTGCTTGAGTTTTTCCAGGTTGGCCTTAAGGGCAAAAACCATAGATCTTTATACATTCCTCTACCACCAGATTCTCCAGATTCAAAGGTTGAATTTAAAATGGAGCCAATTGAGGCTGGCACACAAGAGGGTTCATTTAACACGTATAGGCTTTCAAATAGAGACGAAATATTGCTTGCTCATAGAGTGCCTATAAATAAAGTTGGAACTCCAGCGGGTGTAAACCTTGCGGTAGCTAGAGATGCTGATAAAACATTTAGAGAGCAAGTTTGTGGTCCAGCACAAAATAATTTGGCAAAGAAATTAAATAAGATTATTGAAGAAAAAACAGATGCTTTATTAATTAAATTTAATGAGCTTACCCTTACCGATGAAGATACTCAGTCAAAAATTGATGAAAGGTATTTGCGTATGCAGGTAATTACTCCTAATGAGGTTAGAATTAGAAAGGGTATGATTCCAATTGATGGGGGAGACGAAGTCGTTGATTTAAAGGCTGACGCCGCAGCAGAACAGGCTGCACAGGCTGGAAAAACCAGAGCCCGAGATTCTGAGCGATCTGCAAATTCCCCTGATAAATCTGGGGAGGGCCGTAATGCTAAAGGCGATGGGCGGTCAGCAGAATAATATCTGCTCAACTACTTATTTGCGTTATATAGTATAACGGTATAAAATTAAGCATATGAATATAGAAAAATCCTATTGGTCTGCCAATGGCGAAAGCATTCATCTCTCAGTTCCTTTTACGAAGGTTAACCGTGAGAAAAGAACTGTTTCTGGTTTTGCAACACTAGATAATGTTGATCAAACTGGCGACGTTGTAACAGCAGAAGCAAGCATGAAAGCTTTTGAAAATTTCCGTGGCAACCTACGTGAAATGCACACACCTCTTGCGGTTGGAAAAGTTGTTTCTTTTAAACCAGAAACATTTTATGACCCAACTACAAAATCTTTTTATAGCGGAGTGTATGTTGATGCATATATTTCAAAGGGTGCACAAGATACATGGGAAAAGGTTTTAGACGGAACTCTTTCAGGATTTTCAATCGGCGGAAAGATTAACGAGTCTGACAATGAGGTTAATAAGTCAACAGGTCAATCAGTTAGATTTATTAAAGACTATGATTTAATAGAGCTTTCAATTGTTGACTCTCCAGCAAACGAACTATGTAACATTTTGTCTATTTCAAAAGTTAACGGACAGTTAGTTTTTAAAGGAATAGCAGCAGATGTTAAAATGGAAAATATTTTTTATTGTGCAGAAAGTGATTCTGTTTTTATCTCAACAGACAAAACTTATGTATCACCAGTTACAAATAAACCAGCAGAATTAATAGGTTGGGTAGAAAGTAATGATGTAAATAAAGCAAAAGAGATAGATAAAATTCTTGATGCGTACAAGCAATCAAGAGTGTCGTTGCCTGAAACACAAACAATTGCAAAACAGGCAAACGCAGAAGGAGGTAATGAAGTGTCAGAAAACACAGAAACAGTTGCAGCAGTTGAAGAAACTCCTGTAGCAGTAGAAGAAACACCAGTGGCTGAAGCTCCAGCTGTAGAAGCAGCAGAAGCAGCAGCAGACGCTCCTGCCGAAACTCTGGAAAAAGCAGCCGACGTATCAGAAGTTGAGGTTGATGAACCTGATTTTGCAAAGATGCTTGGCGAAATTAAAGACTTTTTCTCAGAAACTGTAGCAAAGTCAGCAGAACAAAAATCTGCTGAGGTTTCAGCAATTAAAGATTCAGTAGAATCTTTTTCAAAAACTGTAGAAGCTAAGATTACAGAATTGGCAGAACAAAATGCAGCGCTATCAAAAGCAGTTGCAGAAATTAACACGATAATCAACACAGTTGAGAAGCGTGTAGACGCAGTAGAATCAGACACTGCAATTAAGAAGTCCAGTGACCTTGGCGGGTCTCAGGAAGTTTTACAAAAATCCAAATCTAAATGGAACGGTTCTTTCCTCGGTTCCGTACAAGAATTAATCAAATAAGGTAGGTGAAATAAATGAGTAATGAACTATTAGAAAAGGCAGCAGAAGCAGGTACAACAGTATCAACAGGCTTCGGCTCCTCAACAGGTGGTACAGGAGTACACCGAGCTTCCGAAAACGGAAACGGTGGTCTACTAAACCCAGAACAATCAGCCCGCTTTCTAGATTATATGTTCGACGCAACCGTAATTGGTAAGGTCGCCCGTACAGTCCGAATGAAGGCCGATACAACAGAGATTGACCGTATGTCAGTCGGAGAGAAACTAATGAAGCTTGCTTCAGAAGGTGAAAACACAGGCACAAACAGTGCAGTGACTTTCTCAAAGATTTCTCTAACAACAAAGAAGCTTCGCCTAGACTGGGAGCTTTCAACTGAAGCACTAGAAGACAACATCGAGGGTGCAGATCTAGAAGATCACATTGCACGTTTGATGGCAACACAGGCAGGTAATGATATTGAAGATGTAGTTCTTAACGGAAACGTATCTTTATCTTCAGACAACCTGTACAAGTCATTTGACGGTGTTGTAAAGAAGGCAAAGGCTGGCGGTCACGTAGTTGACGCAGCAGGTGCTAATATTTCTCGTGCAGTATTCAACTCAGCGTTGAAGGCACTTCCACGTAAGTACAAGCAACGTCGTCAGGATCTTCGATTCCTATCAGGATCGAACTTGATTCAAGACTACTTGTATTCAACATCACAAAACATCCAGAACGTAAACCCACAGGATATCGCTTCAAGCATTATCCGTGGAGACCAACCAGGTCTTGGTGGTCCAGCTGGATTCGTTGCACCATTCGCATTCGGTATTCCAATCGTTGAAGTTCCTCTTCTAAAAGAGGCACAAGACGGTGACTACTCTGGTGAGACTGGCGATCACGGAGACGTACACTTGACATTCCCAAATAACGTAGTTATTGGTATCAAGCGTGACGTAACTGTATATCGCTTCTTCTGGCCAAAGAAGGACTCTATCGAATACACAATGTTTACTCGTGTTGGCGTTCAAATTGAACAAGCTGATGCATGGGTAGTTGTAAAGAACGTTAAAGTCGCTTCCTAATTAGGAAATAGGCTTGAAAAGCCCCCATATTTATTTATGGGGGCTTTTCATTTGAATTTAACAATGATATAATTAAATACCTAAACAAAGGAGACAATATGTCATTTGACACATTAAAGGTAACCGAACTAAAAAAGCTAGCCGAAGATTTTGGCGTAGAAACAGGAACCTTAAAAAATAAAGCAGACGTAATAGCAGCACTATCAGAAGAAGGCGTAACTTGGTCTGTTTATCAAAAAACATTACAGACAATTAAAGACGTATCAGAAGAAGATAAGATTGAAGTATTGCCAAAGTTTGATCCAAAGAAAGAGCAGGCGGATGGAACTGTTCTGGTAAGAATGACCAGAGACAATTTCAGATACGACATTCAAGGACAAACATTTACAAAAGAACACCCTTTTGTAGCACTACCTGAAGAAAAAGCTCAAAAGATTTTTGACGTAGATTCAGAAGGATTTAGAGTTGCAACCCCAAGAGAAGTTCAAGAGTTTTATAGCTAAAAGCAATAAGGAGGAGTGGATCAATGTCCGAAGTATTAATAGGTACCAACTCACCAGTGTCTCATCAGATATTTTGGCAAGGAGAGGTTACAGATTCAGATTCTCTCCCAACTGTAAAAGTTTATGATATTACAGAAGACCCTTCAATTGTTCCATCAATAAGTCCTTCTACAATTTTAACAACTTTAACATCCGTTAAAGACGAAACAAATGTTGGATTATACAATGCCTATATTCCTTTAAGCTTAACTGCAAGAAATAGAGTTTTAAAGCTAGAGTGGAATTATGCTATATCGGGATCTCTTGTTTCTAAAAGTCAAGATGTTTCTATTGTTACTCCGTATACGGATCTATCTCAGATGTATCAAGACCTTGGAATAAGTTCTGATCCATCTGACCCATCTTACAAGTCCTATAAAGAACTACAGGCTGCAGAAAATTATGCACGTAAAAAAATTGAAAACTATACAGGACAATCATTTTATTTATATGATCATGTAGAGTTAGTTTATGGATCTGGATCTGATGTCCTTCCTACGCAACAAAAAATTAATTCAATTTATAAGCTTTACATAAATGATGTTCTTCTTTATGACACTTTAAACTCTATAAATAATTGGGGCCTTAGTTTAGAAGTATCTGAAACTGGATATGGAATTAAGGTTAACAGAGCAAACTTATTAGATAACTCCACGTACATTGCAAATGGGATGGTACCACCATCTTTTAATGATTATGGAACAGGCGCATTTGTCCAAAATATAAAATATAAAATTGTAGGAAAATTTGGATGGGGCAAAGTTCCAAGGGCAGTTGATTTAGCGTGTATTGAACTTATTAAGGACTTTTTCTCTAACGATAAAGAATGGAGAAATAGGTACTTAAAAACCATACAGACATTCGACTGGAATTTTGAGTTTAATGCACAAGCTTACACTGGCACAGGAAACGCATATGCAGACCAGCTTTTGTCAGACTATGTCTTAACTCAATCGGTAATAATTTAATGAATAATTTAATAGACTCTTTACTTTCTATGAGGCTAGATGTATACAGGCAAATAGATTCTCAAGATGAAAATACTGGCGCCATCAAAAAAGAATGGATCTTTTATAAAACAGTGAATTGCCATGCAAAGGGGGTTATAAGTAATTCGGCAACTTCAAGAGGCAGTGATCGACAAGTGTTTTCTAATAAATATTCCAATGAACAAATATTGCAAATTAGAACCCTAGATAAATTAACAGCAAGAGACAAAATAACTAATATTCGTGATTCTTCAAATAGAGCCATTTGGACAGAGATAAATTATCCAAACGAGACTCCAACAGTTTTTGAAATTATAGGAACAACTCCAATAACAGACCCATTTGGTAAGTCTATTGGATTTAATACATCTGTAATGAGATCGGAGAATCAACAAATTGGACTATAATGGAATGTTACTCCAAGCAGCTAGCGGCCTAGAAAGATTGGCCGTCGGCAGTAATTCTCGTGATAAAACAGTATTTAAAGATAGCACAGTTGCTCAGGTTTCGGCATATGTGTATTACGAAGCAAATGTTATAGCCAAGCTTACTAGCAATAAAGCATTTCAAAACAAATTTAGCAAAACAATATTTACTCAAATAAACAAAGATTTTCCAGAGCATATTGATTCTCAAGCAAGGGTAAAGCCAAAATCTTTTCACCATGTTTATGAATGGAAAAAGACTGGAGATTCATCTTCCAGGCTATTTAAATTAAATAAGTTATCTCAAGATGGATTATCATTTTCTATTGACTATGAATTTTTGCCTTCTAGAACTGCCGTGCCAACAAGAATGAGTGGCAAAAAACATGTGTTTGCAAATAAAGCTTTTATTATGGAAAAGGGAGAGCCTCTAATAATCTCTCCAAGGTCTTCTAAGCGACTTGTTTTTTCTATGGATGGAGTTACTGTATTTATGCCAGAAGGGGCTTCAGTGACCGTTAGAAGGCCAGGAGGACCCTCTGTAAAGAACTCCTTTGGATTGTATTACTCTAGATTTTTTAGCGGCGAGCTTGTAAATAATTCAATTAAAAAATCAGGATTTCAAAAAATGTTTAATAGTTCTATTTCAAAAGCTTTAGGCGTTCCATCAAATATAAAAAGAGTTCAATATTCATTTTCTCCAAACTACATTCGCTCTCAAGCAGATATGGCTCTTACTCAAGCGTTTGGGGGGTCTTTATAATGGCCAACTATAAATTAGACGCTTCAATAGAAATAAGAAAATATTTGTGGGATCAAATTTTAACTATAGGCCTATTAGAGGCAGACGATTATTATTCGGACAATTTGGGTGAATCTATTGTTCCAATTATTCCAGTTCAACAAGCTCCAGAAATGAATCAATTCTTGAGCGGTAAAACTCATATTGTTTATGACAAAGTTGGAATGTCTTATGAAGACAACTGGATGATATGCTGTGAGCAAATACTATTTACAATATATTCAACAGATGTTTCTGAAATTAATCAGATTAGAAACTTCATGACAGACCTGTTTAGAAGAATGGATGATTCAGCAAAAGATATAAATCTTTGGTCAGGAGTCTCAGACAAGTTTAAGTTCTATAGCATTTTTGTGGCAGAAATATCTCCTACGGGACCATCTGAAGAAATTCAAGGTTTCTTGTCCTCAGACGTTATACTTGAAGTTAAATATTCCAGGATATCTGACGTAAACGGCAGGTTTCTGTAGGGTTTGCCTTTAGGCATTTTTTCCACTACAATTAGACAAGAGGAACGGCCTAGCCAGCCAAAAAAACTTAATATTTATGTTTAAAAAACAGGAGGTATAACAATGGCATTTAACAATGCAAAGAACATCCTTGTTGGTGCATCACCACTATTCGTATCAGTCAAGGATTCAACAGATCCAACATATGTTGAAAATATTTTGGATGTCGCAACAGGTGGAGTAACACTTGCTGCAAGAACATCAGCAGCCACCACACTCGGAGCATCTGCCCTAGTGCGTAACGTTGGTTTTACTAACAATGGTCTTCAGATCACTTATAACCCAACATATGATTCAGTAACCGTAGATCAGCTTCTTGACACAGCTAAACTGTTCAAGTCAGCAATGGAGGTTATGATTGCAACCGAAATGTCTGAAGGAACACTCGCAAACGTTCTTTTGGTATTCGGACAGGGAGCATCAACCCTTACAAAAGATGGTGCAGCATCAACAGATGCATATCCTACAAAGGGCGCAACAAGTGCAGACGATAAGACTCTAACACTTGGCCTTGAGGCTGGAGCACTTGGCGTTCAGCCAACAGAGCGTCAGTTGTTTGCAGTTGGTCAAGCACCAACTCTTGCAAAGAGCGCATCATCAGAAGTTGCAGCATCAACAGAGCGTGTATATTATGCACGTCGTGTTCTTTCTGTACAACAGTCACAGTTCTCACTAGCACGTAATACACCAACAACTTTCCCAGTAACATTCCGTCTGCTTCCAGACGCTAATTATGCTGGATCAGAGTATGGTAAGATTATTGACCGAGTTCTAGCTTAATTAATTTATTAATTAACAGGGCCCTCCAGAAATGGGGGGTCTTCTGTTTGTAGTGATAATATCTATATGTTATAATAATTAAGACTAGATCCTAGGAGGATTAAATTGGCAACAACAGTATATAATGTAGAAGAAGTCACCTTACAAAATGGTGCAGTAGTAAAACTTAAGCCTTTAACAATTAAAGAGCTTAGAAAGTTTATGCAAGCCATTCAAAGAACTGGTGAGGCAGTAACAGAAGACGAAACGCTAGACATTTTAATTGATGCAGTAGCAGTAGCACTAGAAAAGCAGCAACCAGAACTTGTAGCTAATAGAGATTTACTAGAGGATGCTCTAGATGTTCCAACCATTAATCGCATACTTGAAGTATGTGGTGGTATTAAGTTGGACGACCCAAACCTACTAGCGGCAGCGGTTCTGGCTGGTCAGAACTAGATTTAGCCGCTTTATTAGGAGAAGTTTTTCTTTTAGGTCATTGGAAAAATTACGAAGAACTAGAAGAAAGTCTTTCAATGCCAGAGTTATTGCAAACATTGAAATCTATTAAAAAGAAAGAGTCGGAGGAGAGAAAGTTTCTTGCAGGAATGCAAGGTATCGATCTTAACATCGAAGAAGAAAAAGAAGAAGGTCCTACCTTTGAAGATGTCAGAAGAAAAGCTTTAGGAATTGAAGCTGACGGAACAGACATACTTTCATTACAAGGCCAGTTTGCTGCAGAAGCAGGATTTGGAATTGGAGCAGGGCTAGGATATTCTAAGGAGTAATTATAAATGGCTGACGAACAAGTAAGAACCCGAATTACCGCCGATGCGGATTTTTCGGGTCTTATTGCAGATGTTCACAAGGTAACAGCATCCCTATCTAAACTGCAAGAAAAAATTGCATCATCAAACAAGATGTTTGCAAATCAGATTGCGGTAATGAATAGGTCCTTTTCGGATACTCTAAGAAGCACGGGACAATTTTCCACACACTTTGTAAGCCTAAATTCTGATGTAGAAAAGTTTGGTAAAAACTTAGATTCAGGACAGCTTAAATTAAATCAATATTATAAAACAATGCAAAATCACACCAGAACATCTGGTGGACTTATTAGAGATCTTGCAAAACAACAAGTAGCATTACAAAAAGCGATTATACAGCCCCTAGGAAGAAATGCTCAGGGGTTAATGCAATTTAACGTTCAGGTTCCAAGAGGTCTTGACGAAGTAAAAAATAAAACTGCAATAGCAAGGCAAGAACTTCAAATTATGAATAAAGTGGTTCAGCAGGGAGCGGGACAACTTATTAACTGGGGTAAAAATACTCAGTGGGCAGGTAGACAGTTAACCGTAGGACTCACACTACCACTAACAATATTTGGAAAAGCTTCTGCTGAAGCTTTTAGATCAGCAGATGCAGAGCTAACAAGATTAGTGAAGGTTTATGGAGATACCGCTGGAACTACAGCAGAAGAACTAGGAAGAGTAAGAAAAGAAGTTGAAGCAACTGCAAAAGCTTTATCGCAAAACCTTGGAGCATCTTACAGAGAAACTCTTGCGCTAGGCGCAGATATTGCCGCTACTGGACAAACTGGAAACGAGCTTATCGCCTCAATTGAAGAAACTACAAGACTAGCAGTTCTTGGTGAAGTTGATAGAGCAGAGGCCATGAAAGCTACTTTAGCAATTCAATCTGCATTTAAACAAAATACTGAAGAGCTAACCGAATCAATTAACTTTTTAAACGCAGTTGAAAACCAAACTTCAACGAGCCTAAACGATTTAGTAGAAGCAATTCCAAAAGCTGGTCCAGTAATTCAAGGATTGGGCGGAAGCGTACAAGATTTAGCTTTATATTTAACAGCAATGCGTGAAGGTGGAATTAACGCAACAGAAGGAGCAAACGCACTTAAATCTGGCTTGGCTTCTTTAATTAACCCAACAGATAAAGCAGTAGGACAATTTAAAGCATTTGGTATAGATCTACTTGGAATTGTAAATGAAAATGCTGGAAGCACAACAGACATGCTGTTTGCATTACAAGCAGCTCTAGACAATCTAGATCCACTAAAGAAGCAGCAAGCAATTGAAAACCTATTTGGTAAGTTCCAGTTTGCAAGAATGAACGCTTTGTTTGAAAACTTAGGTAAACAGGGTAGCCAGACATTACAGGTTTTAGATTTAATGAAAGCCTCGACTGCCGATCTAGGAGCACTTGCTGATCGAGAATTAAAAGCAGTAACAGAATCGGCTTCTGGAAGATACAATAGAGCTGTCGAAGGACTAAAGGCTCAATTAGCTACGGTAGGAAATCAATTTTTAGCAATTAACACTACTTTAATTAATGTTGTTACTAAGATATTAGAATTCGTAGACAATTTGCCTAAACCATTAAAACAAGTTCTAACATTGTTTGGAGGACTAACCGCAATTGCAGGACCACTTATTATGTTAACTGGTGTTCTTGCAAACTTCTTTGGTTACATTGTAAAGGGCGTATTCCATATGAAAGCTCTGCTTAAAGGCGGAGAAGGATGGAAATATTTAACTCCAGAAATTTTAGCAGCAGAAAAAGCTGGAAGTTTAATTGAACAAACTCTTTATAGTGATGCTAAAGCAGCAGGAGTTTTACAACTAGCATTAAGAAATCTTATAGATGAGTTTAGTGTTTTAGAGGCAAAAGCAGCAACTGGATCAATATCTGTAGCGCCAGCAGTTAACACTATGGCTGGAAATTTAGTTCAACGAGCAGGCGCAGGAGCAAGAGTAGTTGATAAAAATCACCCACTTGTAGGACCAGCTTATTCAAGGGCAAGTTCTCACATGAATCCTCGTGGAGTTATGTCAACAACAGAAAGACTTAATCAAACAATGTTCGGCATGGTTCCTGGATCTATTCCAGTAAATCAAAGAATTGGTCAAAATCCACAAATTTATGCAGAGTCAGAATTACCAAATATACCAGGACTTACAAGAGTTAATGGAGCATCTACTGGCATAGTCGCCTCTGAAGCTGGAAAATGGCATGCAATGATGGCGACATTAGGCATGCAGTCAAAAGCAGAAATTGCTGCACTTAAAAAATCTATTGCCACTACTGGATTAGCAAGCGCAGAATTTATGCAGGTATTTGATGATGTTTTGCCAGCTGTCACAGCTATTACTAAAAATGCAGCAATTGAATCAAGGGCTATTATTGCACAACTTGAAACAGGAGCAATGAATGTTCAACAAGCTCGAGCAGAAATTATGGCTTTAAACTCTAGAACAGAAGCTCTTATAGCAGAAACAACTATGGCTCAGGCAAAAGGAATGGGAAGAACTTTAAATCCAACTGTAATTCCTACATTAAATCAACCAGTTGTAAGTGCTACTGGTAAGTCTAATATGCGTGAGCTTTTTAAGAAAAGCAAAACAAAAAACTTTATTGATAGTATTGCTAGAAATTTAGGAGTAAGAACATCAGGTGCTGGTTATAATATAGAAACTACTAAGCCAAAAAATTTCAATGATGGTGGATATGTATATACAGCAAACGATGGAAGTATTGTTCCTGGACCAAATATTAATGCTGATGTTGTACCAGCAATGCTTACTCCAGGAGAATTCGTTGTAAATGCTCAGGCAACAAAACAAAACCTACCATTGCTTATGGCTATTAATGGTGGCGCTGGAGGAACAGGCCCAAACTTTAATGGCGGAGGAACAGCCACAGACCTAGATTTATACAAACAGATATTGTCTATTGAAGAAAGATATGCAACATCTCCAAACTGGGGAGATGAAGCTAGATTTAGAGCTATCATGAATAATGCTAGTGCACTTATTCCTCTTGGCGTAGATCCGTCAGATGCAATTGCTATGGCAACAGAGGACGTAGATACTGCTTTAAAAAATTCTTTCAGAAGAGATTTACGTGGCGGACAAGGCGAAATTGATAGAAAGTTATTTAAACAAGAAGCAAGAAGAGTAGCTCAATCAAGAAGTAAGTATATTAAACAAAAATATGGAAGATCTTTAATTACCAAAAATGCTGGTGGATCTCAAGCCTTGTCTCCAAAAGGTATAAACCAAGATTCTATAAAGCTTTTAAGATTGCTAGAAGCATCAGATCCAAAAATGGCAGCAAGGGTTTTCCCTAGACTTTTTCCAGATTTAAACCCATCTAAGCCAACACTAGCTGATTTAAGAAGAAGAAATTTATTTGAGTCTGAACATATTTCTCCAAAAGACAAAGCTGGTTTTAGAAATTGGGGGTTCAATGCTTCAGGTAATTATATGCAAGCAATCGCTGGGGAGTCCAGTATTAATCGATTGCACAACACTCTTGGATCTAGAGGACTTGTTCCCAATGCAGTTCCACTAACAACATCATCTGCAGATTCTGTACAAAAACAAATGAGATCTAAACGTGGAAACATATCTTATCCAAGAGCTGTTTCTATGCCTATGCCTGGAATGAACAGAATTGCTAAGGCAGTAATCGGTGCATCTTCAAGAAGAAGATTATTCAGTATGTCTTCTGCTGGAGGAATGAATAAGGGCGGAATGGTTTATGCAAATAAAGGAAAGCTTATTCCAGCATTGTCTTCTGGATTTAGTCAAGGACGTGCTGGAAAATCTGGAGATGGTGCAACTTCCGAAATGGGAGGAATGGGGCAATTTGGATTAGGTATGGGCTTGCAAATGGCAGGCATGTACACAGGAGGAAGCCTGGGAACTGGAATGATGGCTTCAGGAACTGCTCTTCAAATGTTGCCTATGTTACAAATGCTAAAGCCAGCAATGGGACAATTAAAAAATATTACTGGGGCAGTAAGTTTATTTGGAAGAATTGCTGGATCGGCGTTTAGAATAGCTGGAGCAGCAGTAAAATTCTTTACTGGCCCTGTTGGACTAGCAATAATTGCAGTAGGTGGTTTAGTTGCAGCATATAAATTAATTAAAAAAGAAATAGCAGAACAAAGAAGAGAAACAGCTTTATTAAATGGAATAACAAAAGAAGGCGCAAAAGAAGCTGGAATATCTTATGAAACAATGACAGAAAAGCTAAAGCGTGTTAACGCTGAACTAAAGCTTCAAAGAGAAAAAGGATTGCTTGCCTATGAAGCAACAACAAATTCTGGAGTATCTGGATTAACATTAACAATTGCAGAATTAAAAAAGCTTAAAGAAACTGCAAAAGAAACTATGCCTACGCTGTATGCAACATTTAATAACATTGATTCTTCTAAGGTAAATGATTTAGCTGCTAACCTAAAAGCACAATTTGTTGCAGGCGGAATGAGTGCACAAGACGCTACAAATAAAATTTATGCATTAATTGAGGCATCTAATAAGGCTGGTCAAGGATTTAATGCAATAGCTCAAAAGGGTTTCCAGCAAATTGTAGATAAAGGATCTGCGGCATCCTTTACTATAGAAACATTAAAGGGAAACATTTTAGATTTTGAAAAAGGAATTAGAGACGTAGATTCTGCAGCTTTTTCTGGCAATGTTGATTCAGTTATTAATTCTTTAGAAGGAGCAGTAAATGCTTTAGTCGGAACAAAAGATGCTAGCGGACAAAAAATAACAGAAGCTCAAGCCCTAGTTATGCAATATGAAAAGCTTAATACTTTAGGGGTAAAAAATCTTGAAATTGGAGAAACCGCTCTAAATAATTTAAAGAAAGAAAATCCTTTGCTAGCAAGCATATTAAAGTCAACGGATACTGTTGGAGGAATGTGGGCAAAGGTAAGATTACAGACTGCTGGAGTTAATGTTAATTTAAAAAACATGAGCTCTGAACTAGCAATATCTCTTTCTCTTTACCAAGATGCTTTAGAGCAAGCAGGCGATCAAATAGAATCTGGAGAAGTTGTTTCAGATGCATTAGGAAAAGCAGCTAAGGGATCCAAGGATCTCGGTGAACAAATTAAAAAGAATACTGGTATTCTTAAAAAGGCAGAAGATGCTGAAGTCGGAATGAATAGGGCAGCCATTAAAAGAATTAATGACAAGATTGCTGCAATAAGAAAAGAAGCAGATGCAAAAAAGAAAGCAATGTCAGATGCCCTTGAATCAGAAAATACAGAATTAGAGTTACAAAAACTTCAATTAGAAGCACAGGCTCAACTAGCTCGTGGAGATAGAGATGGGTATGCCCAGACACAACTTGCTATTAAACAATTAGTAAATGAAACACAAGCTAAAAAAGCTATGCAAAAAGTTGATGACTTAGCCGCAAAAGCAGAAGCTGAGCAACGCAAAATTTTAGAGGATGACCAAGAAAAGAAAGATAGGCAAGGAGATAGGGTTGATGCTGCAAATAAAGGAAACAATAGAGCAGTAGAAACAAAAGCCAAGGTAGACGAGTACCTTGCAAAGCTTACAGCTCTTGCACAAAGAATGTCTAATGCTCAAAGATTAAAAGATCCAACAAGAAGAAAAGAAGCTGTAGATGCTATAACTGGAGAAAAAAATACTTTAATTGAAGATCTCGGAAAAGAATCTAAAGCAGTAAGAGAATTTTTTAGCAATTATGTTGACCCTTCAACTGGTAAAAAATTAAAGGGTGTTACTAAGTGGGGTGGCGGAGCAGATTCTGAATTTAATAAACTTGTTCAAGAAATGGAAAAACAGGCTGGCACCAACTATGACAAGATGGTTAAAGATCTTGGTGGGGGTTCAACTTTAAATGACGTTGTAAGAGCAATGGGTGGCAAGGCCCCAGTAACAAAAAACGTTACCGCCGATGATTTAAGTTCTATCTTAAGGGGTTCAGAAAAACTTACTGATTTGTTTAAAAAGAATGGTGACTTTACAGACATAGCTAGAACAAGGCTTATAAATAAATTTAAGTTAAAGCAAGATGATAGCTTTAGATACGGAGAAGATGAATATAGAGTCACGGTAGGAGAAGACTCTTGGCGTGATGCGAAGGCTGTAAGAAGAGCTGGCGGAGGAAGATTTACCCCTGGACAAACATATACCATAAATGATGGAATGAAAACAGAAGGTATTAGGTTTGATATGCCTGGAACCATATATCCTAATATTAACACTTCTCCAAGATATAGTATTCCTTCAAATAGCATAAATGGAATGAGCGGCGTATCAAATAACGCATCTTCTTCAAATTGTGTGTATAATGTTAACATAGCTCTCAATGGAACAAATGTAAGCGTTGATGAGGTTGTAATGAGATTTAAGCAAGAGCTTTCAAGAATGGGAGCTAAAGAGGGAAGAATTAAAACAATGGGAGCTGGTGTAGTATGACAACAGTAAAATTGCCTAGAGGTTCAATATTACAAATAGAGGCAAAAGATTTATTAGCAACCCCAGCTGGCACCACCCTTATTTGGAATAAGGTTACAGAGCATAATAGATCTGAGTTCAATATGTCTATTGAAAGAATAGAAAAAGTTGTTAGAACATCAAATGGCACACTTAGAAAAAACCATATTGCTGATAAAAGAATTTTTTCTACATCTTGGGACATGCTTCCTTCATATAGAACTTTTACTGTAGACGGAGCATGGGGAGCAGAAGACATTAGATCATTTTATTTATCTGATGCTGGAAAATCTCCATTTAATATTAGAATTAATTTAGCAAAAACTGGATCAGATCAATCTTCTTCTGGATACGAATCAGCAACAGTAATGTTTAGCTCATGTAATTTTACACTTATTAAAAGAGGCTCCCAGCCTTTTTGGAATGTTTCTCTGACATTGGATGAGGTATAATGATATCTGCTCTGGAGTCTACTAAAACAAATATTAATCAAAGCGCATCTTTAAAGATAAGATCTGGATGCACATTTGAATACAACATGAATAGAATGGTAGACAATGTTGTTGCAACAGGAACAGAATATACTGCTCCAGATGGCAGCAAGCCATTTAAAAAGTTATTTCCAATTGACTCAGTTATTAAACCAAACAGACCATTGGCTGCAGGAATTAAATATGCAATTAGCGGAGATGTAGCGCAAAATAGTTACAGAAATCCTAAATCAATTTCTTATCCAATTAGCTATAGAACTTATTATCCTGGAGCAGATACTTTATATAAATATTATGTATCTCCGAAAGGTGTTGGGCTATCAGTAACTTTAACTTATCCAAAAACAATTTTAACAAATAAAATTGTAGCAAGGTTTGAGCTTGGTCACTCAACTCCAGCATCATGGACAATATCTGGAAATGGATCTACATTAGCAACAGGATCTTCTGCAAATATAATTGCATTTGGAAATGATAATGCTGGCACATTAACAATATATTGGAATGGTACAACATGGTCTACAACAGAACCGTCAACAATATCTGCACCAGTCAGCCTTACAAGTATAGGCATTTCTACTCCAGGAATTACAAATAAATATATTGGCCTTATAGAGCTTTCCCCTAAATGGGTGGTAGATGTTTCAGACAGGATAACAAATTTTTCAATGTCTAAAGAATCTTCTACTGGCGCAGATGAAATTTTGCCTGTCGGGAAAATAACTGCAAACTCTTTGTCTTTATCATTAGTTTCTTATGAAGATAACAGAGTTGTTCAAACTTTTGATAAAACAAATAATTTTGACTCTTCAAAAGTATACTTATACAAGCAAATTGAAGTTAAGCCATATATAAAAATTTATCACTCTGGTGGTAATCTAACAGACTCAGATGGCTCCTATGAAAAAATAAACCAAGGTGTTTATTATTGCGACAATTGGAGAACAGAAGAATTTGGTGAGATAGAGTTAGAAGCCTTAGATTCTGCTAAACTTTTACAGGAGACAATGTGCCCAAACATTGTTTGCGAGGGATACTCAATTCCTGGAATTATAAGAAGATTGCTAGATGCAGTAGGATTTACATCATATAAAGTTAATTTATTATCTACAGAAACATCCCCACTAAGCCCAAAGTATTGGTGGTCAGACGACACAAAAACAGTTTGGCAAGCGTTGCAAGAAATTTGTAGAGATGCACAAATCACTGCCGTATGTGATGAGAATAATATTTTACAATTCTATAGCAGAGACTATATCTTTAGTCCTACACGGCCCGCCGATTGGCAATTTAGATACTCTTCTGACGGATTAAATTTGGCAAACATAATGTCTTTTGGAAAGACGGACTTGCCGTCTGCTAATCAAATAAAAGTTTTATGGAATAGTGTTACAACAAATGAATATGCTGGAGGATCTCAGCAAATTTGGTCTTCAAGCAATAGTTTTATGGGTGCTCTATCATTAGAACAAAATTTACTTTCTAACATGGGCGCAGGCTCATTTGTTTCCTTAAAAGCTGTTGAGACTAATGAGTATTCAGGCAATCAAATACTTTTTGAGTATAGTGGATATCTAGTTATTGATTCTGAAATTATAGAATATGATGCTGTTGAATATCAATATGAACAAGAAAATGGAAGTAAAGTTTTAGTTCTAGTTCAAAGTGATTCAGATGTTCTTAAGTTTTTAGGTCTGGGCGCAATTGGATCAGACAAATATCTAAGAACAGGAAGAGTAAGAATTAAGTCTAGAGGAGCATTTGGAACAACAGTAGACAATCATTATGCTGCAGCACAAGATATATTAAATTCTTGGAATGGATACGAGGTTACTTGGGTATGAGATATTACGAATACTTTATGTTAGATGGTGAAACATATACTCCACCAACTACACCTACTCCAGCAAATTTTAAAATTCCGTTTGTGTCCGTAATTCCAACTTCTTCAACAGAAGCAACTATTGTTGCTGGAGATCCTACAACTACTCCAGGAAGCTATTCTGGAACAGCTTCTACAGAACCAAATTTTTCTGGATTTAGTGCTATTGATCATAGGCCATTTATAGATACAGATGGTATTGTATTTTTAACAGGACTAATTCCTGGAATGAAATATTACTTAAGAGTACGTGCACATAGTGGAACAAATGCAACAGGTACCTACGGGGAATATATTTATGATGTATTTACAATGCCAAAATCTGCAAACGTAGGCTCTGTAGGATCTACTTCAAATGGAGTTGCAGTTCCAAACAATGTGCCCACAGGATCATCTGGCAACGTAGAAAATAATACCAATGATTCGGGCGATGGAAATGAAGTTGCGCCAGTGGTCCCTACTGGAAGTTATAATGCGGTATCTGGAAATAGGCAAGTCACCAGGTCTTTGTTTAAAGTAACTAATAATTCAAAAAATAAAGACGTGTACTCTATTGCCGTTAAAAATCTTGGAATATCAACATCTTCAGAGCACTACACTTTTGGATCAGCTTTATTTTTTCAAAGCAGTGTAACAAATACAGATGCAGCAGGAGGGTTTGGGTTTTTTACAAGTAATAACGGAATGAACGGATATTATGTTATGATGGAAACAACAACAAATCTTGCCGTTCATGGAGAAAAAGAAGTAAAGATATTAAAGGTTGTTAATGGCAAAAAAACAATTTTATCTGATAGCCAAAATAGCGCTACTTCTACGGCAAACGGGGTCGTAGGTGCAAAAAACTATAAAATTGATATTAAGGTAAAAACAAGTTCTGCTGTTAATGTTATAGATATTTATATTAATAATTTTAAAATATCTGCAGTTGATACTAGTGCTACTAACACAACTGATCCAACAAAACTAGTTTTGCCAGCAACATCAAATGTTGCTTTGGTATCTTCAGTTGGATCGTCAAACTTTGATTATGTATATGCCGCTCCAATTAGCGAAAGTCAATATACAACTGGAGTGCTTCAAAATGTATATAATGGACAGTTTGCAACAACCACACTAAACTTTTTGTACGGAGAAAAAGTTTTAAGTAATTTTAATAAAGCAGATATTCCTGGAGGAAAGCTTGAAGAATTTGGAACTGTAGCTAGAGAATTAAGAAAAGTAACAGTAAAATACCAGGATAGGCCAGCACAACCACTTTATGCTTCTGTTGGCATTAATAAATTTGTGCAAATACTGGGGCAAAGACTTACAAGTTTTGGGGCAGAGATATATCTTTTAAATAACTCAGGAACATTTGTGCCGCTAAGCGATGGCCAGTTTAATTCATTTAACGTGATAGGTAATTATGTTGTTCCTACTGGACAGCATGAATATACAGACACTACAATAAACGAGTTTAGTACCCCAGAACCAGCCATATTTGAATCTGTGTGGATTCAAACAGAATCTGATGCAAAAAAGCTTTCCGATTGGATTAAAACCCAATGGTCAAAACAACAGGTTATCTTAAACATGAATATATTTAGCAATCCACTTATTAGCGTTGGAGACGTTATAACTGTAAATCATCCAGATAACGGTCTAGACGGCACAAAGAAATTTATAGTGACAAATGTAAATCACACGTTCGACCAAGGCCTTGATACATCTATAACAGCTAGGTCCATATATGTTTAAGGAAATGGTATAATAATAAAATGACTAGCAAAAAAATATCGACTACTGGAATTGGCAACGTTGCGCCAGTAACTGTTTATTCTAATTCTAAAGAAAATAACGATTTAGGACCAAACTCTAAAATTGTTCTTCCAGGTAATGTTGTTGGTCCTATGAGTGTTGCTTCGCCCGATCTAGATTCGGACGAGATAAATCTTGAAATAACACCAGAAGATGATCCAGCTGTTGTTGTAGGAAACCCAGATCCATTCTTGTATGGGGTTCCACAGATATCTGACATGCAACTAGTTTCAAACTCTGTTGTTTATGATGCGGCTGGAAATCCAAGCGTTACAGCAGTATTTAAAATTAAAAACTCTAGCGGAAGAGAATTAAAAGGAATAAATGTGAGGGTACAATCAGCATGATAACTAAATTTGGTAAAAGATTTTTAACAAACTACTTAGCAGGTAATGTAACTTTTGGTAATAAAGACATAGCTTTGGGTATAGGCTCAACAACTCCAAATGCTAAGGGTAAAGATACTAGATTAGAGTTTGAGTTTTATAGATTGCCAGCATCTTTAGGCAGCATAAATATTGAACAGACTGGTGTTGACGGAGACGGAGAGCCAGTATTTGCCTATAGCGTAATATATCAAGCAACCATTCCTCAAGACATAGCTGGAATTATATCTGAAGTGGGGCTATATCCAGGAATCAAGTCATCAAAAAATAATTTTGATAGCAAGTTTTTAACTGATTTTGAAAATAATTTATTGTGGTCTGATGGATCTTTTAATCCAGCGCTAAGACCGAACTCCGATTCGTTTAAAGCAAAAATTGGAGAAAATATGGTACAGGTAGATGTTGGTTCTGCTAGCTCATCTAAAGAATATAAAAACTCTTTAATTTCTTATGACATATCTGGATATAGCGTAAACGATACAGTAACGCTTTCATATAAAAAAATGGACAATAATTTATCAAAGATTAGAATAAAGCTATATAGCTCAGACACATCTTATTGTTTTGTTGATTTTACTCCAACCTCTGGAACAGGAGATAGAATACAATCTCAATCTGTTTCCAGCCTTTTTGCTAACTCTATAAATAGTCCAGATTTAACACTGATTACTAAAATAGGAGTTGAAGTATATTCAACTTCTGGAGGAGCCACACAAGTTTATTTTGATGGAGTTAGGGTAAATGACGAGGACACCTTTGATCCTACATATGGTTTAATAAGTAGATCTCTATTGACAACTCCTTTAGAGAAAAAGTCTGGTAGAACAGTAGATATAGAATATAAGATTTTGTTAGGATTCTAAATGACAAATACTCAAGACGCTGGAAAGGGAATTGTTCCATCTGATTTAGCTTTAGTAGCTCAACCAGATATTAATAAAGACTATTTTAATGTTACAGTTAAAGACCTTAAAATAAATAAAACATATGCAGTTCAATTTCAGTGGGTAGAGCTAGACGGTAAACTGGGCCCATGGTCTCCAGGATTTATTTTTACTACATCAAACGAAACAGCTCCAGCAGTTCCAACCTCAGTTACAGTTCCTTCCACTGGGTCTGGAAGTATTCCAGTAACATTAAGCGTTTTTCCTACAAACGCTAAAAGAGTTGATGTTATTATAACTGGTGGCGTATTTGGAACAGCCACAATTGCACATTCGTTTTCAGCAGCAGGAACAACAACCATAGCTGCGCCAGCTGGAACGTATATTGTTCAGCTTAGATCTATTTCTCCTACAGGAGTAACAAGTACCGTAGGAACTACTTTTACAATTACAATTAGTTCTGCAGATATAGTGGTATTGCCATCAACAACTCCATCAACCCCCACAGTTTCTTCTACTCTTGGAGCAATACAATTAGCTTGGAATGGTAAAACTTCTAGCGGTGCAGACCAACCTTCTGGATTCGTAGCAGCAAAAGTTTATGTTGGAACAAGTTCTGGCTTTACGCCAGTAGATACTGGTTTGGCAGGAGCTAATCAGGTAGACGTATTAAATTTTGCTAATGGACAAAATACATTAAATATAGCAGTCGGAACATTAGTAAATAATGTTGCAATGGACTACGGTATAGATTACTTTATTAAAATAAAAACAACTAATGGTAATGCAGCTCAAGATTCTGCCGCAGTTTTAGCAACAGGAAGTCCAGCAAGAATAGGTCAAGTGGGCAACGGAGACATTGTTGAAATAACTGCAGATAAAATTAAAACTGGAACAATTTCAACACAAACAATAACCGTAGGTGCTGCGGGAGGAAAAAGAGTAGAGTTACGTGGAAGCGGCAACTCCTTTGAAATTTTTGGAACAGGCGGTACTTCTCTTTTATCATATAATGCAGCAGGAAATAAATTATCTGTAACTGGCGAAGGAACATTTACTGGAAACATAACTGGAGCAAATGGAACATTTTCTGGAGATCTTTCTTCTAGCAGTGGACAATTTAGCGTAGTAAGCGGAAATATGTCAGCTCTTTCTGGAAATATTGGCAACTGGCAAATTAATCAAAACGCTTTAAAAAGTTCAACGCTAGCATTTCCTTCTATACAATTAGATCCAGTTGGCTCTAAAATAGAACTAAGAGGAAGTCCTGGTGCAAGCGATACAGGTAACTATATTAAAATGGATACTACCACTGGCTTAAGAATTGGATCAATTAGTACTCCAGCGTTTACAGTTGCAATGGACGGATCAATGACTGCAAAAAAAGCTAATTTTCAAAATGAAGTTGGTGGAAATACAATTATATTAGATAACACTAGTTTTAGAATGTCTGGATCTAGTGGAACAACAACATTAGACTATAGTTCAAATATTACTTTATCTAGTCCTGGAAATGTTTTTAATAATAGCGGAAGTCGCATAAGCTTGATAAATGATGACACTTCAACAGAACTATGGCCAGGCGGAATAAAGTTTTTTCAAGGTCCTATATTTGGATCAGCCGCAGTAAGCGTTAATCAATATTTATATAACAATCAACTTGTTACGTATGCCACAGGCCTTTCAGAAATAACTTGGGCAAATTTTTATATTAATTCAGCCCCTCCATACAATTATCCTACAGCTCAAGTATGGACTAGGTTTGGAGATGACTTTAGGCCGCTAGGAATCACACCATTTGGAGGCCAGCTTCTGGGACCAAGGTTGTTTAGTGGTACAGCAACTTCTAACTCAACAATAAATTCAGACATTAATAGTAGAAGTATTGCATCTGCATCTATAAATGGCGATTTTTATTTTAGTACAGCGTGATATAAATGCCTAGATTATTTCAAAAACGTAGTGGTACATGGTCAGAAATTCGTTCTGTATTTCAAAAACAAGGCGGCACTTGGACTGAAATATTAAATATATTTCAAAAAATAGGTGGGACATGGACAAAAGTATTTGCTGCAGCTAAAGTTCCAGGCAATACAGTAGCACCAACAATAACTGGAACAGGATATTTATATAGCACTTTAACAAACAATAGCTTAGGTACATGGACTAATACTCCAACAAGCTATACTAGACAATGGAGAAGGGGAACTCCCCCAGCAGGAGGCGGAGAGCCTTCAGGTTATTCTAATATAACAGGAGCAACATCTAGCACATATGTAACAACAAATGATGATGATGGTAAGTATATAGTTTGCCAAGTAACAGCAACAAATGCTTTGGGATCTAATGCTGCTTCATCAAGTCCAATATACATAACAAAATATTCACCAGTAGCACTTGGGGTATATCAAATAACTGGATCTTCGGTAGTTGGTGGCACATTAACAGCAGCCGAACAATTTGGCACTTGGAAAAATACTACAACAAATACTGGGGACACATCACCAAATACATTTGTATATGACTGGTATGCAACAAACATATCAACAACTAACCCTATACAGTCTAGTTCATCTGCCACATATGTAGTTCAGCCAGCAGATGATGGTAATACTATAGCTGTAAAGGTTACTGGAACAAATACTGGCGGTTCAGATACAACTGGTTTTTCTAACTCGTTAACTATTTCTTCAATTTATTCTTTTTCAATGGGCAAAACACTTCACCTGAGCACAAACGGCTATGTTTCTTTAAATAACCCAAGCACAGCATTTTCAGCTTTACCAGCAGGATTTTCTATACCAGTATCACTGCAAGATTTTTTTAATGGAGTTGCGTATAAATGGTCTAATGGTAATGAATTTGTTTTGCATTTTGATTCATATAAATATAATTTTACAACATCAGGTTATCGAGCAACATGGCAAATGCGATTTTATGCTGACCAAAGCTACGCAGATTTTAGAATAATTAGATGGGGTGCTAGCGTAGGCCCTGGGACTAAAACCGTTGCTTTGTATAAAGACGATTTAGTATTTGGAACTGCAGTAGCTGGACCAATCGCTCAATACAATGTTGGAGAAACAATTAGAATATATTATAATGGAGCTCAACCTACACGCTTTATAAGTTTTACTGAAATTTCTACAGACTCAATGGTTCCAATATCTATAACTTCTGGTAGTCAAGATGACGGATACTATTCAGTTGTTACTTCAACAAATCAATATACTGCGCCAGTAATAAGTAGCGTAGTTCCATCTGCTACTAGTACAACTGTATCGGCAACATTTTCTACTAGCGGAGGATTTAATGGATATAGTTATGCCGTAAGAACTGGTAGTCATTTCGGAACTTTAGTGGCTAGCGGTAACAGCAACTCTGGATCATTTAGCCAAGGCTCATTGTCTTCGGGAGTAAGATATTATGTAACACTCACCCCATTTAATCCTTACAGTCAATTTGGAACGGCAGTACAATTTGATATTGCAACATCAGCGGCCCCTGGACCATTTAGCATAAATAGCGGAAGCAGAACTAAACCTACAAACCCTGTTACTGAAAGATCTGTTACTATAGGATGGACATCTTCTACTAACGGAGTAAACTATGAAGTTCAATTAGAAGGAAGTACTGACAATGCAACTTGGGCTGTAGTAAGTGGTATATTTGAACTTAGGACCACTAAAGTTCCACTTACTTTGCAAAATTCTCCATACTACACAGGAAACTCAACAACTTTTACAAGCGTTGATTGGAAACCTTACTATCGTGCAACAGCTAGAGTTAGGGATGCTGCCACAGACCTTACTACTGCAGCATATTCAAATGGAGGAAGTTCTACATCTTATGCCTACTTTACAATTCCAGCCGTTGCTCCAGGAACACCAACATTAGGAACAATAACTGTAACAAAAACCACAGCATCTATTCCATATACTTTTCCTACAAATACTGGATCAGAACACATAGATTGGATACAATTTTCATTAGACAACTCTACCTTTAACAATGATTATTCTAGCCCATATGATTTTTCTAGTTTAACTGCTGGAACAAATTATACTCTTTATTATAGAGCATTAAACTATGATAAATTATATTCAAGCACTTTGAGTACTACATTTACTACTACAGCAGCTAAACCACCAGGGCTTGTACAATCAATAACAGCTGGCACTAAAACCAATACAAGTATAGCTTGGAGCTGGACTGCTCCAACTGTAACAACATCAAATAATGCTGCTACTGGATATGAATATGCTCACACACAAAGTACAGCAACTCCAACATCATGGACAGCTCAAACTGGAACAAGTGTTACTGTTTCTAATTTAACAAAAAATACAACATACTATATGCATGTTAGAGGCACAAATGCTGATGGTCCTGGACCGTCGACATATAATTCTGCTTCAACAAATAATGATAATTTTTACACAGTTTCATTTAACGTTAATGGTTCTGGAGGAACTAATCCTGCATCTGTTACTCAGACTACCGTAGGAGGATCAGTAACCCTTGCCGCAGCTCAAACAAGAACTGGTTTCACTTTTGGCGGATGGAATACTAATACTTCTGGCACTGGAACAAATTATAATGCTGGATCTTCATATACACCAACTGCAGATATAACACTTTATGCAAAGTGGACGGTATCATTTGTTACGCCAGCACCAACAACACCACCAAGTTTTGTATTTTCAAGAGGATTAAATGGAGCTACATCTTCAACTAGACGTAACTGGGGATGGAACGTATCAAGTGGTATGGGAAGTTACAGTTATGTTATATACACTTTAGAGTGGCATAATGTTAACTCAACAACGCCTCCTTCAACAACAAGAACTGCAGACGCACTACTTACATTCGGATCTTCTGGTTCATCAGCTCCAGTATCAAATGCACAGACATATAACTTGAGCGGAAATTCAAATCCAAACTATAGAACAATGGCAAGGGGTTCTTCTTATGCAGGAACAAACGGAACAACTATTACAGCCTCAACCAATTTTTCATGGGCTAGAGCAATATGTAGGGTAACAGGAACAAATGGAACAACTTATGCAAGTGGCTATACAGGATTCTTATAATATGATATACTTGGAAAAATGGAGGATAAATGACAAATAATTATTTAAGTAAGCAAGATATGCTAAATGTTGTAACAGCTCATATTAGAGATTTACATGCTGAGAAATATAGTCATCAACTTAGAATTATAGAATTTGATGCTGCTGGATCAGAAAATATTGATCAGATTCTTTATAATCAAATAGCAGATATGGTTACCCAATATGATTTAAGAATTTCAGCTTTAGAGGCTGAGAAAGAAAAAGTTTTGGCTTTGCCAGAATAAAAAGGAGATAAAATGACAACGCTATCAAATACAGAAAAAGCTCAAATTATTAATCAAAGAATTAAAAATTTGAACTATACTAAGTATAATTATGATCTAGACCTGCTTGTTGAAAACACTAAAGCAGCACCACTTGCTAGTGCTATTTCAACAATAACTACATCTATATCTGATATTAATGCTCAAATTGCTGCTCTAACAACTGAGCTTGCAAAGTATCCAGTAGAACAATCAGAGGAATAAAATGGCTGAAAAAGCAGAACTAGTTATTGCGGCAATGCAGCAAAGAATCGGTGAGTTAGTCTCAAATTATGAGACTCAAATTGCAATATTAAGAGCAGACATTACAAAGCTTATTGAAGAGAGAGATGCAAAAGTTGAAGCTACGAAATCGTTCGAAGCCCATATTGACAATATCGCAACCAACTAATTTTCCTTCTGGTATTGCTGTTAAAACAGATAAAGATACATATTGGATTAAAGACGGTAAAAGATATAAGTTGATTTCTGATAGGGCCGCACAGTCCTGGTGCTTTACTACGGTACTTGCAACAGAGTCGGCATTGTCTGGGATTAAGCTTGTGGGCAAACTAGGCTTTCGAGACGGCGCTTTGATCAAGAACGTTGCAGATGGTAAAATGTATCTAGTATCACAAAATAAACTAAGACACATTGTAGATCCAGATTCTTTTAAAAGGTATGGGCTAGATAGGTCAAAATTAATTGAGGTGTCAGAAAAAGAAATACTGGCACATGATTTAGGAGAAAATTTATAATGGCATTTAATGATGGAGAGCCTTTAGACGCAGCAAAACTTGGTGCGTTAGAGTTACAAGTAACTAATTTAGCATCTACTATTCCAAAGATTGGTGCATCAACCACAAATGTTAGTGTAACTAATAATACAGTACAACAGGCAAATATACCACAAATAGTTGGAAGTTCTCCTGGAACAAAGTGGGAATTAAAATCTGGTCAGGTTAACGACCAATATTTTTCTTTTGATGGAAAGGTTGGCAGTGTTCCTAAAGCTGTTATAATTACATCTAGACATAGTGGAAGCGGTACTGGATGGCATCCACAAATTAATACAAAAACTCAATCTATCACAAAAGAAGGTTTTACAGCAATAGTTTATATGCCACCGAGTGCTCCTACACACACAGTGTATATTACTTGGCTAGCACTCTGTTATTAGTATTGACAATTTTTAATCATATGTTACAATTACTGTAACATCAAAGTCACGTACCCGTGACTTTTTTACATATTTAAGGGATTTAATGAGTAACGACTTAAAGTGGATGCTGTCATCAGACCAGCAGTTCCCATATCAAGATGACAAGATGATAGCTCTATGGTTTAAGGTTATGAAGTGGTTTAAGCCAGATGTAGTAGATTATTTGGGAGACACAGATGATCAAGCATGCTACAGCAAATATAATGAAGGCTTGTCCTCAGAATTTCTTGCATTGCATAAGACTGACAGTAAAGATTTAATTGTTCCAATGATGCGTCATGAAGCAAAGGGAGCAAGAGATTTTTATGCAAAGACTAGAGAGATGTTACCAGATGCTCAGCTTTTTTCTGCTTTAGGAAATCACGATATTAGAATTTTTAATTACATGGATGCAAAGCTCCCAGAATATTTAAAAGAAGTAACACCAGAAACTCTTTGGAATTTAGACTCATTAGGTTATGAATATATATATTATGACTCTTTGCCAAAGCGTCGCTTTGGTGACGTGCATGTCCACCATGGAATCTCAATATCTGCAACTGGATCAGTAAGAAAAGATATGGAAGATCTTCAGGTATCTTTAATTAGAGGACACTCACACAGAATTGCCTCACACATGGTAACATATGAATTAAGAAACAATGGCGAAGGAGAAACCCTTCGTGGATATGAGATTGGTCACATGTGTGATGAAAAGGGGCCAGGGATGAAGTATACCCAGCACCACGACTGGCAAAAAGGTTTTGCTATTGCACATATTGTAAATGATTATCCTCACATTCAAATGATTCATGTGTCCCCAGACTACTCTTGCGTTGTGGACGGAAAGGTGTTTGCTCTATAATGTGGTGCGGAAAATGTGGTGGAAGAGTATTCGTTGATCGAGTATTTTCACAAAAGCTTCACGTAGAAGTGTTCTGTATACTTTGCGGAAAACGTAATATGATTAATAAAGAAACGAGTGCGTTTGGAAAATGGCTAGAGAGAAAAGAAACAGCAAATCAAAAAGCTTACGGTATTTCTTCTTAAACGATAAAATACATAAAGTTTTAAAGTTATCTAGAGCAAAAGACGAACTAGTTTCCTGGTGCTACCCAGATAAAAAAAGATATTTATATTCTTATTCTCAAGTTAAAAAGAATATGGAAAATGCTTACGATATTAATCAAGTTGGATTTATGCTTAACAAGCACAAAGTTACAATAATAGATTATATATTAGAAGGAAAAATATCTGCTCCTCAGAAGGTATACCCTATTGGAAATCCAGGTAGTAAATGGTCTAAGTATATGTTTAGTCAAAAAGACATTTTAGACATACATGAATTTATTTTAGACTCTGGACATTCTTTAGAGTTGCCATCACGCTCAGAATTATTAGCTCTTCTCAAACACAACATTATATTGTATACTAAGACCGATAACGGATTCGTACCAGTATGGAAGGCGGAGTAATGGCAAGTAGCAGAACTGTAATTTGCCCAGATTGTAACAAAGAGCTTGAAGTTAGATCTGATTTTGCACACCTAACATTATCTAACCATATTAAAAAGGAGCATAAATGACAACGAGAGTTAAGGTAGACCTTTCATTTACACGTAATCTAGGCAATTATGAAAGCATTAAGATTGGTGTCGGTATAGAAGATGATGTAAGATCTGGAGAAAATGTTGATGCGGCAACAGAGCGTGTCTATAAGTTTGTTGAAAATAAACTAATTGAAAAGACAACTGAGATAGAGAAAGAGCTAAAAGATGGCAAATAATAAAGAGCCTTACATAATGCTGACTTTATATCAAAATCTATACAAGCAAAAATATAACACTGCTCCTAAAATTAATAAGTTTAGAGAAAAGTGGGCTATGCAAGATGTTATAGATAGCGTAGGCCTAGAACGTGCAATAGAGATATTAGAGTATTACTTTAGTCTGCAAAAATCTGGGCATCCACTAAATTTCTTTTTCTATAATTTTGATAAAATGGAAGCTGCTATTATCGCTATTAAAAAAGATAAAGAAGCAAGGAAAGCCTTGCTGGAAAAAACTAAAACGTTAGTAGAAAAAGGCGGTATAGAATGAATACTGAAGCAACATTAATTTCTGCAGTATGTAAGAATAAAGACATTAGTGTACTTCTTGCTGATAATGTTGATGAAATTTTTACATCACATAGAGATATTTGGGAGGGCTTAAAGTCTTATTATTATAAGTTTAAAGCAGTTCCAGAAGTTGGTATTCTTCAAGAAAAGTTTAAAGACTTTGATCCAGACACAAACATTAAAGGTGAAACCGCATACTACTTAGATAAGTTAAAGAATGAATATCTTACTAGCAGAATTAAGAATATAATCCTTAAGGGTGGCTCTATGCTAAAAGAAGATGCTGCTTCAAGAGTTTTGTCTCAAATGCAAAGTCAACTTTCTATGCTTAGTAAATTTACAAATAATGTTAGAGACCTAGAAGTTACAGATATTGAAAATGCTACTAAGCACTTTGAGTCAGTTAAGCTTCGCTCTGCAACAATGGGTGGGTCTCCAGGAATTAAAACAGGATTTGAGGCAATTGATTTAGCGTATCCAACTGGCATGGCTCCAGGACATTTAATTGTTGCTATTGGTTGGCCAGGACGAGGAAAAACTTGGTTCACATCCTATCTCGCATGTAAAGCTTGGGAGCAAGGTTTCAAGCCAATGATTGTTTCTCTTGAAATGTCTCCAGAAAATATGCGTGACCGCATTTATACCATGATGGGTTCAGGTCTATTTCGTGCTAGCGATTTATCAAAGGGAGAAATTAATATTGATGATTTTCGTTCATGGGGACAAAAGAAGTTTGATAATAAAAACGGATTTGTCCTTGTTTCAAATGAGGGAATGTCAGAAGTTACTCCTGCAACAATTCAAGGTAAAATTGATCAGCACAAACCAGACCTAGTTATTCTAGACTATCATCAACTTTTTTCTGATAATAAAAAGAGTATGGGAGCAACAGAGCGTAATATGAATATATCTCGTGAGTTTAAAATGCTTGCAATGACAAACAATATTCCTATTATTGATATTACTGCAGCGACAATGGATGATGTATCAGATCAAGATAATCCACCAATGCTTTCCCAAGTTGCTTGGTCCAAGGCTATTGAATATGATGCAGACATGGCTATTGCTATTCATAAGTATACTGGTACAAATATGATTGAGGTTGTATCTAGAAAGAATAGACATGGACAAGAATTTGGAATGTATTTAGATTGGGACATCAACAGAGGTCTTGTAAAGGAAATATACGAAAACCCATTTGCAAATGACTCATCGAAGAATTAAAAGATTTCAGGTTCAGGTTGAGTTTCATGATAATTCTCAGCTTATAAGCTTAAAACCTCAGTATGAAAACTTGTTAATTCAAGATATGCGTGGAAAAGGATACATCAGGGTACTTGACATAGATCCAGCTTTTTCGGTAGAATTTACTGGTGAAACATGGAAGTTCTTAATGAGCATTCATGGCGTTTATGTAGGAAAGAAGAAGGCATGGCAATTAGAGGGTACAACACAGAACAAATTGATACCACGAGCTACTCACCAGCCCACATCAAGTCTGTCCTAAAATCTTTAGGGCTTAGTATAACTGGAGAAACTTCTAACGACTTTCTTTGCTACTGCCCATTTCATTCTAATAGACATACTTCAAGTTTTAGCGTTAGTCGTGAAAAGGGTGCATTTATATGTTTTAACCCATCCTGCGGAGAAGCTGGAACACTACAAGAGCTAGTTAAAAGAATTACAAATAAAAATGAGTTTGAAGCTATGAGATTTATATCTTCAAAAGAATCCGAAGCTTTAGAAAATTTTGATGAACTACTTGCAGAATCACTAGAAGAAAAGCCAACTTTTGAAGAGTTCTCTAAAGAAACTCTTGCAAAATTAAACGACGGCCTTGTAACAGAATGGAGAGCACAAAAGTATTTTGAGTCCAGAAGCATTAAAATGGAGTCTGGAAAATACTTTAATTTAGGATATTCAAAGAATATGGATATGGTAACGGTACCAGTACATAGCCCAGATGGAATGCCTATTGGTATTGTTGCTAGATCAATTGAAGGTAAAACTTTTAAAAATAGTACAAATTTGCCTAAGAGTAAAACGCTATTTAATATACACCGTGCTAAAAAAATTGGAGACCATGTAATAGTTGTTGAGTCTAGCTTTGATGCAATTCGTGTTCATCAAGCAGGATTTCCAAATGTTGTTGCTACTTTAGGAGGATTTCTTTCTACGGAACAACACAATTTGCTTAATAGGCATTTTAATAAAATAACTATAATGACAGATGCAGATACTGCAGGCAGAGAGCTAGGTAAAAGTATTGCTTCAAAATTAAAGTTTAAAGACCTATTGTGGGCTTCCTATGAATATGGTAGAATATATCCTCATGATGCAAAAGATGCTGGCGACATGACCGATGAAGAAATAAAAATATGCATTAAAAATTCTGTTTCCGATATGGAGTACAGATCTTGGAACTCGTGATATAATGAAAACACAGATGGATATATACCATCAACTACAAACAAGGAGATATAAATGAGTATAGTAAAGGGTCTAAAAGACCTAAACAAGGCATTGGACAAGCCTACTTATAGCGGTGGAGAAGACAATAAAGGTCGCTGGCTAAAGATTGAAGATGGAGAAAGCGTAAAGATTCGCTTTTTGCAAGAGTTGGATCCAGACTCACCAACATACAACGATAAGCTAGGTTGTGGATTTATTGCGTTAGAGCATACTAATCCAAAAGACTATCGTCGTAAAGCATTAGATACAATGGAAACAGAAGGTCGTGATTGGGCTAACGAGCAACATCGTAAAGACCCAAAGGCTGGTTGGAAAGCTAGAACACGTTTATATATTAACGTATTGGTGGATGACGGTAAGGAAGAGCCATACGTAGCAATTCTTTCACAAGGTACAAGCGGTAAAACAATTACGCCAACGCTAATTGAATATGCTGGTGAAATGGGAAGCATTTCAAACCTAATGTGGCGCATTAAGCGCTCAGGTTCAAAAACAGATACAAGTTATACAATCATTCCTTTAGCTAAGGATGAGACTCCTTTCGACTCATCTGGGCTAACATTATATGACTTAGAAAAAACTGCGGTTCGTCATGTTCCATATGCGGAACAAGAAGCATTCTATATGGGCGAATCTCAGGATAAAGAAGAAGCCTCTTCAACAAGCAACAATTTAGAGTGGTAATTATATACAACGAGGCCAGTCTATTGACTGGCCTCATTGTATATAGTAGAATAGCAAAATGAAATCATACGACATACCAGACCCATTTGAAATATTTGTGTCAAATAAGTATAAAAACTACGTAGGGGCAATCTATGATTTCTTTGCTAGAGAATGGCACATGAAATGCGGATGCTGCAAAGAAGATTTATATGCACCAACCAAAAAGATATTAACTAAAATTAGACTATATCATACTAGAAACGAATGCACGGGCGGATACTAATGAGTTTTACACACCTACACGTTCACTCCTACTATTCATTAATGGATGGGCTAAATTCTCCAAAAGAGTTATGTCAAGCTGCTCTAGATGCTGGTCAAACTTCAATTGCAATCACAGATCATGGTACAATTTCTTCACATAGAGATATGCAAATGGCAGCAAAAGAACTAGGCATAAAGCCTATTCTTGGCGTAGAAGCTTATATCTCTTCAACAGATAGATTTGATAGATCTTCTAAAACAGATAAAAGTATACAGGCGTATAACCACATTATTTTATTGGCTAAAAACCAAATTGGTTTAAATAATATTAATGTCTTGCAGGAAATTGCTTGGAACGAGGGTTTTTATCACAAGCCACGTATTGATAGAGAGGTTTTAAAAGAATATGCGGAAGGTATTATTGTTCTTAGCGGATGCCTTAATGGTCTCATTAGTAAGTGCCTTGAACGCCAGGAATTCTCGGAAGCAAAACTTTTACTCAAAGATTTTAAAAAAACTTTTGGTAATGACTTTTACGTTGAGGTCCAATCTCACAATCCGCAAGAAATAAATTTAAAGCTACTAGAATTTGCAGATGAATTAAAAATTAAAGCGGTGGCAACAGGAGATGCCCACTTTGCTAAAGAAGAAGATAGAGTGTTAGAAGAAGCCATGCTTATTCTTTCAACATCTCCTAAAGTAGATAAAGATGCAGACGTTGAAATGTCTAGAAACATAAAAGACATTAATGAAAGATTAAACTATCTTTATCCAAATAGAAAAATATCATTTCAGGACATGAATTTGTTTATTCAAACTCGTTCTGAAATTGAAGCAGACTTTAATAAATCAGGTATTAATCGAACAGACATTTACGATAATACTATGGAGATAGCCTCTAAAATTGAAGAATACGATTTTAACAGGGGCCTAGACCTATTGCCTGTACCTAAGACCAATGCCGACCAAAAGCTCCGCCAAATGGCCTTAGAAGGCCTTAAAAGACTAAACAGGGACGAGGATCAGACCTACCTAGATAGAATTGAAGAAGAGTTATCTATAATTAAAGATAAGGCATTTGCGTCCTATTTTTTAGTTGTTGCAGATATGATTAACTGGGCTAAAGGACAAAATATTCTGGTTGGTCCAGGTCGAGGTTCTGCTGCTGGCTCTTTAGTTTGCTATGCGCTTGGTATTACAGATGTAGATCCAATTGAATATAACTTACTGTTTTTTAGATTTATTAATCCAGAGCGTAATGACTTTCCAGATATTGATACGGACTTTGAAGATCGTCGTCGCAAAGAGGTTAAAGATTACTTAAAAAAGAAATTTAAGCACGTTGCGTCTATTTCAACATACACTTATTTTAAAGATAAGGGTGTAATTCGTGATGCTGCTCGTGTATTTATGGTTCCACTTCAAGAAGTTAATCGTGCAACAAAACAGATAGATACGTTTGAAGATTTTTTAAGTTCTCCAAATACTAGAGAGTTTAGAGCCAAGTATCCAGAGGTTCAGTGGTTGGCAGATAAACTTCGTGGAAGAATTAGATCTGTGGGAGTGCATGCTGCTGGTGTTGTGGTTGCAAAAGATGAGCTTAGAAATTATGCTCCTGTAGAATCTAGAGCAGATGCTAATGATGATGTCTCTGGAAGAATTCCAGTTGTTGGATATGACATGGATACTGTAGCAGATATTGGACTTATTAAACTTGACGCACTTGGCTTAAAAACACTTTCTGTTATATCTGATACATTAAAATCAATCAAAGAGCGTAGCGGTAAAGATGTAGATCTATCATCAATACCAATGGACGATAAAAAGGTTTATAAGAATTTGAGCGAAGGATATACTAAAGGCGTGTTTCAAGCAGAAGCAACTCCGTACACCAATCTTCTTATAAAGATGGGTATTGATAAGTTTGAAGATCTAGTTGCATCAAATGCTTTGGTTAGACCAGGAGCCATGAACACTGTTGGTGCTTCTTATATTAATAGAAAAAATGGCAAGGAAGCTGTAGATTATAGCCATACTATTATGAAGGAGTTTACTGAAAATACATATGGTGTTATTATATATCAGGAGCAGGTAATGCAAGCCTGCGTATACCTAGGTGGTATGTCTTGGTCAGAGGCTGATAAGGTCCGCAAGATTATTGGAAAGAAAAAAGATGCAAAAGAATTCGACCAGTTCAAAGATCAGTTTATTACTGGGGCTTCAAAACACATTTCTCAGAAAAAAGCAGAAGAGCTCTGGCACGATTTTGAAGCTCACGCAGGTTATTCTTTTAATCGCTCTCACGCCGTTGCTTACTCTATGCTTAGTTACTATACTGCTTGGCTTAAAACTTACTACCCGCTTGAGTTTATGTTTTCAGTTCTTAAAAACGAAAACGATAAAGATGCCAGAACAGAATATTTAATTGAGTGTAAAAGATTAGGGTTAAAAATTCTCCTGCCTCATATCAATGAGTCAAAGCTTTATTTTTCACTTCAAGAAGAAGCAATTAGATTTGGTTTATGTGAAATTAAATTTATTTCAGATAGTATTGCTAATAAAATAATAGAGAAAGGACCATATAAAAACTATGCTGAATTTATTGAAAGAGCATCGCAAAAAGGTAGCGGTATTAATAGTAGGGCTGTTTCTGCTCTTAATGCCGTGGGCGCTGCAGCGTTTGATGATAATCCAAGACAAGGTGATGAAAAAGAAAAATACTACGAGTTCTTAGGAATTCCTACTTTTAACTTAGACTTACCTCCAAGAATTAAATCTCAAGCAAGGCCTATCTCTGAATTTGATGACCTAGGATCATTTGTAATGTTTGGAATGGTCAAGGGAATTAAACGAGGTAATGGTTGGTCAAGAATAGAAATTGTAGATGAAACTGGCTCTATAGGATTATTTCATACAGAGCAAACACAAATTGAGTCTGGCCAGATGTACTTTGTATTAGTTGGAGATAATAGAATTGCAAGATATATTAAGGTTTCAGAAATAGATCCAAAGTCTAATGATTTGTTTGTAGATTATTTGTATAGAAAAGAATATGATATTGCAGAAGATGAATATATTGTTGTAAACTTTACTCCATATAAAACTAAGGCTGGAAAAATGATGAGCCATATAGTTTTATCTAATAAAAATAAAGAGTTAACTAGAGTAATCGTTTTCCCAACAATGTATAAAATGTCTTTAGCAAAAATGCGTGAAGGAATGAAATGTAAGCTAGTCTTGTCAAAACTAGATGATGGGACTTTAAACGTAAAGGAAATAAAATGACAGAAGATATTGATAGCTTAGTTCAATCAATAAGCATGAACCAAGTTTTGGTGGCATTGTTAGAAGAGTATGGGAAGCTAACAGTTCCAACCCTTAAGTTTTTGGATGTAGATATAAAAAATAAAGAGTTGGTAATAGATTATGATGAGGATGGCCCATCATTTACATTTAGTTTGAGAGATAAAAATGAATAGCAATGATATTGTTACAGAATATGGTTTAGATGCACTATCTGCTTTATTGCATGAGTCGGCTAGACAAAAGGGGTTCTGGGATGGAGAGTACACTAACGATAAGATAGGAAATAAATTAGCCCTTGTGCACTCAGAAGTAACAGAAGTTCTTGAAGCAATTAGAAAATCTAAAGGCAGTGAGCACATCGTAGAAGAAATTGCAGACATTATTATTAGAATTTTAGATGTTTATGCTGCAATGAGAAATGAAGAGCAGGTATTGCATAGCTTAGATGAAATCTTAGAAAAGAAAATAAATATTAATAAAGAGCGTCCAAGACTACACGGAAATTTATTTTAAATGGTATACTAGGAGAAAGAAAAGGTAAATATGAAAATAGATATAGATAGTGTACTATCAAAATTAGATCCAAAAACAAGAGCAAGAGTTCAGTCAGCACAAGACGTTCAAGTTGAAAAACAACTCACGCCTAGCATCGGATTAAACTTTGCGCTTCGTGGCGGATTAGGTTACGGCAGACAAATTCTTGTGTGGGGAAATAAGTCCGCAGGAAAGTCATCATTTTGTTTACAGATGATTGCTATTGCACAAAAGCAAGGCAAGACATGCGCTTGGATTGACGCTGAAGCTTCATATGATCAATCTTGGGCAGAGTCTTTGGGAGTAGATTCATCTTCCCTTATTTATTCTCCAGCAAAAACTGTTAATGACATGGTTGATGTTGCAACTAAATTAATGGAAGCAGGGGTTGACATGATTGTTGTTGATTCAATTTCTGCATTACTTCCTGCAATTTATTTTGAAAAAGATGGAAATGAAATGAAAGATTTGCAAGATACAAAGCAAATCGGCGCTGAAGCAAAGGATATGACCCACGCAGTCAAGATGTTAAATTATGCAAACAAAAACACACTACTTGTTCTCATCTCACAACAGCGAAATCAATTTGGATCTATGCATGCTAGTCACATCCCCACGGGTGGCATGGCAGTCAAGTTCTTTTCTTCCACTGTCATTAAACTATGGTCTTCTGAAGCTGAGGCGAATGCTATTAAGGCTGGGATTAAAGTTGGCGACAAGATCATTGAACAAAGGGTTGGGCGACCAGTTAACTGGATTATTGATTACAACAAACTCGGCCCCCCAAATCTATCGGGACAGTACGACTTTTACTACCAAGGGGAAACTCTTGGTGTAGATAGGGTCGGAGAAACTTTAGATGTCGCAGAAATGTGTGGCATAGTAGAAAAAGGTGGCGCATGGTATACAGTAAATGGAGAACGTTTTCAAGGACGTGCAAAGGCTGTAGCATATTTAAAGGAAAATCCAGATGTTGCAGACATCTTAGTCGAGGAAATAAATGCCAAATCTTAATGAGTTTCTTAATAAAGAAATTAAACAGAAAGACTATGAACTAGAAAATCTTCCAGGCGTTAGAGCATGCAATACATGCGATGAAGATGTAAACGGTGCAGCTTGGGACCCTATAGAATTAGTAATGTCTTGGAGATGCTCTAGGGGTCATGAAACGGTTTTTAAGGTCCAATAATGTCAGAAAGATCAGAAGTCAAAAGAGATGGCGCTAAGGCTCAAAAAAATAGTGGTCGTGGCGATTATCAAAAGGGTGATGCAAAATGGAATCAGTTTCTTGTAGATTATAAAGAAGCAGGATCATCGTTTACTTTAAATAAAGATAACTGGGCAAAAATCTGCACAGACACATTTAAAGTTAGTAGGGACATGCACCCAGCGCTAAAGATTATTATAGGAACAGATTCCAAAGTCAGACTTGGAATTATTGAGTGGGCAGTTTTAGAAGAACTGATCCAGTTTTGGGAGGACAATAACGATGGGGTCAAATAACAAAATACCGTTTAATCAAACAGTTATTAAAAATGGTAGAATTGTCAGGGTGAGAAAAGATGGTTCCGTAAA
>Ga0164293_10000169_pt1 | contig 45852 bp, 52 predicted proteins | sample GEODES118metaG_FD_111487 | JGI IMG/M metagenome (GOLD analysis project Ga0164293, IMG submission 111487) | Eutrophic lake water microbial communities from Lake Mendota, Wisconsin, USA - GEODES118 metaG | ecosystem: Environmental > Aquatic > Freshwater > Lake | place: USA: Lake Mendota...
AATAATGATGGTTCAATCAACGGTCAGACACTAACATTGGCACAATCAAAAACTTTTTGTGATTTTCTAAAAGATAAATGTGAAGGTTTTTATATGGTAATACCAACAAAAGATAACACACAATCTTCAAAAACATTTTTTATAGCCAAAAAAGAAGAAGGATGGGAAGACCCTGATACATATAGTAAGAAAGAACAAATGGATTATTATAATACAAATATAGTAAGTTATGTTAAGAAAGATGTAAATGCTATTGAGAAACCTATAGACCAAGATAAGATAAATAAAAACGTCGACAAATATAAAAATCTAGCAACTTGCAATTGGAAATCTGCCAATAGGTGCATATTTAATAGTTACAAATATAATCAGAGTTCAAATCAATGCACGACAAATGAAGGACTATCCTATGATGTTAGTAGAGTTAATAGTTATGATGAAAACAGTCTATCACAGTGGTTAAACCAATTGTATAAAGAGGATAGGGGTGTTAATAAATTAGATAGTGAAGCTATGAATGTACATAATTATGTAGAAAGATGTAAAGACATTGATGGATATGAGTTCTTATCTGGAGTAAATTCACCAATTCCATACGTGCCATCAACTAAGCGAGGAGATGTAAGAGGCAGATATGTAAGAATAACCATTAATAATACACAAGATAGTGAAAATTGGTTACAGCTTGCTGAAGTCCAAGTTATTAGTAATAATCGAAATATAGCCCAAGGTAAATCGACATCATCTAGTGGTAATTATCCAGGTTCATCTAACTCAAAGGCAAATGATGGTAATAATGATGGAAACTGGAATGCGGGCAGTGTATATCATAGTGGTAATGGATCTTGGAATAATAGTGGTGGACCTCAGTTTTGGGAAGTTGACTTAGGCGATGCTTCACAAACAGTTGACCGAATTATTATTAGCAATAGAACAGATTGTTGCGGAGGACGTCTAAATAATTGGTTGTTATCAATCCATGATTATAATAGAAACTTAATATGGGCTCGTATTTATAGTGATCCTCCCAATCCTAAAATGAGTATAGATGTTCTTATGTCTAATAATGATATAAATAATCCTAAAGTTAAAGACTATAGAGATACTGAATTTAATAGATTATTTTATCGTGTAGGTAATAGTTATAGAACTATAAACCGTTCTAATGCTAATCATTATGGTGCTTGTGTTCAAGATGTAAGTTATGGGGGAACAAGGAAAAAATGGGTAGGTGGGGATATGCCTTGTAGAGATTATTATCCTGGTGAGTGGGAAGAAGAAGAACGACAACGAATAGAACGTGAACGACTAGCTGAATTAGAAAGACAAAGACTAGCTGCTATAGCACAGGCTCAAGCAGAGGCAGATAGAAAGGCAGCTGCAAAGGCAGAAGCAGATAGAAAGGCAGCCGAAGCACATCAAAATTGGTTAAATACCAGATGTGGAGGTAATAGACGTGCTGATCGTTGTTCGTCAGGATGCGAGCGCCGTCCTCGTTGGTGGGAGAGGTGTCACGGGCCTGGTGGCTGGTGCTGTACTTAACATTATAAGCTATTTAAAAAAATTATTATCAAATTATTTAAAAATAATTTAATAATTGTTAATACTGTTTCGGTTTAAATAATATAATATCAATATAAATATAAATATATGAACGAATATCGTAATTTTATAGGTAAAAATGATTTAAACACTATTGAAACTAATTTTAAAATTTTAATGTCTCTAATAGATTTACATGGTTATGATATATGGGTGTATTATCCATCAACAAAAAAACTAGAAAAGGATTTTAAATTTGGTAAATCTGTTGGAAATTTAATATTCTTAAATAGGGAAGTAACAAGTCATAATGGTAAAGAATATACAAGTAATACAATTGTTGAAATTGGTAAAGTAATTATATTTTATGGGAAATTACCTAAAATCAATGCTAATAAAACTATTCCAGAACCGATTATTACAGCACAACAAAAACAACGATTTATGCAAACATTTAAAAAAGGTTATACAAAAACAAAATTCAAAGAATAGTATTAATAAATTATTACACAAAAATTTGATTTTATATTTTATAGTATAATTATTATAAAATATTTAGAGTTGAATAATGGTAGAAGAAAAAATAGAATTTAATTATGTAGTTATTAACAGAGATAATAAAGATTATATTGTTCGTGTATTAGAACCCCCTACATACAAAAAAATAGAATTAGACCCAAGTGAAGCGTATACACCTGCCTTTATACCAAACGGAATGAATATAAGCAATTATCCAGGTTTATTTAATATAGATAATAATGATAAATTTATAAGTCCACAGCGTAAAGTATTGTGTCACATAGGCAAATGTGATTTCTGTAATAAAATAGTAGGTTCAAACAACATTCGTCAAGAATATACTGATATAGACAATCATTTAGGTTATTTCTATTGTGATACATGTGAAGATGTATTTACAGAAACCTTAAAAAGAACAGGAATGCGAAGTATTTGGTATCTTCGGGATAGAAAGACTAAAGAAGATAAATATAATATTTGGGTTCCAAGAACAAGACGTGACCAAAATGGAAATAAAATAAATTATGGTCCATATATTTTTGAAAAATGGATGATTTATGGTTGGTATGCTTATGATTATAATGATGATAATGGAATTTCTAAACCTCATGTTGTTTGCGATAATGGAATACTTAATAAATTAGTCCCTGTTGATGTCATACAGGAAATAAATCCTGAAAATGATATAGAATATAACCCAAATAATGATCTTAAATGGAAATAAATCGTATAAATATACAAATGTAAAATCAAAAATATTATTGTTTTATTAAATCTTAACTATTAAAATATAATAAAATAATAACTATGAAAACTGGTTTTTAAAGGTTTCCATTTTTTTTTGCTGGCATTCTTTAATACATTCCTTACAAGCAGCAACACATTCTTTACAAACATCATGGTGTTTCATGTGTTTAGAACATTCTAAAATACACAAATTACATGCATTTATACACAAATCTAATAATGAACATTTTAAAAAGCTATTATTTAAATCTGTAGTTAGTGCAAAATCACAAATGTGTTCACAATCATAACAGCATAATACACATGGATGATCTTTGGGCATATGTATCTGGCAATTTAGACAAGCAATTACACATCTCTCCATCTAATACAATATATATATATATATATATAGCATAAATAATTTATAAATATTGATAATGGAAAAATAAATAAATAAAAAATGATAGATATTTTTCTTACACTATTTTATTTATAGTTTATCAAATATACACTATATTTATAGTTTATCAAATATACACTATATTTATAGTTTATCAAATATACACTATATTATTGTTATTAATTTGTCTATTAATATAATATTCATATTCATTATCATGACTTAGAAAATGAACATTTAATGGAAGAATTCGACCAGGCCTCTGTGCACGTCCTATAACCTGTTTTTCAATTTCTGAACTTAGTTTGTGATAGATTAATACATCCGTAGCCATTTCTAAGTTAATTCCCATTCCAAAATTTACAGCATTTAGTAATAATACATTAATTAAACCATTATTAAAATTATTTATTAAATTATCTATATGAGATGCTGTTCCACATATTTTAGAATATGTAATATTATTATTACTTAAATCATCTAAAAGTGAATTAAATGTAGCATCAAATTCTGAAAATACTAACCACTTTTTTTGCTTATTTTCTAGGATTAATTTCATAAAATATTCTTGTTTAGATAATAAAATATTTTTACTACTTTCAATATTATTAACATTGTCTTCCATAATTGTTATGCCTTGAAAACCTATTTTCGTTCTACAAAAAGGGCATTCACCGATTTTATTAGATTTTGAATTAAAATATTTAGTAATGCAGTTCATACAAAATAACCTGTGGCAACAAGCTACACTTGCGATAGGTTTAGTTAGATTATCACAGCATATAGGACATAAGTTATTTTTATCTATATTTACTCTATCTAATACATGTGTTATACTATTTTCAAGGTCATTAATTTTATTTGTAATTTTTAGAAGTCTTTCCAATTTATCATTTTCTTCTATTTCTAAACTATCAATATACGCATAATGTTTTTTTTCATTTTCTAAATTTTTTTTTAAATTGGAAGTTATCATGTTTGAAATACTTTCGCAACTTTCAACTTTAAAACCTAATTTTTGTTTTAAACTAGAGATATCATTGGCATTAATATAAATCATAAGTTCTTTTTTTAAATGGTTTATAGTTTCTGAATTTGATATATTTGATAAAAATCCAATATTATACGGTGTTAAACATTTATAAATTAAAAAATTAGGTATAGGTAATTTAAAACTTTCTAAAATATAATTTTCAGAATGCTTAAGACATAGACATTTCAATATTGGTATTATATCATTACTTGATACATGTATTTTTTCAAACATTGACCTTACAAAATTTTTGTAATTTAATCCCTTACTGTGTATATATTTAATTCCGTTGTTTATAAAATTATGTTGAGATATTTGATCTACATTTGCTGTTTGTATACCAATTTGAGTATTTAAATTTCTTACACAATAGCAACCTGATGGGAACAACAAATTTTCTAAGCTACTTGTTATAAACCATGTAAATCTACTTTTTATAGAGATATTCACACCAAATTTAATATTATCGGCTTCATCAATAACAAATCTATCAAAGATCACCTGGGTTTTATTATATAATAATTCTAAATTACTTACAAAATTTGGAAAAAAATTATTACTTATTAACACAATTGTTGTTGTTTCAAGAGCATTAGCTGAAAATATACTTGTTTTGTTTGAATTTATTTTTAAATATGAAAGTTTTGTATATTTAGTAATGTATTGTTCCCATTGATTAATAATTGTATGAGGCACTAAAATTACATTACAATTCATTATCTTAGCTTTTGTTTGTTTAATAAAAGATATAATACCCCATCCTTCGTGAACAGTATATTGATTTGGAAATATATATTCTTCTAATTTAGGCTTTAATGATATTAAACCTAACATCGCTATAGACTTACCACTTCCAACAATATCAGCAATAATACCTATATTACTTTGATAGCTTACATCATCACTCGCAACGCAACGGTGGTGTGAAGTCTTTTCCAATTCAAGAGCTGCGTATATTAGTGATTTTTGATGTTCTTTTAATTCAATATTTAGATTAGATATGGGCACTTCAATCTTTGGTGATGTTTCATTAAGTGTTCCTAATTGAACTATTTCTAATTTTTGGCAGTTTGTTTTTAATAAATTTTCTATATAACTCGTATATGTTGGCATTAATAATATTTTAGATAACTAATATATTTAAAATATTTTTAAGTATAAATTTATATTCCCATATAACCATTTCTACGATTATTTCCAACATTTCCAAACCATTTATCTTGTTCTGGTGTTATACATATGCAACCTCCACTTGTGCTATAACCACCATTGCCTATTCCACAACATTCTGGTTTAGCTTTATTATAGGCAAAAACTGCTAAACTTCTTGGACCAGTTTTACCACCCTCAACAGTAGGTATATCTTCTGTATTTTCTAATAGCATTTTACTAGGTTTTAATGGTAATGGTGTCCCCTGTGGGGTGTATATATCTCCCTGTATAATTCTATAATTTTCTTTATTATAATCTTTATTCCAATAGGGTATTAATTTAGCCCATTGATCCAATATATTAGGTCTATCACATATATTAAAATCTTCTTTTGAATGTAAGCGATTATTTACATAAAAATATAGAACCCAAAATGCTAAAATACTTGTAATAATTGTTAGATACATTATATTATGTATTAATATAATTTTTAATATAGTATATAATTTATTTTTTAATTAGGATTATTAGAATTACTATAGCTACTAAAAGAGTCAGTATAAATAGTGCTCCAGTTATAATAATATATGGGTATATTCTCTCAATTGAATAATGAATTATTGGATCAATAATATTTTTTCTGATTTTAGACATATTTTCGTCTTTTTTTACTTATATTAAAATATTATCGATAACTTGACGTGTTAAATTAGTTACAATAGACATATTTATATTATAAATATATTTTATTTAATTAATAAAATAAACATTTTATTAAATAGTGTTTAAAATAATTATTTTTTAAATACTATTTATGTATATTATAATGCAGTCAAATAAATATCATACAAATTTAACTAGATACTATTCTGAAAATACTCCTATTAATTTTGTAATAAATAACATATTATCTGAAAATGATGATTTTTTAATTTCATTATATGACCTATCACTAGAATATGAAAAGATAGACAAAAATATAAGTAATCTTACTGATATTTTTGCTATACAATACTGTTCTATTCGATGTATATATGATATGCCCGATTTATGCAATATTAACTATAGAAATAGTAGACCTACTGCAAACATATTATTTGGAGAAGATAAAACACTTTTATCGGCTATGATAATTCAGGTTGATTGTATAAATGCTTTATTACATTTTCTAAATGATTATTATCCAAATAAAGTACAAAAAGCACAAATATTTATTGATAAAATTCTTAATTTAGATAAAAATATAGATATAATATCTAATACTGTATCTCAAAATATTGAAACTTATAAAAAACAAATTTTAATGATATTTAAAGATTTAATCGCATTTTTATTTGAATAGAGCATTTATTGGCGTTTTTAATCTAAAAATTAATGTATCGATTTTTATATATAATGGAACTATTAAAAAAACAAGCTGATAGTGTAATTAATGAATTTATATCATCTGAAGAAAAATATAATGATATTTATACATATATTTTTGATGGTGGGAAAAGACTTAGACAAATGATAGTTTTTGCAATTGCGACATCATTAAATAATACGCATAATGTTAATATTGATGTATCCGATTTATCATTAGGAATAGAAATGATACATAATTCTAGTTTAATAATAGATGATTTACCATGTATGGATAATGATGATTATAGACGAGGCAAACTAACAGTTCATAAAAAATATGGAGTTCCAATAGCTTTACAATTTTCAATTATTCTTTTACGGAAATCATTTCAAAAAGTATATAACACATTGAAACAAATAGATAATAATATTCAAAAAATATATACATATAATCAAATAATAAATAATAATCTTGGAAAAAACGGATTACCTATGGGGCAATTTATGGATATTAGTTATCTAAAAAATAAGGTTGGATTATCATCAAAAAAAGACTATCAGAATTTAATTTATAAAAAAACTACTACACTTTTTAATTTAAGTTTTTTATTAACATATGTATTGTTTGAAGATAATAAAGATAAAATAGCAATAATGTCAAAAGCTAGTAAACATTTTGGAATGGCATTTCAACTATATGATGATTTTACAGACATTGTTCAAGATATACAGTCAACAACGCCTAATTATATACTTAAATATGGATGCGAAAATACATATTCTATATTTAGAAGTAGTTGTAAAAAATGCATTACAAATTTAGAATGTGTCGGTATTACACATAATTTTTTTACAGAATTGTTTGAATATTTAGACACTATTGTAAAAAAAGAAATCGCTATACATAGTTCACAATATCCATAATAAATAGCTTTATTAACTCTTATAGTGTAATGTATTTAGTGTTCTAATAAATAAATTTTATAAAATATACGAAATCTTCTGTGAAACGTAAGATACTCTGATAAGATAAATATTTAAAAAATATTTTATTTATAATATTATATAAAAAACTTTGATGTCATCGCTTAATCTTACAAACAATTTTCCTAATCGTACTACTACTGGACTATTTACTAGTGGTTCAGGTAATGCTAATAATAATGGTTTTAGCGCCCAAGGACTTGTTGGGATTGGAAACCGCAATGGTTATGGAGCCATCCATGTTGGAAGGGATGGTGGCTGGAATGGACAGGGTTCTAATAGTATTGGAATAAGTGGCGGATTCCGTTTTTAATAGGAAATGTATACTATTTATAAAAATAAAATAATAAAATATTTTTGTTTATTATTTTATTTATATTGTTATCTCGCATATTTTAAAGTATATTCTCGAGCATTTGCTTCATATTGAGCTTTATTTGATTTATAAATATTAGCTATATCCGCAACTAATGGGTCATCTGGATTAGGATCCGATAATAGAGAACATATAGACAATAGCACTTTTGATATATTTAGAGCTGGACTCCAATTATCTTTTAAAATATCAAGACAAATCGCACCCACACTATTAATATTGGGATGATAAATTTTTGTTTCAAATGTAATTTTTGGTGGTTTGAATGGATAATCAGGTGTAAAGAATATTTTTAAATAGAATATCCCTCCTTCGTATGGCGTTCCAGTTGGTCCTAATAACGTTGCTTTCCAACTAAATATATCATCATTGATTAAACCAGCCGAACAATTTGATGGAGCATCTTTTTCCATATCTAATAACTCCTTTTGAAGTCTTTTTAAAGCCATTATAATACACTTATTTTGTTTTATATAAGTAATAACAATTGTATAAATCAATTTTTTATTCATTAATATAATATGTTATTCATAATTAATTTATGTAAAACATTCATAAAAAATGTCTACCTAATATTACTTTGGTCAAGATTTAAAAATTTATGTTATCAATTTCATTATAAAATTTGATTTAATAACATATTTATTACTTAAAGTTAAAGTTAAATAAATGAATTCTATATTATCAACCTTGCCCAATATTTGTACTAATATTGGGAGAATAGTATGTACTACTAAACAAGCATATTTAGTAAATATACTTACCGAACAGCATAGTCAATATCTTTATTCCTTTGGACACACTAATTGGAATAAAACAACTTATCGCACAATTATTAAAAATCCTATTCGTATTTATAATTTATCAGATAATATGAAAAAAGACACATTATCACGAATTTATCATCCAAATGAAATAATATATCCTATATTTGATTTTTCCAATATTACTGATTATATCATTAATAATGGAGATACAATATATTTTGGAATTTTAAATTTAGGTTTTACACAAAAAGTCATTATTATTCCAAAAAAAATATAAATTTTATATAAAAACTATTTATTATGTTAAATAAGCCATTATTCTTGTAAAAATCCAAGCAATTCGCTTACAATCAGATATAGGGTCATGATTATTTTCAAATGGACACTCTTCTAGCATTGTTTCCAAATGTTTTTTACCATTATCTCCTAATTTTATAATACATTCCAATGTATTAGTATCAAGAGGTGAAACATAATACCATTTTTTTTTCCTAAATTGGTAATTCAAAGGTCTCCTATTCTTTTTAGGTTTATCACCATCGATTTTTTCATTTAAAAAGGCAATTCGCTGATCTATATATCCAATATCAAATGCTACATTATCACTGACTAATTTTATATTATGATATTTATTTGTTGTTTTAGTCCAATATTCATAGAAAGACATTAATAAATCAAGTTCATTAGAACAATTTGATTTGGCAGATAGGGTATCCAAAATATCTTCATATTTACTCCAAAAATTGTCCCATGTATCCATACTAAAATCATTATAAGTCATAATTTCTAAATTGTCTACATCGCCTGTCGTCTCTATTGTTTTTGAAGGTTTTTTTGGGGTAAACACAAATATCCTTTCTTCAATACATTCTATTAATTCTATAGATATATTATCGATATTTGGTAACTTTCGCTTGAACAATACGCAACCAATCGCAAATATTGATTTATTTAATCCAGATGTTTCTATGTCTAATGCTAAAAAGACAGGGTCTGTAATAATTTCGTTAGCCATTTTTTATTTTTAATGAATATTATAAAAAAATCATAATTAAAAAATATATCAATTTTTTAAGAAATTATATAACTTGATAATATTAAATTTTTACCTCAGATAGATATTTTTTACACAATTCAACTGTTGTAAATGCTGTCGCATGTAATGGAATAGCTCGCAATAGTGCTAAATGAAATCCGCGATAAAAAGATGTAATACCCTCCGTTTTATGTATATACCTAAATGCTTCAAAAAATCCTATTTTTTTATCACGAGCAGCCTGTATATGCGTTTTAATTCTGTCCTGAGGATAGATAAATATCCATGATGCTGTTCCAGCTAGGGCACCGTATCCAAAACTTTTAAAAGGATGTATATCTGTTACATCAGTATTAGATAATTTAAGTTTATTATAAACACTAAAATAAATAGCAAACCCAGGAGTTTCTCTTGTTAACGTGGCTGATAAACCTTGAAATAAATTTATATTTTTAAGACTATTTATACTTTGGCCAGTCTGCATTAATATTTTTAATCGTTCAAATGGTGTAACAACCAAACTAGCAGATAACCCAGATAATCCACCACTAATAATATCACTATTGGTATATTTAATTGTACTTTCATATACTCCAAAAACAACTGCTTTTTCAAGTCCAACACCTATAATCGGAGGGATTATACCTCTATATAAATTTTTAAATACTAAGCGATTAAATTGTTGATAGTGTGTCTTAAGTGTGTCAATTGGATGACTTACGATTATACCCATCATTCCCGCCAAATATCCATATCCAAAATTTCTAATAGTTGATTTATTTTCATTCATACTTAAAATAGTATTATGTAAATATACATATAATTATAACAATCAAATTTGTTTATATATTTGTTATAATTATCGTAATTTATACCCATATAGCCAACATATTCATTAATGCCATACCTATAAAGAATGACATATGTAGCATTAATTTTGTTTTTAAATTAACGCGTTTGTGTAATTCGTCTTTGTTAATTTCCTCTATATAAATTTGGACAAGTGAAATATATAATAGTAAACCACCCGAAAAACCAAGTAAACAATTACTTGCTATTTTCCACTGCATATCTTCACTATTATATAATGTCATTCCGATTATAATACCTAATGGAGTAGATAAAGCATAAATAGTAATCATACATATTTTTGGTATTTTATTAACAATATCTATAATCCATCCAAGACTAGTTCCTTCAATAAATTGGTGAAAAACAATAGATATAATTAAAGGCGTAATATTTTCATCAGATTGTGTTCCAAGAGTTATACCTATTAAAATACTATGAAAAACACATGCTAATTCAAATATATATGGATTTACTTTTTTTTGCATCTGCTCAGTTGTAACACATGAATGATTATGTGTTTGATTTTCGTGGTCAGATAAATGCGAGTGTGATGATATAAAAGTATGTGATAAACTATCAATTATACCCATTATAAAAATACCAGAGATAAATAATGAACTGCCTAGAGGATATTCATATGCATTGTCGCGAATTACTTCGGGTATAATGTGAACTACACTTAGGGAAAGAATTACACCTGCAGAAAATAACTTAAAGAAAATAGCTAATTTTTTAGAAGATATTAATTTAGAAACTCCAAACCCTGCAATTGAAGATAAGAAAACAAATATGACCGCAATATATTTTATATCCATTATCATGATTTATTTATTATACATCATAATCAATATGATATATATCAATTTTTTAATATAATTATATATATATATAAATGAATAATCAAATCACAAATAATAAAAAAAAACGAATAAGTAAAAAAAATAAATCTTCAAATTATAAGAAAAATACTCAATATGTAAGTTTGCAAAATGGAAGGGGGCCATTACACTTACGAGTTTGGGATTATCTCGATAATTATCTAGATTTAGTAGTTAGAGAAAATATATATACTATTGAATTAAAACAACAAATCGCGGATATTATGGGTTTGCGTTTATTAAACTTAGAAGAGATGTATCTCTTCACTAATAGAGGAGCAAAACTTGATGACAGATTACAAATTATAAGACAAGGTATACAAGATGGAGACCAAATTAAAATGATTATGCAAACACATGAACCTGATATTCCCTAATAAAGTCTTATATAAATATATCATATTGGATATTTCAATTTATAAATCTAATAAATTTGTTTCAATAAGTTTGTTTTCTAATCTTAATAGTCTATTAACAAGTGCGGCTACTTCTACTAATGAATATTTATTAATATCGCTATCAAATATCAATTTTATATCAGAATCGTTGTTGTCAAATATTAATAGTTTATTTATTTTATGTTTATTACACGTATATATATTATAGTCTAATATGCATTTATTATACAATTTTAAAAGTGAGGTTCTAACTGCATATACATGTTTTTCTAAATGATTATATTGAATATTAGGTAATCTTGGTGCAGGGTTAGCATTATCTTCCGCAAAATTTTGCAATGATTTTTCAAATCTTATGATATTTCGCATAATCAACTCATCAATATTTAAAAGACTATATGAAAATATAACATTATATTCACTACTTATGAATGGGTCGGATAATATCCAAGTAGGCATCGTATTCGCACCCGTAATTTCAAATACAATATTTTCATTTTTTTCTACAGCTTGTTTTAATAATTCATCATTTAACATAGCACAGCTTAAATGTGAGCTTTCATTACAATATGGTTTTTCCCTTACATACCAATATGATTTAGATAATTTTTCAAATACATCTGGTCTTAAATAATAACAGTTTGATTTAGAACAAGTAAAACATTCTTTAATTTTACTAGACTTATTGACTTGTCTGTATTCATCAACACATTCTTTAACAATAGACGATATTTTCTCCTTATACGCTATATTATTTTCAACTAGTTCATCTATTAATATTTTGGTAAAACTTGTAGACATATCTTTATCTAATAATTTTAAATATTCTATTGTTTTCTGAGCTAATAATGTTTTACCAGAACCACTTGGACCGATTGTAATAATTATGTAAGGTTTATTCATTATAAATTATATTAAATTATAATATAAGAATTTAAACTATAATAATGATATTATAAATAAAATTATAATATGATTAAAATTAAATTAAATGGTAATTGGACTATAGCTGGAGATAAATTTGCGTCAATGTTTCAAAAATATATACACCAAAATTCTTATTATAGAGAGGTGCCATATATAGAAGATGGTATTACCATTTCACGACTAAATAATGACCCATTTAATGCTTCGTATATTGATTTAGGTTTACAAAAACTACCAATTTGTGATTGGAATAATGTTAAAGTATTCTTAATAGATATACAACCAGTTGACTGGCATACTGCTCGGGATTATCAAACTTGGGCATATTATGATTTTATGTATGATAATAAGAGTAAAAAAACATATGCGTCAAAAGGTTCTATTTTTATTCAAGACGCAGTTATAATTGATATTGATAATATAGCACCCAATATTATATTTAGTCTATTTCGTTCTAGTAACAATAGTGTTGATTTAGAAAAAGATGATTTACATCGAACGCGTGTTCGTATTTGTGATAATGAATGGGCGCGATTAGGATATAGAGGCTTCTATAGCAGAATGACTATGGATCCTGGAATTATAGTTATTCCACCAGTTAATAATACTTTACAAAATATTATTAATATTCCAAACAATATTTTGGTAATTGAAACAGATAATAATGAAGAACAGTGTATATTATGTTGTAAAAATAAAAAAAATATTCAATTTTTGCCGTGTAATCATAATATAAGTTGTGTGGAATGTTGTAAAAAAATGTTAAATAATAAATGTCCCCTTTGCAAAAGCGATATAACTAGTATTATTGAAAAATAAGTTGATATTATTAAAAAAAACAATATATATATATATATATAAATGGAAATTTTAGATAAAGGTAGTGTAAGTTTACAAAAAATGATTAGGGATACTCGAATAAGGAAAATAAATAATATGTTATATATGCCAGAAGATGAAAATCATTCTATAATTAAAGAAAAAATAAATGAATGGGTAAGTTTACAATGTAGTGATGAAGGTCAAATACTAGCAAGTTTATTTAGAGATTATACTATTTATGTTTCTTGGAAAGAATTTTATGAAAAATGTATAGATATTTTTGAGACTTTATATCAGTATATTGGTAATAAATCTTATTGTTTTTTTACACAGGGGGAATTAGGTCAAAAACCATGGACTGAAAAATCAAACTATTGGATGATAAATTTACTAATAGATTACTATATCAATACCAATAAGACAAATTTTCCAAAAGAACTATTAATTTGGTATAAAGGTTCGGGCACACCAGAATTTACAAAAAAAACAGATTATGATTATTATATCGTTTTAGATGATGTAAGTTATTCTGGAGGACAAAGTTTTGTTGACCAATTTAGAGATAAAAAAAAGAAAAGTGATATTAATATTGACCCAAACAAAATATTAATCGTTTGCCCATATATCACGGAAATAGCATATGATAAATATTATAAAAATAGAACCACAAACCCATATCCTAAATATCATAAATTATTCTATTCAGTTATAATGAAATATTGGTGGCGTGATAAAAACGTAGTAATTAATGACCAGGAATATAATTTAAATAAATTAGTAGACAGAAAAGAAATTTATGCTAAAATTAGAGCTAATTTAGACACTTACGGAGATATAACTGGAGAATATAGTGTTGATCATGAAAACGATGCTTTAAATGGTGATAATAATTTTATGTATTATTTTGATCATAAAATTGCTGATCATGTTTCATCATTTCCAAAAATATATCAATTAGGAACGATTAAACCTACTGGTGGAATACAAAAACATTCATCAAATACTCATGATAATAATCGAGAGAAAAATACAGTTGTTTGTGATAAAATAGTCTATCTTCCATTTTTAAATAATTGTACAAATACTTTGAGAACAATTTTAGATACAGATTTAAGTAAACTATGTGTAGAACCTTGGTATAAAAAAAATTATAATAATCAACACAATACTTATTATAAATATATACTCGCACTTGATTTTGATGAAACTATAACTAATATAGATCTTGTAAATGATGACGTCATTGTTAGTGCTTTTCCAATTGACACTTTATTTAAAAATAAAAATTCATTAATTGAAATATTAAATTTAGCTTGGAAACATCTAATTACTATATATATAGTATCACGCCGAAAGATAAGTCAAATAATTTTATTATTAAATAAATTTTATAAGGCAAATTCTATTACTTATCAACAAATTTATGAAGAAAATATTTATGGAATGTCTGATGATTATATTAGACCTAAAGAAAGGTTAAAACAAGAAGAAGATTTATTTTGGGCAAACAACAAACTAGAAAATTTGAATAGTATTATTAGAAAAAACGGCATTTTAAAAGCACAATTGATGTTTTGTGATGATAATCAATTAAATATTAAGACAGTATCAGAAGGCGGTTTTGATAATTCTATTCTAATATTTAAAAGAGAAAATTCAAATCATGTATTGCAAGTGCTACAATCTTTTATTAATACAGAAAAAATACCTTTACATGATACAAATAGTATCATTGAGGTATCAGATAAATATGTATTAGTTCTCGACATAAATAATTTTTTAACAGCTAGAAAGTATAAGTATATAACGGAATTATCACTTGAACAACCATTACATAAAAATTTTTACATAACTATTCTTATAGAAATATTACATTTATGTTTACAAAATAATATTAGTATATATATTTCATCAAGAACTGAAAAAGAAAAATTTATAATTCCTATATTAAATAGATTTTACCAAGAATATGCTATTCATGAGCAACGTATAGATGAGAATAATATATTTGGAAGAAAACCTTGGGAAATGACCGGTCGCCCCTTAGATAAATATGCTGATGTAGATGATTTATTTACTATTGCTGATAATCATGGTGTTAAAAAAGAAAATATATTATTTTTAGATTATAACCCTATAACTATACAAACAGCAATAGGATATGGTTTTACAAATTCAGTACTTATATACAAAGATAGAAACGCAGAGGATTTATTAGAAAATCTTACACGATTTATTGCTAGAAAAAATAGTATACAACAAATAGGTTCGAATAGGGTTAAATTTAGAAGGAGTAAAAGGAAAATGAATAAAAAGAAATATAGTGCTAGGAAAGTAAGCAGAAAAAATAAAAATAAGTATTATTAAAATATTATATATAATTCTAACAATATTCATCTAATAAAAACAAATGTTAATAATGTAAAATTAGAATGTTTAGTTATGATATATAAAAGTATGAGCCTAAACATAGAATTAATAAAAAAAAATATATACGATATAATTTGGGCTGAACGAGATATCTTAGGTGTTAAACACTTAGTGTATATTAAAGATGTAGACCAACTAGCGACTAAATTAGATTTATATATATGGGTTAATAATTATAGGTATATTTTTTCAAAATATGGTAAACAAGATATAGATAAAATAATTTTAAAATTAAGGTAAATAAGTATTTAAAGAATACAGAACTAAGTAAATTATATATATTGGTCTTCATCGCATAGTGGCTATTGCGACTGCCTACTAAGCAGTTGGGTTTACCCGCGCAGGTTCGAGTCCTGCTGAGGACGAAATTTATTTTTTAACTACTTACTGTTTAAAAAATAAATTTTATTTATAAAAAAATTGAAAAGTATTTTTACATACAATTAAATAAGTAATATACATGAATATGAATTTTTTGCGTAATTTTTTTAGACTTTATACTGATACGCGTAGTTACAACTTAGGTCGATGGACAATTCATTATGAACCTCGGATTATCGAACTTAAAACAAAACAAGCCAATGAAGATCATTGTGGATGTTGTTTTGATATGATAATGGATAAAAAGAGTAATACAAATATAGATAGTTTAGTGTGTATTGTAAAACAAAATAATAGTATTATGAAAATTAAAAAGTAAAAATATATATACAAATAAACTAATGATTAAAATAAATTTACATAATACAAATAGTAAATTAAAACATGATACAGAAAATATAGGAGAATTAGAAGATATACAAGAATTACAAGAATTACATGAATTACAAGAATTACAAGATATAGAAGAAATAGATATATTCCCAATTAATAAAACAAATATAGTATTAATTATTTTATTAAAAATTATTGATATTTTTGATATTTAATTTTATTTATAAATACATAATATAATTAATATGAGTTCATCAGATGAAGAATGTGATTGTTGTAGTGTAAAAATTTATAGAACAAATGGATTTTGGTATACTTATGCGTATGATACTTTAAATGCTTTTGTTACTAAATTAAAAGTAGAATTAGCGGTTAAAGGAATGAATTTACCCGTAGATATCGAACAAAAATTATTGACTGATTCAAAAGATACAAAATGGATAAGTTATGAAGATAAATTTAGATTATTACATGAATTTGACAGATTTATTAATCTTGAACTAAGATCAAGACTTGAACAATTACACATTCCATATAATGAAAAAGATAAATATGTTAATGTTGTAAATTATGCTAAAGCAAACAATTTAGATTTAACAAATAAAGATGTTTTATTGAAAGATGTATGCGTTTGGTTAGGAATAACTAATTGGAATGCGGTAAGTGGTGGCCAATGTAGACAATTACAGAGATTAAAAGAAACAATAAAACAAATGGCTCAAGCAGCTGGTAAGATGTATAAAAAAAAATCACGAAAAATATATAAATCCCGAAAAATAAGTAAAAATAATATGAATAAACTTCTAATTGGTGGTGAACCAAAAAAAAGTGCTCATAATTTGTCAGAGAAAAACCGGTTTTGAGGATAAACTTAGCACTGATAGAGTAGAAGATACCATTATCCCAAAAATTAATTTAGTAATTAGTCATTTATTAGGTAATAATGATGATATTTCAATTGTATATCTTTCTGATAAAAAAGATAGAGATGGGACTGTTGATGTAAATTGTGATTTAAATGGTATAACATCATGTTCAAAAGAGTTTATCGCAAAAAACAGAAATTCATTTGATTTAATTATTTTGCAAACGTGTCCCTTGTTAAATCAGCTACGAACTTTTCCCAACTTTTTAATCCAATATTATCAAACGTCATTTTTTTATAATTGTTAGTATCATAGAATCATAAAAGATATCTATTTTTAACTATTATTTCCTTTAATCGTTTCGCTATTGATTTATTTTATTTTATAATTTTATAATTATAATATATATATACGATGAGTTTAAATAATGATGATGATATATTTGGTAATCCAGACGATTATAATGAATATGGAGTCCCTAATAGCGGTTTTATTTTAGATGAGTTGCTTGTGTTACCAAGAATGCACCCTTCTCCACGCTCTATTTTAATACTGTATCATGATTTACATTTATTCGTTACAAAATTAAAAATAGAAATAGCTTCTGAAGGAAAAGATTTACCTGAAGATATTTTTGAGAAAATATTATCGGATATATTAAAAAAAGAAAAAAAACAGCTAATTCGATTAAATTTAGATGAAATGAATAAATTCATAATAGAACATGACTATTTTATAAAAACTGAACTTAAAAATAGATTAACCAAAATGGGAATACAATATGATGAAAGTGATAATTATGTAAATGTAGTTAATTATGCTAAAGCTAAAGGTTTAAAATTAAATGACGAATATGATATAGTAAAGGATATCTTAAATGACGAATATGATATAGAAAAGGAAATCGAACTTTGGTTGGGAACAACAGACCTAATTTTAGATAAAGATCAGTGGGGCAGAAGTTTTTGGTCTGGTTTAAACGGACGCACACAGAAAATTATTGAAACAAATAAAAGATTAAATGGTGGTGCGAAGCTACATAAAAAAAAATCACGTTATATTCGTAAAATACGAAAAAATAGTAAAATAAATAAAAAAAATTGATGAAACTACTATTTTGTAATATAATTATAATTTATTAAATATGAGTTTTAAAGATTTAGTTATACCTGACTTAGTGAATATAATTGCGTCTAAATGTGATTTACAAACTATAGATAAACTTAGCTTAGTATCTAATAATATTAAGAATATGATTGACGACAACATTAAAATAGAAAAAATGAAAGAGATAATTCCGCAATTACTACATAAATATATAGATTTTAATAGTAAATTTATGTTAAATTCTAAAAATATAATGATAAGGGATAGATTTGGAATAACTGGATATATTGATTTTTTCAGAAAAAGCGATTTTATAAATGATAGCTATAGAACAAATATAATTTATGGATATGATAATAACAATAGGTTTTTCATATCCATTTTATATAAAGACGAATTAAATGATTGTGAAAAAATTGTAACATTTTTCCAAAGATATACTCATCAAACTAATTTCTATGTATCGTGTCAAAACACCTTTATTTGGGAATCTTGGTGTGCGACTTATGTATTTACAAACAACCAATACGATAGATTAGATGTTTGCTATCAAATACTATTTAACCTAATTAATAATGGAGTAGCAACCAATAATATCCAAGATGAAATTAAATATAGTTATAAATTAGATTTATAAATACTTAAAAAGATAAATATATAAATTATATAGATATAAGCGTCTGTGTTCTAGTGGTATGATAAAACTCTTCCAAAGTTTTGACCCGAGTTCGATTCTCGGCAGACGCACATTTTTTTTATGTTTTGTAAATTTAAATATAATATTAATGTATATAAAACACTAGATGGTTAGAAAAAGTATTAAAAATAATAAAAACGGAAGGGTTTCAAGAAAAAATAGATTATTATATGGAGGAAACCAAAAATTCACTATTACTCTAAATTTAAATCTAGAAAATTCGGATGAAGAAAAAAAATTAGACCCTCTTACCCTTTCTCCTGAATATTTAGATTTATTAATAAAACATCTGACTGATCTAATACCTACTAGTGATGATTTAGATTTAAATGGAAAATTTCAAAACCGATATGTTTTAAGATATAATAATAATAGTGACTATATGATTTCACTAGAAATGATGATTAATTATATTAGTGAAGATAATGATTTTACCGAAGAAAAAATAGAGGAGTTTATTGCTTTAATGACTGAAATGGATGCTCCTTTTACTTCGGAAGATGACGTTACATATTATATAACATATGATTTTGATATGGAAAGGGATGTTAAATTAGGAAAAAAATAACAATCGCTTTCATTATATGTTTTGTTTTAAATATAATTATAAGAAAAAGAATATTATTATAATTATATTATAATATAAATGTCTGTTGATACATCACAAATAAAAATAAAAAATATTAACAGTCAAATTACAAACGTGCCTCTTGAAATATTACCACCACCATTATTACAAAAAAAACCATTAAAAAATGAGAAAATTGTGGGTAATTTAAAGAATAATATTAGTGTTTCAGCTGATTTGGTAACCGTAAATAATTTATCAAAAAATATTGAATTAGTTTCTAATACAATTGGAGATAAAATTGTTGAACAAAAAAGTGAAGCACTTACTTTAGGTGGTAACGAAGTTATATTTACAACTATAAAAGATATTATATTTAATTTAATTTTAAATAATAAGTCACTTCGTTCAAAACTAAATGAATTATTAGAAACGCCAAATAAAGCAATAGAAGATATCTCAAAAATATTTAACGAAATTTCTGATAAATTAACTGCACAAGATATTGATAGTTTACGCAAATTTGTATGTATTGAAAATACGCGAACTTCAATTGGGTCTATTCTAGTAAATTCTTTTAATGATATTATGGCTGATGGTAAAATTGACCTTAATGATACAAATCACTTTTTAACATTAATTTATAATATTGTTAACCTATTTAATAATTATACTGAAAGTATTGATTTACAAATTACTCTTAGCACCGATACTATTTTCTTTTTCCTTTATTTTGTTATAAAATGCACTTTGGTGCTTACACTTGATGGTGAAGAAGAAACTACCGCTTTAGGTTTATTAGACACAACTTTTAAATTAGTTAGAATTAGTATTATTCCATTATCTGGAAAAAATTGTAGCTGTAATCTATTTTCATGTTTTACAAAAAAATAGTATAATTTCTTTATAGATTTCATTATATAGAAATTATTCTAACTAATATTTACTTATCATCCGCAAAATATAAAATAACAATTGAACCTAGACCTAATAGTAAACTTATAATGTGTAGATTATTAATCTTGTCATTAAACATATAATAACCGATTACTATCATAAAAACTGTTGTTATAATATTCCATAAAAAGTTAACTGTACCTATACCACTATAATTTAATGAAACTAAAATCATATATGGAATTAACATACCATATAAAACCATACCTGCTATTAAATAATAATTATTATATGATTTTGAATATTTTGTTAACGCAGTCATTGCTAATGTTTCTCCCAATGCTAATGCGAATGTATATGCTAATAATTGGGACATATTATTATATATAATAATATTAAAATAATATTTAAAAAGAGTATATCAAATAAAATAATAATATTTCTCAGTATTTCTCAATCAAGCATACAGTATTTACTATTCACAATTAAAATTATTTTTTATTTCCAAATAAACAACTAATAAAATTTAATTTGTATTTTTCTTCATTTTCATCACACAATTGATTATATAATTCATTATTTTTAATTTTAGGTCTTTTTCCATCATGTGAAATAATTTTTTCGTATATATTTATTTCTGGAATTATGTCTTTTATAAATTTACAAAATGATTCTCCTATTGGTGTTCTATAATATTCCTTTATATGTTTATTGCCTCTTGAACTATTAATGGTTGAAATTATAGGTATTAAATTACCTGTTCTATCTTTATCTAATTCTCCACTCCATTCACTACTATTTGGAAAAATATGCTCTATACTAAATTCATTTTCTAGCATATTTATTGGAATTTTTTCTTTGTAAAAATAGAACATAATTGTTTTTTCAAAAAATTTTAAATGTCTTCTTTTCTCTTTTTTTTTATTTCCAGTATCAAGTTTTCGATTATAAGGAATATTAACTTCATTGTATAATTGAATTAATAATTTATTAAATATTTCTTCTGTTAATTTATTGCATATAATCTCTGGATTAGACAATAAATTTTTTGTAATATTGTCTATAAAAGCTCCACCTGCTCTATATGTAATTGAATCATAATTTTTAAAATCTTCTCGTTTATCTTTATCTTTCAAATCACTGACCATAAAATGATATAGTAAACATTTTTCTAAATTTTTTATAATAATACATTCAGCTGTATCTTTCTTTTTAAACCCAATTATACTACTTAATAACATAAACATATTGTTCTTTTTTAATGTAGTGAGTTTATCCTGACATTGACTGTTAAATAACTTATTGTTAATTTTATCAGTAAATATAGATAAAATTATTTTATTAAATAAACGGCATGAATAATTGATTATTTCTTTAAAATTATTTACATTTTCAGTAGTAAATGTATTATCATAACTACCAAACAATAACTTATATAATTTAAAATATAAAGAAAGACCTTCTACATCTGTTTTTTCAATAAAATTTGGATATTGTTTATTACACATATTTTGAAATCCAACAATAAAATCATATGCATTTAATTTTTCTATTTTACTATCATAGTTATAACAGTTTAGTGCTTCACCATCAGCCTTATTATTATAATATTCTTTTAAACATTCCTCTAATTCAGTTTTAAAGATAGTATCATTAATTTCAAATTTAGTAACATTATATAAACTACAAGCTAATAATTCTGTTTCTGTTAATTTACTGTTATATTTATTTATATCTTCAAATGTTTTGCATAATTCATCAGTTGTATATCCTTCAAATAGATTTACATTAATTTTTACGGTTGAGTCAAAATTTTTACAGCCTCTGATTTTTAATTTAGTTCTAATTTCTTCCATAAATTTATCATCAATACGGTCTCGGTATATCTTTATTCTATCATATAGTTCCGCATAACCATTATTATTAAAATATAAATGATATTTAAAATTCATAACTTCACTATAACTAAAATTACTAAAAATATAAATTAGTTTATTTTTATCATCTTGAGTTATATTTAGATTATCATTAATTTCTTTAATTAAATTATCTAAATATTCATTAAATACTTCAAATGGTTTATCAATAAAATGTTTAATAGCATTAATTCTATTATTACCATCAATATTTGAATAACAATTCTTTTGTGAATTGTCTTGTCCAAATGTAATTGCATGAACGCTATTTTCGGAACTATATAAAAATTGAATGTAAGCTTTTTCATTTGGTGTATTATCATTTTTAGGTATTACATCCCATTTTCGTTTTCTTTGAAATTTCGGTTTACTAATTTCTTGTTTAATTATTTTAGATATAAGTTGTTCTACTGACCATTGGTCATTTTTAATAAATTTATCATTCATTTCAGCATTAATCTAAAATTAAAAATTAAATATATAAAATCAATTTTTTTATAATATACGATATTGATGTATAAATAATGAAGAATATCCACAATATGAGCAAAAAATACAAAATCAGATTAAAAAGAAAAAATTGCGATTTTGGAAGAGAAAATATATTTCATATAACCATTTTACACCTTTGCACATTTAAAACGCCGAATTAATGACGAAAAAATATACAAAAATATAAAAATTTGATTATAACCTGTCGTGGAACAATTGTGCGGGAAAAAAAATATTGAATTTTTGTTTACTATTAATTTACTTACCTTCTAATCAAAAAAAAAATATTTATACAGTATATATATAAAATGGACTATAAGTTAAATAGAATATTTGAAAATGAAGATGATATGTTAAAATTGAAGAATAAAATTTTTGATCTCGATTTTTATCTGTGGTGTGGAAAGATATTTGATGAGTTAATAGAAGCAGCTGTCCTTAACGATGATGTAATTCACACAATCCGGCCAGAGTGGCAAGCTGGCCCTCCATTATGGCCTATAATGCCATATGGATTGCTTGAAGTTTATGAATATTTAAAGTATTTCCAAGAAATATATATAAATAGTATTGACGAAACAGAATTTCATTTTCGTAAGTTTATACTATTGGATAGATATTTTATTGAACATTATAAAAATATTATATTTTTGCATTTTTATCCAAAAATATATGAGCAATTAGAACGAAATGTGCGAGAGTATTGGGATGAAACGTATATACGGTTTATAGATTTTTTTAGTTCAGATAGTTATTTGATGAGAAATGACGATGATTATGATTATACACCAATGGCGAGAATGCCCACTTTAAAGTCATGGGGTGGGGAAGGCAGAGATATTGAATATGCTGAAAAGTATTTACAACATTTTAAGGAAACATATAACAAATATTTAACGGATAAGGCAAGTTCTGAACAAGATATGCCTTCCCATGCCTTTGATTCAGACCTAGCGGCATCTAGTAGTGATTTAGTAATGCAAGATAATTATATGTCTAGGCTAATGTCTAGGCTAATACCTAGGAATAAAAAAAATTATATTGAAAAGATAATAAAATTGGAGTTTGACCCAGAAATATATGAGTATTTAATAAGAAATGAGCAAAACCATTTGGCCAGAACTAAGATAGCTTATCATCTATTGATTACTTCTGATGATTATAGAAATTCGGATGTTGTTCCTACAGAGCCACTTACTTTAAGTAGATATATCGAAAATAATCAGGTTTATCAACTTGTTCAATTGTATTTAGCAAATTTTAGAGCACAATATGGGGAATATTTATCGCAAAGAAAATCTGAAAGTAACGGAGGTTATAATATTCGCAGGTCAAAAAAACAGCGTCGCGGGTCTAAACAACAGAAACGCAGATCAAGAAAGCAAATATAAATATCCAATGAATATTATATTTTATTATCATTTTATTATCATTTTTGATGAGTTTTTTAATTTTTTTTAATTTTCTTTAACCAAACCATAAAAGGCGAACCATATTCCATTTCTAATTCATTCCCATTTTCATCCAGTATATCACTTACCATGGCGAATGTAAAACCACCTCCATGCTGTTCATTATAATTAGTTTCGATGGGTTTAATAACCTTCACGGAAATTCCATCAACGCACACTATACCTTTATTCATCCAATCGCAATCGTCACATGACGCATTACAAACTGTATTTTTAAAATTGTCTGGAAGACCATATTTATGTGAACCCCTAACAATAAAACCTTGATCATGGAGTCTACAATACATAAAACTGTAATAGATTTTGCTATCGGCCATATTGTCTAATAATCCAGGTAATATCACTAATTAAAATTATATTTGTTAAATATAATTTCAATTTTTTTGATTTACTAATATTAATAATAGTTTTATCCAACGAGGTTCATTATGGTCTAAAAAAAATTGATGGATAATATTCTAAATGCACAATAATAAGTATGTATTACACCAACACAACGACATAATGGCTAAAGGTCTGAAGAAAGGCTCTAAGAAGCCCTCAACTATCAAGACAGCAATGTCTGCTCAGAAGAACCCGAACTCTAGGTTACATGTTCCACAAACGATTGGACTTCCAGGACAAGTGCGCAACAACGCTGGAGGTTATTCCTTCCCCCTCCCTCTACGAACAGAATGCCTGCGCTACCTCATCATTGGAAGCAAAACCGGCAACTACTATCAATCCGCTGGACAGGTGTCCACCGAGATTTCCCGTGCAATTCTCGCAGCGGTCAACGAACCAGCCACTTTCAAGACACTCATGGAAGATCTGACTGATGTCTCCGTCAAAGGCCGCGCTCCAAGACAAGAGATGACGATGATGGCTCTTGCCGCATGCATTGTTTTTGCTCCCGACCAGGAATGCAAAGCCCTTGCTCTTGCTTCAATCGCCCAGATTTGCCGCATCCCTACTCATCTTTTCATGCTTCTTGAGAATGTGCGCGGCCTATCCCAAGACAAGCCAGACAAGCCTGGTAAAGGCATGGGCAAAGGAATGCGAAAGGCTCTTGCCCAATTCTACACATCTCGTTCTGGCGAAGAACTGGCCGTCTTGCTTACCAAATACAAGAATCGTGAAGGCTGGACCCACAAAGACATCTTTCGTCTCATCCACATCAACCCAAGCGAAATGAAAGATGATGGAGCCCGCCTTGTGCTTGAATACTTCATGGCGGAAGACAAACCCGAACGCAAAACGAAGACAGGTGTGGTCATTCCTGCGACAACTGCTCGAACCGAATTTCTCAAGCGTTTGGCCGCAATTCCTACTCCAGAGCGTGTTGATGGCGATGTTGATGCCGAACAGCAAAAGCCAAAGGCAAGCGGCATTTTGAGTTCTGTGACCAGCGCAATTGGGTCATTTTTCGGAGGTTCAGCAACATCTGCCGCCGCTCCCATCGCACAACAACCTGTGAAACCTCTCTCGCCACCGCATTCTGTTGAGGTGTTGTTTGAAATCGTCCATCCCAACAGCCCCATGTCTGGAACATTGAAGCTGATGGTTGGAGACACCGAACCCCTTCACAACATCAGGCAAACCCTCAACGACATCGGCATCGGCACAAGTTTTGTCTTCCGTTACAATGGGTCTGTCGTTTCTTCAACCAAGTCTTTGCGCGACATCTCCTACGACCAGGCAAAGAAGATCTACTTGTCTGCTGGCGATGAGCCTGTTGAGCCAGTTGCAAAGGTCACAGCCAGCGAAATCAAAGTCGAGACAGTCAATGAACCAACACAAGAGGCACAGAAGAAACTACCAAGGGAAGACCCTCTCACCGCAGCAGCTCGTTTCCTCAAAGCACTCATTGCTATCGGCGAAACATCCAAGGACACCTCCAAGGCAATCGCAATTCTCAAGAAAAATCCGCGTCTTCAGCGTGAGCACATTCCAACTGAGCACATGTCTTCTTCCGCAGTTTGGGATGTGTTGCTTGAAGGAATGGGACTGGAAGCCCTCATTCGAAATCTGGGCAAACTCTCACAAATTGGCTTGGCTGCTCAGAAGCGGGTCAAGATCTGTGAAATGCTCACCAATGGCGAGAATGTTCGTCGATCTCGTGTTCATCCCCTCAAGATTTTCATTGGGTCCAAAACCTACAGTGCGGGAAAAGGTGAACTGGGCAAAATGACTTGGCCTGTGGTGAGTGAAATCGCCGACACTCTGACGCAAACCTTCAAACTTGCTTTTGGTAATGTGTCGAAGTCGGGCAAACGCATGATGATCGCTCTGGATGTGTCTGGGAGCATGGATTCTGCTTGTGCTGGAGCAAGCAACATCTCTTGTCGTGAAGGCGAAACAGCACTTGCTCTTGTCCAAGTTGCTGTTGAAGGCACCCAAAATGTCTACATTCGTGGATTTACAAATACCTTCTTCAACTTTGACGGCAAAATCCGCCCAGAGATGACCATCCAAGAGGCAATCCGTGCCACAAGTGCTCCCTTTGGTGCTACAGACTGTGCTCTTCCGATGGTGACTGCTCTCAAAGACCGCATGGCAGTTGATGTGTTTGTGGTCTACACAGACAGTGAGACCTACGCCCCGACAATTCACCCACAAGTTGCCCTTGAACAATACCGCAAGGAAATGGGCATTGACGCAAAGCTGATTGTGGTGGGCATGGTGAGCAACTCACTCAGCATCGCCAACCCGTCTGACCGAAACATCCTCAACCTTGCTGGATTCGACACATCGACCCCCGAGCTCATCAGCATGTTTTCCAGGGGCGAGATTTGAGGCTACATTCAACAATAAAACCCACAAACCGTGCCTTAACCTATAATCCAACTCTTGAAACAAAAACCAATAAAAAAAAAATTAAAACAAAATAAAAAATCTGTGCTATATGATAACTAACACTTTTTTTTATAATATTATGATCTATTAATATTTGAAAAAAACTGATTATGCTATAGTTAATAATCTGTTAAAGTAATAGCATCACATCCAAGTAGAGCAAAAGATATGGACAATATAGTAACAAAGGATTATGCTAAGCCTGATGATTTGCAATTCGTTCTAAACGGAATACAACAATTTAGTCTACCTTCATCATATTTTGGCGTGAATAGAGCATTTGTTTATGGGGGCTATGTTAGAGACAAATATCGGGGCCAACCATTTACAGATATGGATATTCATGTTTCTTGCATTGATGTCGCTGAAAAATTTATAGAATGGCTAGAGCAATCCAATAGAATAATTACATTGGAAAGAAGAACACATACTGAAACGGACATTCCAAAAGTAGATTACCAATCTTTTTCAATGGTAATACAAACACCTAGGACTGCTGAGTTGAAAATTGATATATGCTACTCCAACGCATTAGTTCTACAAGATAAGAGTTTAAATACATGCGATTTTACGATGAACAACTTAATGTTGGACATCGATGGCAACTTATCAACAAGAATCAAAGCATTTAAAATTGGAATGCATAAAAAATATAGTGAAGCTGAATGGCTGTCCAGATGTATTCAGGATTGTATTAGGGGAGAGCTTGTTTGGATGATCCCAGACAGATTTACAAAAAGCCTATCTACAAACATGAAAAACTCATTTATGGAGAAAATGAATATGCGATTAGAGAAAATGCTAAGCAAAGGATTTGTGCTAACAGGAGAACATCTTACCAAATTTCGTATTTTGAAATTACGACCAGTGTCGTCATTGTCTACTGATTGTGAAGCAACTATTTGTGCGGTTTGCCTTGAAGACTATTCTGAAACTAGTGATAAGCCAACAGCTGTTTCTAAATGTTCTCATCACTTTCACACCGTTTGTATTCAAAAATGGATCACCAAACAGAGACAAGAAGGTTCATCAGAACCAAAGTGTCCTTGCTGTCGCACGGAAATTGAGCTCTACTATTGAGTGTATATATGTGTAAAATCAATAATAAAGATCTATTTTTTTATTGTTTTTTGTATTACAATCAAATATTTTCTTATTTTACAATTGATAAATAAGAAAATATCTATAAATTGGTTGATTTTAAGGAATTCCAGGACATCTCATGTAGGTGTCCAAACGCTTTAAGGATTAAGGTATTAAATTAACTGTTCTATCTTTTTCTAATTCTCCCTCTCTGAGCGGAAAACAATTAGTTTAACCCTTACCGCATCAACCAAATCGTGTATTTTTTATGATAAAACTAAATATTTTATTATTTTACAAGCAGATAATAATAAAATATTCAATAAATTGGTAATTTTATGAAAGTCTAGAAAACCTCCTGGAAGTGTTAAAACGCTGTAAGGGTTAAACATCTAACAACGGAATTCCCTTAATTTTGTTAAATAACTCCGCACCTAAAAAATATTTTGGTATACCATCTTTTGTTAGTTTTGTTGTATCTTCTATATCTATACCATTTATTTGATGTGATTCTGGATCGACGTGAAACGTCAATAATTTCATCTCGCGACATTTGTTGCCCCAAAAAATAGGTTTTTGCATTGATATTTGTTTACCTATTAAAAACGTTTGCGCACCAGTCATTTCATTGAAAACTCCTACGCAAAAAATTCCACCGTTTTCTCCTTGAAAAGGCTCATCAATACCTGGACCCTTAATTTCTTGACCATCAATAGGATGTTTTTCGTTATTGTCTACAATTATCGTCGCAAATCCGCTACTTAGGTTTGGATTATCATTAGTAGTTGAACCATTCAGAATAATTGAAGTAATTTTGCCTTTCTTTTCTTCACTACCATCATAATAAGTAATCGTATCGTCAACACGTATTTCTGTGCCTAAAAAATATTTGTCTTTTTTTGGAGCAATTTTTATCATTAATCCTAACGGACGCTGCCCCCCACCTCTTTTTGTCGCTAGTCGCAGTTTTGTTGCCCTAGATTTTCTGTTTTGTTTGCGTTTGGCTGATTTACGTAAAGAAGAGCGACGGCGGTAGCCACCTTCTGCCTTTGCGGCAGCCTCAGCCGCAGCAAAAGCAGCCTTTTTTTTTACATTCATACTATAAAACGTGTTATTATCTATTTCTTCACTAGCTAAACTAAAGAAAAACCTATCTAATTCATTCATTCTTGGAAATGTATTAAGAACAACGTATCCCTCTCCATCAACTCCGTTTCTACCAACTTTTTTGCCTAATTGTCCATCCGCTAGAAGTAATTCTCTAAGTTTAACCTGCTCATCTGGGGAAAGTAATTTAATTCCTTTACGGCGGCCAACTTTATCAATGTAGGCATACCCACCATCATCTTGTGGGTCCATTCGTACAAAATAAGCGTCAAAATCTGGAAGAAGTTTTAAATTTTCCATGTATTTTTTTTATATATTCTATACATATATTTTTTTGGTAATTTTTCTTCTTTTTAACACTTACATTGTGGGTATATTTTGTATTTTAACCCTTAAAGCGTTTTAACACCTCCAGGAGGTTTCCTAGACTTTCATAAAATTAACAATTTATTGAATATTTTATTATTATCTGTTTGTAAAATAATAAAATATTTAGTTTTATCATAAAAAATACACGATTTGGTTGACGCGGTAAGGGTTAACGCAGTCTAGACATCCTTGATTTTTTGCGTAATGCTCGTTTGGAAGAACGGCGACGGAAGCCACCTCCCGCCTTTGCGGCAGCCGCAGCCGCAGCCTTAGCCGCAGCGAAAGCAGCCTTTTTTTTAGTATTCATACTATAAAATGTATCGCTATCCATTGCTTCACTAGCTAGACTGTCGAAAAACCTATCTAATTCATTCATTCTTGGAAATAAATTAAGAACAACGTATCCCTCTCCATCAACTCCGTTTCTACCAACTTTTTTGCCTAATTGTCCATCCGCTAAAAGTAATGCTCTAAGTGTAACCTGCTCATCTGGGGAAAGTAATTTATTTCCTCTAAGGGGGCCAACTTTCCTAATGTGGGCATACCCACCATCATCTTGTGGGTCCATTCGTACATAATAAGCATCGTATGACATAGTTTTTATTATATAATATAAAAATATTTTTATTTTGAATTTGGATTGAAAATTAATAATAGTCTAAAAAAAATTGATAGTATTTTATGAATTTTATTGGTTTCTAATATTTTAGTTTAGGACACAAAAAAATAATGAATATCGAACTTCAAGACCGCTGGAACAAACTATCTGAATTTGTTGGGACAACTTGTTTTGGCAGAGACAGCTCCCATGGATATGAACATATGAAGACAGTGGCACAAATTTCTTTGGATATCATTGAACGCGAATTCAATGATCGACCGAACTACCACAATCTTAGACTTGACGCAATGACTGCGGCATGGCTTCACGACATCGCCGACCATAAATACGACAAAGAAGGCATACTTGAACAACAACTTGACGAATTTGGGAAAAAAAACATCACCAACTACAAAGAAATCAAACAAGTAATCAAATATGTGTCCTACAGTTCTGAAAACAAGACAATCTTAGCAGGCACTCCACTTGACTACGACAGTATCCTAACGCCCTACTACGCCCTTGTTCGCCACATCGTTAGCGACGCCGACAAACTTGAGGCAATCGGCAAAGAAGGAGTCGTGCGTGCATACACTTATTCCAAACACGCAAACCCAACATACACTCACGCCCAAGTCATAGCAGATGTACACAAACACGCAAAAGAAAAACTACTAAGACTAGCATCTGAATTTATCAGAACCAACACTGGACGCATGCTAGCCCAGCAAAAGCATGATGAAATGGTAAATGAGCTCACCCACTTGTGATATTACACATAATAGTAAATAATAAATATATATATAAATCTGTCTACATACTAACTATTTTTTATTTTTTTAAAATATTATTTAAAAATATTACAATCTAATTTTAGAAATTTTAACCATAACAGCGTTTTGAGGATTCCTGGAGTCATCCTATAATTTATTAAAATCTTACAATTTATAAATATTATATCATTTGTTGCTTGATGAATAATATAATATTATGTTTTTATGTTAGAATACAAAATATACCCAATGCTGTAAGGGTTAATTTTAGTTTATATTGGAATAATAAATATATACTACAATTTTTAGACAGTGATATATCAACAATGAGTGCAGATATATATAATTCCATTATGATCAGCATGTGGACTATTAGACTGTTTTAAAAGTAGTGATTCGGTTGTATGACCATGAATATGAAACTTACTAGAAATATCGCATAATTGCTGTATTTTTTCCTCATCATTATTTAAAGCCAAATCTTCATGTATATGTGAAATCATTGCGTCACAAAGATATCGTTCAAGTCTTGAAAATGATGAAGCATTTGTATTATTACTATTTATATTATTATCCAAGTAATCGTCACAATTTACCTTTAGTTTTAGTTGATATTTCCAAAATACAGAGCAAGAAACATGTAAATCTAAATTAACAGTGCGATTATCCATATTGGTTGTTTATTATTTCTCTAATTTAAAATAATAAACAAAATTTAAACTTATCAATTTTTTTTACTTACAATAATTAAGTTTATAAAAATAACTAATAATAATATTTTTTTGTTTATTTTACATATTTTGTCGATAGGTAATATTTAAGACATAAATCCATAATTTCATTGCAGTTAATAGGTATACCATTCTTCATTCCATAAATGGGAGCTAATCCATCTATGTTAGTATATATATTTTGATTACTTAAAAAATCAAGTATATGATTATATAATTCATCAATTAGTGTTTCATTGTGTAAAAGTGTAATACAAATATGAATTGCGGGAGGATTTTGAAGAGAATTCAATAAAAATCCTTTTTTAACTAAATAATCATATAAATTATATGTATTTTGACCAATAGAAAAACTTACTATATTTAAATCTAATGGATACATTTCACAAATGGTTTTTAGTTTATTATATGTATATTTTGCTAAATTTAAAATATAATCTGAAGATTTTTTATATTCATTAAAACCTCTCGATAACATTCCAACCCAAGCTTGAGCAACAAGTCCACCACTTCGAGAACCAGAGAATGATGGTGAAATATATAATCCTCCATCCCATGAATTAGAAGCAAAATATTGATGCTCTAATAAATTTTGGTCTTTATAAATAATACATGATACACCTTTTTGAGAATATCCAAATTTATGTAAGCATACAGATATGCTTGTAACACCATCAATATGAAATGAATAGTTATTTTTAAATTCTTGAAACATCCATATAAATCCTCCTAAACATGCGTCAACATGCACTGGTATTTTTTTTTCAGTCATAATTGGTGCTATTTTATGAACATCATCCATAATACCAAAAGCATAAGATGGGGCTGATAATATAATAGCAATAGTATTTCTATTAATATGCTTACATATATCATCAATATCAGCTCTATGATACTTATCTGTAGTTATTTTAATAACTTCAATTCCTAAATAATGTCCAATTTTATCTATACTACAATGAACAGTATCAAGAACAACTATATTGGGATAGTTTACATTTTTTATATCTCTATACGTTTTAATAGCTAAAAATAAACTTTCAGTTCCACCATTAGTTATTGTTCCACATGGATTTGGGTTATCAAGTAAATTACCAATCATAGTTATAATATTTCTTTCCATAAAAACAACAGAATTAAATACATCACCATGCATAGGATTTGTATATGCAAAACGATTATATACATTAGCCATTAATTCTGTATGATTATCATGATTACTATATATAGCTCCGCTTATTAATTTATATTTTGTATCATGTTTTTTTAAAGTATCTATATATCTATATATTGTTTTAGATGATAAGCCTTGTTCAGGTATTTGATAGACATCAATATTTATAGATTTATGAATACTTTCAATTATTTCATTTTTTTCAAGTGCTGATTTATCACCAATATCTTTTAAATTTTTTAAAACTTTTTTATTAATAAAAGGAATATATATCCATAATTTATTATGATAATTATTATAGATTTTATATATAGCATAGCATGAACTCGCACCTATAATTATATTTCTTAAATTATATGATGTGTTATATAAAATATTATTTTTAATAGTATGTGCCCCATTTAATAGTTCAGATACAAATTTAAAATTCATTTTCTATAATAATTTACTTATCTTTATTTTTATAACCTAATTTTATTATATTAAAAATTTGAAATATATTTATCTACTTAAACAATAATATATTAAAATAGATAAATATAATGAACGAATTGTGTTCAATATGCCGCGAAGTAATGGATGATAAAAAGCAACATTACATATTGAAATGTAACCATAGATTTCATACAGAATGTATAATTGATAGTTTAAGAGCAAATAATGAGTGTCCAATATGTCGCGACACCGATGGTTATAAATCTTTTGTGTCCAAATATGAACATAATGATATACAATATGAAAATTATAATACGATTAAAAAAAACGCTTTCAAATTAAAATCAGATGATTTTAATAATATTATTAAATTAATGAATGAAATATCTGAAAGTAGTGTCGAGATAAAAAGATTAAGAAATGATATTAAAAAACAGGTAACTATTTTTAAAAAAAATACAAATAATATTTATAGAGATACAAAAATATATAGGAATGCTTTAGATAAAAAATATAAAGAAGATATAAATGCGTATTTATTATCAATAACATCATCTGAAGCATTTGAAAAAAGTGTAATTTCTAAAAACATATATAAAAATAAAATAGTTGAATTACATCGAATAATTCATAAACAAATTCTAGATATGGGAATACCTAGTGATGCTTTTGAAAGTGCGAAATTTTATTCAAAAATGAAAACACAATATGAAAAGAATAATAATATATACATAGATGATTACCACAACGAAATTTATAATATAATCAATAAAAATATAAAAAAAGTAAATAATAATATCATTTTAACGATATAGAAATTTTCATTTATAACATTTTTTCTTAATTTCAGTTATTATTTCTATAGCATTATTTTTCAATCTTCTAAAATGGTGATAATTAATATAATTATGATAAAAATAAAGTAGTGTAAATATTAATAATAATATTATTAAATAATAATAAATATTATCAAATTTAGAATTAATATTGTAAACTAAATAGATTACAAAGACACATATAGCTGATATAATTAAACATCTTTTCCAAACACCTCCTTTTTCATGATAACTAACAATACTTCCCAACCTATCTAATAAATCAAGACAATTATCATTTTTTTCCATTCTGGTATTTTTAACATAAACACTTTCATCATCATTACACTGACGGTCTATAGAAAAGCGATAGCAACCTAATTCCATCCTCTCTTTTGCTATACAATAATATAGTAATGAGATAACTAATATACAAATAATATAAATATCTATCATTATATTATAATTATATAAAATTTCATTAGAATTCTATTTATAATAATGTAAATAGTAATGTACTAACATTGAAAAAAAATTGATATATTATTTACAATTCATTTTCTCTAATTAGGTTCATTTTCCAAGAACATATTTATACTATGCCTGTTAAAACTCGTAGTCAATGTAAAAATGAGAATATTGTAGTTAATGTAAATAGTGATAATACTCGACAAGTTCAATTTAGTACACCTGAAAAATTGGTGCATAATGTATGCTGCCCTCCAACACCTCGGGCGCCAAGAGCTAATAAAAAAAAATATTCTAGTTTTGGAAAAGCAGTGCGACAGCTTGATTTTAGTAAGCTAAATGAATTAGAAACATATCCCTTATCTTATAAAAATTTTAGAATTGCTAATAAATCTCAAAAACGCAAAGTTGATAATTTTTTAGCTATGATAGCAGAATATACAACTGAACCTGGAAATCTTGTTAAATCCAATAATAAAACCACAAATATTGATCTTAAAAAAGACCAATTGGTTGAACTATGCGACGATGAGTTGTTATATTTGGCTAAAACACTTAATTCAAACACAACCTTTTGGAAAATATTTAATGACTATGGATACAAAGAAACAACACAAAATTCAGCAGTTTACCATTGGGCTAATCTACTGTCTTCTACTATTCTAGCATATTTATTGCGTGTTACACACAAAGCTAATTCCCTTCCAGGTGTTCATTCAAGGAATATTATTACTGATAGTATCGTTCCAAATTTGATAATTTTTAGAGATGTGTTTATGGATGAGAAATTTCCAAGATTTTCAAAATCTAGGCGTTTTCTAGGAACTATTATTCAAAAAATGTTGGCGTTTTCGAGTTCTGGATATATATTAGCACCACTTGTTATTAAGCATTATTATCCAGATATGGTTACCCCTGAATGTTTTCCTATTGTTGTGGTAAATCCGCAATCCGATATATATCAACATAGTTTGGATTTTGCCCATTCAACATATGAACAAGCAATTCTAACATTATTTAATGAATGTCAACCGATATACAATTTTTCCTAAATAATAAAAAATTTAATTATATTTAAAATAAAGACAAAAAATTGAAATAGTTTTTTATATTATTTATAATTTAATTAGTATGAATACTTTAGAACAAATAGAAACACCTATGATAAACTTACGTAATGATGAAATAGATATAGACGATATATCAAATTTAATTTGTAAATTAAATATAGATTTATGGGATGTTAATTGGGATAATAGTATAGCTTCGCGATTTCAAACTGGATGCTAATAAAATGGCACAAATAATAGACTATATATGGTAAAAAAAATTGATGGATGATTTTTTATTATCAACAATAACAATAGTTTTTAGGATAGACCAAAGAATATGTGCTTAAAAGATACCTGTGTGATTTGCCTCGAAAACGCCGAGTTTAAGAGACTTAGCCCATCTAGGGCACTTGCCGTTCAAAAAATAAGAAACAACGCCAACCTTCCAGAGATGGGAGAACGTCTTAAGTGTGGACACATATTCCATCGCAAATGCATTTTGCCTTGGTTTCTCAATTTGGAAAGTGAAAACAGCTACAATTGTCCAATGTGTCGAGGCGAAATTGTGTTCTCCAATAATTTAGGAATGACAAATGGCTCTCTATTCAATCGAAAGTACGAATTGGAATACAAGAAAGCTTACGAGGAGGGCTATTACGATGACGAAGATGACGAAGATGATCAATATGACGAAAACAGCTACGACGATGGAGACACATATGACGAAAACAGCTACGACGATGGAGACGATGAAGATGACTTTGACCTTGAGGGCTACTCTACTGAAAATGAAGAATACGCCCCTGAAAACAATGACGAGCCAGAACATTATTTTGATTTACGATATTATCTCACCCATGAAGGTGAGATTGACGATGAACCAAATGAACAGCAACGGCAATGGTTAGAACAAGAATTGGAACCCAATCCAACACCAACCAATTCAAACTGTTATTCCATGAGAATGTCCTATCGGTGTCAACACCGAATGTTTCAAAATGGGGTTGTTCATCTATCACAACCCAAAGTTCAAAAATATGCATTCCGACCACATCCATGCTATGTAGCCAACTAAATAACAAAAAAGAGTTTAATAATAAAATGAACTTTTTTATTAAATAATTAAAAATTTATTTTTTTGATTATATTTATTATTATATAATATATATTAAGTTATATTATATAATGAGTAATCATATCTGGACTGCTGATGGTAGAATTGTTGAAATTGATATTAATAATAAAAAAACTGAAAATGTAGATAATGTTATTGAACCATTTACACTTTTTAATTTTAATGATGATAAATTAACTAAAGAACAACAAGAAATAGAAGATAAGAAACAAAAAACAGACAAAAGAATACTATTTATAAAACCAAACTCAAATAAGACATTGGGTAATTTATGTTTTTATAGAGATGTTTATAAAGATGGAACTGTTGGTGAATTTAATGTTCCTCCAATATTAGAAATAACTGGTTCAAAATGTCAACCAAATCAAACTAAAAATAGCACAGGTATGTTTATTGATAGTATACGTTCTGTAAATAATTTACAAGGAAGTGGCACACTACGCGATAAAAAAAATGGAGTAGAATGTGTATTAAACCGCAAAAATATTAATGATAGTTATCTTAATTCATTATATTTTGGTGATTGTTTAAATGATCCCCTTTACTGGACTGAAGAAAAAGATGACTATAAAATAAAAGAATATAATGAAAAATTAAAGACTGATAAAATATCTAATTATATTCCAAAATTAGTTATGCCCAAAGAAACTAGCAAACTATATAAATCAAAATATCCTGAAAAAAGAAGAACTGTTTTAGAATTAGATCACGCATTTAAAAGTAGTTTATCGAATGATACAAAGGACGCAATAGCAAGTATATTAAATAATGATGATTGTTTAGGTGGAACTTCCGATGTTCAGAAACAAGAAAAAACAAAGAGTTTTTTAAATTCAGTTAATAAATTTTTTAATAAAGATATATCTGAAGGTAAGGTTTCGGGTAGAGATGGTATTAATGTTAATCTCTATGGCACTAAATGTCCAGATACATCAAATTCTTATTTTGGTATTGATGTTCAATTTATGGAAACAACGGACGCAAATGGTAATGTAAGAACATTTAAACTTCCCACCTATTCAGATATTAACATGAACTATGGTGAACCTGATATAATAACATACAACAAAGATGAAAAATGTGAATTAGATATGTCTGAGATAGACCCTCTTTTGAAAAATGCTCTAGTTGGTGATTGCAACAATCCTCCTACAGCATTAAAAAGAGTTAAGTCATCAAAATTTAAGGATAACTATATTCCAGTATACGATGATAGAAAATATGAAACAGAAAATATTATTGCTCCACCAAGAAGACCTGGATTAGCTGGATATAATATTAAATTAGCAGAACCACCTTGTAATTCTACCACCAAAAAAATAATAGACTTTCAAAAAGAAGTAAATAAATGCGGTAAGTAAAAACTAAAAAATCTTAAATAATATATTTTAGTATCCAATATAAAATATTAAAATATATTAAGTTGTATAATTCTAACCTAAGGTGAAAGACATATAACCTATTGTATAAATCATTGTTTTTCTAATGATAAAAAATTAAGCCAAGAAAATAAATAGTATATAATTACACCATCTTATAAGAAAAATAAAAGCTTAACAATATAAATAATGAATGAAGATTGCCAATTGTCGCCACGAAAGTTAATTAGATTAGCTATTATGGGCGACCATAAAATAGGAAAAACAACTATTATAAATAGTTTGATTAATGAAAATAATTATCATATAAATATTGATACTACAACTTCACCAGAGATGTATATTAAATTATATAATAAAAATAATATTTTATATCGACTTCAAATCTGGGATACAATGGGACATACATGTTTAATACCTTTAAATAAATATTGTTATCAAAATATTGACTGTTTAATTATAGTTTTTGATGTTCACAATAGACAAAGTTTTAATAATGTGGATATATGGTATGAACGCTTTATAGAAAATAATGTCCAAATTTCCAAGAATATGCCTTTATTGATTTTAATAGGTAATATTAAAAATAGTAAGCCACACATTATTACAGACTATGATATTCACACATTATCAAAAAAATATAATATGAAATATTATGAAGTATCTGGGAATAATATTAAATCTGTTGATACAACTTTTCAGAACATATTAAATGATTTAATTACACATCTTTTTGAACCAAATATAACAACTAATATAATTGATAGTTGTTGTACAACCCCAAGACAGAAATTACTACAAAATACAACAAAAAAAAATATTAATCGTTCATGTTTTACAAAGTGTTTTTTTTCAGAATAGACATACTCATTAAATCACTTTTCTTATGGTCTGCTATAAATATTAGATATAACCCAATAGCACATAACAAAAATCCAATTATATCATTAAGTGTTAAAAATTCGTCATACATTAAAAATCCTAGTAAATATATAGTTATACTACTCGTAATTGACCATATAGCAAATGTAGACCCCATATTATTTCTTCCATATAATTTATATAACATATAGCATATCCATCCATAAAAAAATATGGATACAAATAAATATTTTAAATCACCATTTATACTACCCTTCTTTATATAATTTTGAGCTATTGCTTCAGAAATAACAATTAGAATAATAAATATAGTTAAAAAAAGGCCTTCATTCATTTATTATATAATATATTATTATATTATTAAATTATATAGGTTATTAACAACCGATATAATTTAATTCCAATATTCATTACCATAACTCATAAATAGTTCTTCACCTTTTTCAATATTTCTTATTGACCAAATTTCAATATTATAATTATTTATTCTAATTTCACAATTATTATTATATTGTGAATTATGTGAATCATTAATCATGGCCATATAACATCTTGGGAATGATACGGCATTTATGCCACAATGGTCATTAATTTCAACAAAATATGCTCCACATTTATTATAATAATTAATATTACCTGTATAAAAATCAATAAACGAATTGTTAGGTATTGGTTCTTCAGTTAATACTCCTTTTCCAGCTAATTTTATATTTGAATTATGTATTTTAAGATTATATTTAGAATTATGATAATACTCTTCTTTTTCTTCTTTATAAATAATTTTATTTTTAAATCTTTTAGTCATTTATAATAATACAACTATATTTTTAAACAGATAATAAAAAAATATAATGTTTACCGAAATTATATAAATTATGTAACTATAATGAAATTATATATATAATTAGTGGTTCGTCATAATTTATTATATCTTTAATTTTTAAAGGATCAGTAATATGCTGTTTTAATTTATGAATATTATATTTATCTAATAAAGCTTTCGATGTAAAAGAATTAGTATATTTACAATATTCAACAAAAAAATTTCCAATTATATTACTTATTATATTACTTTCAGGATCTCTATTAATTATTTGTAATTTAGACCATTCATAATTCGTTTTTTCGGGATGCCACTGTAATCCAAAGAATGGATACTCTTTATTTTGTATACTTGAAACAAATTCGTGTTTTATATCTTTTGTTTTGGTAGTTGATAAAATACAAAATTTTTCTGTTAATATTTTATTTTTATAAAATTTTTCGCAAATAATGGCATGTTTATGATTGAGATTTAATAATTTTTTTTTACAATATTTTTTAGGTAATAAACTTATTATATTATTTTCTAATTTATCTAAAGTTAAATTTAATTTATCAGATGTTCCATAATTATGCACTATTGTTTTAATTTCGTCCCAATTTTCATTTGAAAAATAAGTTAGCATAAATTGTAATCCCATACAAATACCTAATATTGGATAATTTCCATGTTCCATAGCCAAATTTAAAAATAGTATTGAGACTTTATATGTTCTTACATTTTCATAAGGATATTCATCACCACCAGGAATTAATAAACCATCTGTTTCATAAAATATTTTAGTTAATTCATCATCACTAAGATTAATATTAATATAAATAGTATAACAACCATAGGATAATAACCATTTATTATAAGCATACGATATATAATTGTATTTATGAACTGGATTAATCTGGCTTAAAATACCAATCACAGGAAATTTGTTTATCATAATATTTATAATTACTTATATATTATTAGAATATATATTCTATTTTTTTTAGCATTATAAAATATTTTAAAAAAATAGAACATAACATATGCAATATTTCTCATTTTTAAAAAAAAGTTGATATGATTTATTTATTTTATATTCATAAATATTATTGCTATTTACAATGATTAACATTGATAATACACTTGAGACTTTTATTATGGCTGATTTTAGTATTGCTAGACTTATGCATAAACTGCGTAGACTAGCAATTCGCGAATATAAACTAAATAACTATGGTGAGTGTTCTAAAAGGTGCATTAGTTGGTTTAAATTATATTCAGTAATCCTTCCATCTTATGTTCAATACGCAGATATTTTTACAACTCACGATCTTAATACTGAATCATTAAATAATCCTGATTTTCGTTTTAATTTCATTATTAATCAATTGCGCGATTCTAAATATAAAGAAGCACTCTACTGGTATACAGACTGCCGTAAATTCTTAGTTGGACCTAAGGCATATTGTCTTATCGAAAAAATCAATACCATTCTTCCAAAGCCTGAACGATATGAAGCATTTATGACATATTCTGATATTGTTGTAGCAGATAAAGGTCTACATAATACATATAGTCATTATCAATATATGATTGAAACTCTAGCTGTCCTAAAGCAAGCAAAGAAGTATAATAGTATGATAAATCGTATTGATATGTTAGATGTTCTTAATTCAATATATATTAAGCCTCGTGTTGTAGTCAAGCCTCAACCGCCTAAAAATACTCAAAATGATTCTGTAAATGATTTTGTAAATGATTCTGTAAATGATTCTGTAAATGATTTTGTAAATCATTCTGTAAATGATTCAGTGAATAATACAAATCAAACTTGTGTTCTTCCATTGAGTAATGGTGTGCCCCAAAAATCAGATGTAATGCGACTAACGTGTGATAATGCTAAAGTTGGAATGATTATTTCATATGTTACAAAAAAAGGCAAAGAATACGCAAAAATTACCAAGGTGTGTAAAGAATATGTGGAGACATTGCGACTTAAAAAAGATAAAAGTGGTAATTATACACCACATAATGTTTCCATTTGTAAAACTACTCAAAACAAACCAGCCTATACTCGTGTAATTACTATTTTGAGTGAATAAATCAGTCGCTTTACGCATATACTTTGTTATATATAAGATTACATTGCTGAATAAAATCTTCATCATTTTTTTTATCTATTCCTTTCTTTTTATGTTCACATAGAATACATACTATTTTTTCTAAATTTTCAATTGAGCTTAAAATACTGTATTTTTCATTTGTAATAATATTATATAGAAACCCCGCCTCGAATTTTCTATATGTTTTATAGTATAACCATAAATATATAGCTATTTGTATAAAATGTTCAGTATCTATTTGTTTTACTACTTTTAATTCCCAAATTGTAGTATTATTTTCAATGAGGTCTATAAAACCTCGAATAATAAATTCATTGTAAGATACTTCTAATGGTATCTCAAATTTTCGAATAGAACCAGATGTTAATACATTTTCCAATCTATCTATGCATCCTAATAATGTTTCTTTTGATAACCAATCATATTTTTTTATTTGCGATTTTTTGAAATTATAACCTGTTTTAAGAGCCACCCAATTGGTGGTAAGTTTAAGTAAAGCTTCAGTATTATTTGATTCTAATATTTCCTTATAAATTGGGTTAATATCTATATAATTATTATTATCTGTTTCATCTAATTCTAATTCGTCATCATCGCTTTCGACAATAAGACATTTGTTTGTTATTTTAATAATTTTACTATTCATTTTTAATATAATATTATTTTCAATATGTTCATGAATAGTTATTTTATTTGTTGTTAATAATTCATAATATGATGGTATAGACACTCCTGTGATTTCAGAAACGCTTTCATAAAGGTCTTCTTGTTTACTTTTTACAGGTATATTAATATTTTTTTCATTTGGTAAATCTATTTTAGAAATAGTTAATAATTCTTTACATTGATCTAATATTTCAACAGGCATAAATTTTATAAGTTCAGTGACCCCTATAGTTATTGGTTTTATAGGTTTATCTAGTATTTTATTATAACTTAATTTATGCTGAAATTTCGAAGAATAACCCATATCATAGGATGCAATGCTTTGTAATTTATGTATATCGATAAAATCGCAAAAATGTTTATCCTCACCATGAATTAATATTAGATGTTCTTTTGCCCTTGTTGCTGCTACATAAAGCGTATTTGGAATTTCGTCTTTTTGTCCATTTTTATCATAGTATTCAAAATATCCACTATCAAAATTAAAGACGAATACAACTTTTCGTTCTAGCCCTTTCACTTGATGAAACGAACTAAAAACTATTTTACCTTTTAATATATCTTCATCAAGATGTTCTTCATCACTTGTTGGCACAAAAATGGGTATATCATTGTTGGTTAATAAATTAGCTAATTTACGAACAGGTGATTTATCGCTCCTAACACTAGGTGATAATATAAATATATCTGAAAAGGTGTATCCCATTTCTAAATAGTTCATAACTTTTAAAAATGGTTTTTGACCATATGCGTCACAAATAATATATTTTACTTTCTCACCGTTTTTACATGCGCTAATTGGTAAAACACCTTTACAGCATTCATTTAAAAACTTAGCCATGGAATTAGTAATCCTGTAGGATGTGCTTAATACTGCGTTCTTCCAAATCCCTTTGTATATTTGAGGAGAATACACTAAAAAACGATTATCTGCTTTATTAAAACTGTATATTGTTTGTTTGCGATCGCCCATAACTACAAGCTGATATTTTGTTACATTTTTTAGAATATGTAATGTTAATTCATAATATAAAGGGTTCATATCTTGTGCTTCATCAATAATAACAATATCATAATTGAAGGTTTTACAAGGTTCTGTTTCTTTTTTATGTTTTAAAAATTCTAATATTCCAGTATCATTAAAACCTTTTTTATAAAAATATTTAACACAAAAAGCATGATAACTATGTATTTCAATATTTGAAAGGTTAAGTAACTTTGCTTTTTCTTTTGTTTCTAATTTAAGTTTTGCGTTGTAAGTAAGTAATAATATGTTTTTATCACTATTATATTTAGATATATATAAACTAGTAGTAGTCTTACCAGAACCCGCAACAGCATCTATATTTACATTTACACCCGTCTTTACATAATTTATAATTATTTGCTGTTCATCTGATATTGGAGATAATTCCATATCTTATGTTTTATATTTAGCATTTATTGTTTAATATATGAATAAATTTAATCAATTTTTAAAACATGAAAAAAATATAAAAAAAATATTTTAATTATATAATATAATCTGATGTCTGTTTCATTTTATGATGTTTTTAATTTAAAAAATGATTTTACTTGGAATGATTTAGATAATTCGTATAGATTAATCTTAAATAGAAATAATTTAAATAATACTATGAATGATATTGATAAACAAATATATCGTGAACAATTAGATAGATACTATCGCCAAGCAAAAAATGAATTAGTATTTAGGGAACGCCAAATTGAAAATAACCCGCAATATGGTTTATATCCAATGGGTTTACGAAATTGGATGTGGGATGGATTTGATTTTATAGATAGAATGGAAAGAAAATTAAATAATAGATTAAATGAATTTTCAGCAGGTTTTCACAAGTATAAAAACAGATATAATTCTGATTCAGATAATGTTGAAATGAGGTCGGAAAGTTACTTTACGTCAAATCAACGTTCTGAAAGAAGACTTAATGATGGCTCAAAATTAGTTATCAATAATTCTACAGTTAACGAAAATGGTAAAGAAATTAAAAATACAGAAACATATATAGTAAATAAAGATGGCTCAGTAAAACATGTGGATATTGATACAGCCAAGTTACTATTACAAAATTGAAATTAAGTCTTTAAATAATGTTTATTATTAAAAAATTGATTTCATTACAAATACAATATTATTTATTTATCAATTATTTAAAAATGATTTCAGAAAAGATAAACAACAATTGTTATTTAGAAAATGGTTTTTACCTAACGAATAAAAATGTAGTTAATAATGAAACGCATCGTCACTATACACGCAATTTACGAAGCAATAAATACAAAATTAATATTTTAATATCTAGACCTGGTTGGACTCATGAGATATTTGAAACCTATTATTTTCCTAATGAACAAAAAATTGTTGTATTAGATTATAATTTTAAACTATTGGAACCAAAGGTTAAAAGTGTCTATAGTCTTAAATATTGTGGGAAAGAGCAAGTATATGATTATTATCTAAAATATATCAATAAATC
>Ga0164293_10000171_pt1 | contig 45791 bp, 43 predicted proteins | sample GEODES118metaG_FD_111487 | JGI IMG/M metagenome (GOLD analysis project Ga0164293, IMG submission 111487) | Eutrophic lake water microbial communities from Lake Mendota, Wisconsin, USA - GEODES118 metaG | ecosystem: Environmental > Aquatic > Freshwater > Lake | place: USA: Lake Mendota...
GGGCAGCCGCGCCTCGGGGTCTCGCTTCCGGACAGCGCCTGCGGGTGGTCAGTCCGGAGCGAATTCGTCGATGCGATAGCCCTGCGCATAGAGCAGCGCCGTCAGATCGGCGTGATCGATGCGGGCATGGGCTGCCGCAGCCACGGCAGGCTTGGCATGGAATGCCACGCCGAGGCCGGCTTCGGCCAGCATGGCCAGATCGTTGGCGCCGTCGCCGACAGCCATGGTTTCCGCATTGGCGAGGCCGGCCCGGCCGCGCAGTTCCACCAGCGAAGCGAGCTTGGCCTCCTTGCCGAGGATGGGCTCGTGCACCGTGCCGGCCAGATATCCGCCGGTGACATCGAGCAGGTTCGAGCGATCCTCGTGAAAGCCGATCATCGCGCCGATGCGGCTGGTGAACACGGTGAAGCCGCCCGAGACCAGGGCGGTATAGGCGCCGTGCGCCCGCATCGTCCCGACCAGCGCCCGCCCGCCGGGCGTGAACGTGATGCGGCTTTGGATGATTTCGTCGACGACATCGACCGACAGGCCCTTCAGCAGCGCCACGCGTTCGCGCAGGGCCGGCTCGAAGGCCAGTTCGCCGCGCATGGCGCGCTCGGTGATGGCCGAGACCTCGGCCTTGAGGCCGACGAAATCAGCCAGTTCATCGATGCATTCCTGCCCGATCATGGTGGAATCCATGTCGGCGAGGAACAAGCGCTTGCGGCGGTGTGCCAGCGGTTGCACGATGACGTCGATGGGCGCGGCGAGGGCGTCGCGGATGCGGTTGGCCATGTCGGCCAGGGACGCGTCCGGCCTTGCAAACGGGATGTCCGCCGCGATACCGGGAGCCAGCCAGGTGGTTGCGCCGGCATGGGGCAGGAGATCGGCGGCGCGGGCCAGCATGGCCGGCGTCAGCGCCCTGTCGGCGGGGTTCGAGACAAGCGTAGCAACATGGGCCATGGGGGCGAGACTTTTCGTGACACGGTATGACGCGGTGCTCATTGCAGGTCCGACCGCCAGCGGCAAGTCGGCTTTCGCGATCGAGATGGCCCGCCTGACCGGCGGAGTGGTGCTCAATGCCGATTCCATGCAGGTCTATTCTGATCTCAGGTTGCTCACCGCGCGCCCCTCGCCGGAAGACGAGGCGGCGACCGAGCACAGGCTCTATGGCTTTGTCGACGGGGCCGAGAACTTCTCGGTCGCGCGCTACGTGGGCGCTGTGAATGCCGAACTGGAGGCACTGCATGCCGCCCGGCGGCTGCCGATCCTCACCGGGGGCACGGGGCTCTACTTCCAGGCGCTTGAAGCCGGGCTCTCGCGCATTCCGGGCCTGCCGGCTGAGGTGCGCGAGCGCGAGCGCGCCGCTGCTGCCGACGTGTCCACTGCCGATCTCCACGCCAGGCTGGCGCTGTGCGATCCGGCCGGTGCTGCAACCTTGCGGCCGACCGACAGGCTGCGCGTGATGCGCGCGCTGGAGGTCTTCGCGGCCACGGGCCGCTCGCTGTCGAGCTTCCATGGCGAGCGCGAGCCGGGTCCGCTTGCCGGCAAGAGACTGCTCAAGCTGTTCCTCGCTCCGGAACGCGGCGCCCTGCATGAGCGGATCAATGCCCGGTTTCTGGACATGATTGCCAAAGGGGCAATCGACGAGGTGCGGGGTCTGGCGGCGCGCGGTCTCGATCCGCTGTTGCCGGTGATGCGCGCCCACGGTGCGCCAGCGCTGATGGCCTGCTTGCGCGGCGAGATGCCGCTGAACGATGCGATCCAGCGCGGACAGGCCGACACGCGCGCCTATGTGAAGCGCCAGTTCACCTGGTTCCGGAACCAGATGGACGGGTGGCGGTGGCTGAACGATGAGGTCGCGCGGCACGACGCGCTCAGCCAACTTGGCATGGGTGGCGAGGCAGCCTGACCTTGCCGGGCGCTTTCACCGGCGCCACTCCTTGACGCTGCCGCGCCATTCCGCTAACCAGCCAGTCATGAACACGCTGATTATCGTAATGAAGCGCCGGTCGAGGGCGGTCTGAGGACCGTCACCCTCATCCCCGGCGCATATCCGCAGGTCCCTTCCGGGGCCTTTTTTATTGCCTTTTCGGTGCCATGGCCCTGACGACCTGCCACCGGACCTTGCCAGCCCAGACACCACCCAGGAGACCAAGCCGATGAGCGAGATGATGACCGGCGCCGAGATGGTCGTGCGCGCCCTCCGCGATCAGAACGTCGAACATCTGTTCGGCTATCCGGGCGGGGCTGTCCTGCCGATCTACGACGCGCTGTTCCAGCAGGACTTCGTCAAGCACATCCTCGTGCGGCAGGAAGGCGGGGCCGTGCATTCCGCCGAGGGCTATGCGCGCTCGTCCGGCAAGGTCGGCGTCGTGCTGGTGACATCGGGGCCGGGTGCCACGAATGCCGTCACCGGCCTCACCGACGCGCTGATGGATTCGATCCCGCTCGTCTGCATCACCGGTCAGGTGCCGACGCACCTGATCGGCTCGGACGCTTTCCAGGAATGCGACACCGTCGGCATCACCCGGTCGTGCACCAAGCACAACTATCTGGTGAAGCGCATCGAGGACCTGCCGCGCATCCTGCACGAGGCGTTCTATGTCGCCTCGAATGGCCGGCCTGGCCCGGTCGTGATCGATATCCCCAAGGACATCCAGTTCGCCAGGGGCGTCTATTCGCGCCCGAAGGACAACCAGCACAAGACCTACCGGCCCACGGTGAAGGGCGATCTGTCGAAGATCAAGGCGGCGGTCGAGCTGATGTCCAAGGCCAAGCGCCCGGTGTTCTACACCGGCGGCGGGGTCATCAATGCAGGCCCGCACGCCTCGGCGCTGCTGCGCGAACTGGTGCATCTGACCGGCTTTCCCTGCACCTCGACCCTGATGGGGCTCGGAGCCTTCCCGGCGGCGGACAAGCAGTGGCTTGGCATGCTGGGCATGCACGGCACCTACGAGGCCAATCTCGCCATGCATGGCTGCGACGTGATGATCAACATCGGCGCGCGCTTTGACGACCGCATCACCGGCCGGATCGATGCGTTCTCGCCCGGCTCGCGCAAGATCCACGTCGACATTGATCCCAGTTCGATCAACAAGAACGTCAAGGTCGAGATCCCGATCGTCGGCGACTGTGCGCATGTGCTTGAGGACATGGTCAGGCTGTGGCGCGAACTCAGTCCGCAGGTCGACAAGCCGGCTCTGAAATCGTGGTGGGGCCAGATCAACGAATGGCGCGGGCGCAACTCGCTAGGCTTCCAGAACTCCGATACGATCATCAAGCCGCAGCATGCGGTGCAACGCCTTTATGAACTGACCAAGGGCCGTGACACCTATGTCACGACCGAGGTTGGCCAGCACCAGATGTGGGCGGCGCAGTATTTCCACTTCGAGGAGCCGAACCGCTGGATGACATCGGGCGGGCTCGGCACCATGGGCTACGGCCTGCCGGCGGCGATCGGCGTGCAGCTTGCCCATCCCAAGGCGCTCGTCATCGACATTGCCGGCGAGGCTTCGATCCTGATGAACATCCAGGAGATGTCGACCGCGCTGCAATACCGCCTGCCGGTGAAGATCTTCATCCTCAACAACGAGTACATGGGCATGGTGCGCCAGTGGCAGGAGCTGCTGCACGGCGGGCGCTATTCGTCGAGCTATTCGGAAGCGCTGCCCGATTTCGTCAAGCTGGCGGAGGCCTATGGCAGCCATGGAATTCGCTGCTCCGACCCGGCCAAGCTCGATGATGCGATCATGGAGATGATCGAGACGCCGAGGGCTGTTATCTTCGATTGCGTGGTCGCCAAGGAAGAGAACTGCTTCCCGATGATCCCGTCAGGCAAGGCCCATAACGAGATGATCCTCAATGACTTCACCGGCGATACCAAGACGGTGATTGATGCGAAGGGGCGCGAACTGGTCTGAGGATGCATCACACAGGCTGGTGTCCGCCGTCACGGTCTTGCGCAAGTGAAACGGACGCGGACACGGCATCTTGCAGCATCGATCACCGGGAGAGATCTCATGAAGCTTATCATCGCCAACAAGAACCACTCGTCATGGTCGCTTCGGCCCTGGCTGCTGCTGACTGAACTCGGTGTTCCCTTCGAGGAGGTGCTGGTTCCGTTCGGCAAGACCTTCGACGATCCGGAGTGGAAGCGGACAATCTCCGCCTTCACGCCGGCGGGCAAGGTGCCGGCGCTGCTCGATGGTCCGGTGCAGGTCTGGGAGAGCATCGCCATCATGGAATACGTGGCGGACCGCTTCCCGGACAAGCCGGTCTGGCCGGCCGACTCTGCCGCGCGGGCGATGGCGCGGTCAATCGCATCGGAAATGCACGCGGGCTTCCAGGCGCTGCGCAATGCCTGCCCGATGAACCTTGCCTGGGAGCATGCGCCGCGCGACCGCGGGGAGAAGGTGGCGGCCGACGTGGCGCGCATCAACCGGATCTGGCGGGATGCGCGCGAGCGCTTCGGCGAGAAGGATCCCTCCGGCAGGCCGTTCCTGTTCGGGGCGTTCAGTGCTGCGGATGCGATGTTCGCGCCGGTCACGACGCGCTTCACCACCTATGGCATCCGGCTCGATGCGGTCGGCGAGGCCTATATCGCGGCTGTGCAGGGCACGGCCGGCTTCCGCAGTTGGCGCATGGCTGCTCTGGCGGAACCCTGGATCGTCGAGGAGGACGAGATCGCTGAGCCCGTTCTGGTCGATCACCGCCCCCACCTTCGCCGGGCGCGCCCGCCCTCTCGTTCGTCCTGAATTCGTTCGTCCCTGAAGAAAGACCCGTCATGAGCGTCTCCCATTACCCTGCCGTCAGTTTCGACCAGACCGTGCGCCGGCACACCTTGTCGGTCATCGTCGACAACGAGCCAGGCGTGCTCAGCCGCATTGCCGGCCTGTTCTCCGGTCGCGGCTACAACATCGAGAGCCTGACGGTCTCCGAGACGGAAGCCGAGAAGCACATCTCGCGCATCACCATCGTGACGTCGGGTTCCGAGAAGATCATCGACCAGATCAAGAACCATCTCGACAGGCTGGTGCCGGTGCACCGGGTGGTTGACCTGACCTTGCAGGGCGAATCGATCGAGCGCGAGCTGGCCTTGCTCAAGGTGGTGGGCAAGGGCGACCACCGCATGGAGGCGCTCCGGCTCGCCACCGCCTTCGGGGCCCGCACCATCGACGCCACCGTGACCTCGTTCGTGTTCGAACTCACGGGCGCAACCGACGACATCGAGCGCTTCATCAAGGTGCTTGGGCCTTGCGGGCTGGCCGAGGTGTCCCGCACCGGCATCGCGGCCATGGCCCGTGGTTCCGAGGTGATGTGAGCGCTGTGACGTTCGATCTCGACCTCGCTGCCAAGATCTTTGCCACGATCGGCTTTGGCCTGTTCCTGTGGCCGATGGTGCAGCGCGTGCGCGGGCTGGACACGCCACAGAAGGCGAAGGAGCGTTCGCAGCTCAAGTCGCGCGAATGGTGGCTCGGCTTCGTGCTGATCTGCCTTGCGCTCCTGTTCCAGCGGCTGGCGGCGCAGCAGGCGGGCGGGTGAGGCGATGAGCCATGATCTCCTGATGGCACTGGTCGTCTTTGCATTTGTCAGTTCGATCACGCCGGGGCCGAACAACATGATGCTCCTGGCCTCGGGGGTGAACTTCGGCTTTCGCCGTTCGGTGCCGCACATGCTGGGCATCGGCATCGGCTTCATGGTGCTTCTGCTGGCGACCGGCCTTGGGCTTGGGCAGCTGCTTGAGCGCTTCCCTGTCATCTACACAACGCTGAAGTATGTCGGCGCGGCCTATATGCTGTGGCTGGCCTGGAAGATCGCCAACAGCGGCCCGATGGCTGATCAGCCTGCTCAGAATGCGGGGACGCCCTTGAGCTTCCTTGGTGCAGCCGCGTTCCAGTGGGTCAATCCAAAGGCCTGGGTCATGGCCGTCACTGCCATGGCAACCTATACGAATCCGAACCAGTATCTCGTGACTGTGGTGTTGGTGACGCTGATCTTTGGCGCGGTGAACATCCCTTCGGTGAGCACATGGACGGTGTTTGGTGTCGGTCTTCGCCGTTTTCTCGCCGATCCAAAACTGTGCCGCGTCTTCAACATCACCATGGCACTCGCGCTCGTTGCCTCGCTTTGGCCTCTGCTGCGGGAGTGGCTGTGATGGTGCCCATGCGGCCAGCACATGATCCGCGCTTTACGAGGCGCGAGTGCTCCACTAAAGCACCTGTCGAACCTGCCTGACTTCCAGAGGCGGCCCTGAAACCGCCAATTGCCCAAGAGGACATGCCCATGCGCGTTTATTATGATCGTGATGCCGACCTGAACCTGATCAAGGGCAAGAAGGTCTGCATCGTCGGCTATGGCAGCCAGGGCCATGCCCACGCGCTCAACCTGCGCGATTCCGGTGTCAAGGATGTGCGGATTGCGCTGAAGGCCGGCTCGCCCACGCGCGCCAAGGCGGAAAGCGCCGGCTTCACCTGCATGACCCCGACCGAGGCCTCCAAGTGGGCCGACCTGATGATGATGCTCACGCCCGACGAGCTTCAGGCCGACATCTACCGCGACGAGCTTCATGCCAACATGAAGCCGGGTGCGGCGCTGTGCTTCGCGCACGGCCTCAACATCCACTTCAACCTGATCGAGGCCCGCAAGGACATCGACGTGTTCATGATCGCGCCGAAGGGCCCCGGCCACACGGTGCGCTCCGAATACCAGCGCGGCGGCGGCGTGCCGACGCTGATCGCGATCCATCAGGATGCCACCGGCAATGCCCATGATCTTGGCCTGTCCTATGCCTCGGCCAACGGCGGCGGCCGCGCCGGCATCATCGAGACCTCGTTCAAGGAAGAGTGCGAGACCGACCTGTTCGGCGAGCAGGTCGTGCTCTGCGGCGGTCTGGTCGAACTGATCAAGGCCGGTTACGAGACGCTGACAGAAGCTGGCTATGCCCCCGAGATGGCCTATTTCGAGTGCCTGCACGAGGTGAAGCTGATCGTGGACCTGATCTACGAAGGCGGCATCGCCAACATGAACTACTCGATCTCGAACACCGCCGAGTACGGCGAGTATGTCACCGGCCCGCGCATCATCACCGCCGAGACGAAGGCCGAGATGAAGCGCGTGCTGAGCGACATCCAGTCCGGCAAGTTCACACGCGACTGGATGCTGGAAAACAAGGTCAACCAGACCTCGTTCAAGGCCACCCGCGCCCGCATGGCCGCCCACCCGATCGAGGAAGTCGGCGCCAAGCTGCGGGACATGATGCCCTGGATCAAGGCCAAGGCGCTGGTCGACAAGAGCAAGAACTGAACAGGGGCTGCCAAGGCCCATCTGCCGCCGGCACCGGGCCTTCAGGCTCGCGGCTGGCCGGCGGATGCCGATGGCTAGCGGATACAGTCCATTCTTGACAAGTGCGGACATCGGGGGCGACCTCGGTGTCCGTCTTTTTTGGGGGATGCCTTCCCCGCGCTAGGTCTTCTTGCGCCAGATGATCAGGTCGCTGAACACGTAGTTCCAGACCGCGCCCATCGCTGCGCCGGCCAGCCCTGCGATCCACCAGAGCTGGTTGTCCTCGAACAGCCAGGTGGCCACGCCGACATTGGCGACCGCGCCGACACTGCACACGGCATAGAAGCCGATGAGCCCGCGCGCGAAGGCCAGCCCGCGCAAGCTGCGATCCTTGTAGGTCAGCAGGTTGTTGAGCGTGAAGTTGGTGGTCATGGCCACCAGCGTCGCGCCGGCCTGGGCGAGGGTGAAACCGGCATTGGCGGCGATCAGTCCGCGCAGGGCCAGCAGGTGCACCACCACGCCCGAGATGCCAACGGCGGCGAAGGTGAGAAAGCGGATCGAGACGAGCCCGCCTGTCGCCTTCGAGACCAGCAGGCCGAGGAAATCCGCCACCACGCGGTTGTCCATCTTCGAGGTGCCATGCAGCCGTGTCCCGAACACGAACGGCACTTCCCTGACACGCAGCGGCGTCGGGTGGCTGGCCGCAATGTCGAGCAGGATCTTGAAGCCTTCGCCGGAAAGCTTCGGCGCGGCGGCCTCGACGACATCGCGCCGTGTGGCGAAGAACCCGCTCATCGGATCGTTGAACCCGACCTTGAGGATCTTGCGCGCCAGCTCTGTGGCGAGGCGGCTGCCCTTGCCGCGCGCATCGGAGAAGCTGTCGGCGCTGCCGCCCTCGACATAGCGGCTGGCGACAGCCAGATCAGCCTCGCCGGACCGGATCAGCCCGAAAAGCTGCGGCAGGATGGTCTCATCGTGCTGCAAGTCGCCGTCGATGACCGCAACGACAGGCCCCTGGCCTGCCAGCATGCCTTCGACGCAGGCGCTGGACAGGCCGCGCCGACCGATGCGCTTGATGCAGCGCACATGCGGCTTCTCGCGACCGAGCGCGCGCACCTCATCGGCTGTGCCATCGGGCGAATTGTCATCGACGAAGATGATCTCGTGGGCGATGCCGGCCAGCGCAGCGTCAAGCCGTGCCACCAGCGGGCGCACGTTCGCGGCCTCGTTGAAGGTCGGCACCACAACCGTGAGATCGGGGGCCATCAGGGCCATCGGCAGGGAAGGGGGCATCGCGTCGTTCACGGGCGCAGTCCATAGGCCCATGGCAGCGGTTTGGCAAAGCCTGTCGCGACGATGGCGACAAGCTCGATCTCCGCTTGCCCGCCGCGCCCGAGGCGGATTGGTTGGCCCGGCCCGAGGCTTTCGAAGTGGCTGGCGAGTTGCTGCCGCAGCAGGGCCTCGCGGCGGGCGCGCACGATCACGACCGCATCGCGCCCGATGAGGGAGGTCTGGTCGATGATGAAGGCATAATGGCGCGGATCGCCGGTGCCGGGCATGACCGGCACGGACCCTGCCAGCGCCACATCGATCCGCCCGGCATTCTGCCAGCTGTCGGCCACGATGAAGCGGCCATGATCGAGGCTGATCTGCCGCGCCTCGAGCTGGCCACGCAACTGATCCCAGCCGAAGGTTTCCAGCGTCGGGTCATGGCGCGGCAGGTTGGGGATGATCCGGCCGAGCCAGCCGGTCGCAGCCTGGCTGGCCAGCAAGGCCAGAACGATGACCGAGCCCAGCGCCGAGATGCGGGCCCAGCGCATCGGGCGCGTGCCGGTTTCGGCCAGCCTTGCCAGGGCCAGCCCTGCCAGCGGCATGACGAAGAACCAGCCCGGCATGGCCCAGTGCGGCAACCCGAGATTTCCGAAAGCCGGGGTCAGCGTGAACACGGCGATGCTCGGCATGGCCAGCGCCATCAGGAAGCCGAAGCGCCGGTCGCGCAGGCTGCGCCAGCCGAGCCAGAGGCCGGAGACGAGCGGGACAAACACCCAGGGCAGCAGCCAGCCAGCCTGTGCCAGCAGCGAGGCAGGAACCAGCCATGGCGAGAAGCCGGCGCCCTGGCTGCGCAACGCCTGAAACAGGAACGAGGCCCAGCCGTTCTGTGCATTCCAGATCAACACCGGCAGGACGATGACGCCGGCCAGCACGGCTCCCAGCCACGGCGCGGGATGGCGCAGGGAGCGGCGGCCTTCGGGCGTCGCAATCACGAAGGCGGCGATGCCAAGGGCGGCGAGCGCTGCGTGATACTTGGACAGGCCGGCAAGGCCAAGCGCCGTCCCTGCGACAAGCCAGTTCAGCCACGGTGTGGGCACCTTGCCCGCAACCGGGAAGAACTGCCGCGCCAGCGCCAGAGCCGCGATGGCCAGCATCAGCAGCAGCACCCCATCCGGCACGATCCAGGAGCCGGCCGAGAGTGTGAAGAAGCCTGCGAGGTTGAGGCTGACCACGGCCCAGAAGCCGGCGGCAGGGCCATACAGCCGTTCCGTGATGAGGAACAGAAGCCACGTGGTGAGCGCGAAAAGGGCGATGAAGGGCAGGCGAAGCTGCCGGCCATCGCCAAGCAGCGAGGCTGCCGCATGGGTGATCCACTGGTGCAGCGGCGGATGGTCGAAATAGGACCATGACAGGCTGCGCGAGACGGCAACCGTGTAGATTTCGTCGGTGCCGAGACCGATGGCGGCGGCCATCACCAGCCGCAGCGCGAGCGTGCCGGCGATCACCAGCAAGGCGGCCCGGCGCGGGTCTGACGGAGCGTAGGGCGAAAGGGTTGTCATGCCCCGGTCGAGTGCGGCGGGGCCGAGCCCGTGTCAATGCCAAATCGCGAGACAGCGAAGGGCCAGGCTGCCGGATATCGGACGGGAAAAAGCCCCGGCAGGAGACGTCCTGCCGGGGCTTTGCCTGATCGAGGAAGGATCTTGCAGGCGGGTGCGATCAGAAGCTGATCTTGCCGCGCAGGTCGGCCTCGACGTTGGAGGGCAGCACATTGCGCTGCACCAGATCGTCGAAGTTCCGGAAACGGGCCTTGGCACGCTCTTCCATGATCTTCTTGGCGCGGGCCGGGCCGATGCCCCTCAGCGTGTCGAGTTCGTCCGCGGAGGCCGTGTTGATGTTGACGAGCTTTCCGACAGCGGCAGGCGCGGCAGCGGCCGGGCGTGCTGCTGCAGGGGCTGCTGCAGGGGCTGCTGCGGGGGCGGCGGGCTGGGCCGTTGCCGGGCGGGCCGGGGCAGCAGGTGCCGCTGGCTGCGCTGCTGCCGGGCGGGCCGGGGCAGCAGGTGCCGCTGGCTGCGCTGCTGCCGGACGGGCAGGAGCTGGCGTAGCAGGAGCTGGCGTGGCAGGAGCTGAAGTGGCAGGGGCCGGTGAGGCAGGGGCTGGCCTGGCCGGAGCGGTTGGCGTGGTCGGCTGTGCGGTCTGGGCAAGCACGGGGCTGGCTGCCATCATCAGGGCGGCGGCTCCGGCGAGAAAGCGGGACTTCGTCATGTTCATATCCCCCAAGGGATGCGACCGGTTGTGAAACAAACACATGCGCGCCGCCGGGCCGGCACGGATGTGTTCACGGGGAATCGCCAATTGGCCAAGCCCATGCTGGACTGGATTGGAGCGCGATTTTCAGGGCGCATCAAGACCAGGCGCTAACATTCTTGCGGACAGGGCCTGAAGCCCAACTGAATGTTGCTTGCAGCTTGCGTTCATCAGCGCGGCACAAAGCCAGTCCGCTGTCGTGGCGTGCCCTTCAACGGGCCAGTTGCTGTCCGAACAGCCCGAAGCCGTAGAAGAACATGAAGCCCCAGACAAACGAGGCCGACCAGTTGGCCAGATGGAATTGCAGCGGCGGCATCTTGACGATGCCGGCCACCACCGCGATCACGGCCCGCACAGGGCCAACGAAATGGCCGAAGAAAATTCCCGGTGCGCCCCAGCGCTCGAAGAAGTCATGGCCTTTCTTCAGCAGGTCGGGATTGTTCTTGAACGGCCAGTAGCTGCCGGCACCGGGCCCGAACCTGACGCCGACCACATAGGACAGCCAGAACCCGGTGCCGGCCCCTGCAGTCGCTGCGAGGGCCAAGGGCAGTGGCGAGAGGCCGCTGGCTCCGGCCGCCGTCGCGAAGACCGTGAAGAAGACCGTTGCCGGCACGAGGAATGACAGGAACGCGATGCACTCGCAGAATGCCACCACGAACACGATGACAGGTGCCCATGCGGCATTGGCCTGTGCAAACTCCGCTGCCGTCCGCATCCAGGCATCCATCATGTCCAAAGGTCGGTCTCCTGGCTGCGGCGCGGCCGGCGCGCGTGCTCTTCAAGGCAACTGGAAGCATTTGCCCCACAAGTCAACCGAACTCATGGGAGATCATGCCAGAGCATGCGGCCATACCTGTGTCGGGTTCGAGGCCGTTCGGTGACAAAGACTGTGCCTGAGCAGGTTGCGTCAGCGACGTTGACATGTTTTCGATGGCGGCTAGTCTTTGTCGCAAGGCAAGGCAAGGCAGACGTCGCTGAAGCGGCGCGGGCGGCAGATGTCGCGCAGGGAGAGCGTCGGCGATGCGAGGAGCAGGGGCGATTGGCGTCGCGGCAAACGCGCTGGCGCGAGCCGAGGCGCAGGCTGCCTCCCCTGCGGTGTCGCTCGCCGGCATCGACATCACCTTCAATCTCAAGGATGGCGGGCGCTATCAGGCGGTCAGCCAGATCAACCTTGATGTGGCACCTGGCGAGTTCGTGGCCGTGGTCGGCCCCACTGGCTGCGGCAAGTCGACCCTTCTCAACGCCGCGGCAGGATTGTTGCAGCCAAGCGCCGGCAAGGTCGGGATCCTTGGCGAGCCGCTCCGGGGCCTGAACCTGAAGGCCGGCTACCTGTTCCAGCTCGACGCCCTGATGCCGTGGAAGACGGCGTTGCAGAACGTGGCTGTGGCGCTGGAATCGCAGGGCGTTACCGGCAAGGAGGCCGATGAGCGGGCGCGGGCCTGGTTGGCGCGGGTCGGCCTCAGGGCCTTCACCGACCGCTATCCCCACATGCTGTCCGGCGGGCAGAAAAAGCGCGTCGCGCTGGCGCAGGTGCTGATCCGTGATCCGAAGATCCTGCTGATGGACGAGCCCTTCGGCCCGCTCGATGCGCAGACGCGGCAGATCATGGGCAATCTCCTGCTCGATCTGTGGTCGAAGGATCGAAAGGCCGTGATGTTTGTCACGCATGATCTGGAAGAGGCGATTTCGCTGTCCGACCGGGTCGTGGTGATGTCGGCCGGGCCTTCCGCCGGCATCGTCGGCGATTACAGGGTCTCGCTGAAGCGGCCGCGCGACATCGCTGACATCCGGCTCGACAAGGATTTCCACGAGATCCACCGGCAGATCTGGCAGACGTTGAAGGTCGAGGTGCAGAAGGCCTATGCTGCCGGCGAGGGCAAGGACATGGTGGCCGATGGCAGCCATGCGGGGGTTGGGCGATGAACGGCAGCTATTCCCGTTTCAGGATCACCCTTCTGCAGGTGCTGGTCGCCATGTTGTTCCTGCTGTGCTGGCACATCGCCACCACCACACCGCTGTTTGCCGAGCCGAAGAAGATGCAGTTCTTCTTCTCGACGCCCATCGATGTGCTGGCCCGGACCTGGAGGCAGTTCATTGGTGGCGAGATCTGGTATCATCTCGGCATCACGCTGACCGAGACCGTCCTCGCCTTCGTCTTCGGGGCCACGGGCGGTGTGCTCTGCGGCTTCCTGTTCGCCCGCAAGGAACTGCTGGCAGCGGTGTTCGACCCCTACATCAAGGCGGCGAATGCCCTGCCGCGGGTGGTGCTGGCACCGATCTTTGCGCTCTGGTTCGGGCTGGGCATCTGGTCGAAGGTGGCGCTCGGCTTCACGCTGGTGTTCTTCATCGTGTTCTTCAACGTCTATCAGGGCGTGCGCGAGGTCTCGCAGACCGTGCTGGCCAATGCCCGCATGCTGGGCATGAACGAGCGGCAGCTGATGCGCCATGTCTACTGGCCGGCAGCCATGACCTGGATGTTCTCGTCGCTGCACACCTCTGTGGGTTTTGCGCTGGTGGGCGCCGTCGTGGGCGAGTATCTCGGCTCGTCGGCGGGGCTTGGCTACAAGATCCATGAGGCTGAAAGCGTGTTCGATGTCACTGGCGTTTTCTCCGGCATGCTGATCCTGACCATCTTCGTGGTCATCCTCGACACCATTGTCACGATGATCGAAAATCGTCTCCTGGTCTGGCGACCGGGGCAGGCTTCGACGAGCGCCAATGGCTGATCGCCTGCGGCGCGCGGACCTATCGCAACACGAGCCAAAACGGCTTCACACGGAGGAAACAGCATGAGTATTCAACGCAGAACCGTTCTCGCCGGGCTTGGAGCCGGCATCGGCGCAGCCGGCTTGTCGGGGCTTTCCATGCCGGCACTGGCCCAGCGTGCGCCGGAAAAGAGCAAGGTCGTGCTCGGGGTCGGCGGCCGCGCGCTGCTGTATTACCTGCCGCTGGCGATCGCCGACCGGCGCGGGCTGTTCAAGGCCGAGGGGCTCGATGTCGAGATCAACGACTTCGCCGGCGGGGCGCGTTCCTTGCAGGCTCTGGTCGGCGGTTCGGTCGATGTGGTGGCAGGCGCCTATGAGCACACGATTCGCATGCAGGCCAAGGCGCAGGACATCCGCGCGGTGGTCGAGCTTGGCCGTTTTCCCGGCATCGTCATCGCCGTGCGCAAGGCTCTCGCCGACAAGGTCAAGACCGTCGCCGATCTCAAGGGCCTGAAGCTGGGCGTCACTGCGCCGGGCTCATCGACCGCGCTGACCGTGCAGTTCGCCATGGTCAAGGCGGGGCTCAAGGCCACTGATTCACCGATCATCGGCATTGGCGGCGGCGCAAGCGCGGTTGCGGCCGTCATCCAGGGCCAGGTCGACGCGATTTCGCATCTTGATCCGGTGATCTCGAAGCTGGAGGCCGATGGCCTGATCACGACGCTGATCGACACCCGCACCGAAGCCGGCACGCGGGCGCTGTTCGGCGGCTCCAATCCGGCGGCGGTGATCTACTCGCGGCAGGATTTCATCGAGAAGAACCCCGAAACCACGCAGCGCATCGTCAATGCCTGCGTCAAGGCGCTGAAATGGCTGGAGACCGCCACGCCCGATCAGGTGGCCGACACGGTGCCAACCGAGTATCACCTCGGCGACCGCGCGGTCTATCTGCAAGCCGTCGCCAAGCTCAAGGAGAGCTATTCGCGCACCGGCATCGTCGCCGAAAGCGGCATGAAGAGCATGCTGGAGGTATTGAAGACGCTCGATCCTGAACTCACCAATGCCACTGTCGACCTGAACAAGACCTTCACCCCGCAGTTCGCGCAGAAGGCCGGGGCCTGAGATCGGCACAGCCGCCGCGCTGGATGGCCCTGATCTTGCCGGGGTCTCATCAGCGCGGCGCAGTTGTGACATCACATCTTTTCGCTGGAGGTTGTCAGCTCCCGCGGTCAGGATGGATCGGCTCCGGCCTGCATGCCCCGGGCCGGACCCAGACATAGCCTCACCATGAACATCCTCTCGATCCAGTCCCATGTCGCCTACGGTCATGTCGGCAATGCCTCGGCGGTGTTTCCGATGCAGCGGCTGGGTTGTGAGGTCTGGCCGATCCACACCGTGCAGTTTTCCAACCACACCGGCTACGGCGCGTGGAAAGGCCGGGTCTTCGACGGCTCCATGATCGACGAGATCATGGACGGCATCGCCGACCGGGGTGTCCTGTCCAGCTGCGGGGGCGTGATTTCCGGCTACATGGGCTCATCGGATATCGGCCATGCCATCCTGTCGGCGGTGGCGCGGGTCAAGGCTGCTAACCCTGCCGCGCTCTATGCCTGCGATCCTGTCATCGGCGATGTCGGTCGCGGCATCTTCGTGCGTCCCGGCATCCCCGAGTTCATGCGGGACAGGGCGGTGCCGATGGCCAACCTCGTGACACCGAATCAGTTCGAGCTTGAGTACCTGACAGGCCTGCCGGTCTCGACGCTTGCCGAGGCCAAGCAGGCGGTTGCGGCCCTTCAGCGGCGTGGGCCGGAGGTGGTGCTGCTGACCTCCATGGTCACGTCCGAGACCCCGCCGGACAGCATCGACATGATGGCAGCCGACGGCAGCGGGGCGTGGCGGGTGCGCACGCCCAAGCTTGGCATCAGCGTCAACGGTGCCGGCGATGCGATCATGGCGCTGTTCTTCGTGCATTTCGCGCGGTCGCGCTCCGCTGCCGAGGCCCTGGGGCAGGCTGCGGCCTCCATCTACGGCCTGCTCAAGCGCACGGCAGAGGCCGGATCGCGCGAGATCCTGACGGTTGCGGCGCAGGACGAGTTCGTCAATCCGAGCCGCCGTTTCCCCGTCGAAGCGGTGTGAACAGCTGAGTCACGGTTCGCCGGGCGCTTGCATGCGGCGAAACACTCCCTATTTTGCAATGCAGCATTCCGTCGTCCGGAAGTGTGTTTCCCAATGGTCAGGACCAAAGCCATGTCACTGCAGGGCCGCAACGCCGTCATCACCGGCTCCACCAGCGGTATCGGGCTTGGCATTGCCAGGGCGCTGGCTCAGGAAGGTTGCAACATCATGCTCAACGGCCTGCCGATGCCTGACTGCGAGGCGATCCGGGCCGATCTGGCGAAGACGAGCGGCGTCACGGTGCTGTTCGATCCGGCGAACATGGCCGTCACGGCCGAGGTGCGGCATCTGGTCAGGCGCGCCGAGAGCGAGCTCGGCAGCGTTGATATCCTGGTCAACAACGCCGGCATCCAGCATGTTTCGCCGATCGAGGACTTCCCCGAAGAGAAGCTTGACCTGTTGATGCGGATCAACTTCTTCTCGGCCTTCCACGCCATTGCCGCGGCCTTGCCTGGCATGAAGGCGCGCAAGTTCGGGCGCATCATCGACATCACCTCCGCGCACAGCCTGGTCGCTTCGCCGTTCAAGTCGGCCTATGTCGCGTCGAAGCATGCGGTGATGGGGCTGACCAAGACGGTGGCGCTCGAAGTGGCGACGGACGGCATCACCGTCAACAACATCGCGCCGGGCTATGTCTGGACACCGCTGGTCGAACGGCAGATCCCGGACACCATGGCCGCGCGCGGCCTGACCAAGGACCAGGTGATCAACGATGTGCTGCTGAAAGCGCAGCCGACGAAGCGCTTCGTCTCGATCGAGGAGGTCGCTGCCTGCGCCGTCTATCTGGCATCGGATGCGGCAGGCTCGATCACCGGCACCACAATCTCGGTCGATGGCGGCTGGACGGCGGCATGAGCACGCCCGTCAAGCGCATCTCACTGGCCCTGCAAGGGGGCGGTGCGCATGGCGCGTTCACCTGGGGCGTGCTCGACCACCTGATCGAGGACGGGCGGCTGGCCTTCGAGGCGATCTCGGGAACAAGTGCCGGTGCCATGAATGCCGTTGTGATGGCGGATGGCTGGCTGAATGGCGGGCCGGACGGAGCGCGCAAGGGCCTTGCGACCTTCTGGCACGCGATCAGCAGCGACGGCAAGCTGAGTGCGGCGCAACGGACCATCTTCGACAGCTTCTTCACGGCCTCGCCTCTCCGGGGCTTCGGCATCGGCGATTTCTGGCTCGGCTTCTTCAAGCAGTCGGCAAGTCCGTATGATTTCAACCCGCTGAACATCAATCCGCTGAAGGCTTTTCTCGAGCGCGAGATCGATTTCGGGCGCGTCAGGGCCTGCAAGCAGTTCAGGCTCTTCATTGCGGCCACCAACGTGGAGACGGGCAAGGGCACAATCTTCGAAGGCAAGGACCTCACGGCCGACCATGTGATGGCTTCGGCCTGCCTGCCGACCGTGTTCCAGGCCGTCGAGATCGATGGCGTGCCCTACTGGGATGGCGGCTACATGGGCAATCCGGCGCTTTACCCGCTGTTCTACGGCACCGGCACCGACGATATCCTGCTGGTGCAGATCAACCCGGTGGAGCGCAAGGGTGTGCCGACAACACCGCGCGACATCCAGAACCGGCTCAACGAGATCACCTTCAACGCCACCTTGCTGCGCGAACTGCGCGCCATCGACTTCGTGGCGAGGCTGGTCGACAAGGGCAACCTCTCCACCAAGGACTACAAGAAGGTGCTGATGCACCGCATTGCGCTCAGCCAGGCACTGAATGACCTCGATGCCTCGTCCAAGCTCACGGCCAAATGGGACTTCTTCGTGATGCTGAAGGAGGCTGGGCGCAAGGCTGCGAAAGCCTGGCTGGCCCGCCATTTCAATGATCTTGGCCAGCGCGCCACGATTGATCTGCGCAAGGAATTCGGCTGAGGCTGCTCCTCAGGGCGAGGGATCCAGCCTCCAGACGCCGGTCGCCTTGATGTCCCGGTCCTCCAGTTCGCGGGTGACCGGCACCTCATAGGTGGCCAGATGCGTCAGGCGCTGCGTGGGCAGGTAGCTGCGGCCCGGATCGCCGATCAGGACGATGGCGCCGCGCGCCGCCAGCCCGGCCAGCCATGTCATGACGCGTTCGGCAAGGTTGCGCTCGTAGCAGATGTCGCCGGCCAGCACCGTGTGCCAGCCACGATCCGTGCCAATCTGGTCAGTGCCCACGGACTCGATCCGGACGTTGTTGGCGCGCGCATTCAGATCCATCGCTGCGAGGGCAAAGCCGTCGATGTCGGCTGCCTCCACGCGTGCCGCGCCGGCTTTGGCGGCGGCAATGGCGACGAGTCCGGAGCCGGAGGCAAAATCGAGCACGTGATGTCCCGCAACCAGCGCGGGATAGTCCAGCACATGGCGCGCCAGGGCCTGCCCACCGGCCCAGGCGAAGGCCCAGAACGGCGGCGCAAGGCCGATCGCGCCCAGTTCGTCCTCGGTCTTCTGCCACAGGGCCGTGGCCTGATCTGCGACATGCAAGCTCAGTTCCGGAGCATACGGCACGGGCAAGAGCCGCGTGTGTGCCGCCACGAAGGCGAGGCGCGCGGGATGATCCATTGCGTTCACGCGGGGCTCTCCGGGCCGAGCATCTCTGCCCAGAGACGCTTGAACGCATCCATCACCTGCCGTTCGGTGTAGCCGTTCAGCACGCGTTCGCGGGCCGAGCGGCCCATGCGCTCGACGAGCGCCGGAGCGCGCGCGAACTGTATGATCGCCTGCGCCAATGCATCCGGATCGGAGCCGTCAACCACGCGGCCATCGATGCCATCGCGCACGAAGCTGGCCGAGCCACCTGCCGAGGACGAAACAATCAGCGGCCGCGCCGACGCTGCGGCCTGAAGCGCGATGGCCGGCAGGCCATCACCGCCCCCCGCGGGCAGGATCAGGGCATGGTGCTGACGCCAGACCTGTGCCATGTCGGAGGCTGGTGCAAACCAGCCAATGCCCGGCTGGCTGCTCCAGCCCTCGAGGATCGCTCTGGGGACCGCGTTCCGGCTGGCGGGCCACGGCGCTCCGATCAGCGAGAGCGTGACATCCGCACCAGCCGCACGGGCCTTGGTGACCGCGTCCACCGCAAGCCCGGGGCCATGGGCCCAGAGCAGCGGTGAGATGAACGCCAGCTTCAGCGGAGGCGACCAGGGCATCGGCTCGGGCATGTGGATCAGCGGATCGACGCCCGCCCCACCAGTGACGCGAAGCGCCGGGTTTGCCGGATCAAGGCCGAGGACCGCCGCATCTGCGGGACTGTCGAGGACAAGGCGGGTGCCGCCAGCCATGGCTGCGCCGGTCAGCATCCGTGCCAATGCCCGCACCCCGTCGCCGGGCAGGCCGGTGCTGGCGCTGACGATGCCGAGCCCGTTGACGGCCGCGATGCGCCGGGGAATGGCTGCCAGCCGTGCCGCCGCCAGTCCTGCCAGCGCGGCGCGAATGCCGTGGAGCTGGACCAGCGCAGGGGCCTGTTCCAGCATGATCCGGCGCAGGGTGCCGACGCAACGCGCAACGGCCACCGGATGGTTCAGCCACAGGCCTGGAGTGAGCGGAACGAAGCGCGCGCCAGCCGCAGCGATGCGCGCCCCTTGACCATGGTCCGCGGCGGCGACCACAACATCGTGGTCACGCTCACGCGCTGCACGCACCAGCGGCAGGTGATGCCGGGCGAAGAGCCAGTCCTGCGTGCCGATGAACAGCAGTTTTGCCAAGGCCTCAGCCCTGCTGCGACCAGCCGGCGAACCAGGTCTTGAACAGGGCCAACTGCTGCTTCGCGTAGTGCTGCTGGCTTGCCGACAGCGCATCGCTGGCATTGAAGTGCAGTGCGTATTCGGGATTGCCCTCAAGCAGCATCAGATACTTGTAGTAGAGGACCAGGTCAGCGCCCTCGTCGAAGGATGAGAGCACACCGAGGGCCTGTTCGAGTTCAAGCGCCCTTCGCCGCGCGCCAGGATCGCCGGCAGCGGCCTTCAGACTGAGGTCGACCAGCAGCAGCACCTCGTGCGGCAGCACATTGCCGATACCGGTGATGGCGCCGACTGCGCCGCAATTGACGAAGCCGTGCACCACCTGCGTGTCGACGCCGACCATCAGGGCGAGCGACGGATCGCGCCCGGTGATGTGCTCGGCCGCATAGCGCAGGGAAGCCGCACCACCGAATTCCTTGAACCCGGCCAGGTGCGGATAGCTGGCGCTGAGCTCGAAGAACAGGTCCGCGCGGGTTTCGTAGCCATAGTAGGGGCTGTTGTAGATCACCGAGGGGAGATCAACGGCAGCTTCGAGAATGCCGGCAAAGTGGGCGCGCTGGGCGGCGGCCGAAGGCCCGCGCGACAGCACACGCGGAATGATCATCAGGCCCTTCGCGCCGGCCTGCTTCGCATGCGCCGCGAGAGCCGCTGCCCGTGCCGGGTTCTGCGCGCCGGTGCCGACGATCACGGGCAGGCCGGCTGCCACAAGGCGCTCGACGCCTTCCATGCGCTGCTCATCGGTGAGCAAGGGCCAGTCGCCCATCGAGCCACAGTAGACGACGGCTGACATCCCTGCTTTCACCAGTTCCTTGCCCTTGCGGACAAGAGCGCCGAAGTCCGGCTGGCGCTGGTCGGTGCAGGGGGTCATAAGGGCAGGGATGGTGCCGCGGAAGATGGCAGCTTGCATGGGCAGTTCTCCGGTCTTGTGCCGCTCATATCGCGCCACAGGCATGGTCATGTATAGGGCCGGTGCGGCATCCGGCATGCAAAAAAGCGATGCATCCGGCGCGGGGGGGCTGTGTTCCTGCCTCGGGTTTTGTGCAGGATCAGATGCTCGCTGCGTCCGAGGTCCGGACGCGCGCATCGGCCCGGTGCGTCAGGTCCGGCAGCAGTTCCAGCCCGAGGCCCGGCTTGTTGTTCAGGCGCACCATGCCGTTTTCGACCGCGGGCAGGTCGGTGACGAGTTCGGTATACCAGCCTGTATAGAAGGCCCGCACGCTCTCCTGGATCAGGGCATTGGGCGCATAAAGCGAGAAATGGCACGAGGCGGCATAGACCACGGGGCCGGTGCAATCATGCGGCGCGACCGGTGTGTGCCAGGCTTCCGCCATGCCGGCGATCTTGCGAGCCTCGCTCAGTCCTCCACACCATGACAGGTCCAGCATCACGACGCCGGCAGCGCCCGTCTGGAGATACTCGCGGAAGGCGTGCGTGAAGGACAGGGTTTCTGACGCGCAGACCCAGGCCTTCGAGTGCCGCGCGTAGTCCTTCAGATCGCTGATGTTGTCGAGGCGGAACGGGTCCTCGTGCCAGTAGGTGTCGAATTCCGCCAGCCGTTCGGCCAGTCGCTTGGCCATCGGCAAGCTCCACAGCGAGTGGAACTCGACCATGATGTCCATCCGGTCGCCCACCGCTTTCCTGATCTTGCGGAAGGGTTCGAGCGCCGTGTCCAGTTCCGCAGGCGAGATGTCGAAGCCATTGGTCCGTTCGGCGGCGATGTCGAAGGGCCAGATCTTCATGCCGGTGATGCCCTGCTCGAGCAGGGAATGGGCCACCTCATCTGCCCGGTTGAGGAAGCCTTCGAGGTCCTCATAGGGGCCGCCCTGTTCCCCAAGATGCCAGTTGGCCACGGCCTGGGCGCGGCTGTCGCGGATATACTTGTAGCCGGCGCAGGTGTTGTAGACACGGATGGAATCGCGGGTGCGTCCGCCGAGCATGTCGCAGACCGGTTTGCCGTGCGCCTTGCCGAAAATATCCCACAGGGCGATGTCGATGGCCGAGTTGCCGCGCGTCTCGACGCCCGCCGAGCGCCAGCCGAGGTAGTTGCGCAGCTTGAGGTTGATGGCCTCGATGCGCAGCGGGTCCTCGCCGATCAGCTTCGGCGCAACGGTTTCGTGCAGGTAGGCCTCGACGGCTTTGGGACCCATGAAGGTCTCGCCAAGACCGGTGATGCCCTCATCTGTGTGCAGGCGCACGAAGATGATGTTGCCGAATTCCTCCAGCCGGATGGTTTCAAGGCGGGTGATTTTCATGGGTCTATGGCCGTCCGGGCTGGGATCATCAAGGGGATGTCATCCCGGCGAGGCCGGGATGACACTCTCGTGAGGCAAAGCGGTCCTCAGCCGCGGATCTTGGCGAGTTCTGCCTGCATCCGGTCCACGGTCTCCTTGCCGATGGTGGTGGCGCCGCGCTCATAGACGGGCTTGACCACCTCGCGCATGCGCTTTTGCTGTTCGGGCGCGATTTCGTTGATCAGCATGCCCTTGGTCTTGAGGCTGGCCAGCGACCTGCTGGACAGGGCCCGTGACACGGTCCGCTGCTCGGCCTGGCCCTCGGCGGCACAATCGAACAGGGCCTTCTGCTCGTCGGCCGAGAGACGGTCGAACAGTGCCTTGGAATAGAGCACCATGAAGGGCGTGTAGGCGTGGTTGGTGATCGAGAGATACTTCTGGACTTCATACAACTTCGAGGTGTCGATGGTCACGAACGGATTTTCCTGGCCGTCGATGGCCTTGGTTTCGAGCGCGGCGAAAACCTCCTGGAAGGCCATCGGCACGGCATTGGTGCCGACGGTCCGGAAGGTGTCGAGGAAGATGTTGTTCTGCATCACGCGGACCTTGAGGCCCGGAAAATCCTCGACCTTCTCGACAGGCTTGCGCGAGTTGGTCAGGTTGCGGAAGCCGTTTTCCCAGTAGGACAGGTTGACGAGGCCAACGGCGGGCAGCTTGTCGGAGATGAACTTGCCGAACGGCCCGTCGAGGATGGTGTCGGCCTCCTTCTCGTTGGCGAACAGGAAGGGCAGGTCGAACACGCCGAGGTCAGGCAGAATGCCGACCAGCGGTGATGATGACGTGATCACCATTTCCTGCGTGCCGGAGCGCAGCGCCTGGGTAGCCTGAAGGTCACCGCCAAGGGCGCCGCCCCAGAAAGCCTGAAGCTTCATCTTGCCACCTGACTTCGTGGCAAGGCACTGGGTCATCTTGGTCACGCCGTTGCCAACCGGGTGATCGGCATTGATGCCGTTGGAGACGCGGATGGTGCGCTCGGCGAATTGCGCATGGGCCGTGCCGGTCATCAGGGCAAGGCCGGCGACGGCCGCGATCAATGTGGATTTCAACATGGGTCTTCCTCCGTTATGGGCACTTTGGCCCGTTAGTATCCGAGCAGTTGCTGGACGAATTGCGTGAATCCGATCCGGCCTTGCAGAAGCCGGAAGGGCGCCATCACGAGGGGCGGCCAGAGCACCAGAATAAACAGCACGAGGCTCTGGGCAATCAGGAAAGGGTTGATGCCCTTAATGACATCCGTCATCGAAACGCGGGCCACGCCGGAGACGACATTGAGCACGATGCCAACCGGCGGGGTGATCAAGCCGATGGCATTGTTCATGATGAACAGCACGCCGAAATAGACGGGATCGATGCCGACCTGCTTGACGATCGGCATCAGCACCGGCGTCAGGATCAGCACGGTCGGGGCGAAATCGAGGGCCGTGCCGACAACCAGCACGAGCGCCATCATCATCAACATCATCACCGTCTTGTTGGTGGTGATCTGCTGGAGCGCATTGGCGATCTCGCCGGGGATGTTGGCGGCGGTGATCAGCCAGGACGAGATCAGCGCCGCAGCAACCAGGAACATGATCACGGCCGTCATCTTGGCGGCAGACAGGAACAGTCCGTAAAGCTGGCTCGGCTTCAGTTCCTTGTAGACGAACATGCCCACGAACATGGCGTAGACCGTGGCCACGACGGCGGCCTCGGTGGGTGTGGCAAAGCCGAAGCGGATCGAGCCGAGGATGAAGACCGGCATGGCGAGGGCGAAGGCACCGTCCTTGGTCGCCTGCCAGCGCTCGGTCCATGTGCGCTTGGGATAGGGCTGGAGGTTCTCCTTGCGGGCGACATACCACCAGGCGAACACGAGGCTGATGCCCATCAGCAGGCCGGGAAACACACCGGCGATGAACAATTGCGGGATCGAGACATTGGCCGCGACGCCAAAGATCACGAAACCGATCGATGGCGGGATCACCGGGGCGATGATGCCGCCCGCGGCGATCAGCCCGGCCGAGCGCGGCACGTTATAGCCGGCATTGCGCATCATCGGGATCAGGATGGCCGCCAGCGCAGCGGTGTCGGCGGCAGCCGAGCCCGAGAGCGAGGCCATGATGACGGCGGCGATGATGGCGACATAACCCAGACCGCCATGGCGGTGGCCGATCAGCGCCAGAGCGAAGTTGACGATGCGCTTCGACAATCCGCCAGCATTCATCAACTCGCCGGCCAGCATGAAGAACGGGATGGCCAGCAGGATGAAACTGTCGGAACCGTCCAGCATCTTCTGGGCGATGACCTGTGCATCGAAAGCCGGATAGATGCCGATGGCGACCATCCAGGCCATGATGGCCATGCCGCAGACCATCAGCGCGAAGGCGCAGGGCATGCCCAGCGCCATGGCCCCGCAGAGCGAAACCAGGAAGACGATGACGGTCATTCGATCTTCCCCCGCACGCTGTGGGCAGCCGCTTCATTCGAGAAACGCCCTGCGAACATGTCGAGTTCTCCGGGGCGGAGGCGACCAGTCAGGGCCCTGATGAGCCTGAGCAGCACCATGATGCCGATCCCGGCCGAGGTGAAGAAGCCGACCCCGAACACGGCCAGCATGTTGAGCCCGGACACTGGCGCCACGTTGGTGGCATTCAGCGGTGCCTGCTTCCAGGTTCCCCAGAAAAATACCACGCAGCACAGCAGCACCAGCACGTCCGAGAGCACCATGCAGATCAACCGACCGCGCGGCCCCAGCGCTCCGACCAGAGCGTCGACGCCCAGATGCGCATGCTCGCGCATCACCACCACGGCTCCGATGAAGGTCAACCAGACAAAGCAGTAGCGGCTCATCTCTTCCGAGATCTGGATGCCGTCATTGAAGAACCAGCGCATCATGACGTTGCCGAAGACCATGATCACCATGGCCGCCAGCAACAGCACCAGCAGCGCTTCAAGCGCCTTGAAGAACCTGTCTTCCAGCTGCTTCATCATCGGTCGGCCTCGCCAGTCAGGAAATCGTCGCGCGCCATGTCACTTTCGACATCACGGCGTGCCGCGGCAATCAGCGTGCGGATCGCGTCCTCGGCCGCTGCGCCATCGCGCGCCATGATCGCGGCCAGCACGGCCTTGTGCAGAGGCAGCGAGGAGCGGGCACTTTCGCGGCTCTTCACCGAGAAACGGAACGACACGCGCAGGAGCGCGTCGATGGCCGGGGTCAGGGCGGCAAGGAATTGGTTGTGCGTGGCGGCGAGGATTGTCTCGTGGAAGGTAAGATCAGCTTCGAGATAGCCGCGGCCATGCTCGACCGCGGCCTCCATGGCGGCATAGGCTGCGCGCAACTGGCCAAGATCCGCCTCGCTGGCACGCTGCGCGGCAAGGGCCGCCGCATCCGGCTCGATTGCCAGGCGCAATTCGAGGATGTCGCGCACGAAGGTCTGGTCGATGCCGGACATGAGCCGCCAGCGGATCACGTCCGGGTCGAGCAGGTTCCAGGCAGAGGCGGGCTGGGCGCGCGTGCCGGTGCGCGGGCCGGTCATCACCATGCCCTTGGCCGACAGGGTCTTGACCGCTTCGCGCAGCACCGTGCGGCTGACGCCCATCGTGGTGCACAGATCCGCCTCGGTCGGCAGTTGCGACCCCATGGCGTCTTCTCCCTGGATGATCATCGCTGCGAGCCGGTCAACGACTGCGGCGTGAAAGCTCTTCGGCTTCATCATTTAAAGGTAATATCATATGATAATTGCTGTCAAGCGATGGCCATCGCACAAGTGACTGCCCCGAGGGCCACGACTGACCCTGCGCTTTCGTTGAGCCGGAGCCCAGTTTCAATGCGCTCTCGCGTCATGCCGAAAAGGACATGACGCGAGAGCAGGATGTCGACGAGGGTCAGCGGCAGGGATGCCAGCGTCAACCCGGCGAAGAGCAGGCCCCATTCGGTTTTGGACCCGCCCATGAACTCGGTCAGGCCCTGCGGCAACGTCTGGAGACGTTCGTTCTGCAGGAAGACCAGCGGGAAGAAGAAGTCGTTCCAGACCGGCACCGTGTTGTCGATGACGGCAAATACCTTGGCCGGGCGTGCCAGCGTCAGCATCACGGACCACATCCACGCGGGCGCTTTGGCAGTGCCGGGTCTGAGGATTGCGTCTTTCTGAGGATTGCGTCTTGGGATTGCGTCTTGGGGTCTCCGGCAATGGCCGGGTATCAGTGACGGGGCTTGGCCTGGCTGCGAGGTGCAACCCTCAGCATCAGGACGACTTGCCTGTTCCACCCGATCGTCGCAGTCTGAGGTGCAACAACAGCGGTCGCGCGGTCCAGCCCCTTCGGACGGCAACGCTGGAGGGACCCTTCATGACTCTCAGATTTTCACGCCTTGGAGAATGCCGCCCGTCACTCGGCGAGGGTCCGGTCTGGGATGACCGCCGGCATTGCCTGTTCTTCGTCGATATCCGCGCGCCGGCCGTCCACGCCATCAGGCTCGATGGCAGCGGTTTCCGGACCTGGCCGATGCCGAGCCTGACAGGGTCGATCGGATTGGCTGAAAGCGGCCGGATCATCGTGGCGTTGCAGCAGGCCGTGGCGATCCTCGATCCGGATAGTGGCGACCTCCAGCCGCTGATCGAGATCACCGGCGAGCCGGCGCGCAACCGGCTGAACGACGGCAAGGTCGGGCCTGACGGAGCATTCTGGGTCGGCTCGATGGACATGGTGCACGAGGGCCGGACGCCTTCCGGTTCGCTTTACCGGATCGATGGCCGCGGCAAGCTCAGCGTGGCGCGGTCGCATTGTCTGGGCGTTTCCAACGGGCTGGCCTGGTCCGGCGACGGGCGCACGATGTTTCATGCGGATTCGCATCAGGGCTGGATCGACCGCATCGCGTTCGACGCCGCCAGCGGCAGCCTTGGCCAGATCGTTCGCATTGTCGATGCTTCCCCCGCCGAACTCGGCAAGCCCGATGGTGCGGCCTGCGACATCGAGGATGGCTACTGGAGCGCAGGCGTGTTCGGCGGGCGGCTCAACCGCTGGTCACCGGAAGGGACATTGCTGGGCAGCACACCCTTGCCTGTCAGGACGCCGACCATGCCGTGCTTCTGCGGCGATGATCTGAAGACGCTGGTGCTGACCAGTCTCCGGGAGCCCGAACATGGTGATCCGGACGGGGGCATCCTCCTGATCGGCCGCTCGCCCGTGGCCGGCGTGCCGGTGCAGCGCTGGCGCGATCAATAGCCCGCGCCGCTTCAGGCGGCCCCGGAGAAGGGCTATCGCCGAACGGCCAGCGACCAAGGTCGTGCCCAGGTCGTGCCCAGGTCGGGCCAGGGTCAAGTATTGACAAAATCCGGCTTCTGCCGCTTAGGAAGGGGGAAACCAGCCAGACCGGCGGGACCACCAGAAGACGTCCAGACCGCGCCATGCCGTTCGTTGCCGCCACTTACGTTGTCCCGACCAGCCTGCCTTTGAGGGCAGTGGCCGGCGCGCGCACGTCTGGCTCTCCGGCAACGACCAAAAGCAAAACCACGCGCTGACGTCTCTCCTCGCTCCGGGATTTCCCCCGACGGGGGCTGGAGACCAGCCTTGATGGACAAGACAGGTCCTGACAGGTAATTCCCGGGGGAAATTCCAGCCAAACCGGCAAGCCAAGGTCATCAGAATCATGGGTTACAAGGTCGCCATCGCGGGAGCCACCGGCAATGTGGGCCGGGAAATGCTCTCCATTCTCGCGGAGCGTGCATTCCCGGCCGACGAAGTCGTCGCCCTCGCCTCCAGCCGTTCGATCAACTCGGAAGTCTCGTTCGGGGATCGCATTCTCAAGTGCAAGGTTCTGGACCACTACGACTTCTCCGACACCGACATCTGCCTGATGTCGGCAGGCGGCGATGTCTCGAAGGTCTGGTCACCGAAGATCGGCGCGCAGGGCTGCGTGGTGATCGATAATTCCTCCGCCTGGCGCACCGATCCGGACGTTCCGCTTGTGGTGCCGGAGGTCAATGCCGACGCCCTGTCAGGGTTCACCAAGAAGCACATCATCGCCAATCCGAATTGCTCGACGGCCCAACTCGTGCTGGCGCTGAAGCCGCTGCATGACCGCTTCGGCATCAAGCGCGTCGTGGTCGCGACCTATCAGTCCGTGTCCGGTGCCGGAAAGGATGGCATGGACGAACTCGACCGCCAGACCAAGGCCATCTACTCGCTCGGTGGTGCGGAGGTGAAGAAGTTCACCAAGCGCATCGCCTTCAATGTCATTCCCCACATCGATGTGTTCATGGAGGATGGCTATACCAAGGAAGAGTGGAAGATGATGGTCGAGACCAAGAAGATCCTCGACCCGAAGATCAAGCTGACAGCCACCTGCGTGCGGGTGCCGGTGTTCGTGGGCCATTCGGAGGCGGTGAACGTCGAGTTCGAACAGCCGGTGACCGCCGTCGAGGCGCGCGCCATCCTGCGCAGCGCGCCGGGGCTGATGGTGATCGACAGCCGCGAGAACGGCGGCTATGCCACGCCGCACGAATGCGCCGGCGAGGATGCCACCTATATCTCGCGCATCCGCGAGGATCAGACCATCGAGAACGGCCTGTCGTTCTGGTGCGTGTCCGACAACCTGCGCAAGGGCGCCGCGCTCAACGCGGTGCAGATCGCCGAAACGCTGATCAAGAAGGCCCTGATCACGCCAAAGGCGCGCAAGGCGGCCTGAGCGCGCGAGTCCGAAAGGGCCTTTGGCATGGCGGCGGAGATCCTGATCAGCGAGTGCGGTCCGCGTGACGGGCTGCAGATCATTGATCAGGTCATGGCCACAGCCGACAAGCTGGCCTGGATCAGTGCCATGCACAGGGCGGGCATCACCGAAATCGAGGTATGCTCGTTCGTGCCGCCGAGCCTGATGCCGCAGATGGCGGATGCGGCACAGGTGGTTGCCGCGTCTGCCCGCCTGCCCGGCCTGACCGTGCTCGCGCTGGTTCCGAACCTGCGCGGTGCGGAGGCTGCCATCGCCGCCGGCGCGCACAAGCTGACCATCCCCGTCTCCGGCTCGGAAGAGCACTCGCTGGCCAACGTGCGCAAGACTCGGGCCGAGATGGTGAGCGAAGTCGCGCGCATCGTCGCGATGCGCAACGAGCGCGCGCCGCATGTGCCGATCGAGGCCAACATCTCGGTTGCCTTCGGCTGCACCATTGCCGGCCTTGTGCCGGAGGATGACGTGATCCGCCTCAGCCTCGCGCTGGTCGAGGCCGGCGTCGATATCTCGGGCCTGTCGGACACCACTGGCATGGGCAACCCGGCACAGACGCGCCGGCTGTTCACACGGCTGATCGGCGAGATCGGCGACAAGTGCGGGGCGGCGCACATGCACAACACCCGCGGGCTGGGTCTTGCCAACAATCTTGCGGCTTTCGAGGCCGGCGTGCGGACCTTCGATTCCTCCCTGTGCGGACTGGGCGGATGCCCTCATGCTCCCGGCGCATCGGGAAATGTCGCCACCGAGGATCTGGTGTTCATGTTCGAAGCCATGGGCGTGCGGACTGGCATCGATCTCGAACGGCTGATCGCCGCCCGCGCCATCGTGGCGCGCGCGCTGCCCGGCGTGCCGCTTTACGGCATGCTCGCACCTGCCGGCGTGCCGCTCGGGTTCGTGGCCGCCAGCGGGCCCTGACAGGGCCTGGCACGAAGCGTTAAGCTGTCGTTTGCCACAACAGACCGGTCGCCAGGTGATTCGGGCGACCCCACGCCTGTACCCGGTGAGGCAGAATACGGGAGAAACGCCCTTGAGAACACGGCAGCCTGTCGACCTCTTCGTCGGATCGCGCATGCGGATGCGCCGGCTTCTCAACGGCCTGACCCAGAAGGAACTGGCCGCGATGATCGGCACGTCGTTCCAGCAGTTGCAGAAGTACGAGAAGGGCGTCAGCCGCATCGGCCCGGCCCGGCTGCAACTGGTGGCTCAGGCGCTGGATGTGCCGATCTCCTTCTTCTTCGAGGGATCGGACGACGCGACGCCGTCTGTTGTGGGCGAGACACCGGCGGCGGCCTTCGTCCACAAGATGGTGGCCATGTCCGACGGCCAGCAACTGGCCCGGGCCTTCATCTCGATCACCGACAGCAAGGTGCGCCGGCAGATCACCGATCTGGTGGAATCGATGGCGCAACTGCATCGCGCAGCTCATGCGGGCGACGCGAGCGCCCCCTGACCCGTCGCTGATCCGCGCCGCCGACCCCGCCGGCAGGCAGCTTGGGGGTGTATTCGCAGCGCACCGTGTGCTAGCCGCTGGCTCGTCAATCCGATTTTCGTGCCAATGGCACAGGCCGGTGACGGATGACGATGGACTATGCAGGACGGCTCCGGCATGGCCAGATGGGGACAACGCCACAAATGCCTGACCAGACCCGCCGCATTGCGCGTGCCCTGATTTCCGTCTCCGACAAGACCGGCCTCGAAGACTTCGCGCGCGCGCTGGCCAGTGCCGGCGTGGACCTGGTCTCGACCGGCGGCACTGCCGCCGCGATTGCCGCTGCCGGCCTGCCGGTGCGCGATGTATCCGATCTGACGGGCTTTGCCGAGATGATGGATGGCCGGGTCAAGACCCTGCATCCGGCGGTTCATGGCGGGCTTCTGGCCGTGCGCTCCAATCCCGAACATCAGGCGGCCATGCTGGCCCACGGCATCGGTGCCATCGACCTGCTGGTGGTCAACCTCTATCCATTCGAGGCCATGGTCGCTGCCGGCAAGCCCTACGATGACTGTATCGAAAACATCGACATCGGCGGGCCGGCGATGATCCGGGCCGCAGCCAAGAACCATGCCGATGTGGCGGTGGTGGTGGACGTGGCGGACTATGCTGCAGTCCTGTCCGACATGTCGGCCCACAATGGCGCGATGACGTTGACCATGCGCAAGCGGCTGGCGCAGAAGGCCTATGCCCGGACCGCTGCCTATGATGCGGCCATCTCCAACTGGTTTGCGGGAGAACTCGGCCTTGCGGCCCCGCCGATCCGGGCATTCGGCGGGGTTCTGGCCGAGGAGATGCGCTATGGCGAGAACCCGCACCAGGGCGCTGCGCTGTATCGGACGCTGGACGCCCGGCCCGGCGTGGTGAGCGCGCGGCAGGTGCAAGGCAAGCAACTGTCCTACAACAACATCAATGACAGCAACGCCGCCTATGAATGCGTGGCGGAGTTCGATCCGTCCGAGGGTCCGGCCTGTGTGGTGCTCAAGCATGCCAATCCGTGCGGGGTTGCGAAGGCCGCGACACTTGAGGAGGCGTATCTCGCGGCGCTGGCCTGCGACCCGGTTTCGGCCTTTGGCGGGATCATCGCGGTCAACCAGCCGCTCGATGCCGCTGCCGCGCGGCGGATCGCCGAGATCTTCACAGAGGTGATCATCGCGCCTGATGCCAGCCCCGAGGCCCTCGCAATCATCAGTGCCAAGAAGAACCTCAGGCTGCTGCTCGCCGGCTCGCTGCCCGATCCGCGAGCGCCCGGCCTGATGGTGGCCACGGTTGCCGGCGGGATGCTGGTGCAGTCACGGGACAATGCCGTGGTGGATGACATGACGCTGAAGGTGGTGACGAAGCGCGCACCGACGGCGGCGGAGCTGGCCGATCTGCGCTTTGCCTTCCGCGTGGCCAAGCATGTGAAATCGAATGCCATCGTCTATGTCCGCCAGCTTGCAACCGTCGGCATCGGCGCGGGGCAGATGAGCCGGGTCGATTCCTCGCGCATCGCTGCCTGGAAAGCCGCCGAGGCGGCGCGCAATGCCGGGCTGGCCGACAGCCTCGCCAAGGGCTCTGTGGTTGCGTCCGACGCGTTCTTTCCCTTTGCCGATGGGCTGGTTGCGGCCGCGGAGGCCGGCGCAACGGCCGTGATCCAGCCGGGCGGCTCGATGCGTGATGATGAGGTGATCCGGGCTGCGGATGAAGCGGGGCTGGCCATGGTGTTCACCGGGCATCGGCATTTCCGGCATTGAGTGGCTGCACCGTGCCTGCCTGCTGCCGTCCTGCTGCCGTCCTGCCGCCGTCCGCCGTGCGTTGCGTTTTGGCCGGAGCCGCCCTATGTGCCGCACCATGACAGGTCATCGCGCGTGCTGAACATCTTCAAGACGCCCGAGCAGCGCTGGGCCGCGCGTCAGCAACGTGTGGCGCAGTGGGACCGCCCGCTGATCACCGGCTCGCAGCGCCTGCGGGCCTGGTTCAACATGCTGTTCGTCGACCATGGCATCGTCAGGATGGTCTATCTCAACGAACACGCGGTGACGCCAGACTTCCTGCGTTCAGCCCAGCCTGCCCCGCAGGATTTCGCCCGCCTTGCCCGTGAGGGCGTCCGCACCATCGTCAATCTCAGGGGTGGGCGCGAGAACGGGGCCTGGCCTCTCCAGCGCGAGGCCTGTGAGCTGAATGGCCTGATCCTCAGCGAAATCGCCATGCGGTCGCGCGCGGCGCCGGACCGCGACATGTTGCTGGGCCTGCCGGACTATTTCGCCGGGTTGAGCTATCCGGTGCTGGCACACTGCAAATCCGGGGCGGATCGGGCAGGGTTGTTCTCGGCGCTTTACCTTCTGGTGCGCGACGGACGGCCCGTGGCGGAGGCCAGACGTCAACTCTCGCTGCGCTATGGTCACGTGCGCATGGCCAAGACCGGGATGCTCGACGCCTTCCTCGATGCCTTCGCGCGCGACGGCGAGGCGAAGGGTCTGAGCTTCATGGACTGGGTGCGCGATGTCTACGACCCGGCGGCGGTCGAAGCGGCCTTCCACGAGGGCTTCTGGGCCAGCCTGCTGATCGACCGTCTGCTCAAGCGCGAATAGCCGACGGCTTTCAGTCTTCCAGCACCTGAAGCCTGTGCAGGCGGGCATAGGCTCCGCCGGTGGCCATCAACGCATCGTGATTGCCGATCTCGACCACCCGGCCCTGCTCCATCACGGCGATCTGGTCGGCATCACGCACGGTGGACAGCCGGTGGGCGATGACCAGCGTGGTGCGGCCCTTCATCAGCCGGGCCAGCGCATCCTGCACCAGGCGTTCTGATTCCGCGTCAAGCGCACTGGTGGCCTCGTCCAGCAGCAGAATCGGGGCATCCTTGAGGATGGCGCGGGCCAGCGCGATGCGCTGCCGTTCGCCGCCCGACAGGCGCGAGCCGCGATCGCCGACGCGGGTTTCGTAGCCATCGGGAAGTTCCGTCACGAAGCGGTGGGCCGCCGCCGCCTCGGCCGCGGCGACGATGTCCGCTTCGCTGGCACCGGGCCGGCCGAAGGCGATGTTGGCGCGGATGGTGTCGTCGAACAGGATGATGTCCTGCGAGACTACGGCAATGCGCGCCCGCAGGCTGTGCAAGGTCAGGTCACGCACGTCCTGCCCGTCAATGCTCACCGAGCCGCTGGTGACATCGTAAAGACGCGGAACGAGCGCCAGCAGAGTCGACTTGCCGGAACCGGAGCGGCCGACCAGGGCGGTGACCTTGCCGCCGGGGGCATCAAGGCTGAGGTCGGTCACGGCAGGCTGGTCGTCGCGATAGCGGAACGAGGCCTTGTCGAAACGGATGCCGGCCGCTGCCAGCACCAGATCGGCTGCGCCCGGCCGTTCGGCGATCTGCGGGGCTTCATCGAGCGTTGCATAATAGCGCTTCAGGGCGGCCAGGGCTTCCTGCACGATGGCATTGAGGTTGCCCATCGAGCGCAGGGGCTGGGCGGCCAGCAGCAGCGCCGTCACGTAGCCGGTGAAGTCACCGATGGTGCCCGTCCCGGAACTGACCCTGAGGCCGATCACGAACAGCACGGCAGCCACGGCAATGCCGCCGCCGACTTCCAGCAGCGGCTCGACACGCCCACGGGCGTTGATGGCTTTCATGCGCAGCTTGCGGATCATGTCGAAGGCGGCGTTGGCCCGGCTCTTGAGATAGGATTCGAGCTGGTCGGCCTTGCTGGCGCGCGCGCCCTGAAGGCTCTCCGTGACCAGCGCCGCCATCAGTCCGCTCTGCTCCTGGTGGCTTGTGGCCACGCGCCGCAGCTTCTTGCCGATGGCGATGATCGGGCCGGCGACGAAGGGCACGACAACGATGGCGACGAGTGTCAGCTGCCAGTCGATCCAGAGCATCGCGCCGAACAGGCCGATGGCGGTGATGCCATCGCGCACCGCGATGTTGATGATGCGGGTCAGCGCTTCGCGCACATAGGCAAAGTCAGTGGTGAAGCGCTGCGTGGTGGTGGCCGGGCTCTCGCGCTGGGTCTGGGCCAGATCGGCATCGACCAGATGGCCGTAGAGCCTTGCCTGCATCAGGGCTTCCACGCGGGAAACCACACTGTTGGTGAGCACGATCTGGCCAAGCAGCGAAAAGCCCTTGATCGACGTGACGATGACCACCAGCACCGCGATGACATGGATCGGCCCGACGCTGCCGCCCGTCACTGCTGCCAGCCAGCGCCGCAGCACCGAGAACATGGCATCGCCGCTGGCCGGAGCCCCGCTGGCAAACGAATCGAAGGCGAGCTTGATCAGAACGGGATAAAGGCTGGTTGTGCCGGCAATCAGCAGCACAAGCCCAAGAATGAGAACGAGCTGGAGGCGGAAGTGCCGGACCTCGTCGTGCCATAGCCGCCTGAGCAGAGGCCAGCCTTCGGCAGCATCGCGGGCTGAAAGCTTGGCCATCGTCACGAGATCTCCGAGAGGACCGCGGGCCCCAGAAACACAACACCCCGCGTCGAGGCGCGGGGCGGAGCCAGACGTGATGTCCTGAAGAAGACCCGACGTCCGAAAAGAGACCTGGAGCGGGCGAAGGGATTCGAACCCTCGACCCCGACCTTGGCAAGGTCGTGCTCTACCACTGAGCTACACCCGCATCCGTGGGCCCGATGCCGGCGAGCCGGCTGCGAGGCGCGTTCTTTGCCTCAATCCGTCCGGCTCCGCAAGCCCCTTTGTGCAGTTCTTGTGGGAGCGGCCGGTTGCGGTGTATGGCGACATACCGTCACGCAATGGCCTGTCTGTCCATGTCCGAACCGTTCATGCCCGAAATCGCTGCGCCTGATGACATCGCTGGCGGTGCGTCCAAGGCTGGGGCACCGACCACGCCGGAGGGCATCCTGGCCTATCTTGCCAACCTTGGGCTCGATGCGCCGACGGTCAGCCACGAGCCTGCGTTCACGGTCGAGCAGAGCAAGCGTATCTCCGGCGACATTCCGGGCGCGCACACAAAGAACCTGTTCGTCAAGGACAAGCGGGGCCGGATGTTCCTCGTTGTTGCGGAACACGAGCAGCGCATCGATCTCAAGCGGCTGCACGAAGTGATCGGCGGCACAGGGCGGCTGTCGTTCTGCAGTGCGGACCAGATGATGACCTTTCTGGGCGTGACCCCCGGATCGGTGACGTCGCTCGCCGTGATCAATGACCGGAGCCATGCCGTCAGCGTCGTGATCGAGGCAGCGCTGATGGCGGAGCCTGTGATCAACTGCCATCCGCTGATCAACAGCATGACGACGAGCCTCTCGCGGGAGGCTCTGCTCACCTTCTTCCGTGCGACGGGTCATGAGCCGATGATCTTGGCATTGCCCACGCCGGTCGCGGAGACATAGGGCTCGCCAGCCACATGTCAGCACTGCTGGGCAGGAGCATGACGATTGGCGTCTCATCGCAGCTGGACGACGGATGGACATCGGCTGTCTGCATCCCCACATTGGATGGATCGACCAACACCGGGTCGCCACGTGTATTTTTGCGTGCGCGCCGGAGGCTGGCGTGTCATGGCGACACGCAACGTTCCGGTGCGGCGGCGACCACGCGGCAACGGGCAACACAGGCAAGACGAGATGGGCAAGACGATGTTTGGCAACACTGGCATGATGGCCCCACCCGCCGCTGCGGACGCAGGCCTCGTTCGCGACACGACCACACAGGGCTTCCGGCAGGATGTGATCGCCGAGTCGATGACGCAGCCGGTGCTGGTCGACTTCTGGGCACCGTGGTGCGGGCCGTGCAAGCAGCTGACCCCTGTGATCGAGAAGGCGGTGAAGGCTGCGGGCGGCAAGGTCAAGCTCGTCAAGATGAACATCGACGAGCACCCCCAGATTGCCGGCCAGCTCGGCATCCAGTCGATCCCGGCTGTGATCGCCTTCTCCAAGGGCCAGCCGGTCGATGGCTTCATGGGGGCCTTGCCGGAAGGACAGATCAAGCAGTTCATCGAAAAGCTGGTTGGTCCCGTCGGACCCGGACCGGTCGTGGAAATGATCGAGGCAGCCGGCGCTGCCGCCGCAGCCGGTGATCCAGCCAGCGCGATGGAGCTTTACGCGGCCGTTCTGACCCAGGAGCCGGCCAATCTGCCGGCAATTGCCGGGATGGCGAAGCTGCAATTCGACATGGGCGATCTCGAAGCGGCCAAGCAGATCCTGGCGCTGGCGCCTGAGGACAAGGCTGGCGACGCCGCGCTCAATGGCGTGCGTGCCGCGATCGAGCTTGCGGAGCAGGCCGCCGCCCTCGGCGACGTCAACGGCCTGATGAAGGCCGTGGAGGCCAACCCGAAGGATTATCAGGCCCGCTTCGACCTGGCGCTGGCCCTCAATGCGCATAACCGCCGCGATGAGGCCGTCGACCAGCTGATCGCCATCGTCAAGGCAGACCGCAAGTGGAACGACGATGGTGCGCGCAAGCAGATCGTGCAGTTCTTCGAGGCCTGGGGCCCGATGGATGACGCCGCGATCAGCGGCCGACGCAAGCTGTCCACCGTGCTGTTCTCATGAGCGGGTCCGCATCGGCACACAGGAGCGCCGCATGAGCATGAATGCCTTCTATCGCGGCCCCGGAGATTGCCCGGCCATGGTGCCGCTGTTTCCGCTGCCGGGCGCGCTGCTGCTGCCGAGGGGGCAGATGCCACTGAACATCTTCGAGCCGCGCTATCTGGCCATGATCGACGATGTCCTCAAGAGCCATCGCCTGATCGGCATGATCCAGCCCGACGAGGGCGCCGAGGACAGCACCCGCCTGACGCCCTCGCTGTATGGTGTGGGCTGCATCGGGCGCATCACCCAGATTGCCGAGACCGGCGACGGGCGCTATCTGCTGACGCTGACCGGGGTTGCGCGTTTTGAACTGGTCGAGGAAGTGCGGGCGCTCACGCCCTACCGCCAGGCCAAGGTCAGCTACAGCCGCTTCGCCCGTGATTTCGAGGCGAGGGCCGGCGAAGACGATGTCGACCGAACCGGTCTGTTGCGCGCGCTCAAGGAATTCGCACTGGCCAACGAGTTCAAGATCGACTGGAAGGGCGTCAACGAGGCTCCGAACGAGGCGCTGGTCAACGCGCTCTCGATGATGGCGCCGTTCGGCCCCAAGGAAAAGCAGGCGCTGCTTGAAGCCATCGACCTGAAGACCCGTGCCGAGATGCTGGTGGCGATCACCGAAATGGAACTGGCCCGCAACGGCTCCGACACCGACACGACCTTGCAGTGACAAAGCCGCCGGGGACCGCAGCAGGCCTTGCCGCGCCGGGGGGCATCTCCTACCCGCCGCGGCGGGCCGTGGCGGGCTGGGTGATGTTCGACTGGGCGGCGCAGCCGTTCTTCACGCTGATCACGACCTTCATTTTCGCGCCGTTCTTCGCCTCGGCGCTGGCATCCGATCCGGCGCAGGGCCAGGCCCTGTGGGGCTATGCCACCGGGGCTGCGGGCCTCGCCATCGCGCTGCTGTCACCGCTGCTGGGCGGCGTGGCCGACATGACCGGGCCGCGAAAACCCTGGATTGCCAGCTTCGGTGCGCTGCTGGTGCTTGGCGCGGGCCTGCTCTGGTTCGCGGTGCCGGGCCATCCGTCAGCCGTGCCGATTGCACTGGCCGGGTTCGTGCTGGCGGCCATCGGTGCCGAGTTCGCGACCGTTTTCAACAACGCGATGATGACACAGCTCGTGCCGCCCCATCGCATCGGCCGGCTCTCCGGCGCAGGCTGGGCCATGGGCTATCTGGGCGGTCTTGTCTCGCTGGTGCTGGTTCTGGGGTTCCTCGCGGCAAACCCTGAGACCGGGCGCACCCTGCTTGGGCTGAGCCCCGCCTTCGGGCTCGATCCCGCCCTGCGCGAAGGCGACAGGATCAGCGGGCCGCTCACGGCGCTGTGGTTCGTGGTGTTCGTCGCGCCGCTGTTCCTGTTCACGCCCGATCTGCCGAAGACCGGTGTCAGCCTCAGGCAGGCCGCCGGGCGCGGCCTCGGCCAGCTCCGCGAAACCCTCCGGGCGGTGCGGCGCTGGCCATCGATGGCGCGTTTCCTGATTGCCAACATGGTCTACCAGGACGGGCTGGTGGCGCTGTTCGCGTTCGGCGCGATCTACGCCGCCGGCGTGTTCGGCTGGTCGACAATCGAGGTCGGCATCTTCGGCATCCTGCTCACGGTGACCGGCACGTTCGGCGCGTTGGCGGGCGGGCGTCTGGATGATCGCTTCGGCGGCAGGCCCGTTGTCCTGGGCTCGATCGCGGTGCTGATCGTCACCTGCCTCGGCATCCTGTCGCTCGGCAAGGGGCATGTGCTGTTCGTCATTCCCGCCGCTCCCGCCGTGGCGGGTGACGGCCTGTTCGGCAGCCTGCCGGAGCAGGTCTACCTCGGCCTTGGCATGCTGATCGGTTTGGTGGCCGGCCCGCTCCAGGCCGCGTCGCGCAGCCTGCTGGCAAGGCTGTCGCCGCCCGAGAAGGGCGGGCAGTTCTTCGGGCTTTTTGCCCTGTCCGGCAAGGTCACCAGCTTCATGGGGCCGACGCTGGTAGCGCTCGCGACCGACATCACAAACCGGCAGGAGGCGGGACTTGCCGTGCTGATCCTGTTCTTCGTGGCGGGCGCGGCCCTGCTCTGGGGAGTCAAGGCACCATCGGCAGCGGGCAGGCCGTCACATGGCTGACAGCCTGCCCGCTTGGCGGGCTCTGTTCAGTTGAGGGGCGCATCAGCGGGCCGGCGTTCCTTGCCCGACAACCTGCCGCCGATCAGCAGCGAGCCGGCTTCCACCGTGACCGGAACGGTCTCGCCATCGCCGATCTCCCCGGCGAGGATCAATTCCGCCAGGCCGTCCTGCAAGGCCTTCTGGATGACGCGCTTGAGCGGACGCGCCCCATAGGCCGGATCATAGCCCTTGTCGGCCAGCCATTGGCGGGCTTCGTCACTGAGCGTAAGGGTGATCTTGCGGTCAGCCAGCAGCTTTTGCAGGCGCGCCATCTGGATGTCGACGATGGCCCCCATTTCCGTGCGCTTGAGGCGATGGAACAGGATGATCTCGTCGATCCGGTTGAGAAACTCGGGCCGGAACTGGCTGCGCACCACGCCCATCACATCGGCGCGGACCACATCCGTGTCCTCGCCATCGGGCTGGTTGACGAGATACTCCGAGCCAAGGTTCGAGGTCATGATGATCAGCACATTGCGGAAGTCGACCGTGCGGCCCTGGCCATCGGTCAGTCGGCCATCATCGAGAACCTGCAACAGCACGTTGAACACATCAGGGTGCGCTTTTTCGATCTCGTCGAACAGCACCACCTGGTAGGGCCTGCGGCGCACGGCTTCGGTCAGGGCCCCGCCCTCCTCGTAGCCGACATAGCCCGGAGGAGCGCCGATCAGCCGCGAGACGGAGTGCTTCTCCATGTATTCGGACATGTCGATGCGCACCATCGCGGTCTCGTCATCGAACATGAAGGCGGCCAGCGCCTTGGTCAGTTCGGTCTTGCCGACACCTGTGGGCCCGAGGAACATGAACGAGCCGATAGGCCGGTTCGGATCCTGGAGGCCGGCGCGGGCGCGGCGCACGGCGGTCGAGACGGCCGAGACGGCTTCGGCCTGGCCGATGACACGGCTGGCCAGCGTCTGCTCCATCTTCAGCAGCTTGTCCTTTTCGCCCTGCAGCATGCGGTCGACAGGCACGCCGGTCCAGCGGCTCACGACCTGGGCCACGTGGTCAGCCGTGACCGCCTCTTCCATCAGGCCGGCACTGTTTTCCGCGCCTTCCGTCTCGGCCAGTTCCTTCTCCAGTTTCGGGATGATGCCGTAGGCCAGTTCCCCTGCCTTCTGGTATTCGCCCTTGCGCTGGGCCTGGGCGAGGTCGTTGCGTGCGGTCTCCAGCCTGGCCTTGATCGCGGCGGCGTGGCCGAGCTTGTCCTTTTCCGCCTTCCAGCGGCTGGTGATGGTCGCGGACCGCTCCTCCAGATCGGCCAGTTCCTTTGACAGCCGCTGCAAACGGTCCTTAGAGGCGGCGTCGGTTTCCTTCTTCAGCGCCTCCTGCTCGATGCGCAGGCGCACGATCTCGCGGTCGATGGAATCGAGTTCCTCCGGCTTGCTGTCGACCTGCATGCGCAGGCGGGCCGCAGCCTCGTCGACAAGGTCGATCGCCTTGTCGGGCAGGAACCGGTCCGTGATGTAGCGGTTGGACAAGGTGGCAGCCGCGACGAGGGCGGAGTCGGTCACGCGCACCCGGTGGTGCTGCTCATACTTCTCCTTGAGACCGCGCAGGATCGAGACAGTGTCTTCCACGGTCGGCTCGTCGACGAACACGGGCTGGAAGCGCCGCGCCAGGGCCGCGTCCTTTTCCACATACTTGCGATACTCGTCGAGCGTGGTCGCGCCGACGCAGTGCAGTTCGCCGCGTGCCAGCGCCGGCTTGAGCAGGTTCGAGGCATCCATCGCGCCGTCGGCCTTGCCGGCCCCGACCAGCGTGTGCATCTCGTCGATGAACAGGATCACGCCGCCATCGGCGCTCGTCACTTCCTGGAGCACGGCCTTCAGCCGCTCCTCGAACTCGCCGCGATATTTGGCGCCAGCGATCAGCGAGCCCATGTCGAGGGCCATGAGCTGCTTGTCCTTCAGGCTCTCGGGCACATCGCCATTGACGATGCGCAGGGCGAGGCCTTCGGCGATCGCGGTCTTGCCGACGCCGGGCTCGCCGATCAGGACAGGGTTGTTCTTGGTGCGCCGCGACAGGACCTGGATGGTGCGGCGGATTTCCTCGTCGCGCCCGATCACCGGATCGAGCTTGCCCTCGCGCGCTGCGCTGGTCAGGTCGCGGGCATATTTCTTGAGCGCGTCATAGCTCTGTTCGGCGGAGGCCGAGTCGGCCGTGCGGCCCTTGCGGATCGCCTCGATGGCGCTGTTGAGGGAAGCCGGGGTGACCCCTGCCTTGGCAAGCGCCTGTCCGGCATCGGTGTCCTTCTCGACAGCCAGCGCCAGCAACAGGCGCTCGACCGTCACGAAGCTGTCGCCTGCCTTCTCGGCTGCCTTTTCGGCTGTCGCGAAAACGCGCGCCAGGGCCGGGGTCAGGTAAATGCCGCCGCCGCCGCCCGTCACACGCGGTATCTTGCCGACCGCGAGGTCATTGAGCTGCTTGACCGTCTTCGAAGAACCGCCGGCGCGGTCGATCAGGCCCGCTGCCATGCCTTCCGGGTCGTCAGTGAGCGCCTTGAGAAGGTGCTCGGGCGTGAACTGCTGATGGTTCTCGCGCAAGGCAATGGTCTGCCCGGCCTGAAGAAAGCCCTTGGCGCGATCGGTGTACTTGTCCTGATTCATGACCCTTGTCCTTGTGCCCGCCTGACCTGACGCCCCGAAATGGCGACGCCGGCTGCTGCGTTGTCATTGCGATCCGGCCCCACCAGGGCGACCGGTCCACTCCTCATGTAGGTGTGGCTTATCTGCAACGTAAGGGGTTGCCAGCGCTGCTGCGATGTTCTTCGCTGCGATTGATGAATCGGGGGTGCTGATGGCGACGCGGCGGCAGATGGCGATGGTGCGGACACTGCGCAGCCTCGCGCCGCTGATCCCCCATGCCGATGCTCTCGACGTGCTGGCGCGCGCCGGCAAAGGCACGCTGCGCGACCTCGGCCCGGCTGCCGGAATCTGGCTGGCGCTGACCAGCCATGTGCGCCATCGCTACACCGATTACGATCACCTGCTGGGCGAGGGCTACGACCGCGACGCGGCGCGGTTCTTCGTGATCGAGGCGATGGAGCAGCAACTGGCCGAATGGGGCTGCACCCGGTCTCTTGTCGAGGAGGCGGAGGCAACATGAGCACGGCCATGCGGATCGTCAGTCTCCACCGCTATCCACTGAAAGGCTTCTCGGCAGAGCGGCTGACGCGCGTGGTGCTCGATGCCGGCGGGCACTTTCCGGCAGACCGGAAGTTTGCGGTCGAGAACGGCCCTTCCGGCTTCGATCCGTCCCGGCCCGAGCATCAGCCCAAGATCAGGTTCCTGATGCTGATGAAGAACGACGAGCTGGCCCGCCTCGTGACGCGCTACGATGATGTCAGCGACACCTTGTCCATCGTCCACGAGGGCCGCGAGGTGGTCAGCGCCGATCTCGGGACCGCGGATGGCTGCGACGCGGTGGCGCGCTTCCTTGCGAGCTACGTTCCCGCTGAAAGCTGCCGGGGGCTGCTCCGGGTCCTGACGGCACCGGACGGCTTTCGCTTCACCGATTCGCGGAGCGGAGCGGTTTCGTTGATCAATCTTGCTTCGGTGCGGGATCTGGAGGCGCGCATCGGCGCACCCGTCGATCCGTTGCGCTTTCGCGGCAACATCCTGGTCGAGGGGCTGGAGCCGTGGCAGGAATTCACACTGGTCGGCCAGACCTTCGAGACCAGCGGTGGCGTGCGCCTTGCGATCAGCAAGCCGATCGACCGCTGTGCTGCCACCGCCGTTGATCCGCAGACCGGGCTGCGCGACCTTGCCATCGTGCGCACGCTGATGAGCGCCTACGGGCACGTCGATTGCGGCGTCTATGCCAGCATCACCCGCAGCGGCGTGCTGTCGGAAGGCCAACGCCTGATGCCGGTCAACGAGGACGAGCCGATGCGGCTTGGGCTCTGAACCCGTTCAGCGGCAGGGGTGGGTACGGCGAACGATATGCCCGGTTCGGGTGTGCCGCTGCACGCATCGACCGGGACGAATGGCTGTCGTTTCTCACCACTTGTAGAACCATTTGCCTCGCTCCAAGTGCCGATTTCGAGCGCGTGCTGGACGACGTTTGCAAGCTTTGGCGCAGGGTCATGGCGGATCCATCAGTGCAAGGGGCTGGGAATAGCAACTTGCCGCCAAGTCTATGGCCGGACGGCCTCGTTGTCGCAGATGCGTTTCAGCCAAGCCTGTATGCAGCGGGTCGCTTCAGGCTCATCCAGAAACGGGACATGCCCGCGGTCCGCCGCTTCGACATAAAGCATGTCCGGACGGCGTCGCCGCATTTTCCTCCGGGGGCTGACAAAGCTAAGGTTATTTTTATACTTTGGCCTATTTTCAGCGTGTTCAACAGGTTGCTGGCCGGACGGTAGTTGAAGCGCCATTCGCAATCTGTGATTTGACCGCTGGCAACCCGCTGGGTTGATCCGTTTTCGCCGCTGGCAATGGCTCAACGGTATTGCCGCTGGGCCTGCCAGAGACCGTGCCAGCACACGTCACCAGATTTACATTACAAATTATTTTATGTAATGTAGCGCATGATTCAAACGACCCCTCTACAAATCCAGACCCTCTACCAGGATCTGGTCGACGCGCATGTCAGCCGCCCCGCTGCTGATGTCGATGGGGCACCGTTCATCCGTGTGATCAGCGGAAAGAGCTACTGGTACACCAACGAGCGGGTCGGCGCCCGAATGGTTCAGCACTATTTCGGACCTGATGACGAGGCAACACGCCAGCGCATGAATAGCGCCAGGATCGCCCGTGAGGAAGCCAAGGCTTTCGAACGTCGAACGTCGGATATGGTTGCCCAGCTGCGCGCAGCACGTTTGCCTGCGCAGGATGCAGATACAGGCCGCTTGCTGACCGCGCTGGCTCGTTCCGGCGTATTTGGTGTCGGTGGAACTCTGGTCGGAACACACGCCTTTCGGCTTTATGATGCCGAGGTTGGTCGGCGCGTGACCCAAGCCGCTCCTGCACAAACCGAGGATGTCGACATCGCAAGCTTTCAGCGACTGTCGCTGGCCATGGCTGCAGATGACGTTCCGCCCGTGGCTTTGACAAACACCCTCGCAGCTCTTGATCTCGAACCCGCCCCGACGACCGATCCGAAAGGAAAGACAGGCCGCTGGCGCCGAAAGGGCGGCGGTGTCGCCCTTGACCTTCTGGCACCGAGTTTCAGCGAAGAAGAAGGAATCGTGAGGCTGGAGGGCATGGGTGTCTGGGCGCAGAGCCTCCACTTCCTCAATTACCTCATAGCCGACCCAATTCCCGCGGTTGCACTATATAGAGCGGGCGTGCTGGTGCGGATTCCGCGGCCCGAGCGCTTTGCCATCCACAAGCTTATCGTTGCGCAGCGTCGGCAGGCAGGCAACCTTGCCAAGCGCCGCAAGGATCTGGCCCAAGCAGCAGCGCTGATTGAAGCGCTGGTAGAAGATCGACGTTCTGAGCTGCGGCAGGCATTTGATGCTGCGATGGAAGCAGGGCCAGAATGGCGTGCGGCAATCGAGGCTTCGCTTTCAGTGGCGCCTGCAAGCCAGCTATTGCTTTCAGGGCTATAAGGTGGCGCAAACTGTTGTCTCACCGAGATCACCGAGCCAGCACCGGTCCATGCAAATGGCCCGGTGCTGGCTCGACACTTGTTTCAACGGAGTTGACTGCTCACCATTTCCGCCGCAGCTGTGATTGCCTGCTTCGCAGTGCGAAGCGCGGCTGGCGAAGAGATCCAACGATTGGTGAGATGCCGTACGGCAACCTCAGACGAAACCATCTCCCGCGCCCGGGAGCTCTGCATCGGCAGAAGCGTGGCGCAGCGGGTGTGTCAGGGAGTGGCGGGTTGACGCTTCTCTATGATCAGCTCGCGCATCACTGTGCCAATCTTTGCCGCGACCAACATCGGATCGACGCCAGAAATGATCTCGCCATTGCTCGCCAACTGGTTCTTCTTGAAATGGCCCAAAACGGCTTGCTCAATGTCCCGGGCGGCATGTCCCAAATGCACAATGGCCTGTTAGGGCTACTGCAAGGCGTTGATGGTCATGAGATTTTCAGGAGAGTGGCTGGGGCGCCAGGATTCGAACCTGGGAATGGCGGTACCAAAAACCGCTGCCTTACCGCTTGGCGACGCCCCATCATGGGGCGGGAGTTAGCTGCCATGCCGGCAGAATGCAACAGGCAATCGAAACGGGGGCGCCTGTCCGGGAGGGTTGCGTGCGCTGCTGCTTCGGCATGGCTGGCAGGCTTGGCACGATTTGCGTCTTGCGCGATTTGCGTCTTGCGCCGTTATCGTGCGGGCGCTATACGCGCCCATCCGCTCGAAACCCGTCATGGCGGAGCGCGCCCTGGCGCGGTGTCGGAGTGTGGCTCAGCCTGGTAGAGCACTACGTTCGGGACGTAGGGGTCGCAGGTTCAAATCCTGCCACTCCGACCACCTTCCAGCTCCCTTTGAGCTTTTGATCGTCGATCTCTGGTGGTTTTGGCATCAGGCTGCGAAGCCTTTCGCAACCACGTAGATGCCGACCGTGACAATCACGGCTGCCAGGACGGTTCCAAGGGCACCCTTGCGTGCTGCCAGCCTTTGGCCAAGCATGCTTCCGGCCAGGCCGCCAGCGATGCCGCCGACGATGAAGAGCGCCGCGATGCGCCAATCGATCAGCCCTGCCACCGCATAATTAACCGCGGTCGATGCGCCAAAGGCGGCGACTGCGATCAGCGACGTGCCGATGGCGAAGGGCAGCGTCATGCCGGTCGCGAGCATCAACGCAGGCACTACCAGAAAACCGCCGCCGATTCCGAAGAAGCCGGCAAGCAGCCCGGTGCCGAGACCCAGACCAACCAGCTTGTAGAGCAATGCGGCAGCAGAGGCCCGTGTCAGCCTGACGTCGGCATTGCCCATGGTCTCGCGCCTGAAAAACATCAGGCCGCCCACCACGATCATCAGCAAGCCGAACAGGGTCAGCAGCTTTTGTCCATCGACAAGACGCGCAGCGGTCGAGCCGAGCAGTGCTCCCGCCACGCCAGCGGCTGCAAAAACCAGCCCGCAGCGCCACTTGACGTTGCCGGCGCGGGCATGCCCGACCAGGTTGGCAAGCGCACTGGCAGAGACCGCCACCGCACTCGTGCCGATGGCGACATGGGCCGAGGTGACGCCAACGCCATAGACAAGCAGCGGCACCGCCAGCACGGAGCCGCCACCGCCGACCAGCGCGAGGATGAAGCCGACGA
>Ga0164293_10000172_pt1 | contig 45785 bp, 40 predicted proteins | sample GEODES118metaG_FD_111487 | JGI IMG/M metagenome (GOLD analysis project Ga0164293, IMG submission 111487) | Eutrophic lake water microbial communities from Lake Mendota, Wisconsin, USA - GEODES118 metaG | ecosystem: Environmental > Aquatic > Freshwater > Lake | place: USA: Lake Mendota...
CGGCGCAGCGTCACCCGGTTTGCGGCCAGGGCGTTGCCGGGGGTGTCGAAATAGACCGCGTCGAGATGCAGGGTCGGCAGTTTCTCGATCCGCGAGACGGCGGCCAAGCCGTCGAAGGACGGAGAAACTCCCGGTTGGGGAGCGTCGAATTTCAGTTCCAATTCGACGTGTCGGGTCGTTCCACCGGACTTCGCCATAGGACCAGGGTTCCACAGATGGGCCGCAAGCCGGTGGGACAGCTCGCTAGAAGCTGTGCTCCTCGGCCGGGAATACTCCGCTGGCAACCTCGCTGGCGTACTGAGCCGCCGCCCGGCGCAACTCCCCGCCGACGTCACCGAACCGCTTGACGAACTTCGCGGTCTTGCCGCTGGTGAGCCCGGCCATGTCCTGCCACACCAGAACCTGGGCGTCGCAGTGCGGCCCGGCGCCGATCCCGACGGTGGGAATGGTGAGTTTGCCGGTGAGCTGGGTGGCCAGTTCGGCCGGAACCATCTCCATCACCACGGCAAACGCACCGGCCTCCTGCACCGCGATCGCGTCGGCGACGGTCTGCTCGGCGGCGTCGCCGCGGCCCTGCACCCGGAACCCGCCCAGGCTGTTGACGCTCTGCGGGGTGAAACCGATGTGAGCCATCACCGGAATCCCAGCGGCTGTCAGGGTCGCGATCTGGTCGGCCACCCGTTCGCCGCCCTCCAACTTGACCGCGTGCGCGCCGGCCTCCTTCATGAATCGCGTCGCGCTGGCCAGTGCCTGCGCCGGCCCACCCTCGTAACTGCCGAACGGCAGGTCGGCCACCACCAGGGCATGCTGAGCGCCGCGCACCACACCCCGGACCAGGGGGATCAGTTCGTCGACGGTCACCGGCACAGTGGTGTCGTAGCCGTAGACGACGTTGGCGGCGGAGTCGCCGACCAGCAGTACCGGGATGCCCACCTCGTCGAACAGCCGGGCGGTCGAGAAGTCGTAGGCGGTGAGCATCGCCCACTTGTGGCCCTCGGACTTCATCCGTTGCAGGTGGTGGGTGCGGATCCTGGTTCGAGGTTCCGTCAGGGTGGGCGTGCCGGCCCCGTAGAGCGTTTGCTCTGACATGGTTTTCCCCAGTGTTCGTCGGGTCGATCCTCGTGGCCCATCCGGGTCCCCGGGTTCGCGTGACCCCCCAATTGTGCCACCGCCGCACCGCCGCGGGGCACCGGCAGCGCAGTGCGGTTCCTCACACCGCCCACCAGGCGCCGCCGGGCGCATAGCATCGGCGTATGCAGCGGCTCAGCGGACTCGACGCCAGCTTTCTCTATCTGGAAACCTCCACCCAGCCACTGCATGTGTGCTCGGTGCTGGAGTTGGATACCTCCACCATTCCGGGCGGTTACAGCTTCGAGAAGATGCGCGACCAGTTGGCTTCGCGGATCACCGCGATCCCCACCTTCCGGGAGAAGCTGGCCAACAGCTTCCTCAATCTCGACCACCCGGTCTGGGTCAAGGACGACGAATTCCACCTTGAGCGCCATGTGCACCGGATCGGGTTGCCCGCACCCGGCGGCCGGGTGGAACTAGCCGAAATCTGCGGGCATCTGGCGTCTCTGCCGCTGGACCGTCGACATCCGCTGTGGGAGATGTGGGCGATCGAGGGACTGGGCGGCACCGATGCCCGAAAGGGCGGCCGGTTGGCGGTGCTGACCAAGGTGCACCACGCGGCCGTCGACGGTGTCACCGGGGCCAATCTGATGTCGCAGCTGTGCAGCGTCGAACCCGATGCCCCGCCGCCGCAGCCGGTGGATGCCAGCCCGGAGGCCAACCCGCTTCGCATCGCGCTGGGCGGGCTGGGCCGGTTCGCGGTCCGCCCGATCACCCTGGCGACATCGGTGCTGCCGTCCACGGTGTCCACCGTGGTCGACACGGTCCGCCGGGCGGCTGGCGGTCGGGCCATGCCCAGTCCGTTCGCCGCCCCTCAGACGCCGTTCAACGCCAGCATCACCGCAGACCGCAATGTGGCGTTCGCTCAACTGGACCTCGCCGACGTCAAGAAGGTCAAAGATCATTTCGGGGTCAAGGTCAATGACGTCGTGATGGCCCTGGTGTCGGGGGTGCTGCGCACGTTCCTGATTCAGCGCGACCAACTGCCGGAGAACACCCTGGTGGCGATGGTGCCGGTGTCGGTTCACGACCGCTCCGATCGGCCCGGCCGCAATCAGGTCTCCGGGATGTTCGCCAGCCTGCAGACCCAGATCGCCGACCCCGGCGAGCGACTGCGGGCTATCGCGGAGGCCAACGTCATCGCCAAGGACCACAGCTCGGCAATCGGCGCGACGTTGCTGCAGGACTGGAGCCAGTTCGCCGGACCGGCCGTCTTCGGGGTCGCCATGCGGGTATACGCACGGACCCGGCTGACCGAATCCCGGCCGGTACACAACCTGGTGGTGTCCAACGTTCCCGGGCCGCAGATCCCGCTCTACTTCCTGGGTGCGGAGGTGGAGGCGATGTACCCGCTGGGTCCGATCTTCCACGGCTCGGGGTTGAACATCACCGTGATGTCGCTCAACGGAAAGCTCAACGTCGGGTTGATCTCCTGTCCGGAGTTGCTGCCGGACCTGTGGGACATGGCCGACGGGTTCGTCACCGGGATGGGGGAGTTGCTGGCGGCCACCAAAACACGGCGCCGCTAGAACCCGCCCGGATGCCTACTAGCAGGCTCTTCGCCTAACCGTGGCAGCATGTTGGCCATGAGGCTGTCCCAGCGCCCCCGATTCCTGCGTGCCGCACTGATATTCCCGGCCCTGGCGGGCCTGCTGTCGACGAGCGTGGGGTGTAGCACTGTGGTGAGCGGTACTGCGGTGCTCGCCGAGCCCCAGATCGGTCAGCCGGTCTCCTGGGGGCCGTGCCGGCCGGCCGGCGGTGGCGGCGGCGAGGCGATGCCGATCCCCGCGGGCGCCCAGTGCGGCAAGATCGCCGTCCCGGTCAACTACGACGAACCCGACGGCGGCCAGGCCAGCCTGGCACTGATCCGGTTCCCGGCCACCGGCGAGAAAATCGGCTCACTGATCATCAACCCCGGTGGGCCCGGTGAGTCCGGAGTCGAAGCCGCCGCCAGCCTGATCGAGGGCTTGCCGCCGCAGGTTCGGCAGCGTTTCGACCTGGTCGGCTTCGATCCCAGGGGGGTCGGCTCGTCGACGCCGGCATTGTGGTGCAACTCCGACGCCGACAACGACCGCCTGCGTGCCGACCCCATGGTGGACTACAGCCCCGAAGGGGTCGAGCGCATCGAGGGCGAAACGAAGGCTTTCGTGCAGCGCTGCGTCGACAAAATGGGTGAGGACTTCCTTGCCAATGTCGGTACTGCCAGCGTCGCCAAGGACCTCGACACGCTGCGCGCCGCACTCGGTGACGAGAAGCTGAACTACCTCGGCTACTCCTACGGCACCCGGATCGGCGCCGAGTACGCGGAGGTCTACCCCGACAAGGTTCGGGCGATGATTCTCGACGGTGCGGTTGACCCGAACGCCGACCCGATCCAGTCCGACATCGACCAGGCCGAGGCGTTCCAAGAGGCGTTCAACGACTTTGCCACCGACTGCGCCAAGGACTCCGACTGCCCGCTGGGAACCGATCCGGCCAAATCCGTTGATGTGTACCGCGACCTGGTTGACCCGTTGGTGGACACGCCGATGAAGACCAAGGATCCGCGTGGGCTGAGCTACGGCGATGCGATCATCGGCACCATCATGGCGCTGTACTCGCCCAATCTGTGGCAGTACCTGGCCAAGGGGCTCACCGAGATGACCAAGGGCAGTGGCGACACCATGCTGGCGCTGGCCGACATGTACATGCGCCGTGACCCGCAGGGCCGTTACACCAACGCCACCGACGCGCGAATCTCCGTCAACTGCGTCGATCAGCCACCGATCACCGACCGGGCGAAGGTGGTCGAGGAGGACCGCCGGCTGCGCGAAGTGGCTCCGTTCATGAGCTACGGGGAGTTCACCGGGTACGCCCCGCTGAGTACCTGCGCGTTCTGGCCGGTGCCGCCGACCAGTGAACCGCATGCCGTGTCGGCGCCGGGATTGCCGCCGGTGCTGGTGATCTCGTCGACCGGGGACCCCGCCACGCCGTATCAGGCCGGGGTGGACCTGGCCAAGCAACTCGGCGGCGGGCTGCTGACGTTCAACGGCACCCAGCACACGGTGGCTTTCCAGGGCGAGCAGTGCGTCGACGACTACGCCGCCGCCTACCTGGTCGATCTCAAACTGCCGCCGGCCGGCACTAGCTGCTGACGGTGGTGCCGGACGCCGGTCGGCGCGAGGCGGAGAAATCAGCCAACCAGGATTGGAAACGCTGCGGTTCCGATACCGACGTGTGATCGTCACGCGCTGGGTTCGCGGTCCCCGGCGTGCCACGATTGCGGCCATGAAACGCACGAGTCGGAACGGCTCGGCGGCGTTCTCCTCGGTTCTTTGCACGCTGGTGGTGGTCGCCCCGGTGGTGGTCGCACCGTGGGTCGTCGCGCCGGCCGTCGCCGCCCCGGACCTGGGTCAGACCGCTTCGCCGGTCTGGGGAGGCTGTGAACGCTTCATCTCGGACTCCTACCTGCCCACTGCCCAGTGCACGACCGTGCCGGTTCCCGTCGACGCAGCCGATCCTGTTGGGGCACAGGCCAACCTGGCGGTGATCCGCATTCCGGCCGACGGGCAGCGCATCGGTGTGTTGCTGATGAACCCGGGCGGCCCGGGGGCCTCGGCCGTCGACTCGGTGGCCGGCCTGGCCGAATCGCTGTCCGACAGTCCCATCGCCGAACACTTCGATCTGGTCGGCTTCGATCCTCGCGGCGTGGGTCACTCCACGCCGGAACTGCGGTGCCGCACCGACGCCGAGCGTGATGCGTGGCGACGTGAGCCGATGGTCGACTACAGCCCGGACGGGGTTGCGGCCATCGAACAGATCAGCCGCAGCTTCGCCCAGAAATGCCTGGACCGGATGGGTAAACCTTTCCTGGCCAGTGTTGGAACCGCTTCTGCAGCAAAGGATATGGACGCCGTCCGCGCGGCTCTGGGCGAGGACCAGATCAACTATTTGGGCTACAGCTACGGGACTGAACTCGGCACGGCCTACATCGAGAGGTTCCCCGACCGGGTTCGCACCATGGTGCTCGACGGGGCGATCGACCCGACCCAGGACCCGCTGGAGTCATTGGTCGAGCAGATGGCCGGCTTTCAGGTGGCCTTCAACGACTACGCCGCCGACTGCGGCCGATCCCCGGCTTGCCCGCTGGGTACCGACCCCGCGCAGTTCGTCACTCGCTACCACCAACTCGTCGACCCACTGGTGGCCAGACCGGGACCCACCTCCGATCCGCGCGGACTGAGCTACGCCGACGCGATCACCGGCACGGTCAATGCGCTCTACACCCCGCAGTACTGGAAGTACCTCACCAGTGGTCTGCTCGGTCTTCAGCGCGGCGCCAACGCCGACGACCTGCTGCTTCTTGCCGACGACTACGAGGGACGCGACGAGGACGGCCGGTACAGCAACGGACAGGACGCGTTCAACGCCATCCGCTGCGTGGACAGCCCCACCCCGACCGACCCCGCCGCGTGGGCGCAGGTGGACCAGCAGATCCGCCAGCGCGCTCCGTTCCTGTCCTACGGCCAGTTCACCGGGTTCGCCCCCCGCGACTTGTGCGCCTTCTGGCCGGTTCCCACGACGTCCGCGCCGCACCCGGCCTCACCGGCACCGCCCGGCAGTGCGGTGGTGGTCTCGACCACCCGCGACCCGGCCACGCCCTACCAGGCGGGGGTGGACCTCGCCCGACAGCTACGCGCCCCGCTGATCACCTTCGACGGCACCCAGCACACGGTCGTCTTCGACGGCAACGCCTGCGTGGACGACGCCGTGGTGCGCTTCTTCGTCGACAAAGTGGTGCCCGGCGATCTGTTCTGCTGAACGGTCGTCTCCATCACCCGGTCGACTCGCCCCGACGGCACGCCCCAACGGCACTGCGCCAAACGCTCTCCGTAACACGGAGTTAACAGCTGCTGCCTACGCTCGCATCATGGATCGGCAAAAGGAATTCGTGCTGCGCACGCTGGAGGAACGGGACATCCGGTTCGTCCGGCTGTGGTTCACCGACGTGCTCGGATACCTCAAATCGGTGGCCATCGCGCCCGCCGAGCTCGAAGGCGCCTTCGAGGAGGGAATCGGGTTCGACGGCTCCTCGATCGAGGGCTTCGCCCGCGTCTTCGAGTCCGACACCGTCGCCCGGCCGGATCCCTCGACGTTCCAGGTGCTGCCCTGGACCACCAGCGGCGGCCAGCACCACTCGGCGCGGATGTTCTGTGACATCACCATGCCGGACGGTTCACCGTCCTGGGCGGACAGCCGCCACGTGCTGCGCCGGCAATTGGCCAAGGCCAGCGACCTCGGCTTCTCCTGCTACGTACACCCGGAGATCGAGTTCTTCCTACTCGAGCCCGGCCCGTATGACGGCTCCGTCCCGGTCCCGGCCGACAACGGCGGCTACTTCGACCAGTCCGTGCACGACTCGGCACCCAACTTCCGCCGCCATGCCATCGACGCGCTCGAGCAGATGGGCATCTCGGTGGAGTTCAGCCACCACGAAGGCGCACCCGGCCAGCAGGAGATCGACCTGCGTTACGCCGACGCGCTGTCGATGGCCGACAACGTGATGACGTTCCGGTATGTCGTCAAGGAGGTCGCCCTTGCCGAAGGGGTGCGCGCCTCGTTCATGCCCAAACCGTTCGCCGAATATCCCGGCTCGGCCATGCACACCCACATGAGCCTGTTCGAGGGCGAGACCAACGCCTTCCACGGGCCCGATGACCCGCTGCAGCTTTCCGGCGTGGCCAAGTCGTTCATCGCCGGGATCCTCGAGCACGCCAGCGAGATCAGCGCCGTCACCAACCAGTGGGTGAACTCCTACAAGCGTCTGGTGCACGGCGGGGAGGCCCCCACCGCAGCGTCCTGGGGGGCGGCCAACCGCTCGGCGCTGGTGCGGGTGCCGATGTACACCCCGCGTAAAGCCGCGTCGCGCCGCGTCGAGGTGCGCAGCCCGGACTCGGCGTGCAATCCGTACCTGACCTTCGCGGTGCTGCTGGCCGCCGGCCTGCGGGGCATTGAGAAGAACTATGTGCTCGGGCCCCAAGCCGAGGACAACGTGTGGACGCTGACCCCCGAGGAGCGCCGGGCGATGGGCTATCGCGAATTGCCGTCGAGCCTGGGTGTGGCGCTGGGGGAGATGGAAAGCTCGGAGTTGGTCGCCGAAGCGCTCGGTGAGCACGTCTTCGACTACTTCCTGCGTAACAAGCGGGCGGAGTGGGAGCAGTACCGCGCCAACGTCACTCCGTTCGAGCTGAAGCACTACCTGTCGTTGTAGCCGTGCCGGACCGCGTCGGAGGGCTGGGATAACGTCGTTGTCGTGGCCAAGCCCGCGACTTCGCGTCCCCGCGTCCCGGGTGTGGGCAGGCTCGGGCTGATTGACGCCGCGGCCGGGACCCGGCTCACTGAACTTGGCTGGGATAACGAAACCCACGTCGAACTGTTGTGGTCGCTGTCGCGCTCACCCGACGCCGATTTCGCACTACAGGCAATGCAGCGCCTCGCCGAAGCCCTTGGGGACCGCTGGTCTGATCTGGACGCCGCTCTGCTCGCCGACCGCTCCCTGCGTGGCAGGCTCTTCGCGGTGCTCGGCTCGTCACTGGCTTTCGGTGACCACCTGGCGGCCAACCCGCAATCCTGGAAGCGGCTCGCCGGCGAGGTGCGCCTGCCGTCATATGAGGCGGTGCGACGGGAATTCTCCGATTGCATAAGCGAATTCGGCCCGTCACCAACGACGGTCATGCCGAAGTTGCGCTGCGTCTATCGAGACCGACTGATGGTGCTCGCGGCGTTGGACCTGGCTCCCACGGTCGAGAATGAGCCCGTCCTGGAGTTCCCCACCGTCGGTGCACACCTCTCCGACCTCGCCGACGCGGCACTGGATGCAGCGCTGCAGGTCGCGGTGGCAGGAGTCTGCAAATCCGAGCCTCCACCCCGGCTGGCCGTGATCGCGATGGGCAAATGCGGTGCGCGAGAACTGAATTACGTCAGCGACGTAGACATCATCTTCGTCGGCGAGGACGCCGATGCCCTGACCACCCGGGTTGCCGGTGAGATGATGCGGCTGGCGTCAGAGGCCTTCTTCGAGGTGGACGCCGCCCTGCGACCGGAGGGTAAGGCCGGTGCGCTGGTCCGCACCCTGGAGTCGCACATCGCCTATTACCAGCGGTGGGCCAAGACCTGGGAATTCCAGGCGCTACTCAAGGCCCGGGCGGCCATCGGCGACGCCGAATTGGGCCGGCGCTACATCGACGCGCTGATGCCGATGGTCTGGACCGCCTGTGAGCGTGAGGATTTCGTTCCCGAAGTACAGGCCATGCGCCGGCGGGTGGAGTCGCTGGTGCCCGCCGAGGTGCGGGAACGGGAGATCAAGCTCGGCGCCGGGGGCCTGCGCGACGTCGAGTTCGCCGTGCAACTGCTGCAACTGGTGCACGGTCGCACCGATCGGTCGATGCACGTCGCCTCGACAGTCGACGCCCTGGCCGCCCTCGGGACGGGTGGCTATGTGGGCCGCGATGACGCGGCGAACCTCACGGCGTCCTACGAATTCCTCCGATTGCTCGAGCACCGGTTGCAGCTTCAGCGGCTCAAGCGCACCCACCTGCTGCCCGCCCCGGGCGACGACGAGGCGCTGCGGTGGCTGGCCCGGGCGGCTCACGTCCGCCCCGACGGCACCCGCGACGCCCTCGGGGTACTGCGCGAGGAACTCAAACGCCAGAACGTTCGGGTGTCCAAGCTGCACGCCAAGCTGTTCTACCAGCCGCTGCTCGAGTCGGTCGGCTCGTCGGTGGGATTCACCCACGGCATGTCCGCCGATGCCGCCGAAAGACAGTTGGCCGCACTGGGATACGAAGGTCCGCAGAGTGCTCTGACACACCTGGGCGCACTCGTGAATTCCAGCGGCCGACGGGGCCGGGTGCAGGCAGTGCTGCTACCCCGTCTGCTGGACTGGCTGTCGGACACCCCCGACCCGGACAGCGGTCTGCTGGCCTATCGTCGGGTCAGCGAGGCGTTGAGCGATCATCGCTGGTATCTGAGCACGCTGCGCGACGAAAGCGCGGTGGCCAAGCGGCTGATGCGGGTGCTGGGCACTTCGGCGTTCGTTCCGGAACTGTTGATGCGGGCGCCGGAAGTAATCCAGTCCTACGCTGACGGCCCGACCGGACCCAAACTTCTTGATGTCGAACCAGACGGCGTGGCGCGGGCACTGATCGCCTCGGCGGGCCGCCACCCCGACCCGGCGCGGGCCATCGCCGCCGCCCGCACGCTGCGGCGCCGGGAATTGGCCCGGGTGGCCTCGGCTGACCTGCTGGGCATGCTCGACGTCGAGCAGGTCTGTACGGCGCTCTCCTCGGTCTGGGTGGCGGTGCTGCAGTGCGCGCTGGAGACGGTGATCCGGGCCAACACGCCGCCCGGCGGGACCGCTCCGGCGGCCATCGCGGTGATCGGGATGGGACGCCTCGGCGGCGGGGAACTGGGCTACGGCTCGGATGCTGATGTGATGTTCGTCTGTGAGCGGGCAGCAGGTCTGGCCGACGTGGATGACACGCACGCGGTGAAGTGGTCGGTGAACATCGCCGAACAGTTACGCGCCCTACTCGGCTCACCCAGTGACGACCCGCCGCTGGAGGTCGACGCCAACCTGCGCCCGGAGGGGCGCAGTGGCCCTCTGGTCCGCACCCTGTCCTCCTACGCCGCCTACTACGAGCAGTGGGCCCAGCCCTGGGAGGTCCAGGCTCTGCTGCGGGCCCGGCCGGTGGCCGGTGACGCCGGCCTCGGGGCCCGGTTCGTGGCGATGGCCGATGCGGCCCGCTACCCCGCCGGGGGGATTTCCCCGGACTCGGTGCGGGAGATCCGCCGGATCAAGGCACGGGTGGACGCCGAACGGCTGCCCCGCGGGGCGGATCCCAACACCCACACCAAACTCGGCCGCGGCGGCCTGGCCGATGTCGAGTGGACCGTGCAACTGCTGCAGTTGCGCCACGCCCACGAGGTACCGGCCTTGCGCGAAACCTCCACGTTGACGGCGCTGGACGTCATCGGCGATGCCGGTTTGATTCCCGACGACGATGTCGCCCAGCTGCGCGAGGCCTGGCTGACCGCGACGCGCGCCCGCAACGCCCTGGTGCTGGTACGCGGCCGGCCTACCGATCAGTTGCCCGGGCCCGGGCGCCAACTCAACGCAGTCGCCGCCGCTGCAGGGTGGCCGGACGGTAACGGCGGGGAGTTCATGGACAACTACCTGCGCGTCACCCGGCGCGCCAAGGCCGTTGTCAGCAAGGTCTTCGGGAGCTGAGATGAAGTTTTACGTCAGCAGTGCATTTCTGGACACCGGCGAGATCGTCGAGATCGCCAAGGCTGCAGAGGATCTCGGGTATGAGGGCATGGCGATTCCCGACCATGTGGTCAACCTGGAGACGCTGTCCACGCCCTACCCGTACACCGATGACGGCCAGCGGCGCTGGCAGCCCTTCACCGACTGGCCCGACCCGTGGGTGCTCGTCGGCGCGCTGTCCCAGGCCACCGAACGGCTGAAATTCGTCACCACCGTGTACATCCCGGCCATGCGGGATCCCTACTCGGCTGCCAAGGCGGTCGGCACCGCCGCCTGTCTGTCGGGCGGCCGGGTGGAACTCGGCATCGGGGTGGGCTGGTGCGAGGAAGAGTTCGCCCTCCTGGGGCAGCCATTCGCCAAACGCGGTAAGCGCACCGACGAGATGCTGGAACTGATGAAGGCGCTCTGGGCACCGGGTTGGACCGAATTCGACGGCGAGTTCTACCGAACCCCGCGCCTGGAGATGATGCCCACACCGCCGCGGATTCCGATCTACGCCGGTGGGCTGTCCGACATCGCCCTGCGCCGCGCCGCCCGTAACGACGGCTGGATCGGTGACCTGATCGGCCTTGATCAGGCGATCGCCTCGGTGCAGCGCATCCGCGGGTTACGGGCGGACCGCGGCCTGGGAATGGATGATTTCACCGTCATCACTCCACTCACCGACGCCTACTTGCCGGAGCACTTCGATCGCGCCGCCGCCGCCGGGATTAGTGCCGTGCTGACCATGCCGTGGATGTACTACTCCGGGCCGACGGCGTCGCTGGCCGAGAAGATCGACGGCATGGGCCGCTTCGCCGCGGCCTTCGGTGGCTGAGCCGTCAGGGGTTGCAGTCAGGGGTTGCAGGACGGGCAGACCGCCGGATCGGCGTCCCCGGTTACCGGCAGGGTCAGTTGGTGTGGGCACACCGCGCAGCCGTGAATCTGGGCTCCTACCAACGGTGTCGGTGAATCGCAGTCCCGGCAGGGCAGACCGGGTTCGGCGTCGACGCGGCCGAATCCCGGCGCGGCGCAGGCCGGGCACTCGGTGGCCAGCCGACTCGCCAGGCGGGCGGCCAACCGGCGCAGCACCTTTCGGCGGCTCGGATTGCAGTGCGCCCGTAGGTCCGGTTCGACAACAGCCAGACCCTCGGGGGATGCCGCGGCCGCCGCGGTGATCGCGGAGTGCACCGCGGCGGTGTCGGTGATGCCCTTGCTGCCGTGGCCTTCGAGCACCTCGATCCCCAGCGCATCGTCGCAGAAGACAACGATCTCCTCGTGCCCGAACAAGCCGCCGGGCAGGGCGCCGTAGCTTGCTTCGCTGGCCAGCCCGTAGGGCAGGCCGGTTACACCCATGGCGAGCCGGGCCTTGGCCCGGGCGGCCTGCGCCGCCGAACCGCGCCGCGCCACCTCGCCGGTGAAGGCGCCGAAGCGGTCGGTGTCGAGGTCTGCAGGCGTCACCAGATCGGCACCCAGCATTGCACGGAAAGCCGGGGCGAACTGGTGTTGTTTTCCATGCCGCGTTCCCACCGCGATCAGCCGGCCACGGTAGGGGGTGTCAGCGGGGCGAAGAGCCGGGGGGCCGTTCATCGAGCACCGCCAGAATTTCGCCGATGGCGTGGCCGTGTTCCACCGGGTGTCGTAACGGCCGGTCGGCGCGGACCCGGTAGGCGTTGCGCCGGCCTTCCTTCTGCCGATCCAGATAGCCGGCGTCGACAAGGTCGCTGACGATTCGCTGAGCTGCGCGTTCGGTCACACCGACACGCTCGGCCACATCCCGCAGTCGCAGGCCGGGATCCCGGGCGATGCAGACGAGCACGTGGGCGTGGTTGGTCAAAAACGTCCACTGGCTCACACCGAAAGTCTACTTCTGGGGCGTCCGCAATTTCGGGCGGACGCCGGCCGATACGAAAGCGACACCAGATTCACCATTCCAGAAGTTTGACATACGCAGTCAAACACACGTAATCTGCATCGCATGTCGACTTCCGAGAGCGGCCTGCTGGTGGGAATCCTGACGGTGCCGGCGATCGTCGCAACACTGGCATTCGGAATCGGTCAACGCGCTCCGCGGCGCTTCGGAGAGGCCGGAGCGATCACGGCGGCGGCGGGCTTTCTGGCGGCGGCCGCCCTCGCCGTCGGGGCCGGCAGCGGTAACGGCGTCTCGGCACACCTGCTCGGCGGAGAATTCGCCGTCGATCGGTTGGCAGCGGTCCTGCTGCTGCTGGTGTTCGGGGTGAGCGCCATCGTGCAGGCCTTCGCGGTGCGCTATCTGGCCGGCGACCCGCGTGCGCCCTGGTTCGTCGGGGGAGCGGGTCTGCTCACCGCCGCGTCGGCCGGTCTGACCACGGCGACGACTCTGCTCACCCTCGCGGTCTGCTGGACGCTGGCCGGCGTGGCGCTGTGCCTGCTGCTCGGCACCTACTGGCACCTGCCGTCCGCCCGTGATGGTGTGCGCCGAACGGTCGTCGCCTTCATCATCGGGGACCTGGCACTCTGGGCGGCCGTTGCTGCGGCCACCGCGACATGGGGCCGGGTGGACCTGCGCACCGGCGACCTCAGCGGGCCAATCCTGCCGATCCTCGGGGTGCTGGTCGTCGTCGCCGCGCTGTCGCGGTCCGCTCAGATTCCCTTCCACCGCTGGTTGCCCGCCACCCTGGCCGCGCCCACCCCGGTCTCGGCGCTGCTGCACGCGGGCGTGGTCAACGCCGGCGGCATCCTGCTGATCCGGATGGCTCCGCTGGCCACCGACGACCTCGCCCGCGCCATCACGATCATCGCCGGCGCCGCCACCATGGCCTACGGGACAGCGATCATGCTGGTCAAACCGGACATCAAGGGCGCGCTGGCGCACTCCACCACCGCCCAGATGGGCTTCATGATCCTGACTTGCGGCCTCGGTCTGTGGGCCGCCGCGGTGATCCACCTCGTCGCCCACGGCTTCTACAAGGCCACGCTGTTCCTCTCCTCGGGTTCGGCGATCGCGGGTCGCCGTCGACACGAGGGCCAGCCGCCGGCCCGGGAGCTGACTCGCGGGCAGGTCCTGACCAATGCCGCGGCAGCGTTGCTGCTGCCCGCCGCGGCGCTGGCGGTGGCGCTGGCGGTGGTTCCGCTGGCCCCCGGCGATCACGCCGCCGAGCATGCCCTGCTGATCTTCGCCTGGGTGACCGGCGCAGCCGTCACCTGGGGTTGGCTGCAGCGCCGGTCCGGCCTGGTCGGTGTGCTGATCGGCGGAGCCGTCCTGGTTGCGGCCGCAGTCGGCTACGTCGCCATCATCAACGGCCTCGGGGAATTCCTGGCACCGGCACTGCCGGCCTCGACCCTGCCGACCACCGCGGTCTGGCTCATCACCGCCGCGGCCGCACTCGGTCTCGGTGTGCTGGCGCTCACCCGCTGGGCCCCGAGCGCAGAGGGGTTGCGTCGCGCGCTCTACACCAACGCCCTCACCGCCGGTCACATCCCATCCCGCCAGTCCTCGCCCGTCACGACAGGAGCCCGTTCATGACCCCGACCCAGGTCGAACTCGACACCCGGCGCGCGAGGCTGCGGGCTGACGTCAACCTCGCCGCCCGGGTAGTGCCCACGCATTACCCACTGGAGACCTTCATCGCGGTCAACCCGCTGGCTGGTCTGGAGGGGATGCCGTTCGAGCAGGCCATCCGCCGGGCCGGTGACCTCTACGGGATGCCCGGGACCCTGGGCGAGGACGGCTTCCGCCAGTTGCACCGGGAAGGCCGCATCTCCGATGCAGATCTCGATAGGGCGCTGGCGCTGCGTTACCCGAACATCTCCCGGGAACCGAAACTCGGGATCGGCGGACGGGTGGTCAGTCCGCTGGAGTTGCTCCGTGCCGACATGCTGAGCGGTATAGGTAGCCCGAAAACCAAGCGGCGCTTCGTCACTCGGGCTGAAGAGCGGATGCCGGAGGTGGCCGATGCCATCGATGCCCAGACATCGAAGTGGTGCGCTGCCTTCTTCGGCGACGCCGCCTGGCCGATGCCCGGTCGGGAGAACGGGTTTTACTCGGCGTGGCGGGCGTTGGCGCCCAGCGATCGCACCCTTCCCCGGGCGGCGCGCAAGTCGCTTCGTGCGCTCTCCCCGCGTGCCGATGACACCGTCCTGCAGGCGTTATCGCAGCTGGGTGTCGACGATGACGAACGAATCACCTATCTGCAGGCGCACCTGACCCGGATGCCGGGGTGGGCGGCGCACGTCCAGTGGTGCGCCGGACGCAATGCCGGCGTCGACGTCCTGGCGTACCTGGCCATGCGACTGGCCTACGAAATGGTGCTCATGACCGATCGGCGGGTTTCGGCAGGCCGGTTCCCCGATCAGGATTCAACCGGACTGCCGTCGGCCCGTGAGCGCGCGGCGCACCTGGCCGTCACGCTGGGCGGGGAATCGGCCAGCGACGCGGAGTTGGCCGCCGCAGCGCGGGTGCTGACCGCGCTGCCGGTCACCGCGCGGGCACTGTTGTGGCAGAACGCTTTCGAAGCGCACTACCGCGACGATCTGCTGGACACTCTGAGTGAACCGGCTGAACCGGCTGAACCGGCCGGGGCGGTGCACACCCATCTGGTGAGCTGCATCGATACTCGCTCGGAGGGGCTGCGACGGCATGTGGAATCCCTCGGCGGCTACGAGACGTTGGGATTCGCCGGGTTCTTCGCCGTGGCTATCAGATTCACAAGCATCCTCGGCGGGGCGCCCAACGACCTTTGCCCCGTGCTGATTTCGCCCAACCATGACATCACCGAGGCGCCGGCGCCGCAGGCCGGTGGCGCGGCAGCTCGACAGGTCGCGGGCATGAACGGTATGGCCGGCGCGGAGTCGGCGTTTCACGCGGCCAAAGAAGCGTTCGCCGCGCCGTTCACCCTGGCAGAGGCGGCCGGCTGGGCGGCCGCACCGCTGTCGGCCGCAAAGACACTGGCCCCGGCCGCCAGCGCCAGCCTGCGCCGGCGGCTTCGCGATGCGGTGGCTCCGGCCGCGCCCACAGTCATCGATCTGGACGCCATGCCGGACGACGAGCAACTGCTGTTCGCCCAGGTGGCGTTGACCACCATGGGGTTGACCCGTGGCTTCAGCCGGCTCGTGGTGTTGTGCTCGCACGGCAGCACCACGGAGAACAATCCGTACCAGGCCTCGCTGGACTGCGGCGCCTGCGGCGGACAGGCCGGTGCCCCCAACGCCCGGACCGCCGTCGCCATCCTGAACCGCCCGGCGGTGCGGGCCGGACTCTGCAGCCTGGGGATCGACATCCCGGACGAGACCCTGTTCGTCGCCGCTCAGCACGACACCGCCCGCGACCGCGTCACCCTGCTCGACCGGCATCTGATTCCCGAGGAGTACCGCGCCGACATCGAGCGGCTCGACGGAGATCTGCGCCGGGCCGGCGCGGCACTGGCCGGCGAGCGGTGCGCCGTGCTGCCGGGAGTCGGCCGGGCGCTTTCGCCTGCACGGGCTGCCCGTCACGTCGCCAACAGATCAGCCGACTGGGCGCAGGTGTATCCGGAGTGGGGATTGGCCGGTAACGCCGCCTTCATAGTGGCGCCGCGCACGGTCACCCGGGGAATCGATCTGCAGCGCCGGACATTCCTGCACTCCTACGAGGCGGGGGTGGATACCGACGGGTCCGCGTTGGAGACCATCCTGACCGCGCCCCTGGTCGTCGCCCAGTGGATCAACTGCCAGTACTACTTCTCCACCGTCGCACCAGCAGTGTTCGGCGCCGGGACCAAGACCATCCACAACGTGGTCGGCACCGTCGGTGTGATCGCCGGCCACAGCGGTGATCTGCAGCTCGGCCTGCCCTGGCAATCGGTCTGCGACGGCGAGCGTCTCCTGCACGAGCCGCTGCGGCTGCTTGCGGTGGTCGAGGCACCGTTGGAGCGAATCGACATGATCGTCGAGCGAAACCCTGTGCTGCAGCAGCTGTTCGGCAACGACTGGGTCGCCTTGGCGGCCCGCGACAACGCCGAACAGCCGTGGCAGCGCTGGGCCCGGGCCGGTTGGCGGCCCTGGACCGAAGCGTCCGGCAACGAAAACACCCACCCCACCCACCGCGAGGAGATGGTTCCATGACCACACCCACATCACTGCCCACCCTGACCAAGATGACCAAAGTCGAGGTCGTCGTATCCGGGACCGAAGCACCGGCGGTGCGGGAGCTCATTCAGAGCGTCGGCGCCACCGGATACACCAGCCTGTCGGGGGTGTCCGGCCTCGGTCACCACGGCTATCGCCAGGGCCGGCTGCTGTTCAACCAGCAGGCCACCCTGGAGCTGATCATCACCGTGGTTCCGGTGGAGAAGGTCGAAGCGCTCATGGCCGGACTGCGGCCGCTGCTCGACGCGTCTTCCGGGGTGATGTTCGTGACCGAGACCTACGTCAGCCGTCCCGACTACTTCAGCTGATCTTCCAACCGGGCTTCACCGAAAGAAAAAAGAGAGAGGAAATTTCAATGTCCGACCCACTAGCCTCCTGGCAGCATCTGAGGTCCGGTAACGAGCGGTTCTTCATGCCTGTTCGAGCCCACAAGGGCGGGATGATCGACGAACAACCCATCGCCGCGGTCTTCCGCTGCGCCGACACCGGCGTGGCCAGTGAGACCATCTTCGGCCAGGGCTGGGGTTCGTTGATCGACATCAGTACCTGGGGCCACGTCGTGGACAGCGGTGTGATCGCCACCCTCGAGTACGCCGTCGACACCCGCGAGGTTCCGCTGATCGTGGTGCTGGGTCACCACGACTGCCACGCGATGCGCACCGCGATGCGGGCCTGGGCCGACGCCACCATGCCCGAGGGTGCCACCCGTACCGTCGTGGAGCACGCGATCGGGTCGATCGTGCGCCGCGGCGCGGCCGCGGATTCGCTGGAGGCCGTAACCTCGGCGCACATCGTCGAGACCGGCCTGGCGCTGCTGGAGCGTTCCCCGGTGATTGCCCGCCGGGTTGACGCCGGGAAGTGTGCAATCGTCTGCGCCACAACCAATCCCGTCGACGGCAATATCGTCGCGCACGGGACGATCGGGGCGGTGGGCGAGGTGGACGGGGCGCTGTTGGAGTGCGTTTGAGTCAGCGACTCTCGGCGCCGCGGTCGGATACTGGGCGGTAAAGCCGAGACAACGTCGGCAGAGTCAGCAGTGCACCGGCGGCAGCGCCGAGGGCGTCGGCCACCCAATCGTCGAGATCTCCGCCGGACCGGCCCGGTGTCAGAGTCTGCAGGGCCTCGTCGAGCCCGCCGAACACCGCAACGAGGATGACCGCCGGGATCACACCGGCGGCCGGACTGGCGTGCGGACGCGACACTCTCAGCGCGGTCGCCGCCAGCCACCCGCCGAGGGCGAAGGCGGTGAAATGATTGAGCTTGTCCCAGAACGCAAATGCGGCGTCCGGTAGTTCATCGGGGCTCAGCGACGACAACCACAGGATCGCGCCAGCCCAGCAGAACCACGCACCCCACAACACGCGGGCGAGTTGACGGCGTGACACTCGGCTTACCCAACCACACCGACGCCGAAGAGCCACCCACGTAGTGACGACCTAACCCTGGCTGCACTCCGTCTTCGACCAGCCCGATGCGCAATCGGTTGCTGCACAGGGGTACCTCGTGGATTGAGCGACGCGCGCGGTTGTCACCCCAGCAGCGGCATGGCACGCTGGTCGCCGTGCCGTCTCGGCGCCCTGTCGATCGGTCTCCGTGGAACTCCTGCTGCTGTCGAACTCCATGAACCACGGCGCGACGATGTTCGCCCATGCCGCGGCCGAGCTGGTCGAGCTCGTGGCGGGGGACCGTGTCACCTTCGTGCCCTACGCACTCGCGGACTGGGACGGCTACGAGGCTCGGGTCCGCTCGGCGCTTGCCGTGTTCGGGATCCCGGTCGACTCTGCGCACCGGTCCACGTCACCCGACCGGGCGATCCTCGAGGCTCGGGTGGTCCTGGTCGGGGGCGGCAACACGTTCCGCCTCCTGGACTCGCTCCAGGGGCTGGGCGTGGTGGACAGGCTCGCCGGGCGGGTCCGTGACGGTGCCACTCGTTACGTCGGCTCCTCGGCTGGGACCAACATCACGTGCCCCACCATCAGGACCACCAATGACATGCCCATCTGTCGGCCGGCGTCGTTCGACGCCCTCGGCCTCCTGCCGTTCCAGGTGAACCTGCACTACATCGACCCCGACCCGGCGTCGACCTACATGGGCGAGAGCCGTGACGAGCGCATCGAGGAGTTCTTGGAGGACAACGACTGTCCGGTACTGGCCATGTACGAAGGCTCGTGGCTGAGGGTCCGAGGAGATCGGGCGACCATGCACGGCCCGGCCCGACTGTTCGCTCGGCATGGCGTGGACAATCTCGGTCCGGGCGATGACGTCACGCCGCTGCTGCGGTCGTCGCCGACCTTCGACGACGGCGAGCGCCCCCGACCGGGCAACCGCTCGACGCTCAGGTAGGGTTAGAACATCTGTACGACTTAGCGGGGACCTCTCCTTGACGCACGGCCCGCTGAGGCCGTCTCGATCTGGTCGCCTCCTCTGAGCCCTGACTCGAGGAGCACCATGTACCCATTGTCCCCATCGCCTTCTCGCCTCGGCGCGCCCGAGCGTCCGTCGTCGCAGCGGCAGCCGACCGCAGTGGTCTACTGCGAGGGCAACTTCGGCAGGATCGACGGCAAGACCGCCAACGGCCTGGTGCGCCACTCGGAGCGTTTTCGCATCGTGTCCGTGGTCGACAGCGAACATGCCGGTTCCGACGCGGGCCTGGTGCTGGGCGATGGGCCCAACGGAATCCCCGTGGTCGCCGGGCTCGAGGCAGCGTTGGGTGTCCCAGGGGGTCGGCCGGACTGGTTCGTGTTCGGCATGGCGCCGTCCAGCGGCCTGCTCTCGCCGGAGCAACGAGAGGTGGTGCTGCGGGCCATGTCTCTCGGCATGAGCGTCGTCAACGGCCTGCACGAGTTCCTCAACGACGACCCCGAGTTCGCCGCAGCAGCGATTCTCGGCGGCGTGGAGATCCTCGACGTCCGACGCCCGGCCGATAAGAAGGACCTGCACATGTTCACCGGCAGGATCGACTCGGTGACCTGCCCCCGTATCGCCGTGCTCGGCACCGACGGCGCCATCGGCAAACGCACCACCGCGACGGTGCTGGCCGCAGCGCTGGAAGCCGCAGGCCTGCGCACCGTCCTGGTTGGCACCGGGCAGACCAGCCTGATCCAGGGGGCCCGATACGGTGCGGCGCTCGATGCCGTGCCCGCGCAGTTCTGTGCCGGCGAGGTGGAGCACGCCGTCGTCGAGGCGTTCGAGCAGGAACGCCCCGACGTCATCGTGATCGAAGGTCAGGGTGCGCTCAGCCACCCCGCCTACCTGACCTCGGTCTACATCCTGCGCGGCAGCCGTCCCCAAGGGGTCATCCTCCAGCATGCGCCTCGGCGCAGGCGGCTGTCGGACTTCCCGACGATGCAGGCGCCGACCGCAGCGAGCGAGATCCACCTGATCGAGACCTTCGCGGACACCCGGGTGATCGGTGTGACCCTCAACCACGAGAACATGAGCGTCGCCGAGGTCGACCTCGCCGTCGACGAGTACCGCGCCGAGCTGGGCGTTCCGGTCACCGACGCACTGCTTCGTCCGCCCCGGGAGTTGGTGGACATGGTGGTCGCGGCCTTCCCTGCGTTGGAAGAGCAGTTGACCGCCGTCGTGTGAGCGTGCCGCGGCTGGAGGTCCGACTGGACCTCGTGGGCCTCAACACGGCAGCCATGGTCCGACGGCTCGGGGAACGCGGCATCGCGGTCACCGCGGTGACCAAGGCGCTGCTGGGTGCAGTACCGCTGGCCAGGGTCTTCGTGGCGGCTGGCGCGGCGGGCCTGGGTGACTCGCGGGTGGCCAACGTCGCCACGATGCGTGACGCAGGTGTGGCTGCGCCGGTGACGTTGGTCCGCACCCCGATGCTGAGTCAGGTCGAGCGTGTTGTGCAGCTCTGCGACACGAGTTGCAACACCGAACCGAGGGTGCTCGCCGCGCTGTCGGCAGCCGCTCGGGCTCAGGGCCGACGTCATGGCGTGGTGCTCATGGTCGAGCTGGGGGACCTGCGTGAGGGCATCATGCCCGACGACCTCGCAGCGATCGCCCGAGCCACCAGGGGCCTGCCAAACCTGTTGTTGCGGGGGATCGGGGCGAACCTCGCCTGTCGGAGCGGCGTCGTACCCGACGCCGCCAACATGGCCGAGTTGTCCGGCCTGGCGGCACTCGTGGAGCACGCCACCGACGCGCCGCTGGAGGTGGTGTCGGGTGGCAACTCCGCCAACCTGGGGTGGGCACTCGGTCCGGGCGGCACTGGCCGGATCAACGATCTGCGTCTCGGCGAAGCGCTGTTGCTGGGACTCGACCCGGTCGAGCGCCAGCCCGTCGAGGGGCTGCACACCGATGCGTTGAGGCTGGTGGCCGAGGTCATCGAGTCGGGTGCCAAGCCGTCGATGCCCTGGGGGACGATAGCGCAGACCGCGTTCGGGGAGCGCCTCGGCCAGGTCGAGCGAGGGAAGGTCGTCCAGACGATCCTGGCACTCGGCCGCCAGGACACCGACACCACCGACCTGGTCGCCCCGCCCGGCATGACGATCGTGGGCTCGTCGAGTGACCACCTGGTCACCTGGACCGACGAACGCGTCGCTCCGGGCACCGAGGTGGCGTTCGCTCCGGGTTACGCGGCGGTGCTGCGTTCGATGACGTCGCCCACGGTCGAGACGGTCTACGTGGACGAGGCCGCCGAACGACCCGTGCCAGCACTGAAGTGAAGGGCAGACGAGTCCACCCGGTCGGCTGTTGCTGCTGTGATCGCCGAACGGATGGACTCGTCTGCTCAGTGCTGCCGTCCCGCCCAGGCCAACGAAGGACTCTCAGCGGGTAGCCGGGTTACACGTCGTAGTAGAGCGCGAACTCGTAGGGATGTGGCCGGATCTGGATCGGCAGGATCTCGTGCTCCCGCTTGTAGGAGATCCAGGTCTCGATCAGGTCGGAGGTGAACACCCCACCTTCGGTGAGGTAGTCGTGATCGGCCTCGAGGCGGTCGATCACCGCTGCCAGTGAGGTCGGGGCCTGCGGGATGTTGGCGGCCTCGTCCGGCGGCAGTTCGTAGAGGTCCTTGTCGATCGGGGCCAGCGGCTCGATCTTCTTCTTGATGCCGTCGATGCCGGCCATCAGCATCGCCGCGAATGCCAGGTACGGGTTACCCGAGCTGTCCGGGCAGCGGAACTCCAGACGCTTGGCCTTGGGGTTGTTGCCGGTGATCGGGATACGCACGCATGCCGAGCGGTTGCGCTGGCTGTAGACCAGGTTGATCGGCGCCTCGTAGCCAGGCACCAGGCGCTTGTAGGAGTTCACCGTCGGATTGGTGAACGCCAGCAGCGACGGCGCGTGGTGCAGGATGCCGCCGATGTAGTGCCGGGCGAGATCCGACAGGCCGGCGTACCCGGACTCGTCGTGGAACAGCGGCTTGCCGTCCTTCCACAGCGACTGGTGGGCGTGCATTCCCGACCCGTTGTCGCCGAAGAGCGGCTTGGGCATGAAGGTGACCGTCTTGCCGTTCTGCCAGGCGGTGTTCTTGATGATGTACTTGAACAACTGCACGTCATCGGCCGCATGCAGCAGGGTGTTGAACTTGTAGTTGATCTCGGCCTGGCCGGCGGTGCCCACTTCGTGGTGGCCGCGCTCGAGGGTGAAGCCGGAGTTGATCAGGTTGGTCGACATCTCGTCGCGCAGGTCGACGTAGTGGTCGTACGGCGCGACCGGGAAATAGCCGCCCTTCGGGCGGACCTTGTAACCGCGGTTGGCCGAACCGTCAGCCTCGAACGGCTCACCGGAGTTCCACCAGCCCGACTCCGAGTCGACCTCGTAGAAGGTGCCGTTCATCTTGGAGTCGAACGCCACCGAGTCGAAGATGTAGAACTCGGCCTCGGCACCGAAGAAACAGGTGTCGGCGATGCCGGTGGAGGCCAGGTAGTTCTCCGCCTTGCGGGCCACGTTGCGCGGGTCGCGCGAGTAGGGCTCGCGGGTGAACGGATCATGCACGAAGAAGTTCAGGTTCAGCGTCTTGGCCGCCCGGAACGGGTCGATGCGGGCCGTCGCGGGATCCGGCAGCAGCATCATGTCGGACTCGTGGATGGACTGGAACCCGCGGACCGAGGATCCGTCGAAGGCCAGGCCGTCCTCGAACACGCTTTCGTCGAACGCCGAAGCCGGGATCGAGAAGTGCTGCACCACGCCGGGCAGGTCGCAGAACCGGATGTCGACGTACTCGACCTTCTCATCCTTGATGTGCTTGATGATGTCGTCGGCTGTCTTGTCTTTCACGTCTTGGAACTCCTTTGTGTCGTAACCCGCGGCTGACGGTAGGGAGGCGATGTTGCACGTCCGTCAAGCGAATGTTGCGTAGAAGTTACGGGTGACCCCAGCGCAGGTCGGTCCCGGTTGCCGGGCGGGAAGGGCCCCTATCCTTGGGGCATGGCACGTGAGATCGGGTCCTGGCTGTCCGGCCCGCAGTCGCTGGGCTCCCACGATGGATATCCGGGCGAGCGCCTGGGCCTGCCGGAAAGGGGGCCGGAGTCCCTGGCCGGGGCTTTCCGCCGCCTGGCGGCGTTGTTGGTGGACTGGATGATCGGCTACGGGCTGGCCGGCCTGGGGCAGGCGCTAGGCCTCTACAGCCTGGGGTTCTTGTCGACGGCGGTGCTGATCATTTGGTTCGTCATGGGTGTGGCGTCGGTCCGGCTCTTCGGGTTCACCCCGGGGCAGTTCGCCCTTGGCCTGCGGGTCGCCTCGATCGACAACCGGCTGCATGTCGGTACCGGGCGGGCGGCAGCGCGCGGTCTGCTCATCGCGCTCGTCATTCCCGCCCTGTTCACCGATGGCGACGGGCGCGGCATCCAGGACCGGGTCACCGGCACGGCGGTGGTGCGGCGCTGACGCGCTGACGCCAGGTCAGCGGCGACGAACGGAGCGCTGCACGCCTTTCATCTTCGCCTGCGGAGGTAGCGGCCCCTTCGGCATGGCCGCCGGGCCGATGCGGCTACCGAGCGCGCCCAGCTTGGATTCCAGATCGTCCATCTTCTTGACGGTGATGTTGACCGGCAACTTGTTGAGGTGCCGCTCCAGCTTCGACAGCGGTACTTCACCCTCCTCGTTGCCGATGATGATGTCGTAGATCGGTACTTCGCCGATGAGGCGGGCGGTCCGCTTCTTCTCCTGCGCCAGCAGCGGCTTGAGTCGCGACGGGTTACCCTCGCCGACAAAGATCACGCCGGGCCGGCCAATGACCCGATGCACCGCGTCGAGGTGTCCGGTGGCGGCGACCCCCGGCTTGACTCGCCACTTACCGCGCATGTTCTCCAGCACCCACGCGCCGGCCCCGGCTTGGCCCTCAGCCTTGCGATAGGTCAGCTTCTGGGCGCGCCGCCCGAAGATGATGGCCGCTACCAGCACGCCGAGGGTGATGCCGAAGAAGATGAACAGGTACGTGCTGAAACCGCCCAGCCACAGCCCCAAGGCAACCGAGAGGGCCAGGACGAGCAGGAACGCACCCACCATGTAGGGCAGCAGTCGGCTGTCCTCTTTGCGGACCAGTTGGAACGTCTGCCACAACTGCTGCCGACGCTGCTTGGACGCCGCCTTGCGGGTCACTTTCGCTTCTTGCTTAGCCGCCTTGAGTTCGGCGGGGGTGCGGGACTTCGCCATAGCTGTTCAGGATACGGATGGTTTGCGGGCCAGCGCAGCCTGCTCGTAAAGCCTGCCCGCCCGATATGAGGAACGCACCAGTGGCCCGGCCAGCACACCGGCGAACCCGAGGGCCTCGGCGTAGCCGGCGAGGTCGACGAACTCGTCCGGATGTACCCACCGCTCCACAGGATGGTGCCGCGGCGACGGACGCAGATACTGCGTGATGGTGACGATGTCGCATCCGGCCCGGTGCAGATCGGACAATGCGGCGCGCACCTCGTCGAGAGTTTCCCCCATCCCCAGGATCAGGTTGCTCTTGGTCACCAGGCCGAAATCCCGGGCGGCGGTGATCACGTCCAGGCTGCGCTGGTAGCGGAAGGCCGGCCGGATCCGCTTGAAGATGCGCGGCACCGTCTCCAGATTGTGGGCGAACACCTCCGGGCGGGACTCGAAGACTTCCCGCAGCAGGTCCGGTTCGCCGTTGAAGTCCGGGGCCAGCAGTTCCACCCCGGTGGCGGGGTTGAGTCGTTTGATGGCCCGGACGGTCTCGGCATACAGCCAGGCGCCGCCGTCGGGCAGATCGTCGCGGGCCACCCCGGTCACGGTGGCGTATTTCAGGCCCATGGTGGCGACGCTCTCAGCCACCCGGCGCGGTTCGTCGCGGTCCAGGTCGGCCGGTTTGCCGGTGTCGATCTGGCAGAAGTCGCAGCGGCGGGTGCACTGCTCGCCGCCGATCAGGAAGGTGGCCTCGCGGTCCTCCCAGCATTCGAAGATGTTGGGGCAGCCCGCTTCCTCGCAGACGGTGTGCAGGCCCTCGCGCCGAACCAGGCTCTTCAGTGCGGTGTACTCAGGGCCCATCCGGGCGCGGGTCTTGATCCACGGCGGCTTCCGCTCGATCGGGGTCTCGGCGTTGCGGACCTCCAGGCGCAGCAGTTTGCGGCCATTGGGAGCGACACCGGAATCCCGTTCAGCGCTCATGGCTGCGATGGTACGGGACCTGCGCTGTTCACAGTCACCGGCAGACGGCCGTCGAGGGCGTCGCAGACCGCCTCGGCCACCCGCGTGCGCACATCCTCGACACCGACCCGCCTGCCCAATTCGGCGGTCAACGACGTGACCCCGGCGTCGGTGATCCCGCACGGCACGATCGCCGAGAAGGCGCCCAGGTCGCAGTCGCAGTTGAGGGCGAAGCCGTGCAGGGTGACCCCGCGGGCCACCCGGACGCCTATCGCGGCGATCTTGCGGGCCGGGCGCCCGGCCGCCGGCGGCAGCCACACCCCGGAGCGACCCTCCACCCGGCCGGTGTCCAGGCCCAGTTCCGAGCACACGGCGATCAGTGACTGCTCAAGGCGCCGAACGTAATTCACGACATCGAGCTGCTCGCCGAGGCCGACGATCGGGTAGCCCACCAACTGCCCCGGCCCGTGCCAGGTGATCTTCCCACCCCGATCGGTGTCGACCACCGGGATGTTGTCGACCGGGCGTTCATGGGACTCGGTGCGCCTGCCGGCGGTGTAGACGGGCGGGTGCTCCAGGAGCAGCAGGGTGTCCGGGCCGCCGGCAACCCGGGCATCGGCGGTCGCGCGCTGCAGATCCCAGGCGGCCAGATAGTCGAGCGTCCCGAGTTGCTTGATCTGCACCGGGGCGTCGCTGGAGCGGATGGACTGCCGCATCATCGGACGCTGTTACCCGCGGCCGGAGCGGGTTGCGTAGCCAAGAGCTTCGCCGATGGTGTTGTGATGGAAGACGAACCCGGCGCGTTCCAGCGCGGCGGGTACAGCCCGCTGGCCGCCCAGCAGACCCTCCTCGGCGAACTCGCCGAGCAGGGTCTTGAGGGCGAACCCCGGAACCAGGAAGGGCGCGGGACGGTTCAACGCCCGGGCCAAAGCTGCGGTGAACTCGGCGTTGCTCACCGGCGCAGGGCCGGTGAAATTCACCGGCCCGGAAAGCTCGCTGCGGCGGATCGCGAACAGCAGCGCCCGAACCTCATCCTCCAGACTTATCCACGGCATGTACTGCCGGCCGGCGGCCAGCCGTGCGCCCAGGCCGAGGGAGAAGAGCGGCTTGAGCTTGCTCAACAGCCCGCCGCCGGGGGAGAGCACCAGTCCGGTGCGGGCCAGTACTACCCGCACTCCGGCGTCGGCGGCCGGTGCGGTGGCGGCCTCCCAGTCCACGCACAGCTGCGCCAGGAAACCCGTTCCCGCCGAGGAGGTTTCGTCGACGATACGGCTACCGGTATCGCCGTAGTAGCCCACCGCGCTGGCGTTGATGAGGGTCGGCACGCCGGCACGCACCACCGCGGCCGAGATCACTTCGGTGGGGTCGATCCGGCTGTCGCGCAGGCTCTGTTTGAATGCGCCGGACCATCGTTTGTCACCGACGCCGACACCGCAGAGGTTGACCACCGCGTCGACGCCGTCCAGTCCGGCCGGGTCGAAGTCCCCGCTGTCGGGATTCCAATACAGCTCATCGCGATGGGCCGCAGCCCGTCGCACGATCCGCACCACCCGGTGATCGGCCGAGCGCAGGGCGGCGACAAGAGCCGTGCCGATCACACCGGACGAGCCGGCGACCGCGACGGTCACGGTGCCGGGATTCTCAACCACGCTTGAGTCCTGCTGCCGCTAAAGCCCGAGTTCGGCTTCAAATGCTGCTTCTTCCAGTCGCTTGCGGATGGTGGTGACGAACCGGCCGGCATCGGCGCCGTCGATGAGCCGATGGTCGTAGGTCAGCGGCAGGTAGCAGACAGAGCGGACGCCGATCGACTCGTTGCCGGACTCGTCGATGATCACCCGGGGGCGCTTGACGATGGCACCGGTGCCCAGCATGGCGGCTTGCGGCGGAACCAGGATCGGGGTGTCGAAGAGCGCGCCCTGGCTGCCGATATTGGTGATGGTGAAAGTGCCGCCGGACAGTTCGTCGGGCTTGAGGCCGCCGGAGCGGGCCCGCGAAGCAATGTCGTTGATGGCGCGCGCGAGCCCGGCCAGCGACAGGTCGCCGGCGTTGTGCACGACCGGCGAGAGCAGACCCTGCTCGGTGTCCACCGCGAAGCCGAGGTGCTCGGCGTCGTAGTAGGTGATCTCGCCGGTGTCCTCGTTGTAGCTGGCGTTGACGTTCGGGTGCGCCTTGAGTGCGTCGATCGCCGCGCGGGCGATGAACGGTAGGTAGGTCAGGTTGACGCCCTCGCGCTCGGCGAATTCCTTCTTGGCCCGGGCCCGCAGCGCCACGATCTTGGTCATGTCGACTTCGTGGGTCTGGGTGAGCTGCGCGGTGGCCTGCAGGGACTCGCGGGTCTTGCGGGCCGTGATCTGACGGATCCGGTTGGCCTTCGCAGTGGTGCCGCGCAGATGGGCCAGTGGTGACGGTGCGGCCGGTGCGGCGGCCGGCTTGGCGGCTGCCGGTGCGGCGGTGCTCGTGGCTTCCTCTTTCGGTCCGGCCGCAGCGAGCACGTCTTGCTTGCGGATCCGCCCGCCTACACCGGTGCCCTTCACCGTGGCGAGGTCGACGCCGTTCTCGGCGGCCAACTTTCGCACCAATGGGGTGACGTACGGGGCGCCGTCGTCGCTGGTCGGTGCGGCCGGTGCGGGTGCGGCCGGAGCCGGTGCCGCTGGGGTCGGTGCGGCTGGGGCCGGGGGCTGCTCGGCCTTGGGCGGTTGTGGGGCGGGTTGCGGCGCCGGCGCGGGCGTCGGTGCAGGCGCCGGTGCCGGTGCCGGCGCGGTCGGCGCGGGGGCAGACCCGGCGGCGCCGATCCTAGCCAGTTCGCCGCCGACTTTCACCGTGACGTCCTCCTCGGCGGCGATGCTCAGCAGGGTGCCGCCGGCCGGGGAGGGGATCTCGGTGTCGACCTTGTCGGTGGAGACCTCGACGAGGGGCTCGTCGACGGCCACGGTGTCGCCGACCTTCTTCAGCCACCGCGTCACGGTCCCCTCGGTGACCGACTCACCCAGTTCGGGCATCAGCACCGGTGTCGTGGAACCCGACGCGGCCGCCGGGGCGGCCGGTGCAGCCGGCGCGGCGGGCGGTGCAGCCGGCGCGGCGGGCGGCTGGTGGATCTCGGGCGCCGGTGGGGCCTGCGCAGCGGGTTCCTCGGCGGGTTGGGGTTGCTCGACGGGCGCCGCCGGTGCCGACTGCGGGGCCTCACCGGCATCGGAGATGATCGCCAACTCCCCGCCGACTGCGACGGTGTCGTCCTCGCGGGCGACGATTTTGCTCAGCACTCCCGATGCCGGGGCCGGGATCTCGGTGTCCACCTTGTCGGTGGAGACCTCCAGCAGTGGCTCGTCGACCACGACGGCGTCACCCTCCTGCTTGAGCCAGCGGGTGACGGTGCCCTCGGTGACGCTCTCGCCGAGAGCGGGCATCTGGACGGAGACGGCCATTTGTGTTGACTCCCTCGTAACGTCGGTCGACCTCTGAATCACCAAAGCCTTACCACAGTGTGGTGTCCCAATCCTGTCACCTCGGGAGCGCCATCGGCGCGTAAGCGCCAACCTCGATTCGTCTGGCACCATCGACTTGCACCTTTGAATCGGCGAGCGGCCGGAAAGGAGATTGCGGCTGTGGGCCTGTTCGACAGAATCCGACGAAAGCGGCGCAGTGACTCCGACGCCGTCCCCGACCTGCGATACCTGCACCAGTGGGCGGCCGCGCGCACCGGAGTGGAGGCCTACGTCGAACCGCAGACCCCGGTGACCCCGATGACGGTCGTTCTGGTGGCAGGTGACGGGGAATGGACCCGTCGCCGTACGGGCGGCCCCGCCGGGGCCCGGCGGATCGGGCAGCGACTCGCAATCCCGATATATGACGTGCACAAGGTGGGCTACCCGCAGCGGATGCGTGACTTCGATGCCCGCCGCCGCATCGCCCGCCGCCGCGCCCTGCGTGAGGAACTCGACGGGCAATAATCGTCGGATGCCGACGCGCTACATCTCGTCCCACGACGGAACCCGCATCGCGGTCTACGAGGAGGGCGACACCGCCGGGCCGACCGTCGTACTGGTGCACGGGTGGCCGGATTCGCACGTGCTGTGGGACGCAGTGGTGGGCCTGCTCGCCGAGAACTACCGGATCATCCGCTACGACAGCCGGGGCGCCGGTGAGTCCGCCGTGCCCACCGAGGTCGCGGCCTATCGCGTGGAGACCCTGGCCGACGATTTCGGCGCGGTCATCGACGCAGTCTGCCCCGGGGAAAAGGTCCACGTCGTCGCCCACGACTGGGGGGCGGCCACGCTGTGGGAATACGTCACCCGTCCGCAGGCCGTCGACCGGGTGGCGTCCTACACCTCGATCTCCGGCCCTGACCCCGGTCACCTGAGCCGGTTCATCCGGGACGGCCTGGCCCGGCCGTACCGGCCGCGGCGCTTCGCCCGGGCGCTGGCCCAGACGGCGCACTTCAGCTACATGATCGGTTTCTCGATTCCGGTGCTGGCACCGGCGGCGATGCGGTCTTTCCTGGCCCGCTGGATCAACCGCCGTCTGATCACCCGCGGTATCCCAGCCCAACAGCGTCACCAGGGGAGCACCTTCGTCTCCGACGCCACCAACGGCCTCAAGATCTACCGGGCCAACTTCCTACGCGCACTGGGCAACGCCCCGCGGGACCGTTATGTCGCGGTGCCGGTTCAGTTGCTGGTCAATACGAAGGACAGCTTCGTCCGGCCACACGTCTACCAGGACACCCCGCGCTGGGTCTCGCGGCTGTGGCGCCGCGACGTCGTCGCCGGGCACTGGTCGCCGATGTCGCATCCGCAGGTGGTGGCCACCGCCGTCGACGAGTTGGTCCGTCATCTCGACGGAGCCCCGCCGAGCAGGGCGCTGCTGCGCGCGCAGGTGGGCCGGCCCCGAAAAACCTTCGGCGACATGCTGGTTGCCATCACCGGCGCGGGCAGCGGTATCGGACAGGCCACGGCGCTGGCCTTCGCAGCCGAGGGCGCCGACGTGGTGGTCAGCGACGTCGACGGGGCCGCGGCCGTACGCACCGCGACGCAGATCCGCGACGGCGGCGGGGTGGCGTATCCGTACGCACTCGACGTCGCCGACGCCGCTGCCGTCGAACAATTCGCCGATCAGGTGTGCGCCGAGCGCGGCGTGCCCGACATCGTGGTCAACAACGCCGGGATCGGGGTGGCCGGGGACTTCCTGGACACCCCCGCCGAGCAGTTCGACCGGGTGCTCGACGTCAACCTCGGCGGCGTGGTCAACGGGTGCCGGGCGTTCGCCCGCCGCCTGGTGGACCGGGGGACCGGGGGACATATCGTCAATGTCGCGTCGATGGCGGCCTACGCGCCGCTGAGTTCGCTGAACGCCTACTGCACGTCCAAGGCCGCGGTCTACATGTTCTCCGACTGTCTGCGGGCCGAACTCGACCCCGCCGGAGTCGGTCTGACCACGATCTGTCCGGGCTTGATCAACACCAACATCGTTTCGACCACCGGCTTCCACGCCCCTGATCGCCGGGCGGTTGACACCCGGCGGGCGCAGTTGGAGCGGATGTTCGAGATCCGCCGCTACGGCCCCGATAAGGTCGCCGCTGCCATCCTGTCCGCGGTGCGCTCAAACAAGGCGGTTCGCCCGGTGGCTCCGGAGGCATACCTGCTTTACGGCACCTCCCGGTTGCTGCCGCAGGCGCTGCGCAGCACCGCCCGTGGAAAGGTGGTGTAGCGCTTCCCCGCTCACCCGTTCGCGGCGATATCCTCACAGGCCGCGAACAGCGTGCGGACCGGAACACCCGTCCCGCCCTTGGGGGTGTACCCCCACGGCCCGGAGGTGTTGTAGGCCGGCCCGGCGATGTCGATGTGGGTCCACTGCACGCCCTCGGCGACGAACTCGCGCAGGAACACCCCGGCCACCAGCATCCCGGCGAAACGTTGTGAACTGATGTTGGCCAGATCTGCCACCGTCGACTTCAGGTCCTCTTTGAGTTCGTCGGGAAGCGGCATCGGCCAGCCATTCTCGCCCTCGCGCTGGGACAGCGCGGCCACCCGATCGCGGAACTCGTCGCTGCCCATCACCCCGGGGATGCGGGCGCCGAGGGCCACGGTCTGAGCGCCGGTCAAGGTCGAGGTTTCGATCAGATAATCGGGGGAGTCCTCGCAGGCCCGCACAATCGCGTCGGCCAGGATCAACCGGCCCTCGGCGTCGGTGTTGAGCACCTCCACGGTGATGCCGCCGTACTGGGTCAGGACGTCGCCGGGGCGCTGGGCGGTGGCCGACGGCATGTTCTCGGCCATGGGGACGGTGGCGATGACGTCGATCGGCAGTTTCTGATCGGCGATCAGCACCATGGTGGCGACCACCGCGGCCGCGCCGGCCATATCTGAGGTCATATGGTGCATCTGGGCGGCCGGCTTGATGGAAATCCCACCGGTGTCGAAGGTGATCCCCTTGCCGATCAGGGCCACCTTCGGTGCCTTGCCCTTACCGCCGCGGTAGGTCAGTCGCACCAGTCGAGGAGGGTTGACTGAGCCCTTGCCCACCCCGATGATGCCGCCGTACCCCTGCTTGGACAGCGCCTTCTCATCGAGCACCTCCACCGTCAAACCGGCGCCGGTACCGAGAATCTTTGCCCGCCTGGCGAATTCGTCGGGATGCAGATGGCTGGGCGGGGTGTTGACCAGATCGCGAGCGGTGGCCACCGCGGTGGCGATCGCCACCGCGCGTGCAGCGTCCTTTTTGGCGCCGGTGGCGGTGCTCAGCGCGGTGATCATCGACAGGCCCGGCTCCTTGGGGGCGGTCTTCTCGCTGCGGAACTCGTGCATCTGATACGCCCCGAGAATCAGTCCCTCTACTGCGGCGCCCAGGTGCAATTCGGAGAGCAGGGTGATGACCGATGCCACCCCGCTCAGCGCCCGGGCCGCCGATCCGGAGGCCCGGCGGATCACCTCGGCGGGCCATTCGTCGCGCGGCGCACCCAGGCCGACCGCCAGCACGCTGCCCACCGGCAACGACGGGATGTGCAACCGGGTGAGCTGTTCGGGGCCCGCCTTGGCGCCCAGCGCCCGCAGTGCCACCTCGATCTCGCCGATCGCCTCGGCGTCGAGGAACGGACTCCCGACGACCTGCGGGGCGGCATCGTCGCCGCTGCCGCCGACAACGGGGACCAGGAGGACCGACGAACCGGTTCCCCGCTTGGGGACGGAGGTGGCGACGGTGACGGTGGGGGCGCTGTAGCCGGGTTGGGTGCTCACCCGCCACACCCTAATCGGGACACGGTTGCGCCGGTCGGCACCACGACGGCCAATCCAGGCCCTGAGGCCGCAGAACACAAGGCCTTCGTCGCCGTCAGGACCGGCGAGTCGCGGTTATAGAATCGCGCCATGTCCCAGGCCCCCCTCGCGTTCACGGTGCAGCGCAGCGCCCACCCGGCGAGCGAGGCCGAGCGGACCGCGATCCTCGCCGAGCCCGGATTCGGCCGGTATTACACCGATCACATGGTGTCGGTGCTCTACACCCGTGAGAGTGAATGGCACGACGCCCAAGTGGTGCCCTACGGCCCCATCCAACTCGACCCGTCGGCAATCGTGCTGCACTACGCCCAGGAGATCTTCGAGGGTCTCAAGGCCTACCGGTGGGCCGACGGGTCGATCGTCTCGTTTCGCCCCGATGCCAATGCGGCGCGGTTGCGGGCCTCGGCTCGCCGGCTGGCCATCCCGGAACTGCCCGACGAGGTGTTCATCGAGTCGCTGCGCGAACTGATCGCCGTCGACCACGACTGGGTTCCGGCGGCGGGAGGAGAGCAGTCGCTGTACCTGCGGCCCTTCATCATCGCCACCGAACCGGGCCTGGGCGTCCGGCCGTCCGCGGAGTACCGCTATCTGGTGATCGCATCCCCGGCCGGCGCGTACTTCACCGGCGGCATCAAGCCGGTCAGTGTGTGGCTGTCCACCGAATATGTCCGTGCCAGCCCCGGCGGTACCGGTGCGGCGAAGTTCGGCGGCAACTATGCGGCGTCGTTGCTTGCCCAGGCCGAGGCCGCCGGGCACGGCTGCGATCAGGTGGTGTGGCTGGATGCGATCGAGCGCCGCTACATCGAGGAAATGGGCGGCATGAACCTGTTCTTCGTGTTCGGCAGCGGAGGCTCTGCCCGGCTGGTGACCCCGGAACTGAGTGGCTCGCTGCTGCCGGGTATCACCCGGGACTCACTGCTGCAACTGGCCGGTGACGCGGGATATGCCGTGGAGGAGCGCAAGATCGACGTCGAGGAGTGGCGCAAGGGTGTGGCCGCCGGTGAGATCACGGAAGTGTTCGCCTGCGGCACCGCGGCGGTCATCACACCTGTGGCGAAGGTCAAGTACGGCGAGGGCGAGTTCACCGTCGGCGACGGTGAGCCCGGTGAGGTGACGATGGCGCTGCGCGACACCCTGACCGGAATTCAGCGCGGCACCTTCGCTGACACGCACGAGTGGATGACCCGGCTCCGCTGACGCTTCGCTAGCCCGTCGCAACGGTGTTGCGGCCCGCGCGCTTGGCGGCATACAGCGCTGCGTCGGCGCGCTCAATCCAGGACGCCAGATCGTCGGTGTCCTGCAATTCGGCCGCACCGATGCTGACACTGACCGAGAACAGGGTGTCGAACGGAACTTCGGCGATCCGCTGTCGCAGCTTTTCAGCCGTTGCCATCGCATCGCGCAGACCGCAGTAGCGAAGCAGGACAACGAATTCCTCACCCCCCCAACGCCCGACGACATCGGTGCTGCGGATCTGTTCGCGCAGCCGGGTGGCGATCTCCACGAGCACGCGGTCACCGGTTTGGTGCCCGTGGGTGTCGTTGATCGACTTGAAGTTGTCCACATCGATCATCAGCGCCGTCAGCGCCTGGCCGTGGCGATGGGCCTGGGCGAGGTCGGCGGAGAGCAACTCGCTAGTGTGCCGTCGGTTCCACAGTCCGGTGAGCGGGTCGGTCACGGCCAGCCGGGTCAATTCGGCCTCGAACATCTTGCGTTCGCTGATGTCGCGGGTGACGCCGAGAATCTCCACCACGTTTCCGTCTGTGTCGACGTGTGGGATGACCTGCAATTCGCCGGTCATGATGGATCCGTCCTTGCGGTAGTACTCCAGCTCACCGAGAAAACCGGGCACCTCGGTGCCGGCGTGAATCGCCTCGAACACCCGCTGCCAGTACTCCAGGTTTCGGGCGGCTGACTCCGGTGGGTGAATCTCAGCAGCACTCTGATGCTTGGCCTCCTCTGCGGTGTAGCCGCGCACCCTCTCGATAGCAGGATTGACGTAGGTGATGGCGCCGTCGGGTCCCATCGTCCAGATGACGTCCCAGGCGTTCTCAGCGAGCAGGCGGTGCCGTTTTTCAGAGTTGCGCAACTCGGTCTCAACTTCGCGCAATTCGGTGATCTCGCTGACCGTGCCTTCCATGACGACCGAGCCGTCCGGGCGCTCTCGGGCCTGCATCCACGCGCGGGTGAACAACGGAGTCCCGTTGCGGTGGTGCCACTTCAGTTCGGCGGCGGTCTGGTGTCCCGGCTGGGTGGACAATGCGCTCGCCAGCACGCCGAGGAAGTCTGCATCGACCCGACTGTGCACCGCCTCGGCATCGGCGATCGCCTGCGCCGAGGTCACTCCGATCAGCGTTTCGACGGCGTCGGAGATGTACTCGTAGGCAAGGTCGGGGGCGACTCTCAAGACGAAGAAAACCAGTTCGCTCTTATCGGCGATCCGCTCAAACCACTCGGGCCCGGGGGTCTGGGCGCCGGGTTCGGGGAAGCTGGATTCCGCTTCAGTCACTGCTGACCTCCTCGAACCGACCGGTCCTGTCACCCAACATAATCCGGTAGACCGATCCGTGCTTGGGTCCGGACGGATTCGGGGCCGGGTGATGCTGGTAACCCCTAACCGCGGACTGCCAGACCGACAAGGGTCAGCGTGGTCGTCATCTCGATGGCAGCACCCATGACGTCTCCGGTGACTCCGCCGAACCGGCGAACGCAATGACTGATCAACAGGGCGGCGGCCAACAGTGCTACCGCGACCGTCATCGGGCCCTGCCACAGCCGGGGCGTCGCCAGCGCGGCTAAGCCGGCTACCAACACCGCCCAGCCCGTCACAGCCAGCCTGGATTGGCTCCCGGCCACACCCGCACCCAGGGAGCTGCCGGCGGCCGCGGGAGTGCCCCGGCGGGCGGCCAGCACCGCGGCCACCCGGCCGGCGGTCACCGCGGTAACCGCTGCGACGGCGCCTGCCACTGAAGTCGGCAGCGCCGTGAACGCCGCGGCCTGCGCCAGCAACGCGACGACGACCGCGGCGACGCCGAAGGGGCCGGTGGCCCCGTCGCGCATCACCGCCAGGGCGCGGTCCGGCGTCCCGTAGCAGCCGAGTCCGTCCGCGGTATCGGCAAGACCGTCGACATGCAGGCCGCGGGTCAATGCGAGCAGCACAGCCACTGCCAACAACCCGGCGAGCAGGCTCTGATCGCCGAACGCCCACCTGCCGGCATACAGTGCCGCCGCCGCAGCCAAACCGAGCGCCAGGCCCACGACTGGCAGCATGGTGACCGTGCCGCGGCCGGGGCGGATGTCGTGGTGTCCGATCGGCAGGACCGTGCCGAAAGCGAAAGCACTTGCGACACTGCGGATCACGGAGCGCTGGTCCCGTCGGGCCCGGACACCCCCGCGTCGGTGAAGGTAGCCATCGACGACAGCGTCGCCACCGCGGCCCGCACGACGGGCAGCGCCATCGCCGCCCCGGTGCCCTCGCCAAGTCGCAGGCCCACGTCGATGATCGGGTCCAGATCCAGGTGGGCCAGTGCCAGGGCGTGGGCCGGTTCGGGGGAGCGGTGCCCGGCCTGCCACCACAACCGCGCCCCGGGCACGAGTTGCTCGGCGACCAGGGCGGCTGCGGTGATCACCAGACCGTCGAGCAGCAGGGGCGTCCGCCGGACCGCGGACTGAGCGCAGAACCCGGCAATGGCGGCCAGGTCGGCACCGCCGCACGCGGCAAGCAACCCGACCGGATCGGCGTGTACGGCCCGCGAACGGTACAGCGCATCGCGGACCGCGGCGGTCTTGCGCGACCACGCCGCGTCGTCGATGCCGGTGCCGCGCCCGACCGCCGCCACCGGTTCGGTGCCGGTGACCGCGGCGACCAGTGCCGTCGCCGCCGTGGTGTTGCCGATGCCCATATCGCCGGCGATCAGCAGGTCCGCGCCGGCGTCGACCTCCTCGTCGGCGATGCGCCGGCCGATCTCGATCGCGGCGATCGCCTCATCGGTGCTCAACGCGTCCTGCACCGCGATGTTCCCGCTGGAGCGGCGCACCCGGTACGGACTGGACTCGGTGTCCCGGTCCACCGCGATGTCGACGACGCGGACACCTGCCCCGGCCAGTTCGGCGAGGACATTGATCGCCGCGCCGCCTGCCTCGATGTTGTCCACCATCTGTGCGGTGACTTCGGTTGGATAGGCGGACACTCCGTGCCGGGCCACCCCATGGTCGCCGGCGAACACGACTATTCGGGCTTGGGCGAATTGTGTTGGCGGGCAATTGCCTTGACAGGCCGACACCCACACCGACAGGTCCTCCAGCCGACCCAGCGCCCCACCCGGCTTGGTCAAGGTGTCCTGCCGCCGGCGGGCGGCGGCGGCGGCCCGGCCGTCGGGCACGGCGACTTCGCCGAACTCCATCACATCGCCGCCTTCATCGAGGTGATCCGTGGGCGGATTCACCCTGCTTGATCCAGACCGGTTGCCCCGCCACCACAAGAACAACCTGCTGACAGCAGTTCGCCAATCGCTGATTGAGCGCACCCAACTCGTCGGCGAAACGCCGCCCCGACTCGGTGGCCGGAACCACCGTCAGACCCACTTCCGGGCTGACCAGGACCAGTTCGGCGGCCGTCTCGGCGACCGCGGCGGCGAGGTCGTCGATGTCAGCGTCGATGGGCTCGCCGTTCCAGCCCCGCCGATCCAGTACGGCGGTGAGCCAGCCGCCAAGGTCATCGACGATGGTGGCGACGTCGGGGTCAGAACGCAGGTGACCGGCGACGTCGACGCTCTCCACGGTGCTCCACACGTTCGGCCGGCGGTCCCGGTGACCGGCGATCCGGCGCGCCCAGTCCGAATCGTCCTCCGGCGCCGGTCCGGTCGCGATGTAGCGCACCGGTGACTGATCGGCGATCACCGACTCGGCCCAGCACGACTTGCCCGACCGGATACCGCCCAGCACCAGGGTGCGCACAGGTCGCTCAGACCACCTTGGCGCCGCGCTCGACCCGTGGCCGAGGAATCCTCGAGCGGCGCAACTGAGTTGCCCTCGACACGGCGTACAAGCCCAGCTTGGAACGGCTTTCGGTGTTGTCCGGGAACTTGGCCGCCACCGCGCGGTTCACCTTGCGCACCACCAGGTAGCCGTCGAAGAACATGGTCGCCACCAGCAGCAGTGTGAAAGGCGGCGAGTAATAGGCGAGTTTCGGTGCGGCGAGCATGAGGAAGATCAGGATCAGCGAGAGCGGCAGGAACAAGCCGAGCAGGTTGCGCCGGGAATCGACGATGTCGCGCACATAACGGCGGACCGGGCCCTTGTCCCGGGGCAGCAGATAGTCCTCTTCGCCGGACATCATCCGCTCGCGCTGCTTGGTCATCGCGGAGCGGCGGGCCACCTTCTCGGCCTTACGCTCCTCCTTGGTCATCGTGCTGCGGGCTTCCTTGCGGCGCTGCCGGGCCTCGGCGGCGGTCATCGGTGCGGGTGCGACCGGACCGCGCTTCTTGCCCTTGTCGTTGCGTTTCGGAGTGGGCCGGCCTTTGGGCGCGGTGGTGCGGGTGCCCGCCGACTCGGCCGACTCCTGGCTCAGATCAGCGTCCGGCACCGCTGCGGTGTCTTCGGCTCCGGCGTCGTCGGCGTCGTCGTTACGGCGGCCCAGCAGTTTCACGCTGCCAGGTTACTGCGCCCGGCCGCGGAGAGAAGCACGCAGGCCCATCACCGAAGCGAGACGTAGCCTGCTGGCATGACCCTACGGGTGCTGATCGCCCCGGACTGCTTCGGCGACAGCCTGACCGCCGTCCAGGCCGCTGAGGCGATCGCCGAGGGTTGGCGGCGGATCCGCCCCGCCGACAGCGTGGTGAGGCTTCCGCTATCCGACGGCGGTCCAGGCTTCCTGGACGTGCTGACGGCGCGGCACCCCGACTGGCCGCGGCACCGGGTCCGGGTGAGTGGGCCACTGTTCGCCGAGGTCGATGCGCACTGGGTGTTCGATACTGCAACCGCCACCGCCTACATCGAGAGCGCGCAAGCCTGCGGGCTCGCCCTGCTGGGAGGGCCGCCCACTACGCAGACCGCCGTCGACGCCCACACTGCCGGGGTCGGCCAGATTCTCGCCGCGGCGCGCGGTGCGGGCGCGCGTCGACTGGTGGTGGGTTTGGGCGGCAGCGCCTGCACCGACGGCGGGCGGGCGATGATCGAAACCCTCGGTGGCATCCCGGCGGCCCGGCACACGTTGGCCGGGGTGGACCTGATCGCTGCCACCGACGTCGAGCATCCGCTACTCGGCCGGTCGGGAGCGGCCCGGGTATTCGGCCCACAGAAAGGTGCCGACGTCTCCACGGTGGAGTTCCTTGAGTCCCGGATGGTCGGCTGGGCCGCCGAACTGCAGGCGGCGGCCGGGTTAGACGTGGCTGAGTTGCCGGGGGCGGGTGCGGCAGGTGGGCTCGGGGCTGCGTTGCTGGCGCTCGGCGGGCGCCGGGAATCAGGGGCTGCCCTGATCGCCGAACACACCGGCGCGGCTGCCGAGATCGCGCGCTGCGATCTGGTCATCACCGGTGAGGGACGACTGGACGGCCAGTCACTGCACGGCAAGGTCGTCGGGTCACTGGCCGCTGCGGCCGCCGGACACCGGGTGCCCGTGCTGGTACTGGCCGGACAGGTGGCACTGGACGAGCCGCAGCGCCGGACAGCCGGCATTACCGGGGCGTTCTCCCTGTCGGAATACGCCGGTTCGGTGCAACGGGCGATGGCGGATGCCGCCGGGCAGCTTCAGGGGCTCGCTGCCCGGACCGCAGCCAGACTGAATGTGAAGGAAGATGGAATAGCGGGGCTAGCGGGTACCGTTGAGTAGAGCGGGTGTCCGCTAGCCACCCCCGAAGCCAACCCACGACGTTCCGCTGAGGAGACGCAATGACCAACGAGTCGGCCACTTCGACCGATCTGGGGACCGATCCGGGTACCACTCATGGTGCGACCCTGACGGACGCCGCCGCCATCAAGGCCAAGGCGTTGCTTGACCAGGAGGGCCGCGATGATCTGGCCCTGCGCATCTCGGTACAGCCCGGTGGATGCGCCGGCTTGCGCTACAACCTGTTCTTCGACGACCGCGACCTCGACGGTGACCTGACCGCCGACTTCGGCGGGGTGGCGCTGACCATCGACCGGATGAGCGCTCCCTACGTACAGGGCGCGATCATCGACTTCGTCGACACCATCGAGAAGCAGGGCTTCACCATCGACAACCCGAACGCCACCGGCTCTTGCGCCTGCGGCGACTCGTTCAACTGATCGCCTGCTGACGTCCGCGCGTTTAGTACTGCGCTGTAGTGCGCAGTAGGTACGAACACACCAGCAGTTTGTTGTCCTGACGCAGAATCTGCGCCACACCCTGCTCCTCGTCGCGTCCTCTGCGCGACGAGGATGCCGGTGCCACCTTCATGGTGAACAGCACCTGCGCCTGGTAGGACGAGGACAGCACGATCTTGTCGATCGAGATGACGTCAGCCCGCGCGAACTGTTTACGAAACGCGTCACTGGACAATCGGGCCAGTGCCATATCCGATTTGCGGTCTGTGATGGCGTCGAACATGCCGCACAGCGTGTTGCGCGCAATCGTCTCGGTATCACCGTCGGACAGCGCGGTCAGATAATTCTGGATGGCGGTCTTGGCGTTGGATTCGGTGAACGTCGCGCCACCGCCGCCGGATCGGTTCACGCCGGTGAACAGGGCTGTCGCGACGAGCACCCCCACCAGACCGAGACCCAGCAGAGTCCACAGCAGCGCCTTACTGCGCTGCGGCGGCGGGTAGGCGACGGGCGGGGGCAGGGGACCGGGGTAGGCCGCCGGGTAGGGGTAGGGCTCCGAAAAGCCGGGCGAAGGAAAGCCGGGCGAAGGAAAGCCGGGCGAACCGGGGAACGGGTGACCCTCTGCACCACCGTTGCGGGGCGGATACGGGCCAGCCATCGATAGTTCTCCTCCGAATGTCGTGGTCGGTGCTCCGGGCCATATAGTCGGCTTCCGATAGGCAGGCTAGCGCACCGCTGGGCCTGCTCCCCGAAACGAAGGGCGGACCTCCGTGACGATTGCGGTAACCGGATCCATTGCCACCGATCACCTGATGCGGTTCCCGGGTCGATTCTCCGAGCAATTGCTGGCCGAGCACCTGCAGAAGGTCTCGCTGAGCTTCCTGGTTGATGACCTGGTGGTCCACCGCGGCGGGGTGGCCGGGAACATGGCCTACGCCATCGGTGTCCTCGGGGGGGACGCGACGCTGGTCGGAGCAGCAGGAGTCGATTTCACCGACTACCGGGAGTGGTTGGAGTCCGCCGGGGTCAACTGCGCGAACGTGTTGGTCTCCGACACCCAGCACACTGCCCGGTTCGTCTGCACCACCGATGAGGACATGGCCCAGATCGCGTCGTTCTATCCCGGTGCGATGTCGCAGGCACGCAACATCAAACTGGCCGACGTGGTGGCCGACCGCGGCACGCCCGAACTGGTGATCGTCGGCGCCAATGACCCCGAGGCGATGTTCGCCCACACCGACGAATGCCGTGCCTTGGGTCTGGCCTTCGCCGCAGACCCCTCCCAGCAGTTGGCCCGGTTGTCCGGCGAGGAGATCCGCCGACTGGTCGACGGTGCCACCTACCTGTTCAGCAACGACTACGAATGGGATCTGATGCAGTCCAAGACCGGCTGGACGGACGCCGATGTCCTTGTCCAGGTCGGTCTGCGGATCACCACGTTGGGGGCCAAGGGCGTCGACATCGTCGGTGCCGACGGCACCAACATCCACGTCGGTGTGGTGCCCGAGACCGCCCAGGTCGATCCCACCGGTGTCGGCGACGCCTTCCGGGCGGGGTTCCTGACCGGCCGTGGGGCCGGCCTGGACCTGGAGCGCTCCGCCCAACTGGGATCGCTGGTCGCCGTGCTCGTCCTGGAGACCACCGGAACGCAGAACTGGAGTTGGGATTCCGCCGTCGCTCGCACCCGGCTGGCCGAGGCCTACGGTGCCGAGGCGGCCGACGAAATCGCCGCGGCGCTCACGGCCTCCAACCGCGGCTGACCCGTTACAACTGCACCGGGTACCGCGGCTCGCTGATCTGCGGAATGACGCTGCGCTCGACGAAGATCGCGAACCACAGCAGGAAGATCAACACCGTCCAGAGCCGGCGACTGTGATCGCTGTCGCCCGTACGGTGCTCGTCGAGCATTGTCCGCACCGCGACCAGGTCGACCAGATGACCGGCCTGCGAGGCGGCGATCATGCCGTAGGCCCAGTCCATCAACTCGCCGGACCGCAGCCAGTGCCGGATAGGCACCGGGAAGCCCAGCTTGGCCCGGTGCAGCACGTGCGGCGGAACGATCGGTTCCAGGGCGCGGCGTAGCGCGTACTTGGTGGTGGTGCGGGTGATCTTCTGGTCGAACGGCAGCCGGGAAGCCACCGCGAAGACCTCCGGGTCCAGGAAAGGCACCCGAAGTTCCAGCGAGTTCGCCATCGTCATCTTGTCGGCCTTGACCAGGATGTCGCCGCGCAGCCAGGTGAACAGGTCGATGTGCTGCATCCTGGCTACCGGATCCCAGCCGGCCGATCCGGCGTAGACGTCCGCGGTCACATCCGTATGAGTCCAGCCGGGGTGGAAACCGGGCAGCACCGCGCGCAACTGCTCGTCGGAGAAGCTGCGGGCGTTGCCGTAGTAGCGCTCTTCAAGGGTCAACGACCCGCGGTGCAGCAGGCTTTTCCCGCGCATCCCCTCCGGCAGCGGCTTGGACGCCTTGCCGAGCGATCTGCGCACACCCCTCGGCAGATAGTCGAACGCCTTGAGCGACAGCGGCTCCCGGTAAATCGTGTATCCGCCGAACAGTTCGTCGGCGCCCTCCCCGGAGAGCACGACCTTGACGTGCTTGCGCGCCTCGCGGGCGATGAAGAACAGCGGCACCAGCGCCGGGTCGGCCACCGGCTCGTCGAGATACCAGACGATCTCCGGAAGAGCCGCCACGAACTCCGACTGGCTGACCACCTTGGCTATGTGCCGGGCACCGATCGCCTCGGCGGAAGCCACCGCAACGTCGACCTCCGAGAAGCCCTCCCGTTCGAAACCGGTGGTGAAAGTGATCAGTCGGGGGTTGTGTCGGATGGCCAGGGCGGCGATGGCGGTGGAGTCGATTCCGCCGGACAGAAACGCCCCGACGGTGACGTCGGCGCGCATGTGTTTGGCCACCGAGTCCTCGAGAACCGCGGTGATTTCGTCGTAGCGGGCCTGTTCGGTGCCGGCGCGGAACGGCACGGCGGCGAAGCGCGGGTGGAAGTAACGGGTGACCTCAGGCGACTGGCCGGGACGGATCACCGCGAAGCAGCCCGACTCCAACCGGCGCACGCCGCGATGCAGGGTCTCCGGCTCGGGTACGTACTGCAGCACGGTGTAGTGCTGCAGGGCCCGGGTGTCGATCTCGGTGTCCAGGCCCAGGATGCCGGCCAGGTCCAGCAGGCACTTCTTCTCGCTGCCCACCGCCGTGCCCCCGGGTCCGGTGGCCATGAACAGCGGTTTGATTCCGAACGGGTCGCGCGCGCAGAACAGCTCCCGGCGGGTGGTGTCCCACAACGCGAAGGCGAACATGCCGCGTAGCCTGCCCAGTGCCTCGGTGCCCCAGTAGTGGTAGGCGGCGACGATCGCCTCGCCGTCGCCGTCGGTGGCGAACTGCGCACCGAATTCGGTCCGCAGTATCTCGCGTAGCTCCAGGTAGTTGTAGATCTCCCCGTTGAAAACCAGGACGTAGCGGTCCGGTTCCTCCGGCGGTCCCCAGCGCAGCGGCTGGTGGGAGTGTGCGATGTCGATGATCGAGAGCCTGTTGAAGCCCAGGACGACTGTGCCTGATGTCGCCGGCCCGGCGGCTCCGGTCCCTGATGTCGCCGGCCCGGCGGCATCGTCCCACGTGCCGGGCTCGTCGGGGCCACGATGTCGCATGAGGTGGGAGGCGCCTGCCACGGCGTCGACCGTCGTGCCGGTAACGGCTCCGGCCGCGTGTCCTACCAGGGCAAGCAGTCCGCACACCCGGCCAAGTATGCCCGAACGCCGCGAGGCCCCCGAACCTGTATCCGATGGAATCGCCAGGTGTGTCCCCGTGCTGCTCATCGGTGGTCTACGCTGCGTAGTATTCGAGTGGCGATGTGCTGCTGTGCCGCCCTTTTGGTGGGCGGTCGGAGTCGCATCGGTCCAGCTTGTGACACAGGAGGCGCCAAGTGACACCACGCAGGCGAGGCGATGCCAGCACCAGCTCCGGTGCCCGCTCCAATCGGCGGCGGACGGTGGGGCTGAGCGCTACGTTCGCCGTTCTGGTGATCGCACTCAGCGGGTGCAGCTGGCGAGACGCCATGGGGCTCGGGTGGCCCAAGGGCATCACGCCCGAGGCCGGGGCCATGCACACCCTGTGGGTCTGGTCAGTGCTCGCTGCAGTCGTGGTCGGCGTGATGGTCTGGGGCCTGATGTTCTGGACCGTCGCCTTCCATCGCAAGAAGAAGGGCGATGACGAGCTTCCCCGTCAGTTCGGCTACAACATGCCGCTGGAACTGGCGCTGACCGTGGTGCCCTTCTTGATCATCTCGGTGCTGTTCTACTTCACCGTGGTCACTGGGGAGAAGGTCCTCGACAAGCAGCCGAACCCGGAAGTAGTCGTCGACGTCACCGCCTTCCAATGGAACTGGAAGTTCGGCTACCAGAAGATCGCCTACACCGACGGTTCCTTCAACTACGAAGGCGCCGACCCGGCCCGCAAGGCCGCGGTGATCTCCAAGCCCGAGGGCAAACTCGCAAACGGCGAGGAGAAGGTGGGGGCGATCCGCGGGAGGAACCCGGAGGACCGCTCGTACCTGAACTACAGCAAGATCGAAACCGTCGGAACCAGCGATGAGATTCCGATTTTGGTGCTGCCCGTCGGGAAACGCATCGAGTTCCAGCAGGCCTCCGCCGACGTCATCCACTCTTTCTGGGTGCCTGAGTTCCTGTTCAAGCGCGACGTGTTCCCCGAGCCGGAGGCCAACCACACCCAGTACAAGTGGCAGGTCTCACAGATCACCAAGACGGGCGCCTTCGTCGGCCGCTGTGCGGAGATGTGCGGCACGTACCACGCGATGATGAACTTTGAGGTGCGTGTGGTTTCGGCCGACGACTTCAAGACATATCTTCAGGCCCGCTCCGACGGGATGACCAACGCCGAGGCGCTCAAGGCGATCAACCAGGCACCGCTGGCGACCACCACCAAACCGTTCGACACCCGGCGTGGCGAACGGGTAGAGCCCACGCCCGAGATGGCTACGGCGCAGGCCACGAAGTAGTAGGGGAGAGTCTGAAATGCGCGTCGAAGCCAGGCTTTTCGAGATTCTGACCGGATTCTTCGTCCTCACGGCCGTCGCCTACGGCGGCTTGACCGCGGTCTTTGCGCGGGGCGGTCTGGAATGGGCCGGTACCACCGCCCTGGTCCTCACCGCCGGTCTGTCGCTCATCATCGGTACCTTTTTCCGGTTCGTGGCCCGTCGGCTCGATACCCGTCCGGAAGACTACGAGGACGCCGACATCGCCGACGGCGCCGGCGAACTGGGGTTCTTCCCCCCGCATAGCTGGTGGCCGATTCTGATCGCCCTGGCGTTCTCCACCGCGGCCATCGGTGCGGCGCTCTGGCTGCCCTGGCTGATCGTGAGCGGCGTTGTCATGGTGCTCGCCGCGGTCAGCGGATTGGTCTTCGAGTACTACGTCGGCCCCGAGAAGCACTGAGCCCTCAAAGTCACGATTCGCCCGCGGTTATGGCACCACTCGGTGTCCGTTCGGCGGGCGGGGTGTCCGGTTGGGTAGTGTTCTGGACTGGCTGAGCCTGCGGCCTTCAGCCGGCGGTCCGGTACCCAGGGGCAGGAAGTCGGAAGAGGATATCGAAGGATGAGCGGGCCCAATCCGCCGGAACCTGAACTCGGCGGACAACCGTCGGAACATCCGGTCGGAGACCGTGAGGAACTGACCGACACCGGGTTTTCCCGTGCCTATTCCGCACCCGAGTCCGAGCAGTACACCCTGGCCCCGTACGTGCCGGCCGAACTCGAACTCTATGACTACGACGCCTACGAGCAGCGTGAGTCCAGCGATGAACTGGCGCCGCCGAGATGGCCGTGGGTGGTCGGTGTCACCGCTATCATCGCGGCCATTGCGCTGGTGGTGTCGGTGTCGCTGCTGGTGACCAACAACGACGACACCGAGACGCTGGCTACGCCCGGTACCACCACGGTGCCATCGCCTCCGGTCCAAGACGAGATCACCACCACGAGTCCGCCGCCGCCCCCGCCGCCCCCGCCGCCACCTCCGACCGAAGCGCCGCCGCCCCCGCCGCCGCCACCGGCGACTGAAACTGTCACCATCACGCCCGAACCGCCCCCGCCGCCTCCGCCGCCCGCGCCGGCGCCCCCGCCGCCTCCGCCGCCGGC